>Ga0318509_10000201_pt1 | contig 16245 bp, 13 predicted proteins | sample GRESIP084b2f22_FD_203477 | JGI IMG/M metagenome (GOLD analysis project Ga0318509, IMG submission 203477) | Tropical soil microbial communities from Luquillo Experimental Forest, Puerto Rico - GRE.SIPMG.084b2f22 | ecosystem: Environmental > Terrestrial > Soil > Tropical forest > Bulk soil...
TCGACACCGACGACGTCCAAACCCAGCCCGGCCCGCGGCTCGTCGAGCTCATCGACGCGCGGCTGAGCGCGTTCGCTGACCGCTACGGCACCGCCTACCCGGCAGCGATGAAGATCCTGCTGACCGATCGCCAGGGCCTGACCGCCTATCTGCGGTTCCCGGCCGAACATCATCACCGCATCCGGCACTCGAACTTCATCGAACGCACCTTCGGCGAAACCCGCCGTCGCGCAAAGGTTATCGGCCGCTTCCCTGGCGAGACCAGCTGTCTCAGCATCGCGTGGGCCGTGCTCGACCGCGCATCCCGCGGCTGGCGCGGACTCACCATGACCCCCGCCGGACTGCGCCAGCTCCAAGACCTGCGCCGCAGCCTGCTCCAACCACCCCAGCAACTGTGGCCCCCTCATACCACCGACCCCGCCAGCAGGACCACCGAAACCATCAGCGCCACCGCGTAACATCACCCATCGAAGCCAGAACCTCCGACCGCCCATTTACACCGGATTGCGGACGCCACCCGCCGGGGAACAGCAAGTCGTCACGCCCGTAGGCTCGGATGTGTTCGGACAGCATCGCCATTAGCCCATCGGGGGCGTACACCGTGCGCTCACTGCGGTACTTGGGTGGCCGGATCTCCACCACCCCACCAACGCTGCGTTGCGCCTGGCGTTCAACTCGGATCTCCCGCTTAAGAAAGTCGACATCGGAGACCTTGAGCGCCGCTGCTTCACCGCCACCGAAGGCGCATAGGCCGATGAACGCCCGCCACCGGCGTTCAGATCGGATACGCGCGAGTGTCCACCGATCACCAGTCCCTCGACCAACAACTTGATGCGCTGACCGCGGCCGGCGTGGACCCAAAGCGGGTCTATACCGACAAGCTGTCGGGCACCTCTACACGGGAGCAGCGTCCCGGCCTAGCTTCGCTGTTGGACTACGCCCGTCCCCGTGATGCAATCGTGGTGGTCGGCATTGACCGGCTTGGACGTAACGCCGCTGAGGTGATGACGACCGTCCGGGACCTTCGTGATCGTGACATCGTTCTGAGGTCCCTACGGGAAGGCATCGACACCTCTAACGCAACGGGTCGCATGGTAGCCGGGGTGCTCGCCAGCCTTGCCGAGCTTGAGCTTGAGCTAGGTCGTGAACGTCGGGCAGCCGCACAGGAAGCGCGTCGGGCGGTGGGCAGCACATCGGACGGCCCAAGGCGCTTGACGAGAAGAGAGCCGGTCTGGCGCAACGGATGCACGCCAGCGGTGAGTCTGCGAGCACGATTGCGACTGCTCTCGGCGTGAGCCGGGCGACGGTGTACCGCGTCTTAGCCGAACAGGCTGCTGAAGGCGATTGAGAGGATGCTGCGCCGCTCTCGCGTTGGACACGCGACTTGCGCAACTCAACCAGGGTGTTCGAGTTCTGCTCGGGCCAGTTCGATTTGGTCGTAGGCGTAGGTCACCATGGCGGAGGTGGTCATCGTCTCACCCTTGCGGGCGAGCGATTCTAGGTCGCCTCGCCGACGACGTCGCGCACGTGGGTGATCGCGGTGGTGCTATGGGGTCGTCTCTTGGGTGGGGGGTCATCGAAAACCTGCCCGTGCTCGAGGGACAACGACTGTCCAGCCGTCTCGCTCAGGCTACGGCCACATCGATGGACTTCGATGTTCCCCCGTCCGTGGTTGCGGTGATGCGCACAGAATCGCTGTGGGGGGCAGCGCCAAGAGTGAACGAGAAGTAGCACGCAGGCACGGCACTGGGGGATGGAGGAAACATCAAAGGAATGGGCGCGACGACAGGCGGTGACATGGTGATCAGCCCGGTAATGATCGTATCGGTGAGTCCATCGAGGGTGACACAACCGTGAACCAAACCGGGAGGCAGTGGCGGCGGGGTGTACAAATCGATGCTCAAGATGCCCGGCACTCGGGCCGTTGGGTCGGTCGAAACGGGCGGCGGACTGACGGCCACCACCGAAGGTGTGATCATGGTCACGGGCGCCTCAGGCCTGACCGCCAATGGAGCGCTCAACGTTTGAGCGCCAAGGGACGCACGGATCGTGGTATCGATGCTCGTGGCAGCCATGAGTGGCCCTGCAACGGCATTCACTGTGAATGAGCCACCAGAGACTCCCTCGCCAACGACCAGATTCGAGGGAGTGAGCGCAATGACGTCGGCGCGATCAGACGACAACAGCACGGTGACACCGCCCGTAGGTGCCGGCGAGTCGAGCGAGATATGGCCCTGCGTACTCGCCTTAAGAGAGTCCCCCGTGCTGAGCGAACTGGCATCGAGCGCGAGCGACATGAGCTTTGGAACCGAGGCCATGGCCGCGGGCTGAAAGTCCGTCAGGATCGTCCCAAAGGCTCCGAGCACGGGTGTCAGAGTAATGCTGTCGTTGTCAGCCGACAGCTCGCGCACCGAGAGTACTGCACCGGGGGGCAACTCCGTCAGACCGAGATTGGCCGCGACCCGCTTCATGATCATTGTGTTCAGGAGCGCCACGAGAGGCTGAACTGCGCGATCTGCAAGGCTCTCAGCAAGGAGGGAAGTGATCGACCCGACAACGGCGCCAACGAGTCCCGACATCGTGAGCACCGGCACCGTTCCCGGTAAGGCTTCGAGAATCGTGCTCGGCGTCATGGTGAAAGTCGGGGCAACGTGAAGTGCGCTGCTGAACGTGAAAGGCGTCGAACTAAACGCAGGGAAGCCGCCAGCGAGAGAGGCACTGCCGCTCGCCGTGAGTGATATCGTGCCGCCGTTCATGAGCACGCTAAGACCGTTGACGCTGATGCTGACGGTTCCAGACGCTCCGGCGGCGAAGGACAGCTGCAATGGGAGCGGCGGCGTTGCTTGCGCCAGCGAATCGCCCGTCACGACGATGGGATCTAGGATGACGATCTCGATTCGCGCCGCCGGATCTTGCGCATCACCCGCGCCCGACAGGGGCGGCAGCGGGCCCGAACGAAAGTCGGGCCCGCTAACAGTTGGATGGTCGACCTCTTCAATGGTGATACCAAACGACTGTCGTGCGCTCCCAAGGATTTCGGTCAGAACAACCTGGCCCGCCTGCACGCTTGCCGTCTGCTTGACGATCGCCCCGCGCGAGGCAAGCTGCCACGCGCGGGCTATCCGATTCGGCCCACTGTTTCCCGGCAAATCGAAGACGACCACTTGCGCGGTTAGGTCGGCAGCGTGGTCCCTCAGGCACTGGGCGAGCGCGGTCTGCTGATCGGCGATTTGTTGCCTGAGCGCCCCGAGCTGCTGCATCGCGCGCCATTTATCGACACCAGCTAGGCCTGGCATCGCAGAGAGCTGCGCCTGCTCTTGGGCGGTCAGGTTGGCAATCGCATCGGCAATTGGCTGACACTCAGACGGCACCGGCATCGTCCAACTCCGTGATCACCCCTGCAGAATCTCACAACAAATCCCACCTCACACATCGGCGGAATCCGGCCCCGAGACACCCAGGTCCTACGGGTACGACGCCAGAACATTGGCCGGGCCAAAGGCACTCACCAGTCGAAGGCGCGCTGGCGCGGCGACCGCTGTCGGCGACCTGAGCAAACCTCTTCTGGCAATCGTCTAGCGCCTATGCTTGTAAACCGGGAACCTCGGGGGCCGGAAGCGGCGGAGGGTCGGATGACCGCAGCGACCGCGTGCCGCACATGTGGCACCGAACTGCGGGCGGGTGCGCGATTCTGTGACGGCTGCGGTGCACCCGTCACGGAGCGCGACGCCCATGCGGAGTACAAGCAGGTTACAGTGCTGTTCGCCGACGTGGTGCATTCGATGGACATCGCGGCAGCGGTGGGAGCAGAGCGGCTGCGCGAGATCATGGCCGACCTCGCCGACCGCTGTGCGACGGTGGTGCAGCGTTACGGCAGCACGGTCGCACAGTTCACCGGCGACGGGATCATGGCGGTGTTTGGCGCGCCGGTGGCGTTGGAGGACCACGCCGTCCGTGCCTGCCTAGCCGCCTTGGGCGTTCAGGAGGAGGCGAAGCGGCTTGCCGTCGATGTCGGCGAGCGCCACGGTGTGGATCTGCGATTGCGGGTCGGGCTGAACTCCGGTGAGGTGACCGTCGGTGGGTTTGGTTCGGGCCAGTTTGGCTACGCCGCCGTGGGCGAGCAAGTCGGCATGGCCCAGCGGATGGAGTCGGTGGCACCGCCGGGTGGGGTGATGCTCAGCGCGTCAACAGCGCGACTGGTTGAGGGCGTGGCGAGTCTGGGTGAGTTTGAGCTGGTTGAGATCAAGGGTGCCGAGGAACCGGTGCCGGCCCGTCGGCTGCTGGGCATGGGCGACGGGCATCGCGCTGACTGGCGTGCTGAGTCGACTCTGGTGGGTCGACGGTGGGAGATGTCCGTCGTTGAGGGTTTGTTGGACCGTGCCATCGACGGGCACGGCGCGGTAGTCGGCGTGGTGGGCTCACCTGGCATCGGTAAGAGCCGTCTCGTGCGTGAAGTCTCTGCGATGGCGGGTCGCCGTGGCGTGGAGGTGTTCTCCACATTCTGCGAGTCGCACACCAGCCAGGTCCCCTTCCATGCTATGGCACGGCTGCTGCGTGCGGTCACCGGCATCGAGGGTCTTGACCCGTACGCCGCCCGAGCGCGGATACGGGCTCAGTTTCCCGATGCGGAGCCGGAGGACTTGGTCCTCTTTGACGATCTGCTGGGCACCGCCGATCCCGACATTGAGCGGCCCAAGGTCGACCCGGATGCCCGTCGGAGGCGGTTGACCGCGCTGGTGAACACTGCCTCGCTGGCCCGCGAAAGACCGGGGGTCTACGTCATCGAGGATGCCCATTGGATTGATGAGGTCAGCGAGTCGATGCTGGCCGCGTTCCTCATGGTGATCCCGCAGACGCCCTCATTGGTGTTGGTCACTTACCGACCTGAATATCGGGCCGCGTTGACCCGAGTGGCAGATGCCCACACCGTTGCCCTTGGGCCGCTGAGTGATTCAGAAACCATGGCGCTGGTCGCCGAGCTGCTCGGGCCGGACCCCTCAGTCGGTGGGTTGGCTACCGTGATCGCCGAGAGGGCTGCCGGTAACCCGTTTTTCGCCGAGGAGATGGTGCGCGAATTGGCCGAGCGTGGCGTGCTGCGCGGCGAGCCGGGTGCCTATGTATCGGCGACGGAGGTTGGCGAGGTGAGCGTGCCCGCCACGCTGCAGGCGACCATCGCCGCCCGCGTCGACCGGCTGAACGCTAAAGCGAAACGCACCCTGAACGCCGCGGCGGTCATCGGCTCGAAGTTCAGCCGGGATCTGCTGGAAACCTTGGGCGTTGAACCCGTGATGGACGACCTAGTGTGGTCCCGGCTCATCGATCAGATCAGCTTCACCGGACAACCCGAGTATGTGTTCCACCATCCGCTGATCCGCACCGTGGCCTACGAATCACAGCTCAAATCGGATCGCACCGAGCTGCACCGGCGCGTCGCGGCGGCGATCGAAGCACGTGACCCGGCAGCGACCGAGGAGAACGCTGCACTGATCGCCGAACATCTCGAAGCCGCCGGTGACCTGCACGATGCCTACGGCTGGCACATGGACGCGGCAACCTGGGCGACCAACCGCGACATCACCGGGGCGCGACTGAGTTGGGAGCGCGCCGAAAAGATCGCCGACGCATTGCCCGCCGATGACCCGCACCGCGCAGCCATGCGCATCGCGCCGCGCACCATGTTGTGCGCGACCGCCTACCGAGTCCATGTGAATGTTGCCGGTGACCGCTTTGATGAATTGCGTCTGTTGTGTGCCGCCGCCGGGGACAAGGCGTCACTGGCGATCGCGATGGCGGGGCTGGTGATGGATCACGCGTTTCAGGGCCGGATACGGGAGGCGTCGCAGCTGGCATCGGAAGCCATGACCCTCATCGAGTCACTCGGCGATCCGACCTTGATCGTGGGACTGTCCACCGCGCTGACCTACGCCAAGCTGAAAAGCGCCGAGCTTTGTGAAGTGCTGCGGTGGTCACAGCGGGTCATCGAGTTGGCCGACGGTGATCCATCTAAAGGCAACTTGATTATCGGCTCCCCGTTAGCGGTCGCCTTCGCGCAGCGGGCGATGGCCCGCTTTGGCCGGGGTCATCCGGGATGGCGCGACGACATGAAGCACGGCATGGCCATGGCCCGCAGCGCCGACCCCGTGTCCTACACGGTGGTCGTCACCTACGTCTACTTCGGGGGAATACCCGTTGGCATGCTGCACCCCGACGATTCCGCGGTGGGCCACATCGAGAATGCCCTACGGATTGCCGAACGATCCGGTGACGACCTCGCGTTGACCCTCACCCGGATGACGCTGGGCCTCGCGCTGGTCCACCGTGGAACGCATGCGGATTGTGACCGAGGACAGAAGCTGCTGGCAGAGGTCAGCGACGTGCTCGTGCGCTGGGGATACCTGCTGGCCGAGTTATCGATCGCCAACGTCTACTTGGCGCGGGAGAGGGCTCGGCGGGGAGATCGCGATGGCGCGATACCACTCATGCATGCGGCCGTCGACGATCTGGTCCGTGAGGGACAACTGCTGGCACATGGCATTGGAGCGACGGGTGTACTGGTGGAGACACTGCTTGAGCGCAGGGCCGACGGTGACGTGGCCGAAGCCGAGGCCGCAGTCGAGCGATTAGCGGCCGCGCCAGCCGATGAGGATCTGGTGATACGTGACATCTGGCTGTTGCGGCTGCGGACTCTCCTGGCCCAGGCGCACGGCGATGCCGCGACTTACGCGCACTTTCGGGATCGCTACCGCGACATGGCGAAAACGCTTGGCTTCGAGGGGCATATCGCGTGGGCCGATGCAATGCCATGACGACGGTGGCTGGGCTACTCTGCCCACCAGAGGGAGCAGGCGAAGGAGCTAGTCATGGTCTTGCACATCATCTGGATGATCATCCTTGGTCTCATCGTCGGCTGGATCGCGCGATGGATCGTGCCCGGTAGAAACAAAATGGGTTGGATCGCAACGGCAGTCCTCGGCATCGTCGGAGCCTATGTCGGCGGCACCCTGGGCAGCGTCGTCTTCCCACCCCACGAGTTCACGATCACCCCGCCGATTAAGCACTCGTTCTTAGGTGCACTGGTCGGTGCGGTGATCCTGTTGTGGATCTACCGGCTCATCACGGCACGCAGCTCGAAGACGTAGCCGCCCGCAGGCACCGGCTGCGCCGTCATTCCTGCAGCCGTAGCGCCCCCGGTGCGCAAAAGGGACCGCCCCCCTGCGCGGTGCAAGGGGGCGGTGGTAGGGACCAACCTAGGGCGATTACGGGGGTCTGGTCCCGTACGCAGAACGTACGCATTATCACCGCATAGGGCCGGTAACTGCCCATCGCGGCCCATACCAGGAAGTGGCCCGTACCTGCGGCAACAGTGAACCACCCATAGCGGCCCTAGATAGCCAAAACCCCAGGTAGCAGTTCCCGTTCAACGTGCTGCTGCGGGATGTCGACCGCCGAATCAGGACGGGGCGTCCCCTGGTCTAGCGCCCGCGGCGGGCATGCTCTGTTGATAACGACAATCATGTTCATTAAGCTCACCCTCGGTCTGTTGAAGGTCTGGCCCAGCCCGAGGAGTGCCCATGACCGCGCCAATCTGGATGGCGTCACCCCCGGAGGTGCACTCGGCACTGCTCAGCAGCGGTCCGGGTCCGGGGTCGTTGCTGGCGGCGGCGGGGGCGTGGAACGCGCTAAGTGCCGAATATGCCTCGGCTGCAGCAGAACTCACCGCGTTGCTGGCGTGGGCGCAGGCCGGCGCGTGGGAGGGGCCCAGCGCCGAATCGTATGTCGCCGCGCATGCCCCGTATCTGGCCTGGTTGACCCAGGCCGGCGCCAACAGCGCGATAACCGCCGCCAACCACGAGACCATGGCCGCTGCCCACACCGCCGCATTGGCGGCCATGCCGACCCTGCCCGAACTAGCGGCCAACCACGTCATCCACGGCGTCTTGTTGGCCACGAACTTCTTCGGCATCAACACGATTCCGATCGCGCTCAACGAGGCCGACTATGTGCGGATGTGGGTTCAGGCCGCCGCCACGATGGGCATCTATCAAGGGGTCTCCAGCGTCGCAGCGGCGACGGCGCCGCACACGACCCCGGCGCCACAAATCCTGAAATCCGACGCGCAAACCCCGGCCCAGCAGGGGCTCCTGCAGGAGATCGAGCAGTTCGTGCAAAACCCGCTGGGGATCCCACAGCAGATCTCGCAGAGCCTGGGAAATCTGTCCCAGGGCGACAACCCGCTAAATCTCCCCCAGGGGCTGGTGAATTTTTTGCAGAACATAGGTGTAGGAAACGTCCAACTTGCACACGACCCGTTGGTCGACAACCCGCTGGATAACCTCGTTGCGCAGGTCCTGCAGAACTTCGGGGTGCGTTGGGACCCCGCCGGGGGCACCGTCAATGGACTCACCTACGACACATTTACGGACCCGGGCCAACCGATCTTTTATGTTGTTCGATCCCTTGAGGTCTTTGAGGATCTTCAACAATTTGGCGTATACCTCACACAAAATCCGGTGCAGGCTTTTCAGTATCTGGTCAGCCTTGAGCTGTTCGACTGGCCGCTTCACATACAAGAAATTGCCGCCTATGGGATCACGCAACCCGAGGCGCTGGCGGCGGTCGTCCCCGCCGTCGCCCCCTTGGGAGCGGTCGGCGGCTTGGGGGGGCTGGCCGGCCTCGCCGCCGTGCCTCAGCCCGTTGTCGCGCCGGCTCTGGCACCCGTCGCCGCCGCGCCCAATATGTTGCCGGCCGTCGGGTTGACCTCAATCGCCGCGCCCGCCGCGGTCCCCGCGTCGCCATCGGCGCCTGCTCCCACGCCTCCTAGCCCGCCCGCCTCCGCCGGCCCGGCACCGGCGCCGCCGCCGGCCGCGGGTCCGGCGGGTTTTGCCCCGCCGTATGCGGTGGCGCCCCCCAGCATCGGGTTCGGCTCGGGGATGGCCGCGAGCGCGAGCTCCAGCGCCAAAAGGAAAGCGCCGGAGCCAGATACAGCGGCGTTGGCGGCGGCGGCGGCCGCGCGGGAGGCGGCCCGGGCACGGCGGCGCCAGCGGCAGCGGCAGCGCGGGTATGGCGACGAGTACATGGATATGAATGTCGACGTGGACCCGGACTGGGGCACGCCGCCAGGCGAGCCGACCGCGTCATCGGATCGGGGTGCTGGCAATCTGGGGTTCTCCGGCACGGCGCCCAAGGAGGCGGTCACTGAGGCGGCGGGCTTGACCACGCTGGCCGGCGACGAGTTCGGCAGTGGCCCAAAGATGCCCATGGTTCCGGGCACCTGGGATCCGGACGCGGAGGCATAGATCCTCGGCGACACCATGCACAGGGTTCCGGTGGGGTGCCGGCGCGCTGACATACTGGGGCGGTGGCGACCCTGAAGTCTGGGCCCAGGCTGCGCGTTGGGTCGATGCAACTACTGGTGGGCTTCTTGCTGGCCTGCGCTTTCGCGGCGACGACGCTGCGGAATGGGGTCGCCAGTAATGCGGCGTTGTCGACGGCCGGCACCGTGTTCTGTGGGGTGTTCGTGCAGGCGGTTCCTTTCCTCGTGCTCGGGGTGGTAGTCAGCGGGTTGATCGCCGTGTTCGTGTCGCCGGAACGCTTGGCGCGCTGGCTGCCGCGTCGTCCCGCCGTGGCCGTGTTGGCCGCCGGTGTGGGTGGGGCGGCACTGCCGGGCTGTGAATGCGGTTCGGTGCCCGTGGCGCGGCGATTGTTCGGCGAAGGAGGGGCCACGGGGGCGGCGGCCCTGACGTTCATGCTGGCCGCCCCGGCGATCAACCCAGTGGTGCTGGTCGCCACCGCGGTGGCGTTTCCCGGTGCGCCCAGGATGGTTCTCGCGCGCATGGGCGCGTCGCTGCTCACGGCGTTGATCATGGGCTGGGCATGGTCACGTTGGGGTCGCCCGGAGTGGATCACCCGCCGCTTGCCCGCTCCGGGCGCTTCGACCGAATCGCGTTGGGTGGTGTTCGCCGAGGCGGCTCGCCACGACTTCCTGCAGGCCGCATCGTATTTGGTGTTAGGTGCCGCCGCCGCGGCGGCGTTGCATGTGGTGGTGCCGCGGTGGGTGTTCGAGCATCTGGCGACGGACCTGGTCCTCGGGGTGGCGGTGATGGCCACCCTGGCGGTGGTGCTGGCGCTGTGTTCGGAGGCCGATGCGTTCGTGGCCGCGAGCATGACGATGGTGCCGTTGCTGCCCCGGCTGGTGTTTCTGGTTGTCGGTCCGGCGGTCGACGTCAAGCTGTTCGCGATGCAGGCGGGGATGTTCGGGCGGGCTTTCGCGGCACGCTTCGCTCCCTGCACGTTCCTGGTGGCGATCGCGAGCGCCTGTGCCGTCGGACTTTTCGTCGTCGGTGGTAGGTAATGAGCCGCGAAACCGAGAACACCGTTCTGCTGTTGGTCGGCATCGGTATCGCCATGATCACGGTGTCGGGCGCGTTCACCCGCTACGTCAAGCCAGGACTGCTGCCCTGGCTGGCCGCTTCGGCGGTGGTGCTCATCGCCCTAGCGCTATCGGCGATCTTCCGCGACATTCGCCGCGGTGGACCGCGGACCGATGATCGGACCGGTGATCACGTCCACGTTCACTCCCATGGGGCCGGCATCGTGTGGCTGCTCGTCGTTCCCATCGTGGTCCTGTGTTTCGTGACGCCACCGGCACTGCGGCCCTCCGCCGCCGCCCCCTCGGTGACGTCGGTATCCAATGATGTTCTGAATCAGGCGTTTCCGCCGCTGCCCCCGGGCAAGGCCCCCGAACTGTCGCTGCCGGAGGTGCTGATGCGTGTGGCTCAGGACACCAGCGGGTCGCTGACGAATCGGCCGATCACCGTGACCGGCTTTGTCCTCAACGAGGCGCAGGGTGTGGACCTTGGTCGCGTCGTCATCATCTGTTGCGCGGCCGACGCCCAGCTGGCGCGCATCCATCTGGGTGGGCCCGCCGCCGCCCAGGCCGCCGGGTTACCGGACAACACGTGGCTTCGGGTCGAGGGCGAAGTTAAACCGGGACAACGGAATTCGATTCCCACGTTGCAGGCCACTACGGTCACTCGCATCGATGCACCGGCCAACCCCTACGACTACCCGCACTAGACAGACGCCGTCACTGCGCGCGCGGCACTGCTCGATCCATCCATCGCCTGGGCGGCAACGCGCCGGCGGCGGCCGCTTGCCCACACGGTCGCCCAGATGGCGCAGGCGATAGTGACGATGGGGAAACTCGGCGGCAGGTTGAACATGGCCGATGCGCCCAGCCCGAGCCACACCGCGGTCAAGCTGATCGCAGTCGAGGCGGCCATGGCCATGGCCGGGCGGGGGGTCAGCATGATCGCGGTCGCAGCCGGCGTAACGACCAGTGCGAACAGCAGCAGCGTGCCCACCGCTTGGACGGCCATGGTCACGGTCAGCCCGAGCAGCGCCATGAACATCATGGACAGAGCGCGCACGGGCACCCCTTTGGCCTCGGCTACCAGGGCGTTGACCGACGCGAACAGCAGGGGCCGGTAGATGATGCCGACGCTGAGCCCCAGCACCACCAGCAGGATCGCGAAGCTGACCAGCTGATCGCGGGAGATGGCCAGCAGGTTGCCGAACAGGACGTTGGTAACCGTGCTCGAGCTCTTGGTGGCCAGCGAGTTGAAGAACAAGCCGAGACCGCTCGCCATGGCCAGGACCGTCCCGGTGACCACTTCACGATCGGCGGCGCGCTTGCCCAACGCGCCGATCACCAGGGCCCCGCCGACACAGAACACGCCGAGCCCGACGACCACGGGCACGCCCAGCAGGACCGCGCCGGTCGCACCGGGAAATCCGATGTGGGCCAAGGCATGTGCGGCGAAGGCGGTGTGTCGCACGACGACGAAGTAGCCGATCAATCCCGCGGCCAGGGCGACGATGGTGCCGCCGATCAGGGCGTTGCCCATGAACGGCGATGTCAGAATCGGCCACCAATTGGGTTGGTAGCCAAGCGCTATCGCGTGTGAGGTCACGGCTCACTCCGCGTGTACAGCTCGCCCTGCAAAGTGTGTGCGACCCGGATCGGAATGCCGTAGAGGTGGGTCAGCAGCGCTTCGTCCACGACCTCGTCGATGGGTGCGTAGTGCGGGTGCCCGTCGAGCAGGTAGATCGCGCTGTCGAGGATGGGCAGCAGCGGGTTTAGGTCGTGGGACACCACCACGATGGTGACGGCCAGCTCGCGGTGCAGTCGGGCCAGCAGCGCGATGATGTCGTGTTGGCCTTGAAGATCCAACGACGCCAGCGGTTCGTCGAGGATCAACAACTGGGGGTGTGCCACCAGGGCCGCGGCGATCGCGACGCGTTGGCGTTGCCCGCCGGAAAGCGTCGACAGCCGCCGGTCGGCGATGTCGGTCGCCTCGACCGCGGCCAACGCCTGACCGACCTGCCTTCGCTGGGTGGCCGTCATGGGCCCGAACGCCCAGCGGCGCCCGGTCAGTCCGAGCAGCACCACATCGGCGGCGCGGATGGCCTCCCCCGAGCCGTCGGCATAGTGCTGCGGCACGTAGCCGATGCCCTCGTTGACCTCGCCGGGCCGGCGCCCGAACACCTCCAGCCGGCCACTGGCGGACGGGATCAGACCGAGAACCATGTGCAAGAGGGTGGTTTTGCCGGACCCGTTGGGTCCGATCACCGCGACGACGCCGCCGGCGGGCACGGTGAAGGTGGCCTGCGACCAGATGGGCCGTCCGCCACGCACCGCGCTGACGTCGGTGAACGCCAGCGCTGGTGGAGCCGCGGCAACCTCAGGCAGCGACACCGAGTGCCTTCCCCAAGGCGACGAGCTGGGCGTGTTGCCAGCCCTCGAACGAGGTTTGCCCGGGCGGCACGGTCTCGGTCACGTTCACGACGGGCACCCCGGCTTGCGCGGCGGCCGCACGGATCTGCTGTGGGATCGAACCCTCGGTTTGCGTGTTGTAGATCAAGACGTCGACCTGGCGGCCGGCCAGCGCGGTGCGGAACGCGTCGATGTCCGCCGGTGAGGGATCTGTCCCGATGGCAGCCGCTCGCTGATAGCCGGCCGGGGTCTTGTCGGCCAGGCCCAGCGCCTGCGCCTGGTAGTCGAAGACTGTCTCCGTGGCGGCGTAGGACTTGCCTCGGGCGCCGGCCTTGATCGTGTCGATCAGTCCGGTGTAGGGCGCCATTGCGGCGGTGAACTGCGTCCGGCGCTGGCTGAAGTAGTTGCCGCCCTGGGGGTCGAGCTTGCTCAACTCGGCGGTCACCGCGTCGGCGACGGCGGTCACCGCCGACGGCAGGTACCACAGGTGCGGATTGGCCCCATCGCGTGTGTTCGTGACCGCGGCGGCGCTCACCACGCGGGCTCCGGCGGCGGAGCTGGCGGCCAGCTTGGACGCCCAGGCGTCGTATCCGGCGCCGTTGACCACGACAAGTTTGGCGCCCGTGAAGGACGCCGCATCGGCCGGCGACGGCTCGTACTCGTGCGGGTCCACCGACGAGCTGGCCAACACCGTTTTGACGTTCGCGCACGAGCCGCCGAGCTCGGAGACGATATCGCCCCACTGATCGACGCTGACCACCACGGCGACCGGCGGGGTCGGGCAGGACGCCGCGGCGGCGGTGCCGCTGGCCACCGGCGCGGTGGCGGCGCCGGAATTTGCGGGGGTTTTGGTCTGGCCCGTCGAGCAGCCCGTCAGCGCGAGTGTCAGCGCGACCGTGGTGGCAACGCATGCGCGGTGCAAATGGGTGCGCAACAGACTCACAGGAGAACGATAACCGTTTTCATCACGACTGCGCGAGGGGCCGGGGAGGCGCAGCCGCCGGCGTAGGGTCGGTTACGTGCGTAGCGAAGGCGATACCTGGGATATCACAACGAGTGTCGGTTCCACCGCGCTATTCGTGGCGACGGCGAGGGCGCTGGAGGCGCAGAAGCCCGATCCGCTTGCCGTCGACCCGTATGCGGAGCTGTTCTGCCGCGCCGTCGGCGGTCACTCGGCCGACGTGCTCGACGGTAAGGAACCCGAGCACCCGCTGAAGACCGCCGAGTTCGGCGAGCATTTCGTCAACTTCCAGGGCGCTCGCACCAGGTATTTCGACGAATATTTCCGCCGGGCGGCCGAAGCCGGCGTGCGGCAGGTGGTCATACTGGCGGCGGGGCTCGACTCCGCGCATACCGGCTGGACTGGCCGGCCGCCACGACGATCTTCGAGCTGGACCGTCCGCAGGTGCTGGACTTCAAGCGTGAGGTGCTCGCCGAGCACGGCGTCCAGCCGCGCGCCGAGCGTCGCGAGATCGCCGTTGATCTGCGCGAGGACTGGCCACAAGCCTTGCGGGACAGTGGCTTCGATGCGGCCATGCCGTCGGCGTGGATCGCTGAGGGCCTGCTGATGTATCTCCCGGCCGCCGCGGAGGAGCAGCTGTTCACCGGCGTCGACGGCCTGGCCGGCCACGGCAGCCAGGTCGCCATCGAGGACGGCGCGCCCCTTGAGCCGGACGAATTCGAGGCGGCCCTCGAGGAAGAACGCGCGGCAGCCGCCAAGGGTGACCAACGGCTGTTCTTCCGGTTGGTCTACAACGAGCGGCACGCGCCGGCCACCGAATGGTTCGGCCAGCGGGGCTGGACCGCGGTCGGCACTCCGCTAGCCGATTACCTGCGCGAGGCCGGCCGCCCGGTGCCCGGGCCGGAAACCGAAGCCGGGCCGATGATCGCCCGTAACACCCTGGTCAGTGCGGTCAAGGCCTGAGCGGAACTTAATTCGGCACCACCTCGGGAACTTCTCCGAGCCGTCAGCCGACTACTAGCTGCATGCTCGTGACGCCGCCCAACAGCCGGGCGGCCTCTGTGTGCAACTGAATTCAGCCCGATCGGTAAGGAGCCGCCGCTATGACCGCGCCGGTATGGATGGCGATGCCCCCGGAGATCCATTCGGCCCAGCTGAGCGCCGGTCCCGGGCCCGGGGGCCTGTTAACCGCCGCCGCGGGGTGGAGTTCGCTCAGTACCGCTTACGCGGAAACGGCAGAAGAGCTCACCGCGATCTTGGGCGCGGTGCAGGCCGGGGCTTGGCAAGGGCCCACCGCCGAGCAGTACGTGGCCGCCCACGCGCCCTACCTCGCATGGCTGACGAGGGCCAGCGCTAACAGCGCGTCGGTCGCCACGCAGCACGAGACCGCGGCGACCGCCTACACCGCGGCGCTGGCCGCGATGCCAACCCTGTTGGAGCTGGCCGCCAATCACATGATCCACGGGGTATTGCTGGCCACAAACTTCTTCGGGATCAACACCATTCCCATTGCGCTCAACGAGGCCGACTACGTCCGGATGTGGATTCAGGCCGCTGCCACGATGGCCACTTACCAGGCGGTCGCCGGCACTGCGGTGGCCGCGGCGCCGCAGACCGACCCGGCACCACAGATACTGCGCGCCGCCGACAGCTCCAACGGTGGTCTCCAAGACATCGTCGACAACGACGCCGGCGACCCAACCAAGTTGAGTTGGTGGGTCAACCGATTCCTCGAAGTCCCGCAAACCTTGTGGCGGGACGTTTTGGAGTTTCCGCAGCATCCGTCCCTGGCGATAGAGCAGATACAGGCCGACATCCCGGCACTTATCGCCGACGAGACCACCCACGTGGGCGAAGTCATCAGCACGTTCCCGCAATTGCAGACGGTGGTACCGCTCGCGCTCGTTGCGTCCAGCGCGACCGCCGGGCTTGGCGGCTTCGCGGGGGTGGCCGGGCTGAGCGGCCTGGCAGGGATTCAGCCTCAAGCGGTGCCCGTGGCGGCCGCACCCGCACCCCAGACGCCCGGCGTGCCGGTGACCAGTAGCCCGACCTTGGTGAGCGCCACGGCCCCCGGCCCGGCCCCGTCCTCGGCGCCGGCCTCGACTCCGGCCGCCACGCCGGCCACGGCGCCTGCGCCGGGCGCGCCGCCCCCGCCGCCTGTTGGTGTCGAGGGAGCCGCATACCCCTATCTGGTGGGCGGCCCGACCATGGGGGCCAGCACGGGAATGAGCACCAGCGCGCAGCGGAAGACGTCGGAGCCCGATATCGCCGCGGCCGCCGCGGGCGCCGGCGCCGCGGCGCGGGAAAAGCGGAAGGCGCGTCGGCGACTCCGGACCGGGATGCGCGGATATGGCAACGAGTACATGGATATGAACGTCGAGGTAGAACCGGAGTGGGACGACCCGTCCGGCGGGGAGGCCGTCGCGTCGACCTCGGTTTCGGATCTTGGCGCCGGAAATCTGGGGTTCGCCGGCACCGCAAGCAAGCAGACCGCCGCCGACGCCACGGG
>Ga0318509_10000221_pt1 | contig 15621 bp, 20 predicted proteins | sample GRESIP084b2f22_FD_203477 | JGI IMG/M metagenome (GOLD analysis project Ga0318509, IMG submission 203477) | Tropical soil microbial communities from Luquillo Experimental Forest, Puerto Rico - GRE.SIPMG.084b2f22 | ecosystem: Environmental > Terrestrial > Soil > Tropical forest > Bulk soil...
CGCACGCCTGGCGCCGGCTGCGTCCGTTTCGCGGCGTCGATAAGGCGAGGGTGCGCTACCTGTCGGTCGCCGAAGCCAAGCGCCTGATCAACGCCGCGAGCCCCGACTTCCGCCAACTTTTGCAGGGGGCGTTATTGACCGGCGCGAGGTACGGCCAGCTGGCCCAGCTTACGGTGTCGGATCTCAATACCGACGCCGGGACGCTGCGGCTGCGCACCCGCAAGGGCGACGGTAGCGAACGCGCCTACCACGCGCATCTCAGCGACGAGGCGCTAGCGTTCTTCCGCGCCGCGGTCGCGGGACGCCCCGGCAAGGATCTGATCTTCACCCACGCCGACGGGACGCCATGGGAGAAGTCGCACCAGGATATCCCAATCGAGGAGGCCTCGCGGCATGCCGGTATTAGTCCGCCGGTCAATTTTCACGTCACCAGACATACCTTCGCCAGCCACGCCGTGATGAACGGCGCCCCGCTTCTGGTGGTGGCGCAGGCACTCGGACACACCGACACGCGTATGGTCGAGAAGCACTACAGCCACCTTGCGCCGAGTTACGCTGCTGACGCCATCCGCAAGGCGGCGCCGATCTACGGCATCAAGCCGGGGAACGTCCGCCCGCTGCACGGCAAGGCATGAAAGGTTGCGGCTGATGATGCGATGGATTGAAATGAGAGGACCCGGCCGAGTGGTTAATCCTGCCGGGTCCTCGAAAGCATGTTCCCACCGCCAAAGTGGACCCACGCTATGGGCAAAAATAGTCGACGGCGGCGCAGACCGCAACTTCCCCCCTCCGCTTCTAATACCCACCCGTCGCCTAGCAGGCAGCTGCCGAGATCACCCCAAAGCGAGCGAATCTCGTTTGATGAGGGCTTCCAACAACTCCTGTCCGATTACCGACCGCACCCTGCGGCTCGAGAACTCTATAAGGCGTGGCTGGATGGAGACTGTGCCATTTGGTGTGACGGGACGCTGCTTGAGCCTCATTTGTTTCAACTCTCTTTGAGCGTGGATGTCTGGACGGATGACGACGGCTGCGAGCGGCTTAAACTCTGGGCAGCGACAGATATGGTGGGGAACGGCGATCACCAGGCATGCGTCGGGGGGTACGAGCGGGCCCGGGCGATGGAGGCCGACCAGTCGGCTCGTAAGTGGCAGGTCTCGGCCGCCGGGATAACCGCCTTGTTGAAGGAGTCCAACACCGAGCTGATTGCTGAGAAGATCACCGCCGCCATAGCGGGGTTGCCCGCCCCGAAAGACGGGATCGATGTCGAAGCTGTTAAGCAGCTGATCGATGAGAAGTTTGCCGCCGCCGCGAAGACGTCACCACAACAACGGCGTAAACCTGGGCCAAAGAAGCATCAGGGTTGGAAACTGGTGATCGCGTGGCTCGCCTACGACCACAAAAAGAAGCAACGCTAGGGGAGCTTTGCGAGGCAGAAATGGGCTACATGCCGGATCCGAGCGCTATTAACAAATTGCTCCGAGATTTGGCCGACTAAGTCGCCTGAGTCTAATTGTCCTCGATTATCCTCGTCTATTCTTCGTCAAAACCTCAGCGAGTCATATGGTGCCCGATGAACAAGCATCGAGGCCTCGATGGCGCGCCGCAAAACCATCAAGCAGAAAGCAGCGCCTGCACAGACGGCGTTATCTAAGAAGGCAGCCGCTCTCAAAGCCAGGACTGCAGCACCGGCCCTGAGTCCGAAACTCGCCGCAGCCAACACTAAGTATCGGCTCGAAGCCGGTCTTGCTGTTGCGGTTCCTTCTCATGACCACGACTGCGAACATGTCCACGCGGCCCGGGCACCGCCGAGCGCCCGCTTTTCCGACAAAGCCGAGGCGATGGCGAAGCGGCCCGCGCGCACGAAGACGACTCAGCGTGCCCGCTTCAGGGGCCTGCAGTCCGGCGCTTTCACGATTTCAAGTTTCTGTGTCGCTCACGACTTGAGCGAAAGCTTCTACCACAAGCTTAGGAACCGTGGGCTCGGACCGCGCGAGATGCGAATTGGCGCGAGGGTACTGATCTCGCATGAGGCTGCCAGCAATTGGCGCAAGGCGAGAGAAAAAGCCACGTTGCGCGCGAAGCCGTCACCTTCACCGGAGGCGGCGGAATAGGAGGAGGACAGTCGCCCGAGGGGCTCGCTCGGAACAAGCGGCAACAATGAGCGAGAGAGGCGACGCTGTCGAACGCAGCGCCGCCTAGGGAAGTCAAAGCTTAATGTGTGAAATCTGGACACATGGAGGTGCCAGACAATGCTGTATCTAGCGAACGGCGGTCGCTCCGTCAACGCGACCTTTAACCTCCGCGGGCTCGCCCTGCGGCATCTTCCTGAGGAAAAGCGGGTAGCTCTGGCCGTCGATACGCGGCTGGGTTTACTCCAGCCCACAGGCTTTCGCACGAAAGACGTGTGTTCGATGTACGGCGTGTCGGCGAGAGCAGTCAACGTCGGCATCCGCGAGTGGGCCATCGCGAACGGTGGCCAACAGCTGGCTGGCATCACTGCTGATGTCATCAACAGCGAAGGCAACGGCACGGGCAACGGTACGAGCCACGGCTCCACCGACTCTGCGATTCAGTTCGCGGAGGCGTTGAAGACGATGAACCCTGACGAGTTGGCGACCTCGTTCAAGATCGCAGGCTCCGAGGTGATCTGGGCCGCGCTGGTTAGGGCGCTCTAGAGCGTATCGAGCAAAAACGGGCGTCGCGCACGCGCGGCACCCTTTCGGAGGCGACAACACTATCGACCGTCACACAACTTTTTTCAGGAGAAACATCATGCCCATTGACACCTTCAAATACGGAAAGACTGCCGCTGAGGTCGTGATCGAGCACCTCATCGCTGAGATTAAAGCCACTAAGCCGTTCGTCGACGATCTGACGCATGCATTCTGCGAACGCAAGTGTATTGCCGCGTGGGACTTGCTGGAGAACTTGCGCACCGCTGCCGAGAATTTGGCTGAGGAAATTGTTGGTTGCGACCCAACATCGCATTGGGATTGCGACCCACGCCGCGTCCGACAGGAGATCGAACAGACGCTCAACCATTCAGATCGCCTAGGTCAGCACGAGAAAGAATTTTGGAGAGGTCAGCGTTCGAATCTCTGCAGCTGTGAAGTTTGCCGGCGGGAAACACGCGAATTGGAGTCGGTGTCATAGACCTCAACAGCTGGCGCTGTCTTCATCAGCAGGGAGTGAACACATGATTACCACAGCCGAAGCCTCCCGAAAAATCCGCGCCGCGCTCAGAACCGCGTTCCCCGGCACGAAATTCGCGGTCGCTTTGTCTGCAGGCTGCAGCATCACGTGGACCGATGAGGGCCCGTCGGTTGTGCAGGTGGAGGACGCGTTGCTCGCAGCCGGCTGTGGTGAGGCTAAAATCTCCTGGGACGACAAGCGCTACATCAGGATTGATACCGATCGAAGTAACGACACGCTTTATTTCGATCGGTTCAACGCTGCCGAGCGTGCTGCCTATCAGCAGCACCTGGAACGGCGGCGTGAGGAAGAAAGGGCATTCGCGCAACACACGGCGGAAGTCATCAGGGACGCCTACAAGGCAAAGCGCGCCGCAATCGCGCCGCTGAAGGATCACACTCCGCCACCAATCCAGGACGCGACAGTTTTCGAAGCCTTCGAGCGGCTCCGGCAGCGCGCAGAAGCCGAGGTGAGCATCACTGAAGATGCTGAGCGCCGTCCCTCGTGGGCGCCACCGCTGGTCCTTGAAGAAGAACTGGCCAATATTTGCTACGAGCTTGGCTATCTCACGGATGATAACAAATGGATTGCGCGGTTCTGGGCGACGTTCGCGACACCGAAACGCTCAGGTCGGTGGCTGCGAGAGCACGTCAGCAATCTTCCGCTAACAGGTCTTAGCTGCCGCGGCTTCCAGCTTCATGCCGGCGGCACACGGGGATCGACGGGAAATATTCTATTTGAAGCACAACGAGAGGAATCCGGTACTTGGCGATTTGGACCGCGTGAGTATTTCTTCCCTTACTTCAGTCCGAAACAGCGGGAGTGGGAACGTTTAATCGGCGAGCGAGAACGCGCGCCAACAATCTATAACGACCGACAGCTGGGGACACGTCTCGCTGAGATCGCGCGTCAGATCGAGGCGATCGACGCCGAGGATCTGACAAAAGCAAAGGCTCATCGTGACCGACAGCGGCTGCGACAACGCGCGCTCGAACTAGCGCGGGCGCGGGTGCTGGATTTCATCGGTGCCCCTGATGCCCAGATGCAGCTTGCAGCGCGGCTCTGTGGGCATTGCTGTATTTGCTTCAAAGAACTGACCGATCCGATCTCGCTCGAGCACGGCATCGGGCCCGACTGCCACGCCAAACGGATCAAATTCATTCACGCGCGGGCGGCTGACGGTTGGCCGCTCGAGCGCATCGTGATGCTGAGCGGCATGCCGGTGGACTTCGTCACTTCGGTGCTGAGCGAGGAGGTACGTCATGCATGATGACAGCAACGTACGGACGCTCACCACGCGCTATCAGCAGATCCTCGATGCGTACAAACGGATGTGGGAGAGCATTCCGGTCGATGCTGATGGATGCAAAGACGCTCCTGTCTGCGATGACGAGATGCCCGACTACCTCAGCCACTTGGTCGGCCGCACCGTCACCGCCGCCGAGTGGCAAGCGGCGCAGCGTTGGGAATGGGAGCAGATTGCCGGCGGCAAGATCGTCGCAGCGTTGCCACGCCCCGCGGAGGTGTCGGTTCAGATCGACGACTATCAGGATGCACTCCAGCGATTGATCAAGCGCCTTGTGCAGTTGCTCGGACATCCCACGATCGCAAACTTGGTGTTCGCCGATTACGAATTTAACGAAGACCAGTATTGGCTACACACGTTGGGCGAATTGGAAGCGGCCGCAAAGCTGATGCTCGAATTTGCGAAGCAAGCGCCAGCAACACTGTACGTTATGCGCGGCAGCCTCGAACGTCTTGTGCTGGCGCCCGACTTGGTGATGAACGAAGCGACGCGGACCGCATACCGCGCCACGATCGAAGCGCTCGACCGCACACAAGCAGCGCTTGGCGTTCCTCTCGCTGAGCGCAGCAGACATTTCGAGGTGAAGCGTATTCACGACGCGCCAGCGCCGCCGCCGCCGCCGGACGCCAATCCGGAACTGCAGCAGATGAGTAGTGACGAGCTACGCGCCGCCCTCACCGATACTCGAATACGTTCAGAAGCGATCGAAACTGAGATCAGTCGGCGGGGAACCGCTGCCGCACGTGCTCTGGCCGTTATGCTCGTCAGCGCGCGCGAGCCGCCCGCTCGCTAACAACCCCAGGAGAAAACCCCATGACCACGATGCCCAAATTCAAAACCGACACACCCACCACCACGACCGACACCGCGTTCATCGGCGGCTGTGCCATTCGCCTCTTCGGCGATTTGCGTTGCCCGCGCTGCCGAGCACAGCTGCGCGCGAGCGCCATGCGCGACATCGGCGACGGCGAATATACTCTGACTTGCCAGCGTTGCCACGCCGACGCGATCACGATCACTGATAGGTGATATCTGTGAAATTCGAGGCGACCGCTGGCAATTTGTCTGCCGCGCTCGGTGCCGCGGCGCTGGCGCTGGACGACAAGTCCAACGTCGCGGCGCTGAGCATGGCGCGTATCGTCGTGCGGGACAGCGTCGTCTTCGTCGTCGATAGCCTCGACCGCCGCATCACGACCAATGTCACGGCAACGATCGTAGAGCCCGGGGAGGTATCGGCGCGTTGCACCGCCCTCGCCGGTGTGCTCGGCGGATTGGACCCCAAACGCACCGTCACGGTCGAGAGCAGCGGTAACGGCATCATCGTTCGTGCCGGGAGGTCGCGCTTTACGATCGCGGGCTTGCCGATCGACATACTGCCGCAATCGAGCGAGCTCGCTGATCCCGCGACTAGTTTCGATCTTGACGCTGACCAGCTGCGGCGGATGCTGGAGGTCTGCGAGCACGCGATCTCGACCGAGGAGATGCGCTATTATCTAAACGGTCTTTACCTTCACACCGCCGACAAGACTTTGCGTGGCGTCGCCACTGATGGGCACCGGCTCTGCTGGTTCGATCTGCCTATGCCTGCAGGTGCCGATGAGATGTCCGGCATCATCGTCCCAGCAAAGATCGTCGCGATCCTGCATGTCTCAATGACTGGCACCGACGAAACCGACGACATTATCGAGGGCGTTGAAATTACCGGCGATGGGCGTTTCGCCGCGCGCGTTTCTTATCTCACCGACGTGCTCGAGGCCTTCGGCGGCAAGAAGGTCACGCTCGATGTCAACGGGCCCTCAAACCCAGCGATCCGCATCACTGATTCGGACGACGCAGCAGCGTTCGCGATCGTGATGCCGATACGAACTGGCAAGTTTCAGTGAGAAGCAAACGTAACCCGTCAACCAACAGGAGGTTTGAGATGACGAGTATCAGCGAACGCTACGGCTCGAGCTTGATGACTGCGCAGGACGTCAAAGCCGGCAACCTGACCCTGCAGATTAGCTACGTGGAGTGGGACGTTCTGATGGGTAAAGAAACGCGCGATCTCGTGCACTTCGTCGGGGAAGATCGTTGCCTAGTTCTTAATCCGACAAATGCACGTGCTCTTGCGCGCTTGCTTGGCGATGACGGTGACAAGTGGCGTGGGAACTGGATCACGCTCTATTACGATCCTGATGTCGAGTATCAGGGCGAAAAAAAGGGCGGCATTCGCGTACGCTGCGCTACTCCACCACCGACGGCTGGCAACGGTCCATTGCCCGAGCCGCCACCACCGCGAAAGCCGCCGGCACGCGCCGTAGACGCGGTGGAAGAGGAAGAAGCTCCGTTTTGAAGAACAACAAGCGTGAGGGTGGCTCGCGCAGCGGGCCCCCTTCTTGTTCGGGTGGAGTGAGTGGTGATGCAGCGTACGAGCGGATATGGGCACGGCCTAGACGAGACTCCCGATGCAGCTTGCGTTGCTCCCGCGCCGTTTGCTGCCTTGCGATTAAATGTTGCCCAGCAAAGCGACGCACTGGTTTTGTTGCGTTTGCTGCCGGACGGCTACGCGCCGCTTGTGTTCTTCGATCCGCAGCATCGCGCGATCATGGACAAGAAGAAGTACGGCAACGAAGGCGAACGCCAGCGCGGGCGCGCCAAGCTGCCGGCGATGAGCGAGGATTATATCGACGCATGCTGCATCGAGAGCGCACGCATCCTTAAGCCGAGCGGCTATTTGATGCGCTGGATGGACAAGTTTTGTCTGTGCGAGGGACATCATCTCCGTATTTCTCAACAACTCCTCGAGCGTGTCGATTTGATCGCTTGGGACAACTTGCGCCCTGGGCAAGGAGACCGTTGTCGTAACCGCGGCGATTATTTGTTGGCCTTGCAGAAGCCGCCGAAGAGGGCGCGCGCGACGTGGCGAGACCGCGGGATTTGGTGCCGTTGGGTCGAGAAGATTGACCTGAAACGCTACCCCCGAAAACTTTACCCGCACACCAAGCCGATCGGACTCATCAAGCGCCTGATCGCCGCAACCACGCAGCCAGACGACGTCATCATCGATCCCTGCGCCGGCTCATTCGTGGTGCTGCACGCCGCCCTCGAGCTCGGACGTAATTTCTTTGGCTGCGACCTGAAATTACCAGATGGTGGCGCACATGGCTGAGCACGAGCTCGCGGTGCCGATCGAGCCGCTCGAATGGTTCACGCCGCAATCCACCTTCGATGGAATTAGGCGCGGCGGCATCGAGGAGTTCGACCTCGACGCGGCGCACCCAGGCCGAAGCAATCCGTATTGCATCGTCCCCGCGCGGAAGATCTACACGATCGCCGATGATGGTCTACGGCAGCCGTGGCACGGCCTGGTTTGGCTCAACCCGCCATTCGGCGGTCGCCGCGGGCAGGTGCCTTGGCTGCGGAAGTTTTTCGCGCACGGCAACGGCATCGCGCTGTGTGCGGCGAGGACCTCGGCCGATTGGTTTCACGAGGTTGTCGTGCCTAACGCGCAATTGTTGCTCTTTCCCAGCGGCAAGACAAAGTTCATCCGCCCCGACGGCTCGATCGGCAAAGAACCTGGGACCGGAGTCGTACTCATCGGCGCCGGTCGCGTCGCCTGTGAGGCGCTGCTGCAAAGTGGCCTCGGAGCCTGCATGACCATCGTCACGCGGTCCGTAAGCGCCTGCGAACGGCGGCCGGCCGCTTGGGGAAATGAAATCGACCATTTTGGAGGCGGCGCATGAGCGACATCGAGCTCGTGCCCGATTTGTTGTCGCCCGCAACACCGGCCGTGCCGCTGGTGCTGCGTCCCTATCAGGTCGACGATCTGGCGCGGCTGCGCGCACAATTCCGCAGCGGTGTTCGGCGTGTGTGTTATCAGGGTCCGTGCGGTTGCGGCAAAACCGTAATCTTCAGCGAGGTCGTCGCTGGTGCTGTCCGGCGCGGCAATCGTGTCTGCATTCTCGGCCACCGTGACGAAATCATACAGCAGATCACGCGGGCACTCGATGCCCTCGGAGTGGCGCATGCGCTGGTCGTCGCCGGCTGCGATCTGGCGGCGCTCGAGCATCCGGTACAAGTTGCGAGCGTGCAGACCCTGGTGCGGCGGCTCAAACATCTTATGCCGCCCGATCTTTTCGTCATCGATGAGAGTCATCATGCGGCTGCTAACACGTGGCGGCGTATCCTCGCCGCCTTCCCGCAAGCGAAAGTCCTGGGTGTCACCGCCACCCCACAGCGCCTCGACGGCAAGGGGCTTGACGACATCTTCGACGCGCTGGCGATCGGTCCGAGCGTGAGCGAGCTCATCGCCGCCGGCTATCTGTCGCTGTTCGCCACCTTCGCGCCTGCGCGCAGCCCCGACCTCTCCGGCATCCGTACTCGTGCTGGTGATTACGCCACCGACGAGCTCGCCGCGCGGATGTCGAAGGGTGTCATCATCAGCACCGCGGTCGACGAATATACCCGGCTCTGCGCCGGCCGGGCGGCGATCGTGTATTGCGTCGACATCCAACATAGCGAGCTAGTGACCGAGGCCTTTCGTGCTCGCGGCTACCGCGCCGCACATCTCGATGGCAACACGCCGACCGAGCTCCGCCGTAGCATCATCGCCGCGCTCGGCAGCGGCGAACTACAAATAGTCAGCAACTGCGGGATCATCTCCGAGGGCCTCGACGTGCCGGGAGTGGTGGCGGTGATCCTGCTGCGGCCGACGAAGAGCCTTGCGCTTCATTTGCAGCAGATTGGGCGAGCCCTCCGCCCAGCACCGGGCAAAGCCAAGGCGTTCATCCTCGATCACGCGAGCAACACGTTCCGTTTCGGCCCCGCCGACGCGCCGCAGAACTGGACGCTCAAGGGGCGCGAGAAAGGCGAACAACCGTTGCCGCTGCAACGCTGCGACCACTGCGGTGCACTCGTTCCGCTCGCCTGTCTCGAGTGCCCCGAATGCGGCGCCGTACTGCGCGAGCCCCCCGGTCCCCGCACCCACGTCGAGCGTCGCGGCGAAGCGCTCGTGCTCGCCGATCGGCTCAGCACCATGAGCTACTGGCAGTGTTTGCGTTGGGCCGGACATGACAAGGACCGGTTGCGTCTGGTTGCCACCGCGCGCGGCTATAAGCCGGGGTGGGTCTGGCATCGCTTGCAGGAATTACAGGAGGGCGAGCAATGATGCTGCTCGAACCCAACCGTGACCAGATTGAAATTTTTGTTCAGGCGCTGTTCCGCTATGTCGGCAAGGATGGCTTCATCAGTATGCGCGCGTTTTATGAGAACGACGATTCGGACAAGCCGGTGCGGATCACACCGACGAGCCTGGCCGGTGGGTTAGGTTTTGTCATTGACGTCGCCGAAGACGATGCGCGGCGCGCAGCCAATCAACCTCGAGCGACAGTCTTCTGTCCGCCGGTGGCGGTCTTCAACAACAAGGACCATGCCCGCGAGGTGGATCTTCTGATCGGCCCAGCGTTAGTGGTTGAATGCGATGAAGATCCGCAACAGGCGCGCGTCAAGCTCGAGCAATTGCTCGGCACCGCAACTCTCGTCGTACGCAGTGGCGGGCAATGGACCAATCCGACGACCGAACAGGTCTACGACAGAGTGCATTTGTATTGGCGCCTCGCTCAGGGTGCCAAAGGCGACAACCTTGAGAAGCTCAAACGCGCGCGCAAGCTCGCGACTTATCTCGTCGGTGGCGACACCACGAATGTCCCAATTTGTCACCCGATCCGTTGGCCCGGCTCGTGGCATTGCAAGAACGCGCCGCGGCTATGTGAGATCGTCGAACTGCATCCCGACTGCGAGATCGATCTCGATCGGGCGCTGGTCGTACTCACGACAGCAGCGCCGAACGTGTCGACAACGAAGTCGGGTGACCCAGGGCGCGATGACGGCGAGGCGCTCGATTGGAGCAAATCTTTCGGCGAGATCATCACTGGCGAGCATTTTCACCCCACGCTCGTGCCGCTAGCAGCGAGCTTCGCCGCACACGGACTGCCTGAATTGGCGGCGCGGGGCGTGCTGCGGGCGCTGCTCGACAGCACCCAAACGAAAGATCCTGAGCGCCTTCGTCGCCGCGATACCGAGCTCGGCAAGCTCAGAGACACGGTGCATTCTGGCTATAAGAAATTTGCTGCCGCTGTTCCTACCGACACGTTGCTCGATCCCTGGGCGCAAGCTCAGCTGCCGGACTTCCCCCTCGCCACGCTGCCGGTGATCGTCGGGCGCTTCGTCGAGCGACAGAGCCTGATCATCGGCGGCTGTCCGAGCGCGATGGCGCTCTCCGTGCTCTGCGCCCTGTCCGGCGCCATCGATCACCGGTTCAAAGTCAAGATGATGCGCCACGGGGACTGGGAGGCACGGCCGCGGCTGTGGGGTTTGCTCGTCGGCGATCCATCGAAGAAAAAGACTCCGATCATAAATGCCGCCGCTCGGCCGCTGGAGCGCTGGCAACGCAGACTCTGGCGTGAGTATCAGGCTCAATTGCGCGACCACATCGCCGCCGGCGGCAAAGCGGATGACGAAGACGCTCCGCAGGAACCGCTACACTACGTCGTTTACGACACAACGATCGAGGCGCTCGGTGACGCTTTGGCAAAGTCCTCTCGCGGCGTCTTGGTCAAGCGTGACGAGCTCGCCGGTTGGATCGCGAGCATGGAGAGGTACGGTGGAGCAGCGCGCGGAGGGAGTGATCGTGGGTTCTGGTTGCAGGTCTATGATGGCGAGGGCTACGGGTTTCTTCGCATCAAGCGCGGCAACATTCCTATTTCGGACTTCTCGGTCAGCATCCTCGGCGGCATTCAACCGGCGCGGCTCGCGGAGCTGCAAGGTTTGACCTCAGACGGGCTGCTACAGCGTTTCCTCGTAGCGATGATATCGATGGCCAACCGCGGCCAAGATATCGAGAGCAACGCGACGGAATATGGTCTGCTCGTCGAGAGGCTGCTGTCTACACCTCGCCAGCGGCTCGAATTGACCGAGGACGCGCTCGCGTGCCTCAACGGGCTGCTCGACTACCTGTACAGCCTCGAGCAGATGGGCGACGGGTGCGCGGACGGGTTCCAGTCCTTCGTCGGCAAGCTGGCCGGTTATGCTGGCAGTCTCGCCACCATCCTTCACGTGGCCGAAGAGCACGGTCCGACGCTGCCGAACTTCATCGGCTCGACCATCATCAAGCGGGTAGACCAGATTATCCGCGAGTTCGTCATCCCGCATGGTCACGAGTTCTATCGCCTAGGCGGCGCCGCCGAGCAACTGAAGCAGCTTGCGAGCTTCATCCTCACGTCCGATCTGGAGCGCTTCCGCGCCGCCGATCTCGCCTCCAATGTCCGGGACCTGAAGGGCCAGTCCCTCGTCACGATCAACGAGCGGCTCTCGCCCCTGATCGCCGGCGGCTGGCTGGATCCTGCCGACCGGACGCAGGTCTGCCGGGTTTGGACACTCAACCCGAGCGTGAGGGTTCGGTTCGCCGATCGTCGCCGGACCGAGGTGATACGCAAAAAAGCGGTCACCACCATGCTGCGCGAAAGGCGTGCATCGTGACCAAAAACGGCAACTGGAGATAGAAAAATCGGACACTGTCGGACGGATCGGACCGCGCACGTAAGTGAACAGAAAATTGCACCAACGCGGCCCCTCTCTTTTAAAAAGTTCCCTCTCGCACCTAAGGCCTCACGTCCGACCGTCCGATCTGTCCGACGCTGAGACCACAACCGGCGGTAGGCTGAATCCGTCAGGAAAGAGGATGCGAGCCATGCGAACCGTGACGGCCGCCAGGAGGGGCAGGCAGGTCGAGCCCCATCCCGTCCCGCTCACCCGCGCCTGGGTCGAGGATTATCGGCGGTACTTCGACGAGCAGCTACGAGCGCCGGCGGTCTTAGCAGAGGTGTGCGAGCTCTCCGCCCTGTGCGGCCTCGCTTCCGGGCTGGTCGGGCGGTTGAAAGCCGTCGATCGCGGCAGCTGTCACTGCGGCAGGCCTGGTGCCTTCATCGAGCAAAGGGCGAATGGTTGGGTCTGGTACTGCCTAGATCACCGCCCCGACTTCCGCGCCTGTCACATCTGCGGTCAGCCAGGTATTGCGTTCGAGTATGCCGGCGAGCGCTGGCTTTGGTATTGTCGGGCGCACGTAACTGGGTAGCGTAGAATTCCCGAGGCCTTCGATGCGCCAAATGCACCCTCTCCAACGCGCCTACCGCTTGGGTTTTCTCTGCGCCCAGATGCGGGCTCGCAAGCAGTTCCGCGCCGCGAGTGGGAGGCGGAGCTCGCACTTCTGCAGGCCGATCTCGCTAATATCGCGGTCGGCTACCGTCAACACTTGGATGTTGAGATGGCTGTCATCGAGCGCGCGGCGGATCCGGACGCGCTGTTGCATTGAGTTCGTGCCGGATACTCACGGTCCGGCGCTCACGGTATGCAAACAGTCGCCGCAAGGGGGAATTCGATGCGCCTTTATGGAACCGAGCGTTGGCGACGGATAGCCAAGCATCAACTGAGGGTCGAGCCGCTGTGCCGGACGTGCTTGGCCGAAGGCAAAGTGACTGCTGCTCACGTAGCGGACCACATTGAGCCGTGGCGCGGTGACGTCAACAAGTTCTGGCTCGGGAAATTGCAGAGCTTGTGCGAGCGCTGTCACAACTCCAGCAAAAAGGACGTGGAACGGCTCGGCTACGACCGACGCGTGGGGGTGGATGGCCTGCCTCTCGATCCAAATCATCCCGTCTATCGGATGTAACCCACCTGTCAAAACCAGGGGCCAGGGGGGAATGGAATGCGAATTCAACTATGCTCGCGCCCGACCGCGGGGGAGCTCGAAATAATGCAAACTCACGAAAATTTTCCGCCAGCAAATTTTTCCCAAAAAACGATGGACGTTCATCATCTGTGCCAAGCTTGCATGAGGGTCAAAAAAGGCGCCTGATGAGTCGCGTTCTCCTCGCGTTCGCCTCGCGGAAATGCCATGCCTCGTCGCAGCACCAAAGTAGATCCCGTCGGCACCGAGCTCATTCCGCGGACGATCAAACTGCTGCCCTGCTTGGCCTGCAGCAGGGGCGAGCGGGCGGTCGAGGAGATTGCCCGGACCTTTCTGGCTTGCATGCATTCTGAGCCGCCGCCCAGACCGGATCATCAGCGGACGTTCAGATTCCTGCCCCGGAGTTGTTGCAAGCAGGTCCGGGTGATCGATCCGGAAAGTTTGGTCGCGTGACCGCGAGAGCGCCCTTTAGAGTGATTGGCCTTGCCCTCGACCGGTTCTCGCTGTGTGCAATTTGTGGCCAAGGTGGCGCTGACGTGTAAATTCTGCACCGCTCTCCTCTAGAGCTGGTTGAGCGCCGACGGCGTGGCCGGGCCATTCGCGAGTTGCAAGAGGAAAGCCCGGCAGTGGGCTTTGCAGATTCTCCCCGCCGCAGCTGGCGTAGGGCCCGGATCTCCTTGCCGGTGAGCGGGTGCGTGCCATCGACACCGTTCTTGGTTCGTCGCACATGGATGCGGCCGCTATCAAGCTCGATCATATTCCAGGTCAATTCACAAAGTTCGCTTGCGCGTAGCTCGTGGCGATAGGCGATCAGGATTGCGGGCGCGTCGCGGTGACCGTATCGGGAATGCTTGAGGGCAACATTCTGCAAATCGGCGTTGGGCGCCGGACAATCTCATGCGCGGGAGAAAAGCCCTGCGGCGATTCCAATCAGGGCCCGACCTCTCAAACCTCTCAGCTCGTGCAAGCGATGGCCGGCTTTGGCGGTGGCAGCGGCGCGGCCGAGAACTTGAACGCTGCTCGCCTCAGTACCGACACGTCACAGCAGATGTTGCTGAGCACGCCGCAGCATGCATGAGGCTGGGCGTGTACTCATTAATGCGCGCAGATCGCGCCTACTCTGCGGTGACGCAATGGCTTCGTATTTTTACGCCTAGTTTACGCCGTCCAAAAAACAGCAATTGACATGGTTGTCCTGAAACCCACGCTCGTGGTGGCCGCGGCGGTTCGTCGAGAGGGGAGCAATCATGAAATTGAAGACGCAGCGCTACTCAGCACGGCCGCAGCATGGGGCGCTTTCGCTTGTATGGCCCTCCTTGTCACGCCAGCGACTGCCGAATGCCGGCTAAATGAGTGTGCCATGAGACGAAAAATTGCATGTGCAATAATCGCCCTGACGATGGTTGGCATCGCTGTCCAAGCGTCGATGGCCGCCAGTTTCGATGTAGTTACTGATTTCAACAACACCGGCGTTCAACCTGCACCCGGTGACCCACATAGCTTCCCATTTACCTACGGCACCGAAACGGCTTTGAATGTCGGCTTCACGCTCCTCCCCTTTTTCGGGAATACGAACTGCTCAGTCGCGTCCGGTCAGTGCACGAATGACGGGACGGCAGACAACGTGCTCGTCATGATGCCGGGTGGTTCGTCGTTCCCTTCTCCTGATCTTGTGGTGACACGGTTCACTGCTCCGAACGCCGGCACGTTCAACATCACTGGTTCCTTGACCGATCTAGAAAGCGCCGGTATCCGTTTCACGATACTCGTCGATGGAGCGTCGGTATTCAGCGCGTCCTTTGCAGGCTTGTCCCTGCTTCAGGGGACAATTCCGTTCACGATTGACGATGTCCGTCTCCAGCCCACATCGACCGTTGACTTTGTTGTCGACAGCTTGGGTGCACAGGGCAATGACGTAGTTGGGTTGATGGCTACGATTTCCCCTTCGGTGTCTGTGCCCGGTCCCATCGCGGGCGCGGGACTTCCTGGCCTGATCTTTGCTGGCGGTGGCCTTCTCGGCTGGTGGCGACGGCGGCGGAGGACTGCTTGAGCACGACGATCTGGAGCGGTGGTGCGGCGGCTGGACTCTACCTTGGCACCGGGCTGATCTTGGCTTTTTTGGTGCACACGCACTACCCCGGTGTGCTCGGGTTGCGCGAATGGATTCGTGTGGTCCTCTCTTGGCCACTCATTTTCTTCTTGAGAAGCAAGTAGAGGTTATCGCCATTGCTCTTTGGCATCGCGATCCCGATTCGCGCGGAAAGAAAGGGGCGTTCTTCCGCAAGAACATTGCTGATCGTCTTAGGCCCGCTCACCGAAGGCGGGGCTTTTCTTGGACGACGGGGCCTGAATCGACCATTTCGTGATGGCCATCACATCACTCGAAGCCATCATC
>Ga0318509_10000225_pt1 | contig 15587 bp, 14 predicted proteins | sample GRESIP084b2f22_FD_203477 | JGI IMG/M metagenome (GOLD analysis project Ga0318509, IMG submission 203477) | Tropical soil microbial communities from Luquillo Experimental Forest, Puerto Rico - GRE.SIPMG.084b2f22 | ecosystem: Environmental > Terrestrial > Soil > Tropical forest > Bulk soil...
CTACTGGGGCGGCGGCTTCGGCGGCATCGTGGTGATCGGACCCAGCTGCTGGCGTTGGGTGCCCGGCCTCGGCAGGGTCTACGTCTGCTACTAATGGACCGCCAAGCACTGTCTTAGGTACAAGCAAAAGCCCCGGTCTCGTGGCGCGAGGCCGGGGCCTTGTCGATTTGCAAAACGCACGACCGCTCGCGCACGTGTCAGCCGCTTGGTCTTGACCAGCTGCCTCGTGAGACCAGCGCGATGAGGCGCGCCGGACCCCCGGTTGCATCCTTAACCTTCGCCAATCCCACGACCAGCATGGCGCCGGAAGGCGGCACCTTGTCGAGATTGGCGACGTTTTCCAACCCCCAGCGGCCCGACGGCAACCACGCGTGGTGAACTTTGAAATCCTTCGACGGACCGTGATCGAGCGACAGCGTGTCGACGGCCAAACCCAAGACCTTGCGCTCCTTCATCAGCCATTCGGCCGCCTCCGGGCTGACGCCGGGGAAGTGGAAGACGCCGGCGCTATCTTTGCCGGTGAATTTGGCCGGGTTGCCCACGTGTTGCGCCCAGCCGGATTGCATCGCCACGCAACAATTCTCGGGCAGCCGACGGTGCTTCTTCTCCCAGTCCGCGAGATCCTCACGCGTGAGCAAGTAGTCGGGATTCTGCGCCGCCTTGGCCGCCACGTCGACCACCGCGAGCGGCACGACCAGCGTGTTCGCAGGAATTTTTTCGACCGTGGCGCCGGCCTCCGAGAAATGGATCGGTGCGTCCAAGTGCGTGCCGGCGTGTTCGATGATCCGCCACCAATAGAGATTGAACCCGTCCTTCTTGAATTCGAATTTCTTGTCCATCTCGATTCCCGGCACGCCGAAGAAGGTCGGGAAGTCGGGCGACATGGTGTGGGTCAAATCGACCACCGAGGTGAAGCTTCGCGCGGGCGCCGCGAGCGCCATCTCCGGCGCCATTGCCGTGGCGGCGAAGGAGGCGGCGAGCGCCCCGTTGAAGAAGCCGCGCCGCGAAAGCGCATGCCGCACCGCTTCCTGACATCCGGGAACGCACATGCCAAACCTCCATTTTTGGCGGGCCGCTCCGGTCCGCCCGGCGCAAGATTGGCGCTGCCGATGACGATAGGCAACCGGCAGCGGACGCAGGCCGTTGCCGCTTGCGACGCGGGCCAGATCCGACCCGCGTGCGCGGCAGTCTTCGTTACCGCGCGCCGATATTGCGAGGACGCTCACCAAAGCGAAGAAGGACCGGGAGGCAGCGCGACGCTTGAAGCAGGAGGCGGCGCCGGCAATCAGCCATCACGAGGCCGCAACAACGCCGCAGCTCATTTTCTCAGACTTGACCCTGATATCTGAAGCTCGACTACGTGCCGGCGGGTTTCTTCGCAGTCCCCTTTTGCGGCTTCGCCGGCGCGGGCGGTGGACCCGGGGCGCGCTCGATCGACACCAAGCGCCCGCCCGCGAAGCGATAAACCCCCGGCCAAGGCCCGCGGAGATAGGTGAGCGTCACGGCACGCTCGCCGCGCTCATCGGAGCCGACATCGATCTTTTCGACCGGGCCGGCACGCCGAACCACGTCGCATTCCGTCATCTGCAGTGCGATGCCGCCGGCAACGGGCGCCCCCGCCGCGCTCGAGTCGGCTGCGGCTTGCCCGGCTCCACTGTTGCATTGCCCCTCGGCACTGACGAGGTCCGCTGCCGTCACCGGCCGCAGCTCGAAGTCGTTCCTGCCCCCCGAAAAAGTCGTCCAATCCGGCTTGCGCAGCAACGTTTCGGGCTTGGGAACAAGCGTGACGCCGTTCAAGCCGAGATCGGACGAGCACGCAGCCATGGCGAAGGCGAGCGTCGCCATCGCAATCATGCGCAACACAATTTGGTTCACTCGTTGCATCGCCACGGCCCTGACCCCGGCAACCGGCCTCGACCGACGCGCCCAGCAGACGAGATTTTGCGTCAGCATCATCACTTTGATCAATAGGTGTTTTTGCCGCTCGACGTGCCGATTTTCGGGCCGTTCAACCGCTGTTCCCGACGACCACCGGGCGGGTGCGCATCACGCTGACAACGAGCTTATTGAGGCTGCGCCCTCGGCTGCGTGATCCGGACCGCGATGACCCAGGCGACCCAGAGGAACAGAAAATACATCGCCAAGAAGGCCGGCAGGCTTGCCGCCGGCACGGTTCGTTCAATCACGAGCCCAATAAGATAGGCAACGAAATCCCCCGTGATCATCAACACGACATAGACGATGAGCAGGGACATGCGCGTTTTTCCCCTCTGCCCCAGCGGCTGGCGGGGGCGATATTCCAACACTTTTCTGCAACGACGGCAATGGCGCTAGCGCGAGCGCAAATGCTCGGGCGCAGCGCCGCGCACTTCAAGCGGTCGGGCCGCAGCGTCGGCAGGGGACGCTCGACGCAATTTCACCCCAACCGCTGCCAGCGTCCCTCCTCGTCCGGCCGCCAATAGGTGACATCGAGGCCCTTCGCCTTGCCCTCGCTCCAGCGCGCGCGCGCGGCAGCGATCGCGTCGGGATCCTCGCCGTCAACGATGAGCACGATGCGCTGATAAGCGTCGGCATCGGCGGGCATCGGCGCGCCGTCGATCAGGAAGCGCACCGCCGCGCCGTTCGGGTTATCGCCGTCGAGCGTGAGCAGGATCGGTTGCTCGCGCGCCTCAGCCTCGCGCCAAGTACCGTGCGGGAGGAAGCTGTCGTCGCGGAAGGTCCACAGATGCGCGTCGAGTGCCTCGACTCTTTCTTCCGAAGCCGCCTGCACGACCACGCGCCAGCCGCGCTCGAGCGATTTTTCGATCAGCGTGGGAAGCACACGCTCGAGCGGTTGACGCTGCAACTGATAAAACACGATGTCCGTCATGGTGATTGTGCCATCGTACCTTGGCTTGTCGGCCCTGCGACGTGGGGTCACTTCTCGTAGTATTCGGCCACCAGCCGGTCCAACAGCCGCACGCCGAAGCCGGAGCCCCAGCTGCGGTTGATCTCGCTCTGCGGTGAGCCCATGGCGGTGCCGGCGATGTCGAGGTGCGCCCATGGCGTCTTGTCGACGAAGCGCTGCAACAGCTGCGCCGCCGTAATGGCGCCGCCGTGGCGCCCGCCGGTATTCTTCATGTCGGCAAATTTCGAATCGATCATCTTGTCGTATTCCGGCCCGAGCGGCATTCGCCATACCCGCTCGCCGATTTCGTTGCCGACCTTGACAAGCCGTTCGGCGATCCTGTCGTCATTGGCGAACAATCCGGCATATTCCTGCCCCAGCGCGACGATGATCGCGCCGGTCAAAGTGGCGAGATCGATCATGAACTTCGGCTTGAAATGCTTGTTCACGTAATGGAGCAAGTCGGAGAGCACGAGCCGACCCTCGGCGTCGGTGTTGATGATCTCGATGGTCTGCCCCGACATCGTGGTGACGATATCGCCCGGGCGCTGCGCCTTGCCGTCGGGCATGTTCTCCACGATGCCGATGGCGCCGACGGCGTTGACTTTCGCTTTGCGCGTCGCGAGCGCATGCATGAGACCGACCACGCACGCGGCTCCCGCCATATCGCCTTTCATGTCCTCCATACTGCCAGCGGGCTTGATCGAAATGCCGCCGGTATCGAAACAGACGCCCTTGCCGATGAAGGCGAGCGGTGCGGCGCCGCGCTTGCCGCCGTTCCAGCGCATGATGACCGTGCGGCTCTCGTGGTCGGAGCCCTGTCCAACGCCGAGCAGCGCATTCATGCCGAGCTTCTTCATCTCCTTGACGCCGAGCACCTCGACGACGGCGCCGAGTTTTTTCAGACTGCCGGCGCGGCGGGCGAATTCTTCCGGGTAGAGCACGTTGGCCGGCTCGTTGACGAGATCACGCGCAATCGCCACGCCGTCGGCAACGGCGGCGCGCGGGGCAAACGCCTTCTCCACCGCCGCGACGCCCGCAACCGCGATTGTGACCTTGACCTTGGCCGGTTTCGCCTCGTCGTCCTTGCGCTTGGTCTTGTAGCGCTCGAAGGCATAGGCGCGCAGTTGCACGCCGAGCGCGATGTCGGCGGCCCGCTCGGGCTTGATGGCGCCCCCGGGGAGGTCGGCGATGAGGGTCGCCTCGCTCGCCGCCGCCGGGATCTTGCCCATGGCGATGCCGCCGAGCTTGACGAAATCCTGAGCCTTGAGGTCGCGGGCCTTGCCGACGCCCACGATGACAAGACGCGACGCGTCGAGCCCGGCCGGCGCGACGAGGTCGAGCAGCGACCCGTTCTTGCCCTTGAACCGATCGGCCGTCGCCGCCCGCCTGACCAGATCGCCGGTCGGCCCGAGCGCGCGGCGCGCGGCGGACCCGAATTTGACCCCTTCCTCACAGAACAGGACAAGAACACCCTTGGCAGGCGCGGCAAGGGGAGCAAATTCAAGCTTCAAGCGGCCGGACATGAGGCTCTTCCTCTCGATTCATCGCAAAGTGGAAGCCGGTTTTGCGGACGCAATCAAGCTTGCGCCGATTGCGCGAACTTATCTGCGAATACGCGCGTTGAGACGTGAAATGGGCGCGTTTTTGCGCCCTCTTGCACCGCCGATAGGGTGGAAGCGCGTGGGCGGAAGGCCGCAGTAGGCCTCCCTGAAGCGCCCCCTCAAGCACCTCCTCTGAGGCCCGCGCGGTGGGCGCCCGCAAGGGCTTGCTTCGGCCGCGCCTGTGGCCGCCGCGACACACGATTCAGATTAACGTTTTGTTGTGCATACTCAAAGGCTTTGCCTTGGCCAAGCCACTTTGTTGCCGGATCAAATAGAGGCTAAAAAGGGACGGGGTATAGCATCGGCGCGCCGTCGCGGGCATGAGGGGGCCCGGCGCACCGACGGTTTGCCGCGAGCGGGGACGCGTAAATCGGATGGGGTCCATCGGCCGCTATATTTTTCGCACCACGCTCGGTGCGTTCCTAGTGATTTGCGCCAGCGTGACCGCGCTCATGTGGATCACGCAGGCGATGCGCGACATCGACCTGATGACGAATCAGGGCCAAAGCATCTTCGTCTTCATCGGCATCACCGGCCTCATCATTCCGCTGCTCGTGCTGATCATCGCGCCGATCGCCCTGATGATCGCGGTGGCGCACGTGCTCAACAAGCTGGGCAACGATTCCGAGCTCATCGTGATGAATGCGGCCGGAATGCCGCCATGGTTTCTATTCCGTCCCTTCCTGGCGGCCGGGATCGTCGTTTCGCTGCTCGTTGCCGCGATCAGCACCTATGTCTCGCCGTGGGGACTGCGCGAGCTGCGGCGCTGGGCGACCGAAGTCCGCGCCGACCTGGTCTCCAATATCGTGCAGCCCGGCCGTTTCATCAAATTGGAAGAGAGGCTTACGCTCCACATTCGCGAGCGGCGGCCCAACGGACAATTGCTCGGCATCTTCATCGACGATCAGCGCGACCCGAAGGAACGAGCAAGCATCCTGGCCGAGCAAGGCGATATCGTAAAAAACGAGCGCGGCCTGTTTCTCGTGCTCGAGAACGGCAGCGTGCAGCGGCATGAGACCGGCCAGCGCGATCCCGCGCTCGTGCTGTTCAACAGTTACGGGTTCGACCTGTCCTGGCTCTCGAACACCAACCAGAGCCTGAAATATTCGGTGCGGGAACGGTATCTGTGGGAGCTTTACAATCCTGCGCTGACCACGATGACGTTTTCCGACGAGCCGGATCAAATCCGTGCCGAATTCCACGACCGGATCACGGCGCCCCTCTACCCGCTCGCCTTCGTGGTGATGACCTACGCCTATCTCGGCGCGCCGCGCACGACCCGGCAGAATCGCACCATGTCGCTCATGGGTGCGATCAGCGTGGTGGCGGCGCTGCGAGGATTGGGCTTCGTCGGCATGATCGCAGGAGTGCACACGCCGCTTGCCCTGGCGCTTCCCTATCTCGCTCTGACCGCAGCATTCGTGCTGGGCTATATCGCCATTTCACGCGGGGTCATCATCGAGCCGCCGGCCTTCGTCGCCAATGCAATCACCGCGATCATGGAGCGCATTGCTCAGCGCACCAACGCCCTGATGGGACAAGCGCCATGATCACCGGGACGCTCTCACGATACTTCGGGTGGCGCTTCCTCTCCGCGGTGCTGGCCGTGTTCGCGGGGACGTTGGTGCTGACCGCAATGATCGATTTTCTCGAATTGTTGCGGCGCTCGGCGGATATCAAGGACGTCTCCGCCTTGCTCATCGCCCAGATCACGCTCTTTCGCGTACCCTTCATCACCGAGCGCGTGATGCCTTTCGCGGTACTGGTCGGCGCGATGTTCTGCTATTTGAATTTGTCACGTCGCTTGGAGCTCGTGGTCGCGCGGGCGGCGGGAATTTCAGCTTGGCAATTCATCGCACCCGCCATCGTCATCGCCGCCTTGATCGGGATCGCGTTGACGACGGTCTATAATCCGATCTCGGCGAACTTGCGCGAGCATTCGACGCGCCTTGAAGCCGACCTGTCCGGCCGCGACAGCAGCTTCCGCAGCACGGGACGCGGATTCTGGGTACGCCAACGCAGCGAGGACGGCCAGTCGGTCATCAACGCGAAATCGAGCCGCCAACAGGGCATCGAATTGGGCGGCGTGAGCGTTTTCCGCTTCGATGCCGCCGGTCACTTCCGCGACCGCATCGAGGCGAAAAGCGCAACCCTCGAACCAGGATACTGGCGGCTCGAAGACGCCAGATTTTACGCCCCTGGAGCAGCGCCGTCGGATCGCGAGAGTTTCTTGCTGCAGACCAGCCTAACGCCGGTACAGGTTGGAGAAAGCTTCGCCACGCCCGAGACCGTCCCGTTCTGGGAACTGTCGTCGTATATCGACCACGCCGAAAGCACGGGCTTGGCCGCCGCCGGTTATCGACTGCAATATTATCAACTGTTGGCACAGCCCTTCTATCTCGCGGCCATGGTGCTTTTGGCCGCGTCGGTCAGTTTGCGTTTCTTCCGATTTGGCGGCGTGCAGAAGATCGTCCTGGGCGGCATCGGTGCGGGCTTTCTGCTCTACATCTTGTCGAAAATCACCGGAGACTTGAGCAAAGCGGGACTGATGGGCCCGCTGGCGGCGGCAGGATTGCCTCCCGCGGTCGGCAGCGTGACGGGCCTGATTGCGCTCCTCTACCAGGAGGACGGGTGATGGCGCGGGCCGCTACCCATTCGCGCCTGTCGCGCCGCCGCTCGTGGTGGGCGGCGTTGGTCATTTTTGCGGCCGCCGTTACGGTCGTCGCCGGCTCGGCCGGCGTGTCGCCGGCGCTGGCCCAGTTGCTGGTATTCCCGCCGCGGCCGAAGCCGCCCGTCAGGCCCGAACGTTCGCAGGAGCAGATGCTCGTTCGCGCCGAGGAGATCAACTACGACTACACCAACGAGCGCGTCTCGGCGGTCGGCAACGTGCAACTTTATTATGGCAACTCCACGCTCGAAGCCGACCGGGTGATCTACGACCAGAAGACCAAGCGACTGCATGCCGAAGGAAATGTGCAGCTGACCGAAGGTGATGGCACGGTCACTCACGGCGAAATCATGGACCTCAGCGACGACTACCGCGACGGCTTCGTGGATTCGCTAAGACTCGATGCGCCCGAGCAGACTCGCTTCGCCGCGCCGCGCGCGGAGCGCACGGGCAATTACACCGTCTTCCATAACGGCGTCTACACCGCCTGCGAGCCGTGCGTGCAGGATCCCACGAAGCCGCCGAAATGGCAGGTGAAGGCAGCGCGGATCATCCACGATCAAGGCGAGAAGATGCTGTACTTCGAGGACGCGCAGCTCGAATTCGTCGGCGTCCCATTGGCTTACCTGCCGTACATGTCGGCGCCCGATCCGACGGTGAAGCGCAAGACCGGCTTCCTCACGCCAAACTACAGCAGCAGCTCAGTCTACGGGTTCGGGGTCACGATCCCCTACTATTGGGCGCTCGCGCCCGATTACGACTTTACTTTCGCGCCCATGATCACGAGCAAGCAGGGCCCCTTGCTGCAAGGCGAGTGGCGCCAACGGCTGCTCGACGGTGCTTACAGCATTCGCGCCACGGGTATTTTCCAGCTCGACAGAGATCTGCTCGTCAACACGCCGGGCGATCGCAACTTCCGCGGCAGCCTGGACACAGCGGGGCAGTTCAACATCTCCGACAAATGGGTGTGGGGCTGGAACGGGACGGTGCTTTCGGACAAGAACTACCTCTACGATTACGGCCTGATCCGAAACCTGCAAATTCCGACCAATTTGCTCAATGTCAGCGTGGATTACGCGTTGTCCCAAGTCTACCTCGCGGGTCGCGGCGACCGCAGCTACTTTGACGCGCGGGCGCTCTACTTCTATGGCCTCTCACCTGTGGACAACCAGAGCCAACTCCCGGTCGTGCACCCGGTGGTCGATCATGATTATGTCTTCAACAGCCCGATATTCGGCGGCGAACTCAGCTTCCACAATAATTTGACCAGCATCTCGCGCGAGACCGCCAACTTCGACGCGATTTCGCAGGCCGCGGTCAATGGCGCGCTCTGCGCCCAGACCGCCGATCCAGCGCTGATCAACTCGAACAATTGCCTGCTGCGCGGCGTCCCCGGCAATTACACTCGAGCGTCCACCGAGTGGAATTGGAAGCACACTATCATCGACTCGTGGGGCCAAATGTTCATCCCCTTCTTCAGCGTGCGCGCGGACTTTGCCGACATGAACATCTCCAATCAGCCAGGCGTCTCCAATTTCATCAACGCCGGTCAGAGCGATGTCGGGCGCGTCATGCCGGTGGCCGGCCTCGAATACCGCTACCCGCTCATCAACGTGCAATCCTGGGGCACGCAGACGGTCGAGCCGATCGCCCAGCTCATTTTCCGGCCGAACGAGACCATGGTCGGCTCGTTCCCCAACGAGGATGCGCAAAGCCTGATCTTCGACGATTCAAATCTGTTCAAGGTGAACAAGTTTTCCGGTTGGGACCGCGTGGAAGGCGGCGGCCGGGCGAATGCGGGCGTCCAATATACCGCCCAGTTCAATCAGGGTGGAAACGTCAACGTCCTGTTCGGCCAGTCCTACCAGCTCTACGGACTGAACTCTTTTACGCTCGGCGGCACGACCAATACCGGCCTCGATAGCGGACTCGATAGCAGGCAGTCAGATTACGTGGCGCGCGCGTCGTACCAGCCGAACTCGTTGCTGACCTTCACCTCGCGCTTCCGTTTTGCCGAGAACGACTTCACGCTTCAGCGCACCGAGTTGGAAACCACTGCCAACTTCGGCCGCTGGACGACCATGGTGATGTACGGCAACTATGCCGCCCAGCCGTTGATCGGGTTCCTCGAGCGCCGCGAGGGCATCCTCGGCAGCGCACGGTTCAAGATCAACCCGAACTGGGTGTTGCTGGGCGCAGCGGGATATGACATTCACCACAAGTCGGTCACTCAGACCCAGGTCGGCGTCGGATACATTGACGACTGCCTCATCTTGGCCCTGAATTACATTACAAGCTACGCGTATAGCGGCAGCGTGACGGTCAACCACAGCTACATGATGCAGCTCACCTTGCGCACGCTTGGCGGCACTACCAGCACCCAGACCGCAGGCGTCCCCGTCGTCAATCCCGGGGTATTCGGCGGCACGCATTAGCCACGCGCGCGGTAAGGAGAACGGCTGAACTGGAGAAGGATCACGGCACGCGAGCGACAAGCAACGTGCCGGCTCCCATGGACGAGGAAGCGGACGAAGCCATGATGCTCGAGAGTTTCACGACCTGCCGCAAACTGGTGACCGCCGTAATCCTCGTATTCGGCGTGTCGATGCTGGCGACTGCCGCCAACGCCCAGCAGGTGGTGGTCATCGTCAACGGCGAGCCGATCACGGCGCTCGACATCGAACAGCGCAGCAAGCTCATTCTATTGTCGACGCACAAGGCTCCTGCGCGCCAAGAGGTCCTCGATGAGCTGATCAACGAGAAGCTCAAGGTACGCGAGGCCAAGAAATTCGGACTGGAAATACCCAGCTCCGAAGTCGACACCGCCTATGCCTCGATGGCGGGCCGCATGCGAATAACGTCTGAACAATTGACCGAGCAGCTCGCCAAGTCAGGCATCCACGCGTCCACGCTTAAAGCTCGCATCAAGGCTGACATCACTTGGTCGCAACTCGTGCGCGGGCGATACCAGTCCAGCCTGCAGATCGGCGACAAGGATATCCTCACGGCGATGGAGTCGAAATCCAACGATACCGTCAGCTATGACTACACCTTACGACCGATCCTTTTCTTCGTCCCGCCCGGCTCGCCGGATACAGTCGTTGAGGGGCGCAAGCGCGAGGCGGAAGCTCTGCGCGGCCGTTTTCAGGGTTGCGATGATGGAATTACCTTTGCTCGCGCCCTCAAGGATGTCACTGTGCGCGAGCAGATCATTCGCAGCTCGGCTGACGTTCCGGCGGAACTGCGCAAAGTGCTCGACGGCATCGAGGTCGGCCGATTGACGCCACCCGAAGTCACCAAGTTCGGAGTCGAGATGTTCGCGATCTGCGCCAAGAAAGAGTCGGCGGCCGACGACTCATTGGGTAGGCGCCGGGCCCGTGAAACCATCATGGTCGAGCGCTACGAGCAGCGATCCAAGCAGTATTTGCAAGAGCTACGGCGCGGCGCGATGTTCGAATACAAGTAAGGCTAAGCGTAATGGCACGGCCTTTGGCGCTGACGCTGGGCGAGCCGGCCGGGATCGGACCCGACATTACCTTGGCGGCGTGGCGCCGGCGCGCCGAGCTCAACCTCACGCCCTTCTATTTCCTTGCTGATCCGACATTTGTCGTGCGACGCGCGAAGCGGATCGCGCCCGATCTCGCCATCGCAGTGGTCGAGCCGGCGGCGGCCTGGACAGCCTTCAAAACCGCGCTACCCGTCGTCGACATCGGCGTGGCGGTGAGCGCAGAACCGGGCCAGCCGGATCAATCGAGCGCGCCGGCGGCGCTGGCAGCCATTCGCCGCGCGGTGGCGGACGTCCGCGCCGGAGCGGCGGCCGCGATCGTGACCAATCCGGTCGCCAAGAACGTCCTCTACCGCTCGGGCTTTCCCGAGCCCGGACACACCGAATATCTCGGTAAGCTGGTCGAGGAATCGACCGGCGCGGCTGCCCGGCCGGTGATGATGCTGTGGTCGCCCGAACTCGCGGTGGTGCCGGTCACCATCCACCTTCCGCTGAAGGATGTCGTCGCCAAGCTCACCGCAGATCTCGTGGTCGAGACCGGCCGCATCGTCGCCCGCGACCTGCACGAGCGCTTCGGTATCGCGCGGCCGCGCCTTGCCATTGCCGGCCTTAATCCGCATGCGGGCGAAGATGGCGCGCTCGGCGACGAGGACCTGACGCTGGTAGGTCCCGCCGTCGAACGTCTCAAGGCCGAGGGTATCGATGCGCGCGGCCCGTTGCCCGCGGACTCGCTGTTCCATCAGGCCGCGCGCGCGAGCTACGACGTGGCGCTTGCGATGTATCACGACCAGGCGCTGATCCCGATCAAGACGCTGGCTTTCGATCACGCGGTCAACGTGACTCTGGGCCTGCCGTTCGTGCGCACCTCACCCGATCACGGCACCGCCTTCGACATCGCCGGCACCGGTCGCGCCGATCCCACGAGCCTGATCGCCGCTCTTCAGCTTGCCGCGAGGCTTTCGTCCCGGTCGCACTCGCATCCAGTCGCGCTGCGCGCATGAGCGCCGTCGATGATCTTCCGCCGCTCCGCGAGGTCATCCGCCGACACGGTCTCAGAGCCAAGAAGTCGCTCGGCCAGAATTTTCTCCTCGATCTCAACCTCACCGCTCGCATCGCGCGCGCGGCAGGTCCGCTCGAGGGCGTGGACGTCGTCGAGATCGGTCCCGGGCCGGGCGGGCTCACCCGTGCGCTTCTCGCTGCAGGCGCGCGCCAGGTGATCGCGGTCGAGCGCGACGACCGCGCGATCGCGGCGCTCGACGAGATCGCTGTGCGGTATCCGGGACGCCTCAGGATCGTTGCCGGCGATGCCCTCAACTTCGATCCGCGTCCGCTCCTCGGCAGCTCCCGCGCGCGCGTCATTGCGAACCTGCCTTACAACATTGCCACCGCGTTGTTGGTCTGCTGGCTCACGCTCGAGCCGTGGCCGCCCTGGTACGACCGGCTCGTGCTGATGTTCCAGCGCGAGGTCGCCGAACGCGTTGTCGCCGCCCCCGGCTGCAAGAGCTACGGACGCCTGTCCGTCCTCGTTGGCTGGCGCTGCCAGGCGCGCATCCGCTTCGACGTCGCCGGCAGCGCTTTCGTGCCGCCACCAAAAGTGACGTCATCCGTTGTGGAGCTGGTGCCGCGCGAAAATCCGCTCGTCTGCGAGCGCGGCGCGCTCGAGCGGGTGACTGAAGCCGCGTTCGGCCAGCGCCGCAAGATGCTGCGCCAAAGCCTGAAATCGCTCGGCACCGATCCGTCGGCGTTGCTCGACGCAGCGAGGATCGAGCCGACCGCCCGGGCCGAGGAGGTCCCGATCGAGGGCTTCGTCGCGCTCGCGCGGGCCTTTGCCGCGCGCTGATTGCTGCCGATGAGGCGTCGCGCGCGAGTCTCTCTTCGCCCGCGGCCCCCGATGATTCGGCGTCACAGCTGCGCCTGCAGCCGGCGGATGAACTCGGAGAGCCCGGTCCGCCGTTCGCGCTTGAGGCGCTCGGCCGCCAGGATCGATTGCACCTGCGCGAAGGCGCGATCGACGTCGGTGTTAATCACGACGTAGTCGTACTCCGCCCAGTGACTCATTTCGTCGGCCGCTGTGGCCATGCGAGCGTGGATCACCTCATCGGAATCCTGCGCTCTCCGCCGCAGCCGCTGCTCGAGGTCCGCCATTGACGGCGGCAGCACGAAGATACTGACGAGGTCGCGACCCGCCTTTTCGCTAAGCGCCTGCGTCCCCTGCCAGTCGATGTCGAACAAAACGTCGTGCCCGCGCGCGAGCGCAGCCTCCACCGGCGCGCGCGGCGTGCCGTAGCGATGGCCGAACACGTGCGCCCACTCCAGCAGCTCGCCACCCCTGATCATGGCCTCGAACCGGGCGGCGTCGATGAAATGATAATCACGGCCGTCGACCTCGCCCGGCCTTTGCTTGCGCGTCGTCACCGAGACCGAAAGCTCGACGCCTGGATCGGCGTCGAGCAGCTTGCGCGACAGCGTGGTCTTGCCCGCGCCCGAGGGCGAGGACAGCACCAGCATGAGCCCGCGGCGGGCAATGGCATCGCTTCGTTGGTGACCGCCGCTTGCCGTCATCAGCTCATTCCAAATTCTGCACCTGCTCGCGGAACTGCTCGACCACGCTCTTGAGCTCCAGTCCGATGTTGGTCAACTCCACGTCGTTCGACTTGGAGCACAGCGTGTTCGTTTCGCGATTGAGTTCCTGCGCGAGGAAGTCGAGTCGGCGGCCGATCGGGCCGCCATCGGCGATCAGCCGCTCGATCTGCGCGACGTGGGACGCGAGCCGGTCGAGCTCCTCGCGGATATCGGATTTGCTGGCGATCAGGATCGCCTCCTGATGCAGCCGATCGGGGTCGAAACGATCGGACGCATCGAGCAGCATCGCCACCTGCTCGACGATGCGTGCCTTGATCGCCTCGGGGCGACGCCCGGGCGCGGCCTCCGCTCGCTTGGCGAGCACGGCGATTTCCCGCATGCGCCGGGTCAAAACGTGCCCCAAAGCCTCACCTTCGAGCCGACGCATCGCAGCCAACTCCGCAACGGTTGCACGGAAACCGGCGATGACCGCCGCCTCGGCGGCGCGCCGATCCTCTTCGCGCTCGTCCTCATCGATGACGTCGATCACGCCTTTGAGCGACAGGATCCCGTCGAGCCGCGGCGCGGCCGCATCCACGCGCCCAGCGAGGCTCTTGATGGTCGCGAGCACGGCTGCGAGCACGGGCTCGTTGACGCGCACGCTGGGCGCGACCCCCTGCCGTTCGACCGTGAGCGTGCCATGCACCGTGCCGCGCGCAAGCACCTGTGCTGCGTCATTGCGCGCCGGGCCTTCGACCGCGTCCCAGCCCGGCGGTAGGCGCAACCGCAAATCGAACCCCTTGGCATTGACGGATTTCAGCTCCCAAGCCCAGCTATAGGCGCCGCTCACGCCGTGACCCCGCGCGAAGCCGGTCATGCTCGAGAGCGCCATCGGCCTCTACCTACGGAAGAATCTTGGGTGATCGAATCGGGCCGGGACCTTAGCGGCGAGGGAGAGAGGTCACAAGGGCAGAGGACGCGGCGCGATCCGACGACTCTACTGTGCGGGCCCCGCGGCGCCTTTTGACGAACCGATCGCGCTGCGCTTGCTCCGTTGCGCGGGCGCGGGTGCTGCGCGTGCCGGCGAAGGCGGCGTTTGGGCATCCGGGGCCGGCGCGTCTCCTCTCAGGTCCTGCTCGATCGCACGCAAGCGCGCGACGTTCTTTAGGTGTTGGTCGTAGCTCTCGGCGAAGGCGTGTCCGCCGGTGCCGTCGGCTACGAAATAGAGTTCCTTCGTGCGCGCCGGATTGGCGGCGGCCTCGATCGAGGCGCGACCCGGATTGGCAATCGGCCCGGGCGGCAAGCCGTCGATGACGTAAGTATTGTAGGGCGTCGGCTGCGCTATCTCGCTCTTGGTGAGCGGATGGCCGAGTGCTCCCTTGCCGAAGACGAGACCGTAGATGATGGTCGGATCTGATTGCAGCTTCATTTTCTGCTTGAGCCGATTGGCCAACACCGCCGCGATGCGTGTGCGCTCCTCGGGCTTGCCCGTCTCTTTCTCGATGATGGATGCAAGAATGACGAGTTGCTCGGCCGTCTTGAGCGGCAGATCGGGATTGCGGCGGTCCCACACTTCGCGCACCAGCCGATCTTGCGCCTGTCGCATGCGCTGGAGCATCTGCTCGCGCGTGAAGCCGCGGTTGAAATGGTAGCTGTCCGGCAGCAAGCTGCCTTCCCGCGGGACATCCTTGATGTTGCCGGAGAGAACCTCGTTCTCCAGCAGCCGCGCGACGATTTGCTCCGATGTCAGGCCCTCGGGAATAGTGAGCTGGTGTTGCACTACTTTTCCTTCGAGGATCGTTTCCACCACGTCTTTCATGCTGGCCCGCTTGGGGAAGAGATATTCCCCGGCCTTGAGTTCCGAGCGCGCCTTGAGCGCGAACACGCCGCCGATGAAGACGAAACGGTTCGCGTCCACCACCCCTTCGCGGTTGAGCAGATCAGCGATGTCGATCATGCCGGTGCGGGGCGGGATGTTGACGATCTTGTCCTCTTGCAAGGGGCCCGGCGCTTCGAACCGGCTCTTGCCGAAGACAACCGCTGCGCCGCCGACGAGGAGGACGAGGACCAACGCGGTGAAGACGGCGTTGCCCACGATCACCAGCGGATTGCGCGCGCGCCTCGAAGGCCGGCTGGGCGCCGGCACGTGATCGGGCTCAAGCGCCGCGCGCGGGCTGCGCGGCGTGATGCGTTTAGGCTCCATGAGCGACCCGCCCAGTCCATCCGGCCGCCCCGAGATGGGCGGTTCCGGCTCACCGACTCCAAGCATCACCCGTCCCGGCGATGCCGGTTGCGCCGTGCCGAACGGTGGCATCGCCAGAGACGGCGCAGCCGGAGCGACCTTACCCGACATTGGCCGCG
>Ga0318509_10000232_pt1 | contig 15374 bp, 9 predicted proteins | sample GRESIP084b2f22_FD_203477 | JGI IMG/M metagenome (GOLD analysis project Ga0318509, IMG submission 203477) | Tropical soil microbial communities from Luquillo Experimental Forest, Puerto Rico - GRE.SIPMG.084b2f22 | ecosystem: Environmental > Terrestrial > Soil > Tropical forest > Bulk soil...
CGTGAACAGAGTCGTCGGCGTCGCCCAGTTCGGGTCCGAGAACGACGCCCTGAGCTGCCCGAGCAGGTCGAACAGCGCAACGATCGAGACCAGGGAAGTATCCTTGAACAGCGCGATGAAGCTGTTGACGAGACCTGGGATGACGTGGCGCAGCGCCTGCGGAAGGACGATCAGCGCCGTCGTCTTCCACCAGGAAAGTCCGAGCGCGCTCGCCGCTTCGCTCTGGCCGCGCGGGATCGCCTGCAGCCCGCCGCGCACGACTTCCGCCTGGTAGGCCCCGGCAAACAACGCGATGCCGATCAGCGCCCGCACGAGGCCGTCTACGGTGAAATTGCCCGGCAGAAACAAGGGCAGCATGTAGGTTGCGAAAAACAGCACGGTGATCAGCGGCACGCCGCGCCAGAATTCGATGAAGGTGACGGAAAAGACCCGGATCAGGGGGATCGTCGAGCGGCGCCCCAGCGCCAGCGCAATCCCGATCGGCATCGAGGCGACAATACCGGTAATGGAGACGACGAGCGTTACCAGGAGCCCGCCCCAGAGCCTGGTGTCGACAATCGGCAGGCCGCCGCGGTCAAGACCCATCGCCCCGATCACGGCTGCGATGCAGGCGAAGGTCACAAGGCTTAAAGTCAACGGCCGCCAACCGGCGCGGGCGCCGCCGTTCAGGAAAAACGCGAGCAGCGAGACCACAGCGGCTGTGATCGCGAGATCGATCCACACCGGACGTCCCGCGGACTGGATCTGATCGCGCAGCCAGAGGAGCGGCCAGAGCACGAGCGAGATGACTGTGCCGAGGAAGACCATCAATTTTCCCACAAGCCACAACACTGAGCCGACCACCGGCGCCGAGGCGCTGGCGCGCTTCAGCGCTTCCCCGGCGCTCGCGACGCTGTCGGCGAAGCTCGACAGCAGGTTCGCAATCCAGCTCACGGCAAAGCCGTTCAGACCGCCCCCATGCAGAAGGAAGAACGCAACCACCGGAAAGGCGATGAAGAACAATCCGGCTGATAAGCCCTTCGCCGGCAGTCGCGGGATCAGCAGCGGAAGCAACAACAGGGCGGCGAGCGCAAAAGTCAGATTGACTCGCCAGCGTTCCGGCTCCGGATAAAATCCATAAATGAATTGCGTGAATTTTGCGCTGATATAGGGCCAGCACGCGCCCACCGGATGGCCGGCATTCTGCTCCAGACAGGCGTTGCGGTCGCTACCGCTCCAGACCGCATCGACCAACAGGAATTTCACCGCCGGAATCACGGTGAACCAGATCAACGCCACACCCACAATGGTGAACAGGATATTGGTCGGCGAATTGAACAGCCGCGTACGCAAGAAGCCGATGAAACCGGTCGTCTTGACCGGTGCCGGTCGCTCGTCAACGAGCTCCTTGCGGACAAATGACGTGATGGCGATGTCGCTCATGTACCGAGGCTCCGGCTAAGCCGCCATCCATAGAAGCTCATGATCGCGCTCGTAACGAGCGAGATCAGCAGGTAAACGCCCATGGTGATGCCGATGATCTCGATCGCCTGTCCGGTCTGGCTCAACGTCGTGCCGGCAAAAACCGAAACCAGGTCGGGATATCCGATGGCAACCGCAAGCGAGGAGTTCTTTGTCAGATTAAGATACTGGTTGGTCAACGGCGGCAGGATCACCCGCAACGCCTGCGGCACCACGATCTGGCGCAACACCGAGCCACGCTTCAAACCCAGCGACAGGCCCGCCTCCATCTGACCCCTGTGGACCGACAAAATGCCGGCGCGCACGATCTCGGCGATGAAGGCCGCAGTATAGGTCGACAGCGCCACCAGGAGCGCCACGAATTCGGGAATGACGCGCGAGCCGCCCGCAAAATTGAAGCCTCTGAGCACCGGCCATTCGAGGACAAAAGGTGCGCCGAACACCAGCCCGCTCACAAGCGGCAACCCGATCAGGAGGCCAATCACATAGGGCCAGATCGTGATCGACCTGCCCTTCCCGAACAATTGAGCCCGTGCATAGGCCCGCAACGCAAACGAGACCAGGATCGCAAGCACGACCGAGATCGTAAACGGCAGCAGCCCGGGCTCGCCGATCGGCGTCGGAACAATCAGACCGCGGTTGTTGAGAAAGAAAACGCCGAACAACGATATGCTCTGCCGAGGGCCGGGCAAGGCTGCAAGCACCGCGAGATACCAGAACAGGATCTGAAACAGCAGCGGCAGGTTGCGTATCAGTTCGACATAAGCGCCGGCCACCCGCGAGATCAGCCAGTTCGGCGAAAGCCGGCCGAGAGCCACGATGAACCCGATCACGGTTGCAAAGAAAATGCCGATGACCGAGACAAGGAGCGTATTGAGCAGTCCGACCAGGAAAACGCGGGTGTAGCTGTCCGAGCCCGAATAGGGGATCAGATTCTGGCTGACGTCGAATCCGGCCGTGTTCTTCAGAAAGCCAAATCCGGAGGTGATGTGTTGAGTTTCCAGATTGGCGCGGGCATTGGCTGCGATCTCAAACCCGATCCACGCCAGTAGAATGACGAACGCGACCTGCAGGGCAAATCCGCCCCAGCCCGCGCGACCGCCGAGCGCGCGCTTCAGCCGAAGCCCAAACTGCAGCGGTGGTGACCGGGGCTGTATGCTCATTGCCGCAGCCTTCAGGCCTGGCGACAGTCAGCGGATCGGCGGCGCGTATTGGATTCCGCCCTTGTTCCAGAGCTGGTTGAGTCCTCGGGTAATCTGCAGCTTCGAGCCCGAGCCGACGTTGCGGTCGAAAGACTCGCCATAGTTACCGACCGCCTTGATGATCCGGTAGAACCAATCCTTGGTCAGCCCTAGCTGTTCGCCGAGATTGCCGTCGGTGCCGAAAGCGCGTTTGAGGTCGGGTTTGTCCGATTTCGACATCTCGTCGACGTTCTTCTGGGTAACGCCGAGCTCCTCAGCATTAACCATCGCAAACAGCACCCACTTCACGATGTCGAACCACTGGTCGTCGCCATGACGCACCATCGGCCCCAACGGCTCCTTCGAGATCACTTCGGGAAGCACGACATGGTCGGCCGGATTGGAAAGCTTTAGCCGCTCGGCATAAAGCTGCGACACGTCGGAGGTAAAGACGTCGCAGCGTCCCGATTCGTAGGCCTTGACGGTTTCGTCGGCACTGGCGAAGGCGATCACCTCATACTTCATCTTGTTGCCCTTGAAGTAGTCGGCGAGGTTCTGCTCGGTCGTCGTGCCGGTCTGCACGCAAACGGATGCGCTGTTCAGCTCCAGCGCAGAATTCACGTTGAGCGACTTCTTCACCAGAAACCCCTGGCCGTCATAATAGGTCACGCCGGTGAAGTTGGCGCCGAGCGAGGTGTCGCGCGACAGCGTCCAGGTGGTGTTGCGCGACAGCACGTCGATTTCGCCCGATTGCAGCGCCGTGAAACGGTCCTTGGCCGACAGCGGCACGAATTTGATCTTGGTCGGGTCGTCGAAGACGGCAGCCGCAATCCCGCGGCAGATGTCGACATCGAGCCCGGTCCAGTTGCCCTTGTCATCGGGCGAGGAGAATCCAGGCAACCCCTGGCTCACCCCGCACGATAACATGCCGCGGTCCTTGACCGTCTTGAGCGTTTCCGCCTGGGCGGTCTGGGATACGAGGCCGGCGGCGAGAGTAAGGGTGAAAACCAGGGATACGCGTTTCATGGGCTAAGCCTTTCCAGGGAGTCGTCCTGTGAACGTTCGCTGTTGCAATCGCAAAACACCGACGGGCCAGCCCTAAATTCTCCATCGCTCGCGCTCCTCCCCTGGAGGAGGCGCACATCAGTCAGGCAATGGATCGAAAGTCGCGGCAAGCCCCTCAACGTGCGGCGACATAGTAGCTCGGACCCATCACAGAACGACTGGCGAGCCGGGTCAAGGGGTTGACGGCCCTGTTCTGTGCGCTGTTATTAACGGTCCCTGGCTCAAATCCGCAAAAGGGCGGGCCGGTTTAGGGGCGTGCGGCGAGAAGCACCTTGAACAACGGCGAACGCATGGATTCCTCTCACAGCCCCACCGCAGCCAACCCGCTGAAGGCTGAAACCAGATTGGTGACGGCAGGCCGGGACACCAAGGCACAAAAGGGTTTTGTCAATCCTCCCGTCGTGCATGGTTCCACCGTTCTCTATCCTACCGTCGAGGATTTGCACGCCCACCGCGGCGAGTTCCAGTACGGCCGCCACGGCACGCCGACCACGAGAGCGCTGCAGGACGTGCTGATGGCGCTCGAAGGCCCCCAATGCGCGGGCGTCGGGCTGGCGCCGTCGGGGCTTGCGGCGGTATCGACCACCCTGCTTTCCGTGTTGAAGGCGGGCGATCACCTCCTGGTTTGCGACAACGTCTATCGTCCCTCACGCAATTTCTGCAACGGACTGCTCGCCCGTTACGGTGTCGAAACCACCTATTTCGACCCTCTGATCGGTAGCGACATCGAAAAGCTGTTCAAGCCGAACACGCGGGCCATACTGGTCGAAGCCCCGGGCTCCCAGTCGTTCGAGATGCCGGATGTCCCTGCGATCGCGGGCGTGGCGCATGCGCGCGACGTGCTTGTCGTCGACGACAACACCTGGGCAACGCCGCTTTATCATCGCTCGCTCGATCAGGGTGTCGATATCAGCATGCAGGCCGCGACCAAGTATATCGGCGGCCACTCGGACATCATGTTCGGCATCATTTCGGCCAATGCCAGGGCCTGGCCGCTGATCGCCGAAACGATCCGCCTGCTCGGTGTGTGCGCCGGTCCCGACGACGTCTTCCTTGCGCTGCGCGGCACTCGCACGCTCGCCGTCCGCCTCGCGCAGCATTACCGCGCGGGCCTTGACATGGCCCGCTGGCTCGCGGATCGGCCCGAAGTGGTCAGGGTGTTGCATCCGGCGCTGGAAAGCGACCCCGGGCACGCGATCTGGAAGCGCGATTTTACGGGCGCATCCGGCCTGTTCAGCATCGTGCTGAAACCAAAGCCGCAAGCCGCCGTCGACGCCATGCTGGACAGCCTGAAACTATTCGGCATGGGCTTTTCGTGGGGTGGATTCGAGAGCCTGGCGATCCCCTTCGATTGCTCAGCGTACCGAACGGCGACCAAATGGGCGCCGGGCGGTCCGACACTGCGACTGCATATCGGGCTCGAGAATATCGAGGACCTCAAGGCCGATCTCGACCGCGGCTTTGCGGTGTTCAACGCGGCATGAATTTACTTCGATCCCAGTTGCCTGCGGCGCGTTTCGGTCCGGCAGGAAACTTCCAACAACAAAAACATTGATCCGCTATCGATTGGCGTTAGCTTGAACCTTTGACACAAGCCGAGTGTTGAACGATGGGAAGCATGGTTCTTCTCGATCTGATGGGCGGCGTGGCATTGCTGCTGTGGGGCCTGCATATGGTCCACAGCGGGGTTTTGCGCGCTTTCGGCCCTGACCTCCGGCTGTGGCTCGGAAAAGCCCTCAACAACCGCTTGAGCGCCTTTGCCGCCGGAATCGGACTGACAGCGCTGCTCCAGAGCAGCACTGCGACTGCCCTTATGACGAGTTCCTTCGCTGCCGACGGTCTCGTCGGTCTGGTGCCGGCGCTTGCGATCATGCTGGGCGCCAATGTCGGCACCACGCTGATTGTTCAGGTGCTCTCGTTCAATATAACAGCCGTTGCGCCGGTCCTTTTTGTTCTGGGTCTGGTTGCCTTCCGCAGCGGGCCGCGCTCCCGCCTCAAGGATCTCGGGCGCGTCTCGATCGGCCTGGGCCTGATGCTGCTGTCGCTCCATATCCTGCTCGATACGCTTGCGCCGGCGGAGAATGCGCCAGGCGTTCGCGTGCTGATGGGCGCGATGACCGGCGATCCCGTGCTTTGCGTCGTCCTTGCGGCAGTCATCACTTGGGCCGTGCATTCGAGTGTCGCCAGCGTGCTCCTCATTATGTCGCTGGCATATGCGCATTTTATCACGCCAGCGGCAGCACTGGCGCTGGTCTTGGGAGCGAACATCGGCGGCGCCATCAACCCGCTGATCGAAGGCGCGCGTCGCGATAATCCGGCAAGCTATCGCCTGCCCCTGGGCAATCTCTTCAACCGACTGCTCGGCGCGGCATTGTTTCTGCCGTTCCTCGGGCCGATAGCGGTGCACTTGCAGAGCTGGCAACCGGATCTGGCCAAGGCTACAGCCGAATTCCACATCCTCTTCAACATCTTCATGGCGGCCATTTTTATCGGCGTGCTCGACAGCCTTGCGCGCGCCCTGAAATGGCTGCTGCCGGATCGCGTGCGGGAAAGCGACCCGGCGCGTGCGCGCTATCTCCACGAGAGTGCATTGGAGACGCCCTCACTTGCTCTTGCGGATGCCGCGCGGGAAACGCTCCGAATGGGCGACATGGTCGAGACCATGCTCCGTAACGTCATGACAGCCATGATGACCAACGATCGCGCGTTGGTCGACCAGGTCTCGAGCATGGACAACGCCGTCGACAGCCTGGACGAAGCAATCAAGCTTTACGTCACCAAGCTGACGCGTGGCAGCCTCGATGATCGCGAGGGAAAGCGCGCGATGGAAATTGTCTCCTTTGCCATCAATCTCGAGCACATCGGCGATATCATCGACAAGAACCTGAGCGAGCTCGCAACCAAGAAGATCAAGCGCCGGTTTCAGTTTTCACCGGAGGGCGTCGAAGAATTGTCGGCGTTCCACAAGCGAATCATGGACTCGCTCAGGATCGCGTTTGGCGTGTTCATGTCCGGCGATGTCAATGAGGCGCGCTGGCTGCTCGCAGAGAAGGCCGCGTTGCGCAACACCGAACTGGCCGCAACCGAGCGGCACCTCGATCGCTTGCGGGAGGGCCGGCCGGAAACCCTTGAAACGACCTCGCTTCACCTCGACGTGTTGCGCGACCTGCGTCGCATTCATTCGCATATCTGTTCGGTCGCTTATCCCGTGCTCGATGCCGCCGGAGAACTCGCCGCGCTCCGCGGCAAAGATAACGATTTGGCGAGTTTGTCCGCGCCCGCGCCCGAGCCCTCCTCCCGCTAACCGGCTCAATCCTTGGCGGACGACTGCCGCCCCGTCAGGATGATGAAATAGAGATTGCGGATATAGACGACGAGGCCGAGCGCTTGACCCGCGATAAAGACGGGGTCACGGCGATAGAGCGCGTAGATCAGCAACAGCACGCCACCGCCGATCGAGAAGAACCAGAATGCGACGGGAATGACGCTGGCGCGTGCGCGCTCGGAGGCGATCCACTGCACCACGAAGCGCATGGTGAAGAAGCCCTGCGCCACGAATCCCAAAACGACCCAGCCGTCAAACTTGATGATAAAGACGTCGTGCAGATAGTTGATCAGGTCAGTCATGGAGAACCTCGGTCGCAACAGGTGTCGGCTTCTTGCGGCGGATCAGCCACCACACCCCGGCGAGGTCGAGGATTCCGATCCAGAGCCGATCGAAGAAGCCGTAGTTTGACACGCCTGCGTGCCGCGGCCGATCGATGACGTCGACATAGGCGATGTCAAAACCTTCGCGGCGCATCAACGCCGGCAGGAAGCGGTGCAACCCGTCGAAATAGGGCATCATCAAGAACACGTCGCGCCGAAAGGCCTTCAGACCACAACCGGTGTCACGGGTGCCGTCATGCAGGATGGCCTTGCGGATGGCATTGGCCGCGCGCGACTGGAATTTCTTGAAGCCGGTGTCCTTGCGCCCGACCCTCTGGCCCGCGACGAGACCGACGCGCTTGCCGCCTTTTTCAAGCGTTGAAATCAATTCAGGCAGAAACGCCGGATTGTTCTGGCCGTCGCCGTCGAGCGTTGCAACAATTGCCCCGCGCGCGGCGCGCACTCCACTTCTGATAGCAGCCGACTGTCCGGTCGAGGTGGCGTGCCGAAGCTGGCGCAGATTCTTGCACTGCTTCATGACGACTTGGAGCCGCTCGGCGGTCGCATCCGTCGAGCCGTCATTGACGTAGATGATTTCGTAAGCCCAGCGGCCGTCAAGCGCGGCCGCGATTTCCGCGATCAGCGGCGCGATATTGTCCGCCTCGTTGCGGACGGGAACCACGATGGACACCGCGACGTCTGATTCAGAAACAGGCAAATGAACGCTCATCCAGTGAGTGGGCCCTAAAGCGCTCTTGGGGCGCTTTTGGCGTCCGCTTCTTATGGGTCCGTGGCGCCCCGGGCAACCCCTTTAGACGGCCTTAAAGCGGGACAATTTTGCCGTCCCCGTGAATGGCGAATCCGATTTGACGCGCGGCGAACCAATAGCGCACGGCCATCGCGCCGAGGACACCGATCAGCGCCCCGGCCACGACATCGCTCGGATGATGAGCCAACAGCACCAGCCGGCTTGCCGCGATCAGGAGCGCATAGAAAAGCATCCAGGGTCGCGCTCGCGGCCAGACTGCACCCACGGCAAAGGCCAGGGCAAAGCCGGTGACGGCATGAGCAGAAGGAAAGCTGTAATAAGCCTCACTTCCCGCGAACGGCTCAAAGTTGAAGGGATTGGGTTTGCCCCCGACGAACGGCCGTCCGCGGCCCACCGACCATTTGACACCTTCGGTCACGAGGACGGGTAAGAGCACTGCGAAAAACAGGTACTGCACCCGGGTCCCGAAATGCAGCCAGCGGGCGCGCATCGTCGCCCCGAGCGCCGGGCTTCCCAGTGCAATGACGATCAGTACGGTGGCCAACAGCCACAAGACATAGGTGTCCTTGCCGAAATCGGTCAGGATGCGAACCGGCCAGAGGCCGGGCGTGCCGCGCGGCGGCATCATGACGATCTCTTGCGCGTCGAGGAAGACCATCAGCGCGATCACGCAGGCGCCCAGGATTGCGCTTAGCACGAGCGCGTGGCGCGCCAGCTTTCGCGCGCCCTCCTTGCGCTGCGAATGCGATGGCGCGCGTACGAGCTGGGTGCAGGACTCACGCAGCAAAGCGGATAGCTGCGCAGCGTAGGTCCTGGATTCCGCGACTCCAGTCATCTTACTCGGTGCCTTCGGAACGGAAGATCGAGATCGAAACCGAGCGCCCCTGCGAGATGTTGTAGCCGTCGACGCGGCTCGCCACGTTGTAGCGCAGTCCGATGGCCTCGGCGCGCTGGACGAATGAGCGCTCCGACCGCTGCTCTATCACCGCAAAGCGGCAATTGCCCTGATTGAGGAAATCGGCGGCTCCCGAGCCGTCGGCAAGCAGCGTCGAGGTGCCCGTCATGAACACGAGGCTCGGTTCATGGAAACCGGCTGCCACCGCTTTTGGTCCGACGCACCTCACATTGCGCAGGGCGCGCGCGATCTCGGCGCTCGGAAACAGGGTGGTGAGCGACGGCACCACGACGCCGTAGATCGCAACGGCAAGAAACACCGCCGCAGCCACCGCATTCAGGAGTGAGCGTTCGGCGTGGTTGTTCTCATAAAGCCACCAGGCGAAAAGGCCAAAAATCATCGCGGCGGCAAGCAGCGGCCAGGCCAGGAAAGCGGGCTGCCTTGTCAGCATGATCGCGCCCACCACAGCGACGATCGACGCGAGCGTAGGAATCGCGAACCACCAGGCGGCGCTTCGCGTCAGCCAGGAGCGCGACAGCACGCGCAGTTCCAACGCGCCGACCGTCAGGATCGCGATTGCCGGATAGAGCGGCAGCACATAATGCGGCAGCTTGGTGAGCACGAGCTCGAACACAATCCAGGATGGCACCAGCCAGGCGAGCAGAAATTGCGCCCCGGGCTCCCGCCGCGCCCGCCAGACCGCCGGCACCGCCATTGCAGCGAGTGGTGCGCCGGGCCAGAACGTGATCCAGAACAAGAGCAGATAAAGTCCCGGCGGCGCGCCGTGCGACTCCTGCGCGGCGAGCTTGCTGAGCATGTCGCCGCCGACGGAATCGGCGAAGAAGGTGTCGCCGGCGCGCCAGTAGATCGCGATGAACCACGGCAGCACCAGTACCAGCATCCACATCAACCCCCAGACCGGGCGCAGCCGCCACAGCCAGGTCGCGCCGCGATCGAGGATCGCAAGCATCACGATCGCGAGCCCCGCAAACATCAGGATCAGCGGTCCCTTGATAAGGATGCCGGCGGCCAGAGCCGTCCAGAAAATCGCGGGCCAGCTCCATGGCGGACGCTCGGGGTCCTCGCCGTGTTGCCATGACAGGTAGGTCCGCCCCAGCGCCCCCATTGCCGCCGTCACCGTGAGCAACAGCATGGCATCCGTTTTGGCGAGCCGCGCTTCGACACCAAGCAGTACGGACGCGCCCATGATCAGTGCTGCGAGCACCGCGCCACGCCGGGACACAAAGGCGAGCGCAGTCCAGTAGGTCAAAAGCACGGTGCCGACTGCACCGATCAGCGATGGAATCCGGTAGACCCAGATGCGCAGTTGCGCTCCAGGCAGACCGAGCGCAGTCGCGGTCTCGACGGCGGCCGCCTGCATCCAGTAAATGCCTACCGGTTTCTTGTAACGCACGTCGTCCTGAAAGCGGATATCGACGAAATCGCCGGTTTCGACCATCTGCTTGGTCGCCTGCGCGAACCGCGCCTCGTCGCGATCGACGGGTGGAATCGCGAAAAAACCCGGCAGGAACAGAAGCGCGCAGCACACCAGGAGGAAGACCGTCGCGCCAAGATGGCTCCCGCTGACAAAGTCGATGATCCGGACAAGCCGGCTCCCCGGATTGACCAGGTGCTTAGGGTCGTTTTTGGGTTCGGGCGAAGCACCAAACCGGGGGCGCGCGTAGGTATCGACCATGGGTTCCGCATACGCCGAAACCACCGTCGCGACAACCGCTTAGGCCTTGCCTATTGAATTCTGACGACAACTGTGTCCGCGGCGCCTACAGCGTCGATCACAGTGAGCCGGGCAAAGCCCGGTTCCGGCGCGTCAATCAGGCGCTGCCTTCGACCATCGATCTCGCCGACCGATCGGCCATTGACCAACATAGTCATCGGCAAGACGCCACCGGAAACCTTGATCGGCATGACGGCCGCCTCGCTGTCTGCCGAGCGATCGATGTCAATGCGCGAGCCATCGAGCGGGAACTGAATGTGCAGAGCGTGCTCGCCACCAGAGCGCACTAGCTCTCCCAGTGGACGGAACCGGCGTATCGGCAGCGGAAGCTTGGCGTTGCTCGCCGCCAGCACGACGCCCTTGGGCGGTTTCGGCAGGGGCAGCGGCAGCTTTCCAGTGCGCGCGAAGGCATCGAACAGGATCGGCGCCGCAGCGCTGCGGCCGACCAGTCCCGGCACGGGCGCGCCGTCGGGACGCCCGACCCACACCGCAATTGTCATGCGGCCGTCAAAGCCGACCGACCAGGCGTCGCGGTAGCCGTAACTCGTGCCGGTCTTGAATGCGATGCGCCCGCCGATGCCATTTTCCGGGGGCGGCGTTCCCAACAGCACGTTGCCGACCTGCCAGGCCGCGACACGATCCATCAGGCGCAGCGAGTCCTGTCGATCACGATCGCTGGCGTCGTCGATGCTGCCGACGATCTCGCGCAGCGGTCGCGTGGTCCCGAGCCGCGGAAACCCCGCATAGAGCATAGCGAGATCCTGCAGGGTAACGCCGACGCCGCCGAGGCCCATGGCAAGCCCCGGCGTTTCGTCCTTCGGCAGTACCAGACTGGCGCCGGCCTGTTTCAACCGCGATGACAACCGGCTCGATCCGACCCGGTCGAGCAGCGCGATGGCGGGCACATTGAGCGAGAGCTGCAGCGCCTTCTTCACGGGCACCGTGCCCTGAAACGTCATATCGAAATTCTCCGGCGCGTAGGCGCCGAAGCGAATCGGGCGATCGTCGATCAGGCTTTCCGGATGAACGAAGCCGTCCTCGAAGGCCAGGCCGTAAATAAACGGCTTCAGCGTCGAACCGGGCGAGCGCAACGCGCGTGTCATGTCCACCTGCCCTGCCCGCATCTCGTCAAAATAATCGGGCGAGCCGACGCGCGCCAGCGCGTCGCCGCTCTCATTGTCGACCACGATGATCGCAACCGAAATGTTCGGGCCGAGCGCCAGCGCGCGATCGCGCGCGAGCGTCTCCAGCACCTTCTGCAAATTGGCGTCGAGCGTCAGCTTGATGAGCGGTGCGTCCCTCATCGTCGCGATTGCCTGATCGGCCGAATGCGGCGCAAGGATCGGCATCGGCTTTCGCAGCCGCGGCACCGGCGTGCTGCTTGCCTGCGCTGCGTCCTCTACGGTGATGCGGTGCTCCTCGACCATCCGCTCCAGCACGCGATTGCGCCCCGCACGCGCAGCATCCGGATAGCGATCCAGCCGGCGCGTTTCCGGCGATTGCGGCAACGCCACCAGCAGCGCGGATTCGGAGAGCGAAAGCCGTTTCGGCTCCTTGCCGAAATACGCAATCGATGCCGCGCGAACGCCCTCGAGATTGCCGCCGAAAGGCGCCATCGCCAGGTAGAGATTGAGAATCTGATCCTTGTCGAGTTGCCGTTCGATCTCGATCGCGCGCACGATCTGCCTGAGTTTTGCGTAGATGGACCGCTCGCGGCGCGGCTCCATGAGCCGTGCGAGCTGCATGGTGATGGTGGACCCGCCGGAGACGATCTGGCCGCGCGAGATCAGTTGGAACGCCGCACGCGCGAGCGCCAGCGGATCGACGCCGTGATGACTTCGGAAGCGCTGATCCTCATACGCCAGCAGCAATTTGAGATAGGTGGGATCGACGTCCTTTTTGGCGTCGACCGGCAACCGCCAGCGCCCGTCGGCCATGGCATAGGCGCGTAACAGCTTTCCGCTGCGGTCGACGATGGTGGTCGAGACCTGCTTCGCCTGCGCCAGCGGCAACGGACCGAGCGAAACGACCCAGGCGGCGAAGGTGACAATGGCGGCAACAAACGTGAACGCTGCGATTGCTGCCAACAGCGCACGGCGTTTCGGATGCCTTTTGTCCGCCCATGACCGCGGAGAATGTGGACCAACTTCGTTCATTTCGCGCTGCGCACCTCGACGAACCCGGTCGACGTGCGACCGTAGCGAGAGGGATTGTACATGTCCTCGACATAGGCCTGCGGCAGCAGGTATTTGCCCGGCGTCACCGCCCGCACCACGTAGGCTACGGTGAACACCGCCTCCGAATCGCTGGCGCGGTCGACTGCTGCGGCGAAGCGGTCATCCCTGAACTCGGCGTTTTCGGGCTCCTCGCCGTTTTCGATCCAGTCCAGCGTACCGGTGTCGCCCGAGGACACAAGACGTGGGTTGTCGATCTCAAAACCGGCCGGCAGATAGTCGGATACCATGATATGTCCGAACTCGGGCTTTGCCTCCGTGATCTTCAGGACAACCGCGAGGCGATCGTTCTGTTTCGCCCTGGTCACATCGGCCGGTTTGCCGTCGAGCGTGAAGTAGTTGCGCTCGATCTTGAAGCCGTTCGAGGCCGCCGGCTCAGCCATGACAGGCGCTCCGGAGACCGAGACCACCGCCTGAACCGGTGCGTCGCCGGTGTTGGTGATCTTGATCGGCTGGTTCGCCACCTCGGAGGCCTTGTAGTTGCGGAACAGCGCGGCCTTGATCGCCTGGCCGTTGAGATCGAGCGTCATGGTTTCCTTGGCCAGTGCCCTTGCGGCCAGCACCATCCAGGCGTTCTCCTGTGTCGACGTATAAGGCGAAAGCCCACGCGCCGCTTCGACGCGTGCAACGGCTTGCGTCAACGTCGCACGCGGCGCATTGCCTTCGGATGCCAGCGAGACGAGAGCCGCGGCATCGCGCAGTGCCGAGCCGTAGTCAGTCCGGCCGAATTCCAGCACCGGCTTGGGTGCAAGACTGTCGAGCGCATCGGCATAGACCGGTTCAGCTCGCAGGCGGTCGCCGACCAGCGCCAGCGCCGCCGCCAATTGCGCCTTCGCGATCGGGGTTGCCAGGTCCTTCAGCTTGGTGTCGGCGAGGTAGCGCAGATCGCCGATCGGAGCCGCACCATTGCGCGCGAGCACATAGAGGCCATAGGCGAGATCGCGCCCGCCGTCCTTTTCGGGCTCGTTGGCGTTCACCACCGAATTGCGGATGCGGTCGAGCGCGTTCTTGAACAGGACGTCCGGCACCGCAAACCCCTTTTCACGGGCGCGGGTCAGGAAATCAGTCACATAGGCATCGAGCCAGGCGTCGTCGCCACCGGCCGACCATAGTCCGAACGAGCCGTTCGAACCCTGGCGGGCCAAGAGCCGCTCGATGGCGTCCTTGATGCGCTGATCGAGATCGTTGTCCTGCGCAAGATGCGCGCCGGCCGCCAGTTCGTTGACATAGAGCAGGGGCATCGCACGGCTCGTGATCTGCTCGGAGCAGCCGTGCGGATAACGGTCCAGCGCCTGCAGGATCGTTGCCGCATCGAGCGCGGTGGAAAGCCCTGCCGACAGCGAGACGGTGCCGGTGCCTGGCACGAGGTCAGAGAACATGTCCGAGGTCAGCGTCAGGCTTTCGCCTTTCGCCAGCGTGCGGATCGAGCGGCGCGCCAAAATCTGTGTCGCCGGCTTGACGTCAAGTGAATAGTGCCGCGCGAGCGAAAGCCCGTTTGGTCCGCTGACATCCACATCGAGCTGCGCCGTCCCCGCGCCCAGGGCATCCAGCCCAAGCGTCAGCGAGCGGCGCTGTTTGGCATCAAGCTTGAGTGTGCTCGCAACGGCGTCTGATAGCTTCACTGGGCCCGAGGCCTTGAGACTGACGATGTAGTCGCCAGGAGTGCCCTCGACATTGTCAAGGTCCATGCTCATGGTCGAGTGGTCGCCATTGAGCAGGAACCGCGGCAAGGTTGCCGTCAGCACCACGGGATCGCGGACAGTCACGTCGGTCGTGGCGCGGCCGAGTTTTGTCGCGCTCCAGGCGACCGCCATCACGCGCGCGGTGCCGGCGAAATCGCCAATGTCGAAACTCACCTCGGCGGTGCCGTCGGACGCCACGGTAACGACGCCCGAATAGAGTGCGAGCGGTTTTTGCGTCGGCGGATTGCCGTTCAATTCGACGGCACCGGAGTCGCCGCCCGATTTGATCTGGCCGCGAGTGCCCTGCATGCCGTCGATGAGCTGGCCGTAGAGGTCGCGGATTTCCGCGGTCAGCCGCCGCTGGCCGAGATAATAATCGTCCGGCGCCGGCGGCTTGTAATTGGTGAGGTTGAGGATACCGACGTCGACAGCGGCGATCACGATCTTGGCGTCTTCGCCGGGGTTGAGGCCGTCGAGCCTGACCGGAATTTTCAGGACCGAATTCGGCCGCACCAATGCCGGCGGCGTCAGGTTCACCGCAAGCGTCCGCGTCTTCTTGTCGATCCCGAACCATTTGAGGCCGATGGCCCGGCCCGGCATCCGCTGGGCCGCGGCCTCGAGCGGGCGGCGCAAGGTCGCCATCACATAGGCGCCAGTACCCCAATCCTTGCCGATGGGAATTTTAACCTGCACAGTGCCGTCCT
>Ga0318509_10000241_pt1 | contig 15104 bp, 20 predicted proteins | sample GRESIP084b2f22_FD_203477 | JGI IMG/M metagenome (GOLD analysis project Ga0318509, IMG submission 203477) | Tropical soil microbial communities from Luquillo Experimental Forest, Puerto Rico - GRE.SIPMG.084b2f22 | ecosystem: Environmental > Terrestrial > Soil > Tropical forest > Bulk soil...
AACCGATGGTTTGCAGACTCTCTGCTGGAGGGAGGTGGATTCGAACTTCCAGTACGCGGGCACCGGTGAATCGCGTCATCCCTCTTTTGTGCTGCCCAATTGCTTGGGACGAGTTGGCGCGTGCCCGGTGCTGCTGGGTTCTTATGACCTCATACGAGAGGAGATATGGGTCAACTTAATCGACCGAGACCGGCCTCACGGTCTCTAGGAGCCCGCGCGCGATCCCGGCGGTGCGAGCGTCGGCGTGGCGTTGCCCGACGATCTGGATGCCGACCGGCATGCCTTCGATCGCTAGAATCGGCACGGTTACGGCAGGCGCTCCGAGAATTGAGGTCGGGCTATTGAAGACCGAATCGCCGGTGCTACCGAGGCCGCGAGGGGCGGGACCGGGCGAGCCGAGGCTGATCAGCGCGTCGGCCAATGGGGCGATCGCGGCGAGCCGGTTCTTCGCCTCCTTGCGCTGCAACAGGCGGAAGCGGTAATCCTCAAGGGACAGCTTACGGCCGGCCTGGAGGCTTTCGTAAAGTGTGTCACTGTATTTGCCGGGATATTGCTCGACTAGGTTTTCGAAGCTCCACCGGTTCTCCCAATCGCAGATGTCGGTAGTGATCGCCTTGGCTTCGACAATCCCGCGCTCGAAGGCTTCGATCAATGGATCGTCAGTGGAGCGGAGCACTTCGACACCCGCGTCGCCCAGCACCGCGAGAATGCTTGCATCGGCGGCCCGTTCGCCTTGAAGCTGATGCAGCGGGCGCCTGACCGCGTCGTGGCCGGCGTACTCTGCCAGCCGGTCGGGCACCGGCCGGAGAACCCGGATGTCATGTACGAATCCGGCAAGGATGTCTGGGCTCCCTCGCTGCTCGCCCACCGGCCCGAGCTCAACATGGCGCAGGTCGGCGCGTATCTGCACAACCTCTACCGCGTGCAGCCTGACTTCGTGTACAGCGTGTCGCGCGATTTTGCGCGCTCGTGCCAGACGCCGATGCTGGTCATGCCGGACGACATCCGGCCCACCCTTACCAGGTTTCTGTCGATACTGCCTCGCTGTGCCCGAACGCCGAGGTGACGGTCTATCCCTGGAAGGAGCCTGCGGAACTGAAGGCGCGAACGCTCAACCGGGTGCGCACCTTTCTGAAGGCGCATCAACCAACGAGCGCGATGCGCTGAGACAGCATGTCAATATAGGGCGAGGCAGGGATCAGCTCTGCCGCTTTTGGCTGAACCGAACGTGGTTCGACCCTAAAGCTGCTCCTCCTTGAAATTCTTGCGCCGCAATTGGCTCAGGACGCCTTTGTCGCCGACCAGGTGGCCGGCGCCGACGGCGACGAAATAGCTTTTGGGCGTTTGTAGAAAGCCCTCGATCTTTGCCGCCATGGCGGTGTTACGGTCGTCGAACAGCTTGGTCATCAATGGCTTGAGCTGCGGATAGTCGCGGACGCTGCTGGTGATCAACTCCTGCATCGCTGCGTCGTCGCCGGATTGCCAAGCCCGTGTCAGGAAATCTAAGACATCGTGCGATTTCTCCACGTCGACCAGGCTGCTCAGCAGCAGACGGTCTTGGAACTCCTCGGACAGCGAGCTGAGCATTTTGAGCTGCGACCCCGCGTCCTCCAGTGCGCCGATCTGCTTGTGCGATTGCCGCGCTTCTTCGAGGAAATGTTGGTCCAACCCGTATGACGGGTCGAAACCCATGCGCTGCAATTCGAGTTGCTCGACGAGCATGCTGACCAGCCACGGGCGCATGTGCGCGACGGCTGGCTCGGGCAGATCATCTTTTTTCAAATACGCCGCGAGGTGTGAACGGGTGACTTCGCTGAGATGATTGGTAATCGTGTCGCCCTTCGGATAGCTGCCGTCCTCGATGAGGCCCCGCTGGGCGCGGGCGGCTTCGGCGGGATCGCTGATGTCGATTTCCTCGATCAGCATGTCAGCCTTTTCAAAGCTCTCCTCGATGATCGACGGCAGCGGATAGAAATCGGCCTTGGCGGCGTGGATCGTGCCGAGCAAATAGACGACGCCCTTCGACCCGGTGACTTTCCACAGGAAATGCTTCGGCGCGCTGTCTCCGGCCGCCGGCGACGCCGCTCCCGTGAACGCAGAACAGCACAAGGCCAGAGCCGTGATCGTGAGCGCTCGTTTCCAAAACGTCATCGCTTTACGCCGGTTTCCGCGTGCGTCGCGTAGTGAAGCAATCATCCAGTGGACAAGTATGCCCGTTAAGATGCAGTGAACCAGCCGCGTGGCCGCAAGACGGGGTACAGCAATTTTCGGCCCGACGCGACAAAGGCTGGCAACCCGCCCGCCTAGAGTGGGACCGGGGGACGGACTGGCTTTCGGCACGGACACGGGTATATCTATATAGACGCCTCGGCAACCCGTTCTGCGCCGAGGGGGGATATTCTAGGCAAATCTTCCTATCGGGCGCGCTGCATCGTTCGTATTCAACCAACGGGAGGACGATGCCATGAATCCATATTTGACGGTGGGACTATCGGCCTTCGCGGCTGCCGCCTTGTTCGAGGCGGCGCTTATTCCAGGCATAGTGATCGGCGGCGCGGCCTTGTTGGCGCCCAAAGTCCTGCCCCGGTTGCGGCCGGCGGACGGCGAAATCGCTCCCCGACGGATCGAGCCCAAAGCTCCGCTACCGGATCAGCCCGAGGTCGAGCAGCCGGCCATTCCGAGCAGGCTCGCCCTAAAACAGGCCCTCGCCAAGACGATCACCTTTCGGATTATCGGTACGAGTCTGGATTTCACGACGAACTACGTGGTGCTTGGTGAGTTTGCCGCCGCGGCGGGTTTGTCGACCGTCGCCCTGGTGGTCGGCCCGTTGTTCTATTTTGTGCACGAAACGGCCTGGAATTATTATTCAGGGCCCGCTGAAGGCTCAGTCGCCCTGCCGGCTCCCCGGCCCGACGCAAAGGCCGGTCCGCAAGGGCTTACGATTAGTCGAACGTTGGCCAAGACCATAACGTTTCGGACCATCGGCACAGCGATAGACTTTACGACGAACTACGTAGTGGTCGCCGACATCGCGACGGCGGCTGGTCTGTCGGCCTTCGGCTTTGTGCTCGGACCCTTTGTCTATTTCGGCCACGAAAGGGTTTGGGACTATTTCAGTGCGCCCGGAGAGCGCACGCGCGACGCGCCGCCTCCGACATACCGCGCGTCCGTGATCGGCCGGCAAGGGGCTAGGGGGGCGTCAGCGAAGTGTAACCCGCCGAGGCTACGGGACCAATAGCGGGTTACCGCGTCCGCGCGCCCTGCAGCCGCCCTCCGGCTGATCTGCGCCGCAGCCGGCACACGAGGACAGCCGTTGTCAGAGCACCTCTTCGTAATGCGCGTCGGTTGAGATGTCTCTGTTTGTATAATCCGGCAATAGTGCCGTGGCGATGATGCTGATGATCGCACGGACAACGATGTAGATGCCGATCGGAAACGTCGAGTTAAAGGTTACGAACAGCCAGGTCGCGATAAAGGGGCAGGTCCGCCGGCAATAATCGAGGCCAGCTGATAACCAATCGAGGCGCCGCTGTAGCGCAGTCGTGGAGGGAGAGCCTCCGCAATCAGCGCCGCTTCGGGCCCATACATCGTCATGACCGGGATAAACGACAGCGCAACGGCGGTGAAGATCACTTATGGGATCCTCGTATCGAGCATTGCGAAATACACGAATGTGAATATCGCCACAAAGACGCAGCCGATGATGTACATCTGCCGCCGGCCGATCTTGTCCGACAGGGCGCCGGCGATCGGGGCCCAGATAAAGCCCAGTACGGTCGTGACGATGAGGCCCATCAGCAGCAAATCGCGCGAGGCGCCGAGCACCTGTGTGCCATAGGTGAAGATAAAGGCGTTGAAAATATAACCGGGTGATTGCTCAGCCAGGCGCAGCAGCGCGGTCAGCGCAATTGTTTTAGGCTGCCGGGCAAAACACTTCGATCGTCGGGGCGCAAGCCGCGCGGTTTTCCTCGACCACGCGGCGGAACACCGGAGTTTCGAGGATGCCGAGCCGGATCCACAACCCGACTGCGATCATGACGATGCTGATCAGGAACGGAATCCGCCACCCGCAGGTGAGAAACTGGTCGCCGGAAATCCGGCTGAAGATCAGGACCGCAAGGTTCGCCAGGAACAGCCCGGCGGGGGCGCCGAATTGCGGCCAGGAGGCGATGAACCCCCGATTCTTATTGCCGCGCGCCCACTCCATCGCCAGCAAGACCGAGCCGCCCCACTCGCCGCCGACGCCGATCCCCTGGATCAGTCGCAACAGGGTCAGGATCACCGGACCCCAGATGCCGATCATGTCGTAACCGGGAACCAGCCCGACCGCCGCGGTGGCGATGCCGGTCATCAGCAGAGTCACGATCAACGTCGCCTTGCGGCCGATGCGGTCGCCGTAATGCCCAAAGATCGCCGCACCAATCGGACGCGCGACAAAACCGATGAAGAAGACGCCGAACGCCTTTAGCGTGTCGATCAGCGGGTCGGACCCGGCAAAGAAGACCTTGCCGAAGACCAGTCCCGTCATCGTGCTGTAGATCAGAAAATCGTACCACTCCGATCGTGGTACCGACGGTGCTGGCTACGACGGCACGCCGCAAATGCGCGCGATGCGCGTCCTCTGCGACGTCGCCCAGGCAGTGTGGAGCATGGCGCGGAACCTCTGCCCCGATCGGCCGCGCGCCGCTCTGGCTTTGCTCGCGGCAGCACTGCTGTTGGTGATCAGCGGTTCGTTTGTCCAGATCGCGTCGTTGCTGATCGGCGCGGTGGGCGGAGCATTGTTGTGCCGCAATCTTCCGGCCGCGCCGGACTTGCCGGCGATGCCGGTCACCCTGCGGACCGGCGGGCTGGCATTGGCGCTGTTTCTGACTCTGCTGGTGGCCCTGCCGCTCGCCGGCGCTGCGGCGCCGAAGAGTCTGCTGGCACTGGCGGGCATCTTTTACAAAGCCGGCGCACTCGTATTCGGCGGCGGCCATGTTGTGCTGCCATTGCTGCGCGATGCGCTGGTTCCGCAGGGCTGGTTATCGGACAATGCCTTTCTTGCCGGATACGGCATGGCCCAGGCGATTCCGGGGCCGCTATTCACCTTCTCCGCCTATCTCGGCGCCGTCGTGGCGCCCGCGGGCACGGCTTTGCTGGGGTCGGCCGTGGCGCTCGTGTTCGTTTTTTTGCCCGGCATGCTGATAGCGCTGGCCGGCTTGCCGGTATGGCTGTGGCTTGGCCATCACCCTGCCGCCCGGGCGGCATTGGCCGGGATCAACGCCGCCGTGGTCGGCGTTCTCGGCGCGGCACTGTACAACCCGATCTGGCTCAGTGCCGTCGCCGATGGACGGGATGTTGCAATTGCCTTAGTTGGGTTTCTGCTGCTCGAACGCTGGCGGGTGCCGCCACTCGCAATCGTGGTTTTCAGCGTGGGTGCGGCGTTGATATCGGCATCGGTCGGCTGACCCCCGCGTTGAAGCACATGGCCGAGCGTTCAACGACAGCGCCAGCACATCGATTCCTTTTGGAATGCAGCGGCGCATGCGGCGATCTCGGCACGTTCATCCCGCACGTCATCGGGGCGATGACCGTCGCCGGTCTCGCGCCGGCGGGCGTGCTCTTTGGTTTTGCCGCCTTCCTGGATCGCCACAGGCCTGTTTTACGGCCTGCCGCTGCCCGTGCAGCCGATGAAGGCGGTCTCGGCAGTGATCCTGACGGGCGGCCTCCGGCCCGGCGAGGTCGCCGCCGCCGGCATGATGATCGGCGTTGTGCTGCTCATTTTGGGGATCACCGGATGGATCGGCCGGCTCGCGCGCGCGGTCCCGCAATCGGTGAGCGCCGGCCTTCAGCTCGGACTTGGCCTGTTGATGGGCGTGCTCGGGCTTAAGCTGACCCTCGAAACGCCGTGGCTCGGCTTTGGATCGCTCGCACTGCTGTTCGCCCTGACGCGCGTGCCGCACTGTCCGGCGGCGCCGCTCGCGCTCGCCGTCGCCATGATTGCCGGGTGGGCGACCGGGAAGGTAGGGATCGTGCCGGAGGTCACCGTCACGCCGGATATGCCGCGGCTTGTCCTGCCGAGCTGGCCGGAGGTCTGGCGTAGCTTTGAGATCGCTGTGTTGCCGCAGCTCTCGCTGACGCTGACCAATGCCGTGATCGTAACGGCCAGCCTGTCGCGCGAGCTGTTTCCGTCAACCGGGGCAATCGCCAGTGAGCGCAGGCTGGCGCTGTCGTCGGGCCTCGCAAACGTGCTGCTGTGCCCCCTTGGTGCAATGCCCATGTGCCACGGGGCCGGGGGATTGGCGGCGCAATTCCGCTTCGGCGCGCGCACCGGCCTTGCGCCGATTATCTTTGGGGCCGTGCTGCTCGTGTTGGCGGTCGCGTTCGCCGATCACGCCGCCGCGTTGTTTGCGCTTATACCGATCGGCGCGGTCGGATCGCTGCTGATTTTCGCGGGAACGGACTTGGCGATCTCGCGGCGCTTGTTCGACGGCAAGCCGTCGTGCTTGTGGGTAATCGGGGCGACGGCTCTTGTCACCGTCACTGTCAATCCCGCCCTCGGTCTGATATTGGGCTGGGCCGCCGAGTGGATACGCGCAGCAATCGTGCGCCGGTTGATACCTGAAAGGCCGAAACCATGAAGCTTCGGACTCCCTTGCTGGCGCTCGCTGTTTCTCTGCTCGCGGTGCCGGTGCTCGCTGACAATCCCTCCATGCCTTATTCCGGCCAGCAGGCCCGCACGATAAAGGCGCTGTCGGATGAGGACATCGCCGCGCTGCGGAAGGGCGAGGGCATGGGGATGGCGAAGGCCGCAGAGTTGAACGGTTATCCCGGCCCGGTGCATGTGCTGGCGCTCGCCGGGCAGCTCGGGCTAACCAAAGCGCAGCGCCGCGACGTGCAGGCGATTTTCGATCGCATGAGCGCGGCCGCCAAGCCGCTCGGCGGCGAGCTGATTGCGCAGGAACAAGCCCTCGACCAGCTCTTTGCCAAAGGCGATATCACGCCGGATCGCCTCGCGGCGATGACGGCTGCCATTGCCGACTTGCAAGGTCGGCTCCGGTCGCTGCATCTGTCGGCGCATATCGAAACTCGTGCGCTGCTCAACGCCGATCAGATCGCCCGTTATGAGAAGCTTCGGGGCTATGGCAATCAGAACGCCCCGGCACAGCATCACCACCGCGGTTAGGACTCTGGGACGCCGCAGGGCCTCTCCTAAGTTCAAAGCACATGAGCTGCTGCGATCACGGCTGCTGAGAACATCACCGCCTCGACCTCGTTTGCCAATCCCGCGGTGACGATCGCGCGGTAGCTGTGCTGTACCTTCGCCGGGATTCGGCCGGTCGATGCGCCGGGTTTCATGTGGCGCGGCTTGTCGCTCTTCTGCTGGCGCTTACTCTCCTGTATCGGTAGGCGTCAAAAACCGCCTGATAGCACTGCCCCTACGAAGGTTTCAGCGCTTTCAGGAAAGCGTTGACGCCCGGCAACACAAGTTCGCTCCGCGCAAAGGCGTCGCAGTGGTTGAGGTCGCGCAACGAGAAGAAGGTTGCCCCGGGTATGTTTCGGCTGCACGCCTCGATCTCCGGGTAGATGGGATCTCTCTCGCCGGCGTAAAGGCAGCAGGGCATCTCCATACCCGCGAGGATGTCGTCGAGGCCGGGGCGGTCCTGCGCTAACGCGAGATAGGCTTCGAGATCTGCCGCAGGAAGCCGCTCCTTCCGCTCGGACGACTCTGGGCCAAACATTTCCTCCATGGCGGCGACGAACGCAGCGGCGCCCTGCGCTAGACCCGTTTGAACGACCTGTCGCAGGGACGCCATGCTGCGGGCGTACGGATGTTGCCCCCCGACCACCAGAGCCTGAACTCTTTCGCGGGCATGTTTGGCCATCCCGAAACCGATCCATCCGCCCATCGAATAGCCCCAAAAAAGGGCCTTTGCGATCTCGAGCGCATCGAGTACCGCGGTAACGTCCGCGACCCTTCGGTCTAGCGCATAGGCGGCGCGATCGTGCGGCTTGTCGCTGGCCCCATGTCCTCGCGCATCGATGAGGATGAGCCGGTAGTCGGGTCTTAACGCGTCGACATAGCCCGCCTCGTACCAGTCCACCACGCTCTCGCTGAAGCCGTGCAGCAGCACAAGCGCGGGTCCTTCGCCTGCGACCTGGTAATGGATGCAAATACTGCCATTGTGGGCGTAGGGCATGACACGCTACTCCGGGAAAATCTTCCGTTACGCTCCTCGTACTTCGCGCATATTTTGCGGTATTGGTTTCGCCAAGGTGGGCAGACAGAAATCGTTGATCGGTTTGAGCGTGGGTGGTGTTGGCGGAAGGTGGGAAACTCGCGTGACAGCGCATGGTTCCGGCTGGACTGGCCATGACCGCGCGTCGCCTGCTCGAGCGATCACTTTGCGATCGACTCCGCACGTGAGCCCACCCCCTGTGCTAGCGGATGTCGGAGCAAGGCAAGGACGATGAGCGGGATTCCCACTGCGCCCGGCGTCAGCCAATAGGTGATGGAGGGTAAGTCTTTCCACAACGGCAAGCTGTGTCCGTTGTCCACATAAAAAGCCGTCAGCAGCAGGATGTAGGATAGTCCCATGCCGGTAATATGCCACTTCGCCCAGCTCTGCCAGCGCTGGCGGCGGGCAGAGCGGCCGATGTATGCGGCGGTAAACGAACCCACGCCGAGCAGGAACAGGTGGTAGTCTTCCCGCCAGCGTATGGCGGCTAAGGCACTCGCCGACGCAAAGACGGCGACGAGGCCCCAATAGTAAGCGGTACCAAAACCCGGATGCCGGCCGGGCGACTTCCGGCTCAGCATGGCAACCGGGCCGGTGACGACGCAGGCAAGCCCGACCAGGACATGAAAACCGACGACAGTCAGGAATACGGGCGAGGCCGACGGTATCTCGATCCCAGCGATGACAGTTACGGGGGGCACGATGTGCGCCCCCTCACAAGGTTGGGCGCTTAACGCCGAGCGCTCCGGCGCCGAACGCGAAGCAAAGCAGAGAGCCTCCATCCAAACCGCGGACGTCAGTTCGGCCGCAAGTCCGTCGGACACCAGATGGAGCATCCGCCAAATGGACACTCTCACGGCCTTTGGCCTGTTCGCCGTCACGGCAATGTTGGCGACATATGCTTTGGAAGAGCGGCATCGGGGCTTCATTCTGGCATTTGCGGGATCGTGCGCCTTGGGTTCGATATATGGATTCCTTCAAGGCGCTTGGCCATTTGGCCTCGTCGAAGCGATTTGGGCGTTGGTTGCCGTGCGCCGCTGGTGGCAAAAGGGATATTGACCCCGGCGCTTGGGCTGATTTTTCAAAATCCCGGCTTATGGGTCTTTGTTCGAGAGGCGGGAGATCGCCGAGCTACAAGATGCAGAGGCGCGCTTGCGGAGAGCGTGTCGATCAGCGGGCAGCCGGGCATCTCGCCGGCGTCGCAGCGCTGCACGGCATCCGCCAGCACACGCGCCATGGCGCGGAGATCCACAATCTTCGCCCGAATGTCCGCCAAATGGCGCGCTGCAACGCCACGCACTTCGCCGCAGGTGTTCTTACCATCTTCGGCGGAAAGGGCCAGCAGGGCGCGAATTTCATCGTGCGTGAATCCGAGTTCGCGGGAACGCCGGATGAAAGACAGGCTCCGCATTTCAGTCGGTCCGTAGACACGCCGCCCGCTACACGTGCGCGGCGGCGCCGGCAACATCTTGATGCGCTCGTAGTAGCGAATGGTTTCGATATTGACCCCGGTACGGCGTGAAAGCTCGCCGATCGACAGGGTTTCCGGCGAAGCAAGGGCAACGGCGCGCATCGGCAAATTTCTCTTGATCCTTTAGCTGCTACAGGATGTAGCCTGCGAAATATGAGCAGCCAAGCCGAAAATCCGCGCCGCCTTGCGCACCCTGAAGCCGGCTCGATCGATATGCCGCGCACTCAGAAATTTCTCGCCGCCGGCGGCGTGATCGGAGCGTTGGCGGCCTCGTCATGCTGCATCCTGCCGCTCGTGCTGTTCGGCCTCGGCGTCAGCGGCGCCTGGATCGCCAACCTCACGCAGCTGGCGCCTTATCAGCCCTACTTCATCGCCGCCACGGTCGCCTGCCTCGCCGGCGGCTACGGCCTGATGTATCGTTCGCGCCGAAAGGCGTGCACGGATGGCCAGGTTTGCGCTCGACCGTTGTCAGCCCGGATCGTCACGAGCGGCCTGATCCTAGCGACGATCCTCGTCATCGGCGCGCTCGCGCTCGATGTCCTCGCACCGCTTTTCCTCTAGTCGTCAAGGAGACCGCCGCATGACAAAATCACTTGCCGGTGCGCTTATCGGCCTCAGCCTTTTCGCTTCATCCTCGGCTTTCGCCGGCGAGAGGACGGTCACGCTCGCGGTGCAGAACATGTACTGCTCGGCCTGCCCGATTACGGTCAATTCGAGCCTCGAAACGGTGCCTGGCGTCGCCAAGGTGGTCGTCTCCTACAAAGCTAAAACAGCCGTCGTCACCTTCGACGACCGCAAGACTGGCGTGCCGGCGCTGATCAGCGCGACGACCAATGCTGGCTACCCCTCGGCGCTCAAGAGCTGATCCCGGTTGCCCGATCGCTCCCTGATCGCCACTGGCGCGATCGGTGCGATGTTGGCGGCGATCTGCTGCGCGGCGCCGCTGCCTGCGGTCGTTCTCGGCAGCATCGGTCCCACCGCCTGGCTGGCAAAAAGAGCCGATTACATCGTCATGCCGGCTCGTCGGCCCGCATGTCCGAGGAGGTGATCAACCACTTTGCTGTCTCTATTCGTCGCGACCGCACGGCCGAGGATCTCAGGCCGGCCATTTTCGCCTATCCGACCGGCGCGTCCGGTATTGGCTCCATGCGTTAGTGTAGAGGGGAGCTCTGTGATCCCGGATTCCACGATCACCTGCCCGGCTTGCGGTACGGCCAAGACCGAGATGATGCCGACCGACGCGTGTCAGTATTTTTATGAATGCACCGGCTGCGGCGAGGTCTTGCGCCCCAAGCCCGGGGATTGCTGCGTGTTCTGCTCCTACGGATCAGTGCTGTGTCCGCCGATACAGGCTGGTGAGACACCAACCTGCCGTCCGATTTAAAAGGCGTTGGAGCCGGGCGCATGACGACGGAAATAAGACCTGGCATTCACCGTCCGGATTGGTCGGTTGTGACCAGGCCGGCAGCGCGTGAGGCGCTCCTGGCGCGCGATCGCTCTCGGATTGCTCTCGCTGAAAGATGGAATCACGCTCTTGAGCCCGCGCAAGACCGTGTATGGCGAACCGTGCTCGAGCTTTTTGGTCGATCGGGCAATCCGCCGCATTTGCACGAAATCAGCGAAGAGACCCGCCTTCCCGTAGAAAATCTTCGAACGCTCGTTGCTGAACTAGAGGCGCATGATCTCCTCGGCAGGGACCCGTCGGCCGACGTCGTCCGATATGCCTACCCGTTTACCGGCGATCAGACAGAGCACCGCGTCCAGCTTCGTGGCCGCAGCGTTCACGCCGCCTGTGCGATCGATGCGCTCGGAGTCGCTGCAATGTTTGGTTCGGACGTCGTCATTGAGTCTTCCTGCCGGGTCTGTGGAGGCGACATTCAAATCGGCACTGCCCAAGGTGGAAAGTCATTGAGCCATGCGCGGCCAGTCGATGCGGTCGTCTGGTACGATCTCGGTTTCAGCGGGTGCGCAGCAGCATCATGCTGCCGGTCAATCGCGTTCTTCTGTTCCAAAACAGAGCTGCAGCAATGGGTGAGCGCCCTAAACCCGCAGCCTAGAGGCAATCGGCTCACCCTCGACGAGGCACTGGAAGTCGGCCGAGCTCTCTTTGAACCGGTTCTCGCCGGGGTGACGGCGCCCGGCATCTAACGGCGCTTCTCGCCCGTTGCCCCGCATCCCCGCGAAGGTCCGTTGACTGAACCGACAGCGGACGCTCAGCCCTGGCGGCGGGAACGCGTCCTCATGCCCTATTGCGGACCCTGCGCGCGGCAATGCGTTGCCGCGTCACTTGACCGGCTGTGGTATCGGGTGCCTCCTATTTCGGGAGAAAGCGGATAGGCGCGGCGCGATCATCGCACGACGTGTCGGGCGGCTGCGCCGGGTTGTCGATGAAGTCTGCGGCGATCTTGGCGGCGCACGGACTGAACGCCCTGCCGTCCGAGGCTCGCGGCGTGCTGACGTTGTGCCCCATACGGGGAAACTCGACCCAGCGCGCATTGGGACCGATCAGTGCCGCCACATGCTGGCTCTGGGATGGCCGTGTGACTGGATCGAATTCTCCCGCCAGTACCAGCGTCGGCACGGCGGTGCGGATCGGCACAAGCGGAGCGGGTCCGATGTTCGACCAATCGTCACAGAGACCGTAGAGATCTAAGCGGTCGAGCACACTCGCTCCAGCCGGAAGCGGGTCGCGATAATGCGGACGATCACGGCATTCGACGGCAATGTGCGTCGCGCGGTTCACCTCCGCCGCCGCGGCCGCCCGCGCAGCCGCAAGAACCTTTCCGAGCCCCTGGGTCTCGCGGTCGTGCACGGCCGCGATCAAGCGCGGGAAGCTCGGATAGGCCGAAGGATAGAAGATAAGCCGGCTAACCAAAGCCTCGAACAAGGTCGACGTGAGGCTCACCCGATCATCGGGAACATGCATCTCCGGCGGCACGGTGACGATCAGCGGTGCTTGAGCGAGCCCGGACACAGTCTCCCGGTAGGTTGCCGCGAGGTCGGGATAGGCGGCGGCGCAGGCTTGATCGCCGGTGCAATATCGGAAGAACGCATCGAGTGCGTCCGCGGCGTTGGTCGACTGCATCGGCCTCGGATCCGGCGCATAGATCGAATCGAGCACGGCAGCACGCACGGTCTCGGGATGCAACGCGAGCAAGGTCATGGCGACGGTCGTGCCGTAGGATTCGCCGTAGACGTTCCAGCGCTCGATCCCAAGCGCCCGCCGCACCCACTCGAAATCGCCGACGGTGACGCGGGTGCCGAAATCCTTGAGATCGAAGCCGCGCCCCAATGCCTCGGCGCGGCACGCCGCGTACGCGGCCCGACGCTTGGCCATGGCATCGTCGGTCGGGTCCATGGCGACGGCGACGGCCGCGTCGAGGAACGCGTAGTCGAGGTCCGGGCAGAGTTTCGGCTCCGATCGGCCGGTTCCCCGTTGATCGACCAGTATGAGATCGCGGCGGGGCGCATAAGGCATGCGCGCCTGCTGGTCCGCGTAGATAGTGAGGGGACTGCCTGGGCCGCCGCTGATGTAAACAACGGGATCCGGCAACGCGGGCTGCTGCGCGCTTCTGACGATGACGACCGCCAGCTTAAAGCGGCCGCCGCCGGGGTTGTCGTAGTTCCGTGGGACCCTGATGGTGCCACAGCGCAGGCGCGGACCGACCTGCGGCGAAACACCAGGAAGATCGCAGACCGCCTCGTCGAAAACAGGCTGGAGCGGCTCCGGTTGGCCGCTCGCATGTCCCATCAGGGCATATCCGATCATGAGCATGAGGACACCGCCGGTGCCGACATACCTCAACGAGGCCTGGGCGCCGAAGCGTCGCCATCGGGCGAGCCTTGCGCGGTAGCTCGCCAGGAGGCCCCCGAGCGCCCAGCGCAAGGCGGCCCCATCGTCCGCGATATAGTCAAGCTCGTGCCGCATCGCCTCGCCCCATGGGCCGGCACCCGGTAGAACCCATGACGCATGCTGCACAAGCCTCCCCGCCAGTCGCCGCCACCGGCTCGGCTCGGCGTTCATGCGGTGACTTCCGCGCGGTCACCGAGGGCCGCTTCCATTTCCTGCCCCTGAGCAAGAGCGAGCCCTCGTGCGGTCAGCCGATAGACATGGCGCGGCGGGAGGCCCGGGCGCGTCGCCTCTTGCCAGCGAGACTCAAGCAAACCTTGCTCACTCAGGCGCATCAGCAAGGGATAAAGGGTGCCCGATCTCAGGCCGGTCTCTCTGGAGAGGTCATAGCCGTGCCGCCATAGTTGGGAGAGATCAAGGAAGGCAGCCAGCAAGACGCGGGTCTGGCGAGAGGTGTTTGGTTTGCGCGGCATGCCACATAATCTACTTATGTAGAGTTTATACTTCAAGGGGGTGTTTGTCGAAGCACGTCCAGGCCAAGCCGCTTAACCGGATGCGGAGTGACCGGAATCGGCGCCTGTCGCCCCTTGCCGTCCGTCCCGGCGAAGGTCTCTTGAGCGAGCCGACAGCGGCCGCTCGCCTCTGTCAACCGCAACGCCGGCCCATGCCCCAATCCGGTCGTTGCCCGAGGCGAGAGCGAAGGGCTCGGGAGGCTGGAGAGCGGAAGTTCGCGAAATGGCGCAGGCCTGAGTATCGAGTTCGCTCCCGGCAAGTGGCTCATTTGAGTCGCGGCCTACCGATGCCAGAGGCTGGGATGAGCCGCCACGGACCACGCTGGCGAGACAGGGATGGAACTATAGCTCGGTAGAGCGATACTCTCTTTCCGATCCTGATCGGCCAGGAATGTAAGAAGCATGGGAGGACTCCTGATGACGGGTCACGATCAAGCGCCCAGCTTCAAGGAGATGGAGCGCGATGGCTGGCATGAAAGAGCCGGCCTCTACGACGACTATGCGGGGCGTTTAACTACCGAGGCTACCGCTCGACTGCTCGACGCCGTCGGCGCAATCCCAAAGATGCGCCTCCTCGATGTGTGTTGTGGTCCGGGCTATGGCGCGGGCCAAGCAGCAGCACTCGGACTTACCGCTATCGGCATCGACATAGCACCCGGAATGGTTGCAGAAGCAGGACACCGCTTCCCGGCTGCTGAGTTTCGGGTTGGCGATGCAGAAGAACTCGAATTTTCGGATAGCAGTTTCGATGCAGTGATATGCCCATTCGGTTTGCGTCATCTGCCTGAGCCCGACAAAGCGATCAGCGAAGCGTTCCGCGTTCTCAAGCCTGGCGGCCGCTATGCGTTTACGGTTTGGTGTTCGCCCGATAGGGCTCAGCTTCTCGGTCTGGCGTTGAATGCGACGTTGGCTCACGCCGACATGACTGTGCCGCTGCCCCCAGCACCGCCGATGTTCCAATTCAGCGATCCAGCATTTAGCACAGCGGCGCTTGAGCGAGGCGGGTTCAAAGATGTTTACGTCGAAGATGTGCCGATCACCTATCATGGTCA
>Ga0318509_10000256_pt1 | contig 14628 bp, 15 predicted proteins | sample GRESIP084b2f22_FD_203477 | JGI IMG/M metagenome (GOLD analysis project Ga0318509, IMG submission 203477) | Tropical soil microbial communities from Luquillo Experimental Forest, Puerto Rico - GRE.SIPMG.084b2f22 | ecosystem: Environmental > Terrestrial > Soil > Tropical forest > Bulk soil...
ATTATAGCGTCGTGCTGACCTCGCTCGGCGCCGTCGACGAGGCGGAGACATCGCGCCTACGCGCCAAACGACTCTGAACTAAGTTGCGCATAGCGGCCCCTCTTGCACCGTCGCTGGCGGAAGCTTCGTTCTAGCGCCGGCGCCGCGTAGCGATACTAGGTAAGCCCGTGCGGGCACTAGTTCTTGAGGGCGGTGAGTACGACCGCCGAGACGCAGGGAAGGGGCCACTTAGGGAACGTCTGAACAAGGGCTGGCGCGAGGAGAAAGGACATAGAAAATTCGTCAAGGCTTGTGACGGGGTGGTGACGGCACGCTGTCGTGGGCGGATTTGGTTGTTGATGTGAGGGTATTTGGCGCATCGCGGGCAGTCTACGCCGCCGAGCAGCGCAATAGATGCCGGCGCGCCATGAACAAATTGGCCAAAGCACAGGTCACCAGCAGACGGGGGGTGCTCTTGTTGAGCCCGCGATAGCGCACCTTGGCGAAGCCGAAGACCCGCTTGATGATCCCGATCGAATGTTCGACCCTGGCCCGGACCTTCGACTTGGTACGATTTTTGGCCCGCTCGATCTCATCCACGACGCCGCAGTGGCGGTAACGCCGATTGGTGAAATCTTGGGCTTTTGGCGCGTGCTGCCGGATCACCGCCCGCTGGCCGCGATAGGCCTGATCGCCCCACACCCGGGTCTCCTCGCCATGCAATAGATTGGGCAGCACCGTGCTGTCGGCGGCATTGGCCGGGGTGGCGGCCACCGCGTGGATCAGCTTGGTGCGGCTGTCGACGCCAAGATGCGCCTTCATGCCGAAGTACCACTGGTTGCCCTTCTTGGTCTGATGCATCTCGGGATCGCGCGCCTTCTTGGCGTTCTTGGTCGAAGAGGGCGCGTTGATGATCGTGGCATCGACGATCGTGCCGGTGCCACCTTCAGTCCCTTCGCCGCTAGATGCCGCTGCACTTCATCAAACAACTGCCGGCCCAGATCATGCTGTTCCAGCAGATGACGGAAGCGGCACACTGTCGTCTCGTCCGGCACCGGCTCGCGGCCGAGATCGACGCCGACAAAATCGCGCATCGCTGCCAAATCATAGACCGCTTCCTCCACCGCCGGGTCCGACAGGTTGAACCATTGCTGCAGGAAATAGATGCGCAGCATCCGCTCGACCCCGATCGGCGGGCGGCCATTGCCAGGCTTGGGGTAGACCGGCTCGATAAGCCCCCACAGCGCCGACCACGGAACCACTCGCTCCATCTCAGCCAGAAATACCGCCCGCCGCGTCGTGTTGCCGTAACGTTCAAACCCCGCTCTCGCCAGCGTCAGCTGCTTCATTGCCCCAACCTACGCGCGCCAATCCACCTTGCTGCTCATTATATCACGATCACTGGGCGTGGCTTTTGCAGAGGCTCCTTAGCAGGTTCACCACCAGGCGAGAGGCCAAACCCTCATGCCTTGCCCCCCGCAATATCGGCAACGGCATATCTGGGCATACCAGCCGGACCCGAACTCATCAAAGCCCTCATGCCGGGTCTCCTCTCCGCAATCGCGGCAGAAGTGAAGAAAGCGCTCGGGTCGGTCGTGCAACGGAATTTCGTTGCGCCATGCGACATTCGAGTCTGCCCACCACCAATATCCGAGCACCGCAAACAGCCTTTGCCAGCGGTTTAAACGGATCCCGCGGGTAAGACGGGTTCGCTGAGCCGGCGAAATAAGGCCAACTTGATCGAGAATGTTACCCAGGGTAAAGGACAGGGGGGAACGAGCGACCATCGCGTCCTCCTATGAGGCTGCCGAAATCGGTGCATCAGCCATGCCAGTCGGATTTGTCCGGGTTGCTTGACGCGAAATCCGTTCGGTGGCACCCGAGGGATGACTGAACAGGCCGCTAGTCGCGCCGATTAACGCAAGGCGCGTTGCTGCCAAACTGGCGCACTTCCCTGACTGACAACGATCCTTTGGAGTTCTAGTTTCGCTAGCTATTTGCGGAGTTTTGAGGGCCAGCACGTAGCACAGAGATTTTTGCGAGATTGGTGGCGTCACGTAAATCTTGCGGCGAGCGGAACTGGCCCGAGCGAGGCGGGCTCGAGCTGGCGCGCTAGCGTGATCAGCGTGCTGGTCAAAGCCACGAGATCCTTGCGGGCGGGTTCGGAGGCTAGCTTACCATCGCGGAAATCGCTGCCGGTCACGTACACGCTGGTCGGCGCAACGAGGGCGCCGAACCAAGCCAGCACCTGCCGCAGCTGCGTATCGACGGCGAGATAGTGATGGGGTGAGCCGCCCATTGCGACAATGCCGAGCGGCTTGTTTTGCAATGCTTCGACCGGGACGATGTCGAGCAGGTTTTTTAATACACCTGGATAGCTGGCCCGGTAAACCGGCGCGCCGATTAGAACAGCATCCGCTGCGCCGATGCGCGCGACGGCCTCGCGGGTCGTCTCGCTGTAGCCGTCGAGCGGGCGGCCGTCGCAGATATCGACGGGTGTTTCGGCCAGGTTGAGGATTTCGACGGCGACATCGCGGCCGCCAGTCTGTGCGACTGCCGCCGCCACTGCGATCGCGCCGGCAAGCCGGCCGGGCGGCGTAGCGGCGCCGACAAGCATCAGCAGTCTCGGACCATCGGCCATTTAGGAAACTCCTCTCGAAGAACCGTGGCGTGGGGCCGATCATGGCGCCCGGGAAGAGATTCCGGAACAGCGCGCCGACGACTCGGCCGCGGGTGTGCGCCGGTGTGCGTGTCGGGCTCAGAATTCGCGCAAGGTCTGGCGCAGAGTCGGTTGGGTGTATGCCTCGCGCACCAGATCACGACGCTGCAGAGCCGGCACGAGCCCTTCGCAGATCTCGTTGATAAAGCGACGGCTGGTGCGCTGGAATGGCGTGCTGATCAGAAAACCGTCACCACCGACATAGTCCATGACCGCTGCCATCTTGTCGGCCACCTCCTCCGGCGTGCCGATCAGGTCGAGCTCGTTGTCGAAGCGCTCGGATGCGAGCTGGCGCAACGTCTTGCCGCTGCCCCATTGCTGGAAGCGGTCGAGCGAGCCCTGTTCGCCGTTGGTCGTCAGCTTGCAGTGCAGCGGCTCGTCGAGGCTGAACTCCGAGAAGTCGATGTCCGATGTCGTGCCGGCAGAGGCCAGCGCCGCCTCGATGAACCAGGGCTCGTTGACCATGCGGTGATGCTTCTCACGGGCCTCTGCAGTCGTTTCGGCAAGGGTTGGATAAACCAGGAACAGGATCTTGATGTCGTCCGGGTTCCGCCCGCATTTCTCCGCATGCGCACGCACGTCGTCGCGGTATTCCTTTACGCCTTTGAGCGTGCTGGTTGGCGCGATCACCGAATCGGCGTGTCTGGCGGCGAAGGCGCGGCCACGCGGCGAGCCGCCAGCCTGCACAAAGGTCGGACGTCCTTGCGGCGATGGCACGGTATTTAGCGGTCCGCGCACCTTGAAATACTGCCCCTCGAAATGGATCGGGTGGACCTTGCGCCAATCCGCGTAGGTGCCGGTCGCGCGGTCCATCACCACCGCATCGCGCTCCCATGAATCCAACAGCTGGTACACGACCTCCATGTACTCGTCGGCCATCCTGTAGCGCTGCTCGCGCGGCGGCAGCTTGTCGAGCCCGAAATTCTGCGCCGCGATGTCCTCGCCGCTGGTGACAATGTTCCAGCCGAAACGGCCGCCGGCGATGTGGTCGATCGTCGTGCAGACGCGCGCCAGCATGAAAGGCGGCCAGGCCAGCGTGGACATCGTCGCGACGACGCCGAGCCTCGATGTGGCCGCGGCGATCATCGCGGCGAGCGGCACCGGATCGTGCTTCGGCACCTGCAGCGCATATTTCAGCGTCGCTTCGGCGGTGCCGCGATAAGCCTCGGACACCATTAACGTGTCTTCCAGCATGATGTAGTCGAAGCAGGCCCGCTCCAGCGCCTGCGCGAACTCGACATAGAACCTGCCGTCCCACTGCGCGCCGCCATGGTTGAAGACAGATTGCCAGGCGCCCGGTGTGAAGTTGACGAACCAGCCGAGATGAAAGCGCTTCGGCATGTTCAGTCTCCCTTTTGCTATCGCCTAGAATTCGCGCAAGGTCTGCCGCAGCGTGGGCTGCGTGTACGTCTCGCGTACCCGGCCGCGGCGCTGCAGCGCCGGGATCAGCCCTTCGCATACCTCGTTGATGTAGCGGCGGCTGATGCGCTGCAGCGGCGTGCTGATTAGAAAGCCGTCACCGCCGATTTCATCGATCGCCTCCCCCATCCGCGCTGAGACATCGCCCGGCGTGCCGATCAGGTTGAGGCCGTTGTCGTAGCGTTCGGCCGCGAGCTGCCGCAGCGTCTTGCCGCTGCCCCATTGCTGGAACTTATCGAGCGCACCCGACTCGCCGTTGGTGGTGAGTTTTGGCAGCGGCTTGTCGAGATCGAACTGCGAGAAGTCGATGTCGGTAATCTGGCCGATTCCGGCGATCGCAGCCTCGATATAAGCCGGGTTGCTGACCAGGCGCCGGCGCTGCTCGAACGCTTCCTCGCGGGTCTCGCCGAGGAACGGATAAACCAGGTACATCACCTTTATATTGTCGGGGTTGCGGCCGATCTTTGCGGCGCGGGCACGGATATCTTCGCGGAATTTCCTCATCCCGCTTATGCCGTTGGCGGTGGCGATGATTGCGTCAGCGTGCTTCGCCGCGAAGTCGCGACCGCGCGGCGAGCCGCCGGCCTGGACATAGGTCGGCCGGCCCTGCGGCGAGGGCGCGGTGTTGAGCGGGCCGCGGCACCGGAAGAATTCGCCCTTGAAATAAACGGGGTGGACCTTGGTGTGGTCCGCGTAGACGCCGCGCGCGCGGTCCTTCATCACTGCATCCGGCTCCCAGCAATCGAACAGCCGGTTGACGAGGTCCATGTATTCGTCTGCCATCGCGTAGCGGACCTCGCGCGGCGGCAGCTTATCCATGCCGAAATTCTGCGCCGCCAGGTCCTCGCCGCTGGTGACGATATTCCAGCCGAAGCGGCCGCCTGCGATATGGTCGATTGTCGCCGAGACACGGGCGAGCATGAAGGGCGGCCAGGCCAGCGTCGACATCGTAGGGACGACCCCGATATGCGAAGTCATCGCCGCGACCATGGTGGCGAGCGGCACCGGATCGTGCTTCGGCACTTGCTGAGCGTATTTCAGCGTCGTTTCGGTCGAGCCGCGATGCGCCTCCGGCACCAGCAACTTGTCTTCATAGATGACGTAGTCGAAGCAGGCGCGCTCTAGGGCCTGCGCCATGTCGACAAAGAACCGACCGTCCCACGGCGATCCGCCGTGGGAGAAGGTGCCGTCCCAGTTGCCAGCGGTGAAATTGGTGAACCAGGCAAGGTGAAACTGTTTCGGCAAAGCCGACCTCCCGCCCAGATACTTTCGCTTGGACGCGCATTGGTGACGCGTCCCGCGATACCTATCGCAAGAACCGGGCCAACCGGGTTTGCGATGACTCAGCTACTTTTCCGCCGCCCGTCCGCTGATCATCAGCCGCCTGCGAAATGCACAACTGCTGCCGATCAGTGCGGCAATGCGCGAAGAGCCCAGCGCCGATGCGAATGCGCTATCTCTATGCCGCCGGGATCGCATGCACCCAGCGCAGGAACTCGCGGGCGCGCGCATGCTGCTCGGATCTGCTGCGGACGACCGGTTTCGGTCGAACTCGGGATGCTGCCAGCGTGGGAGCGTGGGCTTCCGGCGCACAGGCGCCATCCAACACGCAACAGGGCAGGGTACGTCTTCAACCTGTCAGAGACAGTGCCAGCCAACGCCGAGAACGGCCGGGATCGAGAGCGGCCCGAGCACCAGCGCGCTGGCGGGCTTTTTGTCGTCAGGGGACAGCCCCGCGTTCCCTTCCCGCCGCATGCTATACTCCGGTCGCTCGACACGACGAACAAATCGAGGGAGAGAAACTCCTTGGACTGCCGCTAATCGGGACAAGGAGCAGCAGAAGGTCACGATACCGCCAACACGCAAACCAACGGCTGAGACGGAATCGCCTTCCGTCCAAGCCGACAGTCTGCGGGACCGTTCTGGATTGGTAAAAAATCTGCACAGGATGTCCCAAAGCCGCAAAGGGTCGTGTGTCACGAGCGCCGTATGAGTTATCTGCGGCGCGCAACTGTACGAGAGATGAAGGAGGGGGACAGAGCAAGGCTGGATCACCGCGATGGACGCGGTCATGCAGGATAAGGCGCACGATCCGGGAGTGGTATATCGTGGCGCCCGGAAAAGCCTCTACGGAAGTTCGCCTGACTCACCGCTGGAGGAGACGAGAAGACAAGGACCTTCATGGCACGACCTCCGTTGCCGCGAGGCCGTGGACGCGTTCGCCGCGAAACCTCAGTAATGCGGTCGCAACCGCGGCGACTAGCATGAAACCGCAGGCGCTCAGAAAGATTGTCGGCGGACGCAAGCCCAGCGCTAACAGATAGCCGCCGAGCGCCGGCCCGGCGATGCCGCCGAGGCGGCCGATGCCGAGCGCCCAGCCGAGGCCGCTGGCGCGCATACGCGCCGGATAGAGTTTGCCACAGGCTCCGTTGGCGCCAGTTTGGCTGCCGACGATCGTCATGCCGGCAAAGAAGATCGCGCCGATCAACATCAGGTAGGGCATTGTCAAGAGCGCGATGCTAGCGATGAACACGATGCCAGCCGCGTAGTGCCATGCCAAAGCCCGCTCCGGTCCGAAGCGATCGATCAACAGGCCGAGATAAAGCACCGCCAGAATTGCTCCCAATTCTCGGTAGCTCGAAGCACGTGCCGCCTCCGGCGGCGTCATGCCGGTCAAGTGCAAGACCTCGGGAAGCCAGTAGGCGAACAGGAATAGATTTAACAAGCTGCAGAAGAAGATTACCGAGAGCAGCACGGTCTGCAGCGCATAGCCCTCGCCGAACAGCATCTTAACCGGGTTGCCGCGGGCGATATCAACCTGACCCGCGCCGGTCTGCCCCGGCGCGACACCGAGCTCGCGCAACAGAGCAGCCTGCCGCGGCGAGAGATTATCTTTTGTTGCCAGAAATCGCGGTGATTCAGGGAGCCATTTCCAGAGGATCGGCAGCATCGCGAGCGGCACGACGCCGCCCAATGCGAAGACGCTGGGCCAGCCGAGCGTCGGCAGCAGCAGCCCCGCCGCCTGACCGCACAAAAAACCGCCGAACGGCGCGCCAGTGAAGGATGCCATGATCATCGTCGCGCGCCATCGCTGCGGCGCGTAATCGCCGGTCAAGGTCGCCGCCCCCGGAAACGCGCCGCCGATCCCGAGCCCGGTAAAGAAGCGCATGACGCTCAGCATCGGCAACGAACCGACGAAAGCGGTCAACAGCGACGCCAGCCCGTAGATCGCGACGCTGCCGAGCAAGAGCGGCCGGCGACCGAGACGATCGCCGATCGGCCCCGCCGAGAGCGCCCCGAACAAGATGCCGATACTCGACCACACGAAGGCCTGTGTGAAGGCCGATCCTGGAAGGTGCCAGACATGGGTCAGCGATGGCACGGTCACCGCGATCGCGTTGACGTCATAGGCATCGCAGATCTGGATCAGCGTGCATAACGCTGCGACGCGGATTTGCAATCTGCCGATGCGCTGGTTCTCGAGGGCTGTCTCGGCGCTTGAAAGGACCTCTCCCGCCATGTCCTCCTCCCGTTCCTCCCTGTCCGGCTCGCCTGCGACTGATCAGCCGATGACGAGCACGAGTTCGATCTCATCATGCCGCGGGATGCCGTATTTGCCTACTACCAGCACCAGATCGGCGACCATTTCTCTACCCAAGGCATGCGATCGAACAACCGGCGTCGTCTTGAGAGGAACCGAAAGTTTGTTGACTCACCGCTGGAGGGAAGTGGATTCGAACTTCCGGTTCCGCGATGCGCTCTCATCGCGAACAGGGCGACTCTGGTCGGGCCGCTTTGATTCGGCTGTGAGCGGCGGCTCCTTGAATGGCGGCCTTACAACCCCGATCGGTGGGTGGGCCGGCAATTGCTCGGCTCACCCGCCGCGAGGATCGATCGGCCTAACTCGGACGCGGCCCGGAAAACCTTGGTAATCGGGCGGCAGCGAACTATCGGTTCCTAAACGGCTCAACCGCATCCGCCGTTTGTCCAGAGCGCTCGAGTCGAGTTACGAAGTTTAGGTCCTCCATCAACGTTAAGGGGCGCTTTAGGCGTTCGATGTTGTCATTCTCTTGAGTTCGGCCAGGATCGGCATTTCCTCAAGGTCCTCGACGCTGAGGCGCGTCCAGTCGATGCCCGTCGGTGCGGCGCTGGGGCGCTTGATGCGGATCGCGTGGGTTGGCGTCGCGACCACACTGAGCGGCTGATCGGTTGGGTCGCGGGGCACGGAGTCGACGACCAGCAGATCGTGCACGGTCGTGGCGACAGGCACCGGCGGGTGACCGAGCTCGCGCAAGATGGCGAATTCCAGGTCGCTGTAGCCTTCGCCCTTTCCACAGCGCCGCCCATCGCGCGTGACCGCGACGGAGCCGCAGACAATGGCGTCGAGCCCCGGATAGATCAGATGCTGAAAGGCGAATTTTGGTGCCTGCCGGTCGCGCGCGTAAAGTGCGGCGGCCGCCGCGAAACCGCCGCCTCCGCTTTCGCCCTTGATACCGATGCGGGCGAGATCAAGCGGCGCCTCTCCGGTCTCTCCTGGCGGCCATATACGGCGGAAGAGGCGAAAGACCCGACGATCGCTGTCATCGGCGGCCGCGATCGGGAGGCGTTCCCGGAGTTCTATGGCGAATACGACGCCCGCGTCCTCGCCAATGCCCGCCCCGCTGGCCGGGCGATCGTCACTGGCGCAATAACCTATACCGGAACGGCCGAGCTGCAGCGCGACATCGCCAATCTCAAGGCGGGCCTAGCCAAGGTGAAGGGCGTGACCGGATTCTTGCCGGTGTTGCCGAAAACTTCGATCGGCTCGCCCGAGCCGCTGCAACTCCGGCTGTGCTCCGAAGAAGGGAGTTAGCGAGGAAAGACCGCGAACGAAACTGGTGATTTCCCCCATGCGTTCTTCGGTCGAGCAGCAAGATGCCTCTGGAGGTCGAAAACAATGGATCAGCAACGAGGAATTCTAACCCCAGAGGAGCGAGCTAGGGTCATGCAGCTTCAAGACTTGCTGATTGAGCGCTGTCGAGCACAGAGAGGCGGTGGCGGAAGGGCAAGAGGAACGCGTCAGGACAGTGGAGGCTCAAATCGACAGTCTTCTGCGCGAAAAGGAAGAGATCGAGAAATGGGCGGCTGTAGGCTCAGCTTAGCCGCCCGGATCAGAGAGCAAGCCGAGGCCGTCCTGGCTTATGATCGGACGTCTGCCGATCGGCTACCCGATGGGCCAGCCCGCCCCATCGCACTGCCCGATGTCGTCTACGGAGATCCATAGGGCCAGCCTTATAGGGACCATCTGTAGCGACCTGAAGCGCCCTGGCCCACCGCCCGAAGCGACTCAACGGTCCTCTCGTCGGGCCACGCGTCTACCCAAACCTCGGAAAAATGTTCCACGTCCTCGCATTGGGTAAAAATTTTCTGTAGAGTGCTAAAAGGTCGAGCCATCGGGAGTGCTCGACAAGGGGGGACCACGCCATGAATACGATTATTCGCGCTGCCATTCTGTTTCTTGGGTTGGTATGGGTGGCGTTCGTTTCAGTCGCCGCCGCCGAAGGTTTGCCCAATGCCAAGCCCGAGGAGGTTGGCCTTTCCTCTGAGCGGCTAGGGCGCGTGACGGAAATGTTGCGCGCCAATATCGCCGCCAATGAGATCCCCGGTGCTGTACTGCTGATCGCGCGCCAAGGCAAGATAGCCTATTTCGAAAGCTTCGGCCTACTCGACCCACAAGCAAAAACACCAATGCGAAAAGATGCCATTTTTCGCATCTACTCGATGAGTAAACCGATCACTACCGTCGCAGCGATGACGTTGTTTGAAGATGCTAGACTTGTCCTCAACGAGCCAGTCGGGAAGTATCTCCCGGCGTTGGCGAAAATGCAGGTCGCCACCGACAACAAACCAGACCCCGAGGCAGATCCGCATAAGATCGCGACAATCCCAGCAGATCGCCCGATCTCGATCCAAGATTTAATGCGTCATACCTCGGGGCTGACCTACGGCTTTTTCGGCGACACGCCCGTGAAGAAGCTCTACGCAGAGGCAAAGCTGGGCAACGAGGGTGAAACCAATGCCCAGTTCGTCGATCGTATCGCCAAGCTGCCGCTCTCCTACCAACCCGGCACGACCTGGGATTACAGCCATTCGACCGATGTTTTGGGGCGGCTCGTAGAGGTAATTTCGGGTAAGTCGCTCTACGAGTTCGAACGAAAGAGCATTCTCGATCCGCTGCGGATGGGGGACACTAGCTTCTACGTCACAGACCAAACCAAGCAGTCGCGGATCGCCGAGCCATTCGAAAATGATCGCAAGATCGGCAATGGCGCTACTGTCGGTGATCCGCGAGTTGGCGGCGCGTGGGAGTCGGGCGGTGGCGGGATGGTATCGACAGCGATCGATTACGCGCGTTTCCTGCAAATGCTGTTGAACGGTGGCACACTCGATGGTCAGCGGATTCTCGGCCCGAAAACTATCGAGTACATGACCAGCGACCATCTTGGGAGTGCAGTGGTTCCGGGACCTTATTATCTGCCCGGACCAGGATACGGCTTTGGCCTTGGTTTTGCTGTGCGGCGCGATGCTGGTGTCTCGCCGGTCAACGGCTCTCCAGGTGACTACAATTGGGGTGGTGCGGGAGGGACGGCTTTTTGGGTCGATCCGAAAGAGCAAATGTTTGTTGTGTTTATGATGCAGTCGCCATCTCAGCGTATGCGATACCGGCCGCTGCTGCGTGACATGATTTATGCCGCTATTGTTGACGAGGCCCCCTACCCGAACGATGCTCAAACCCGCTGAGCGATCCACGCAGCGGTTCAGAGCATTCCGCTCGCAGGATCAAGGCTCGCCAGCATTCGGTCGGCCGCGGCGCACCTCGATGGCCAACTTATCCTCGCGCTCGCCGAGGTAGACGACATGCCTCAGCAGCCCGTCAGGCGTCCACTCGCCGTAGCTAACTTCTACAACCATCTCCGGGCGCACCCAATGGACTCGCGAGAGCACCAGCGGTGAGCCGAAGCGGTTGCTCCGTGGTGGTGGTGTTGCGAGCGGCATCTTCTCGACCACCAAAGGCTGAAGGCGCTGCCACAGGCGCTCCAACTCGGCGACCGGCATCCCTGTGCCGACCCGGCCTGCATAGATGAGTTTGCCGTCTGGTGTGTAGTAGCCGAGCAGCAACGCCCCAGTGCGATGTCGGCTGCCCTCGGGATCTTCTTGCGAAAGGTCTCTCGGCTGTTACCGAAGGGGAGATGCCGGACCGATAAGCTGCACGGGGTCATTAAGCACAGGTCGTCTCACGAGCCGACGATGGTCGGCCGCGGGGCCTCTCTCCACGGCCGTCTCTTTCTCGGCGGGACCGATGGTTCGAATCCGGTTCCCTCCAGGAGAGAGTCAGCAACAAACCGGGGGCTGCAACCGCGCCGAGGCGCCGCAGACCCTGGAGAGCGGTTGTATGTGTTCCCATAGCATCTCAAGACAGGCCAACGGCATTCGACAAGAACTGCACGAAAGGAGCCGTGCCGCGGAGTCTCTGAAGCACCAGATCCAGGAAATCGTCGCCGGTCACTTCCTGATCTGTCAGCGGAGTGCTGATGGCGAAGTCCTTGCGCTTGATGTCGTCGATGAACGGGTGAGCGGGGTCATAACCGGCTGGCGGCCGCTTCAGCGATTCGCCTGCCATGCGGCAGGTTGAGCCAAGGGCACCACCCGTGGTCGCTCGGCCCCACGCTTTGGGATCTCCGGCGATCTTGTCTCGAATTTTTTTGAGCGCCTTGGGCTCGGGCTGCCAGATTCCTCCGCCGATCACTGAGTTACCTGGTTCCAGATGAAGGAAGTATGCCGGAGCGGCCCCGTCTTTGCCCTTGGCCTGCCAGAAGTGCGCCGCGGCGTACGTCTTGTATGGACTCTTGTCCTTTGAGAAGCGAATGTCCCTATAGATGCGCATCATCGAGCCGCCCTTGGGGCTCGGGTCGGCGATGAATCCGCCGCCGATCTTTTTGAGTGTGGGCGACAGATCGGCGATCAGCCGAAGAAAAGGCTCCTGGACGTCCGCCTCATAACGCTGCTTGTTCGCCTGGAACCAAGCGCGCTCGTTGTGCGTCTTGAGATCCTTGAGAAAGCGGAAGAGACCTGGCCTGAAATGACCGTTCGTTGTCACGGTTTGCTGAGGCATCTGCACTCCCACCCTCACGTTCGCTCCAGGTAGCTCTGCAAGGCATTAGCGGTGTCGCGCAGGTTCTTCTTGCCCATCATGCCCATGAGGGGGATGAAGACTTTGAAGACTCCCCTCGGAGTCATCTCGAGTTCATGATCGATCCGCGTCTTAACGCCGTCAGCCGTGAAGACAAATCTATGTCCGCCGGTCAAAAGCTTGAAGCTCGGGACGAGCCGCACCCGTTTGTCGGGCTCGAATTCGCGCAACTCCTGTTCGACCTTGCCGAAACCCTTGATCTCCAGTTCGAAACGCGTGCCGTTGCCGATCTCTCCGGCTGATAGTTTGCGCGCGCTCGGCGTGGTGGGATTCCACTTCGGGAAGTTGGCGACATCAACGACCGTCTGAAAGACTACATCGACAGGTTTATTGATGACTTGGGTGAGCTTGACGACGGCCATGAAGGCTCTCTGTTCGAGGTTTTGGCGTATGGTCTGTTTTACGTTGCAGCCTTTCCGGCGAACATGGCTGCGAAGGGGCGCGCATCAAAGACCACGCGGATCGAGGCAATCTTCTCGGCTTTCACTTGCATCCACTCGCAAACGAATGACGTGCCGGCAGGCGTATTGGTCACGAGATCGTAGAGCAAACACACATCGTTGCCATCGATGAACATCTTCTTCATATCCACGCGCTCGACCATCTTGTGCAGCTTCTCGAGCGCTTGCAGATACGGCTCCGGCTTGTCGAAGCTATCGATCGGGCCGCGAAACGAGAGATTGTCATGCAAGAATTTTCTTGCTGCGCTAAAATCTCCCTTCCCCATCGCTCCCATGAACCCCTGCACGACTTGACCTGCGTTTGCCATTTTCTTTCCTCCCGACAGCGATTTAAGATGACTCATATCCGTGCTCAAAACGCGGGAACGATAGCTACGACCGCTAATCGAGCGCCAGTAACGGGAGTTCGAATGTTTTGACGGATCGTTCAAATAGGGGTTCATTGATGCAGAAACCTGCTCCACATCGCCACGTCGACGGCCAACGGCTTTCTGCGCCGGTCGAACACGAATTCGTGAGCGAGGTGCTTCAAGTCGTCCGATTTGGTGGCGCCTTCATCTGTCGAGAGGAGATCGCGGCGCCGTGGGGCTTTGAGATGGGCGGGTGTGATTTCGGAAATTTCTACATATTGCTGAACGGCGAAGCCTGCCTCGAAGTCGGCTCTGGTTGCCAGCCAATTTGGTTGTCTGCGGGCGATCTCGTGGTTCTGCCTCGCGGAAATCAGCACGCGATGCGGGACTCACCTCGCTCAAAGGAGTTGAAGCTTGAAGAGCTGATTGCGACCGCCAAGAGTTATAGCCGAGAGACGCTTCGTACGGGCGGCAATGGGGCGAAGACCGTTCTGCTGTTTGGCGGCTTCCATTTCGAGGACCGCTCGGCCAATCCGCTGCTCTCGATACTTCCCGATGTCATTCATCTTCAGGGGCGCCGGCGAGGCGTCGACGCGTGGGTGCTATGGGTTCTCGATTTTCTCAAGCGTGAATCCGCTGCCGGGCTGCCGGGGGCGGAAGTTGTTATCACTCGGCTGGCCGATTTCTTGTTCATCGAGGCTCTTCGTGCCTATTTTGAGTTACCTGACTCCGACAAATCGGGCCTGTCGGTGGCACTGCGCGATCCCAGAATTGGTTCTGCACTCGCGTTCCTCAATCGCCATCCCGAGAGCGACTGGTCTCTGGCGACACTGTCGCGGCAGGCTGGCATGTCGCGAACGTCGTTTGCGACTCGCTTTGTCGAGCTCGTTGGCGAGCCGCCGATGCGTTACCTCATGCGATGCCGGGTCAATAAGGCGGCAAAGCTCCTTCGCGATGGCCGCGCGTCTGTTCAACAGGTGGCCGAGCGCGTTGGGTACGATTCCGAATTGGGTTTCAGTCGCGCGTTCAAGCGTCTGATCGGGTCTTCGCCCGCGGAATATCGGAGAACATCCAACTCGGTACGATCGGGGGATCATGTGCGGTGATGGTGCCGGGATGCGTGAACGGGCGAACTGCGAAAGGCGTAAATTCCCCATATCTTCTGGCCACGCGAATGCTGGAATTACTTCAGAGCCGCCCGGTACGCCCGATAATGAAGCCCGTTTACTCGCGGGGCGCCGGAGGGGCTGCTGTGGAACGGGTTTTCGGAGACCCTTGAGCGCTGACCCAGCTTCACCGCGCCCGCGTACTAGAAGTTCGAATCCAGTCCCCTCCAGCGGTGAGTCAGGCGAACATCCGTATTGCGCCGCTGGCTCGTCCCGATTGTCGAGCCGCCGCTCGGCTAAGTGTACAACGCCAGAGATAGGCCATCCGTGCGGAGCGATTTCCCATAGCATGGGGGCCGTGGGC
>Ga0318509_10000270_pt1 | contig 14374 bp, 12 predicted proteins | sample GRESIP084b2f22_FD_203477 | JGI IMG/M metagenome (GOLD analysis project Ga0318509, IMG submission 203477) | Tropical soil microbial communities from Luquillo Experimental Forest, Puerto Rico - GRE.SIPMG.084b2f22 | ecosystem: Environmental > Terrestrial > Soil > Tropical forest > Bulk soil...
CGCGGCAGATCGCGGAAAACTCCGGCGTCGAGGGCTCGATCGTGGTCGGCAAGATCATGGAGCACAAGTCCGAGACCTTCGGCTTCGACGCCCAGACCGAGGACTACGTGGACCTGGTCGACAGCGGCATCGTCGATCCCGCCAAGGTCGTGCGCGCCGCGCTGCAGGACGCAGCGTCGGTCGCCGGCCTGTTGGTGACGACCGAGGCCATGGTCGCGGAAGCGCCAAAGAAGCAGACGCCAACCCCGCCCATGCCGGGCGGCGGTATGGGGGGAATGGACTTCTAAGGTCCGTTCGCGACACAACGACAAACGACGAAGGGCGCGGCGCAAGCCGCGCCCTTCGGCTTTAATGAAGCATTCGGAATGAAACATTGAGAAAAATGGAACCGGAATAAATCAAAGCTGTTGGTAGTGCGTTCATGGCCCATGCGCCGCCGGGGCGCAGATTGATAGCGGCAACAATGAACGACGATCCCGGACGTCATGGCGGCTGAGCAATCCAAGCCGAAAGGGCCCGATCTCACGCGCGGCGTGCCCATCGGCGACGTTGCCGATGGCGGCATGGTGGGCGGGCATGTCGGCGATGACGCCGTACTTCTGGCGCGCCGGGGCGACGAATTGTTCGCAATCGGCGCGACGTGCTCCCATTACGGCGGCCCGCTCGCCGAAGGATTGATCGTCGGCGACACCGTGCGATGTCCCTGGCACCATGCGTGCTTCAGCCTGCGTACCGGTGAAGCGGTCGCAGCGCCCGCCTTCAACCCGATGCCATGCTGGCGCGTGGAAAAGCGCAATGGCACCGCGTTCGTGCGCGAAAAGATCGAGCCCGCCGACGCGCGCACCGCCGGCAAGGCTCGAGGCTCGAGCGCAAAGCCCGAACGCGTGGTGATCGTGGGCGGGGGAGCGGCGGGATTTGCCGCGGCCGAGATGCTGCGGCGGGAAGGCTTTCCCGGCAGCGTAACGCTCATCTCCTCGGACGAGACCGCCCCCTATGACCGGCCGAATTGCTCGAAGGACTATCTTGCGGGAAACGCGCCGGAAGAGTGGATGCCGCTCAGGCCGCCCGAGTTTTATAAAGACCAGTCGATCGACCTTGAGCTTCGCAGCGACGTCACCGGGATCGATGCGAAGGAGCGCCAGGTGACGCTTGCAAGTGGGCGAAGCATCCCCTTCGACAAGCTGCTGCTCGCAACCGGCGCCGAACCGGTTCGACTCGATATCCCCGGCGCCGATCGGCCGCACGTCCACGTGCTGCGCTCGCTCGCCGATTCGCGAGCGATCATTGCCAAGGCAAAAGCAGCCCGGCGCGTGGTCGTGATCGGCGCAAGCTTCATCGGGCTCGAAGTTGCCGCCGCGCTGCGGGCGCGCGAGAACGAGGTTCATGTCGTGGCGCCGGAGCGCCGGCCGTTGGAACGCGTGCTCGGGCGCGAATTTGGCGATTTCGTACGCGCGATTCACGAGCAACACGGCGTCGTATTCGATCTCGAGGAGGCGGCGACGGCGATCGATGGCAAGAACGTCAAGCTCAAAGGCGGCACGGCATTGCCGGCCGACCTCGTCGTCGTCGGCATTGGGGTGCGGCCGCGCATCCAGCTGGCCGAGCGCGCCGGTCTCAAGATCGATCGCGGCGTCGCGGTGAACGAATACCTTGAAACCAGTGCGCCGGGAATCTTTGCCGCCGGCGACATCGCGCGCTGGCCCGATCCCCATACCGGCGAGAATCTGCGGATCGAGCATTGGGTCGTAGCCGAGCGGCAGGGTCAGACGGCAGCGCGCAACATTCTCGGCCAGAAGCAACGATTTTCCGAGGTTCCGTTCTTCTGGAGCCAGCACTACGACGTGCCCATCAACTACATCGGGCATGCCACGACCTGGGACGACCTCGACATCGAGGGTAACATCGAAGCACGCGACTGCCTGGTACGCTATCGTCGCAACGGCAAGGTGCTCGCGGTGGCCTCGATCTTCCGCGACGTCGACAATCTCAAGGAAGAGGCGGCGATGAAACGCGCTGGTTTGGTCGGGAGCGCAGCTCGGCCGCGAGCGGCTCGCTGATCCGAGCTATCTAGAGTGCCCCGCCGCTGCGCACGCAATGATCGGCATGGCGTACGACCCAGGCCGATCGTCCCCTGCCCCGAGGAACGATCCACTCCGCCTTTCTGTAGCAAGCGGTGATGAGAGCGGCGCTCGCCGCCGACGGCTGCGGGGCACCGCTCTCGGGGGCCGCATATCCGTGACTTGCCGACAACGATGTCCACGCGAGCGCAATCGCCGCGCTGGTGAACCGGATCATGTCGCCTCTCCCTTCGCCGTTGAAGTTTAGAATTTGAGCTGGATGGCTAAACGCGATTGTTCACCCGAACTGTCGGGCCATACGGCGGCTTGCAACGCCGCAGCCAGTTTGACCCGAGCATAGCGGGCAAGACTTACGTCAACCTGAATGATGGTCGCGACACTTGAAGAATTGTTTTTGGTTGCGCGCCGGAGATCGCACGAGTCGCGGTATTTTTCGCGCCGGCGGCTCACATGGTCGGATTGGCGTAGCGACCGCCGAGCGCGAACAGGCCGTAGGCTGCGCCTGCGATGTCGAAGTTGAACGAGAAGTGCTGGTTGATGGCGAGCACGTCGCGCAGATGCCGCTGCAGCGGATCGCGGGTGTAGAGGCCCTGCGCCCCGTAGCACGACCACAGCGTCTCCACCGCCTCGCGCGCCTGATTCACGGCGAAAGCGGACTGCGCGCGGAACCGCAGCTTGGTCTCGAGGTCCGGCACCTCGTGGCGCTCGGCGGCGGCCTGGAACGCGATGGCCGACTGGCGCAGGAGGTCGCGCGCCGAGTCGATCAGGCAGCGCGCGCGAGCGACCTTGATCTGCACGGCCTGGAAATCCGCCACCCGCGCGCCGGTGTAAGTGCCCGCGCGCTTCGCCATCGCCTTGAGGAACAGCTCGTGGGCGCCTTCGGCCGCACCCACCGCCGCCGGCGCCAACGGGTGGCTGGAGGCCGCCACCAGCGGGATGCAAAACAGCGCCCCGGCGTTGAGCGCGGCGCCGGGATGCTCGCGTCCGCCGCGGCAGCGCAAGAGCGGCAGCGCCCGGCGCTCGGACACGAACAGCTCGTTGACCGCGACGTCCTTGCTGCCCGTGGCCGCCATGCCCATCGCGTACCAGGTGTCGATGATCTCGTAGTCGGACTTGGGCACCAGGCAGAGCCGCCAATCGACGGGCGTCTTGCCGTCGTCGTCATAGACGGTGACCGCCAGCATGTTCCATTCCGAATTGTCCACCGCCGAGGAGAACGGCCAGCGGCCGTTGACGATGAACCCGCCCGGCGCCTTGCGCCCGCGGCCGGCGGCCAAGGCGATCGAGGAGGCGATCAGCGCGTCCGGATTCGCATCCCACACTTCGCGCTGGGTCTCGGGGTCGTAATATCCGAGGATCCAATGATGGCAGGCGACGTTGCCCACGCTCCAGGCCGTGGACGGGCAGCCGCGCGCAAGCTCCGCCGGGATGTCCACGACCGCCACGAAGTCAAGCTCCATCCCGCCGAAGGCCTTGGGCTGGTGAAACCGGAACAGCCCGCTCTCGTGCAGGAGCTGCTCGTTGTCGCGGATGAGCATGCGCGCGTCCTCGGCGCGCTGGGCGCGCTCGCGCAGGATCGGCACGATCTCGCGCGCGCGGCGCATCGCCTCGTCGTAGCCGACGGCGGAGAAATCACGACGCACCCGCTGCGGCAGGGTGCCCACTGCCTCGCTTTGCTCGCTCGCGCCGACCATCTACCCTCCGAGCGTTGCCATGCGCTCCGTCGCGAATTGCGCTGCACGTTGCCACGGATGGCGAGGGGGCGCCACGCGCGGCGTGATTTTGCTCTCGCTGCCCGCTGCAGGGAGCGAGGGTTCAGCGCGATCGCGGCGCACGGGACTCATGCCGCCACCAGGCGAAAACTCTCCCATCGCGTGGGCGATTGTCGCAAGACCGATGGCCACCCGCCGCCTTTTTGATATTGGCGTGGTTCAACGAGGCGTCCGGCAAAGGCGAACTCGCCGGCGTTTGCGGCGAACGGATAGGGAGACACCTCATAGACGCCCGCTGCACGCGGTCGAATGGTGACACTCACATCTTGCCGGGCATTCAACGGGACATGTTCGAATTCTTGCGCGTCGCGCTCGCTTGGATGCGTGCGATTGAAATAGAGCGCAAGGGTGTCGAAAAATTGCAGCTGCTTGTAATTCTGGAACAGATGGTCTTCCTCGATCCACCGTGCGCTCTGCGCATCCTCCATGATCTGAGCTTTCAGCTGCTTCTGCCGATCGATCTCGTGGGCGAGCATCCGCTCTGCCAAGGGCCGATCCGGCGGCGGAATCTTGTCGATCAACACCAGCTTCGAGAGTCCGTAGCGCCCGTTGTAGAGGCCCCAGCTGTGCATGCTCGAGATCAGCCCGCAGTAGGGGTGATGCCGCTCGTTGAAATCGGGCGAGCGCCGGCTGGTGACGGTGATGTACTCTGCCGGCGTCTCGATGAGATTGTATGGCAGGCCGGTGGTCTCGTCGGTGACGGGATCGCGGTCGAACTCGGCCCAACCCGCGTCGTGATGGGAAACGACGTAGAACATCAAGTCATTGGGCCAGACCGGCTCGAAGCGGTCGTTGCCGAATGCGCGCGCGAACTGCCCGGAGAGAGCGGTATGCTCGTGCATCATGACCGCCAAGCGGGGCTCTCCTGGGGGCGCGGTCTGAATGATCATCGTCATGCACCTCCAATTTTGCCCGCTGGGTTCGACGCGTCCCCGCGCGGCATGAGCCTATGCGCCTCGGGCGCCGCGCCCGCCCGACAAGATCGAACCTCACCCCACCAGCTCGCGCACCGCGCGCGCTGCTTCCCCGATCGCCAGATGGGCATAGGCGTCCCCGCCGGCGTCGGAATTGGCGATGGCGACGCGGCCCGACTTTTGCCGGGCGCGTTCGAGAACGCCCTCATAATCGTCCTCGTCGTAGAGCGAGTTCGCCACATAGCCGTAGCCGTGCGGCCAGCGGTTCACGGTGATCGCCGCGATGTCGCGCGCGCTCACAAATCCGCCCGGCCCGAGCATGCGGTCGAGCTCGTCGCGGATGCGCGCCTCGAAATCCGCAAACGTCATGTCGAGCAGCCGCGCCTGCCCGATGCGAAACTGCGCGCGCGCATCGAGCCCGCGGTTGGGGGCACCCGGAACGTGGACGAGATGGAGGCAGATCGGCTCGGACGGGTCGCGGGCGTGGCGATAGCCGCCGAGACTGACGGGAAAATCGAGCTTCACCCGGCTGTGAAACGACATCGGCGCGGAGATGTCGTGCACGCCGAGCCGCGCCCAGGGGCGCCAGTCGCGCGTGAGCACGTTGGTATAGACGAGCGGCGTCTTGACGTTGCGCGCGAGCGCGTCGCGCTGGGACGACGGCAATTCCGGCATGATGTGCGGAATGACCATGTGGAAGCAGGCGAGCACGGCGTGCTTGGCCTCGATGCGACGCGGCACTCCCGCGCGCACGTAGCCGATGAGCACGCTGTCGCCGGCGTTGCGGACGTCGACGCAGGTCGAATCGAGGCGGATGCGCACGGCTTGGCCGTCGCGGTCGAGCTTGCCGTAATCGAACGCCGCCAGCACCACGTCGTCCATGGTGTGGCCTTGCGCGACGTCGGGAACGAGCGAACGCACGAGGAGACGGGCGAGCGAGGCGTTGCCGTCGGGAAAGTGATAGATATAAGGCTCGCGCGTCGGGGCCTGGGCCGGCAACCGCAGGCCGTCGAAGCCCGGATAGCCGAGCTCGCGGGCATCGCCGGCCGGCACCGCGTCGCAGCCGAGCCCGAAGAAGCCGAGCGTGCGGCCCTGAAAGCAGTTCGCGACCTCTTCGCTGCAGCCGCACGGTCCGGTGAGGTAATCGCGGTAACTCGTGCGCTTGAGGATTTCCAACTTCTCCTCGGCGGTCTTGCCGGCGAGCGGATCGCGCGCGTCGTCGTAGAGCGCGAGCAATTGCGCCTTGCTCGCCGACGAGATCGGAAACGCGGCCACGAACTCGCGGAGCGGCTTGGCGTTGGCGAGGCGGCGTGAGAGTTCGTCGGTCCCCCCGCCCGGCGGTTCGCCCGGCACCAGCACGTCGCGCCCGAAGGCCTCGCGCGCAAAGAACACGCCGCGGGACAGCCCGAGCGAGGGGTAGAGCGTGCGCTCGAAGGCGGTCTCGAACCGCTCGATCTCGACGCCGAGATCGCGCAAAAGCCCTTTGGCGACGTTGCTGTAGTGGGTCTTGGGGGAATCGATCGATTCGCTGCCGCCGTAGCCGATCGCGAGACGGCCATCGAGCGTGAACTCGTTGCGCTTGGCATGGCCGCCGAAATCATCGTGATTGTCGAGGACGAGGATGCGCGCGGACGGCCCGGCGGCGCGACGATAGAAGGCGGCGGCCGCCAATCCGCTGATGCCTGCGCCGACGACGACGAGGTCGTAACGCTCCTCGACCGGCAGCCCGTCGAGCGCGAAGCGCTTGCCTTCGCGCGCTTGCGCATGGGCGGTCTCGAACGAGCCCGCGTGCTGTCCGCGCAGTCCGGTGAGCGCGGGCGGATAGCGCAACGGCTGCGCCGCGACCTGTGCCGCCGGCGTAAGGCCGGAGGCGATGGTCAGAGCCACGCCATTGAGGAAGTCGCGGCGCGAAATCGAAGGCATGCGCGAGCCAAATCGTCGAACGGACGGACCACAATTTGCTGATACGCCAGCAGTGATAGAAATCCGAAATCACGCTTGCGCGATAGTGGGTCCTAGCGCATCCAAGGCCCCCTTGCGCCCTGCCTATCCGACCGCAACCTCGCCGCGCACTTGCGAGGTCGCGCGGCGCGGCACGATGAGGTTTGCGATCAGCACCTGAACGACCTCGTCGCGCTGGTTGCGAGTCTCGCTGCGCACGCGCACCGCCCCGCGGTCCGCGCGCGAGCGTGATGGGGTGACCTCCTCGATTTCGCTCACGACGCGCAGAACGTCCCCCGGCCGGGTGGGCTTGGGCCAGTTGATCTCGCCGCCCGCCCCGATGATGCCGCCGGCAAGCGGCAATCCGCTCTCAACCAGGAGGCGCATGGTGACCGCGGCGGTGTGCCAGCCGCTCGCCGCCAATCCCGCAAACAGCGTGCCCTTCGCCCTCTCGTCGTCGAGGTGGAAGGGCTGCGGATCGAACTGGCCGGCGAACGCCTTGATTTGCGCCGCGTCGATGACATGGGTCGCGCTCGCGAACCGCCGCCCAACGGCGAGGTCCTCGAGATAGAGGCGGTTTTCTCCCCCCAATTCCTGTGGTTCCGGCACCGCTACCTCCCGCGTCCTCGTCACTTGCATAATGATAGTGACTGCCCTATATTGTGTCAATGCAGCACAAGAGCTTCGAGAACATGCCGTGTCCGATCGCCCGCAGCCTCGCGCGCGTGGGCGAATGGTGGAGCATGCTCATCCTGCGCGACGCCCTGCACGGGATGACGCGCTTCGATCAGTTCCAAAAAAGTCTCGGCATCGCCCCGAACATGCTCACGCGACGGCTCAATGCGCTGGTCGACGCCGGGCTCCTGAGCCGCCGCCGTTACAGCGAAAAGCCGCCGCGCGACGAGTATCTGTTGACCGCGCGCGGACGCGATTTCCGCCCGGTGCTGCTTGCGCTGCTGGCCTGGGGCAACCGGCACTTCGCGCCCGAGGGCGCGAGCGTGCTGCTGGTCGACGCGGACACCGGCGCCGCCGTGGATCCGATCCTGGTAGACCCGGCCACCGGGCGGCCGGTCAATACGCCCGATTACGCGCTCATCGCCGGTCCCGCCGCCGGCGAGCGCACGCGGCGAAGGTACGCCGCGGCGAAACTCCTGGCGGGCGAACAGAAACGCACCCCGGCGACCCGCAAACGCCGCGCGCCAGCGAGGACGGCAATATGAGCGTCGCGGCCCTCGATGCAACCGTGGAGCTCGGCGCGCGCGCGGCCGCCGTCGTTGCGCCCGCCGAGCTCAGCCCGCGCACCCGCGCGTTGCTGCGCGGGCCCATCGTTGCGACCTTGTTGCGGATGGCGTGGCCCAATGTGCTGGTCATGGTGGCGCAGGCGGCCACGGGATTGATCGAAACCTGGTTCGTATCGAAGCTCGGGACCGACGCGCTGGCGGGCATGGCGCTCGTCTTTCCCGGCGTCATGCTGATGCAAATGATCTCCGCCGGCGCCATGGGTGGCGGCATCTCGTCTGCGATCGCGCGCGCGCTCGGTCGCGGCCGGCGCGACCAAGCCGATGCGCTGGCGATGCACGCCGTCATCATCCATGTCGCACTCGGCGCTGTGTTCAGCGGCATCATGCTCGGCTTCGGCCGACCGATCTATGGCGCGCTGGGCGGCGCGGGCGGCGAACTCGACGCGGCCGTGACCTATTCGAACGTGGTGTTTGCCGGCAGCGTGCTGCTCTGGCTGCTCAATGGCTTGGCGAGCATCATCCGCGGCACCGGCAATATGCTGGTCCCGGCATTGGTGATCTGCGTCGGCGTCGCGGTGCTGGTGCCGCTGTCGCCGCTGCTGATCTTCGGCATCGGCCCGTTCCCGGCGCTCGGCATTGCCGGCGGTGGCGTGGCGCTCGTCTTATTCTACGCCGCCGGCACCGCGGTGCTCGCCTGGTACATCCTGTCCGGGCGCAATATCGCGCGCCTGCGGCCAACGCGTCCGCGTTGGCCGTTGTTCCGCGAGATCCTCGGCGTGGGCGCGGTCGCCGCGGTCACCTCGGTGCAGACCAACGTTATCATCGCGCTGGCCACGGCGTTGGTCGCGACCGCCGCCGGTGCCGGCGCGGCGGCCGGGTATGGCACCTCGGCGCGGCTGGAATATCTGCTCGTTCCCCTCGTCTTCGGTCTCGGCGCGCCGTTGGTGGCGCTGGTCGGCACCAATGTCGGGGCCGGCGAGCGTAAGCGCGCGCTCCGCATCGCCTTTGTCGGCGGCGCGCTCGCGTTTGCGATCACCGAGGCCATCGGCGTCGTTGCAGCGATCTGGCCCCAGGCCTGGATCGCGCTGTTCAGCGCCGATCCGCGCGTGATCGAAACCGGGGCCGACTATTTGCGCATCGTCGGCCCAAGCTACGGGTTTTTCGGGCTCGCGCTTGCGCTCTATTTCGCATCGCAAGGCGCGGGACGGTTGTTCTGGCCGCTGACCGCGGGCTTCCTGCGCATGCTCGTCGCCATCGCCGGCGGATGGCTGGCGCTGCGCTTGACCGGCTCGCTCAATTGGCTGTTCGCTGCGCTGGCGCTCGGCCTCGTTCTGCACGGGCTCACGCTGGTCGTGGCGATCGGCACCGGCGCATGGTTTCGCAATCCACCGATGCGGCTCACTTCCCCGGCGGCTTGATCGAGCGCGCGGCGCCGCGATGTTTTGCACCTGCGCGAGGCTTATCTTCAGCTAAAGGCTACGAGGAGCGCGGAGAGGCACGCCGGCAGAGCAACGCGCCTGATCCACGCGGCGTCCCATGATCATCGACGCCTCACCCGCCAACGGCCCACAAGGGAATACGCGAGCGCGGCGCCGTGTTATGATGCGTTGCGAGGACGAGGGAGGGACATCCGTGGATCAGAGCATCATCAATCTCTACGACCGCTTCACCCATCGCGGCATGAGCCGGCGCGCGTTTCTCGACCGGCTGGCCGAACTTGCGGGCTCGACGGCGGCCGCCGCGGCGCTCTTGCCGTTGTTGCAGAATAATTACGCGCAAGCCGCGATCGTGGCTGCGGACGACGCCAGGCTCGCCGCCGAACGCGTCTCCTACGAGTCCCCCAAGGGCAAGATCAACGGCTATCTCGTGCGCGGCAAGGCCTTGGGCAAGCGCCCCGCCGTCATCGTCATCCACGAGAACCGCGGGCTCAACCCGCATATCGAAGACGTGGCGCGCCGGCTCGCGGTCGAGGGCTATCTCGCACTCGCGCCCGACCTTTTGTCCGTCAACGGCGGCACGCCGCCCGAGGAGGACAAGGCGCGCGAGCTTCACACCAAGACCGAGCGCGAGGACATGATCGCCGCCGCGCTCGCGGCCGTGCCGTTCATGCTCAAGCATGCGGAATCGACCGGCAAGGTCGGCGCAGTCGGCTTCTGCTTCGGCGGCGGCGTGGTCAACCGGATGGCCGCGGGCAGCGCTGATCTCGCGGCCGCGGTGCCTTACTACGGCCTGCAGGTCGTGGCCGAGATGGTGCCGGCGATCAAGGCGCCGCTTCTGCTGCAATATGCCGAGAGCGATGAGAACATCAACAAAGGCATCGCCGCCTATGAGGCGGCGCTGAGCGCCAACAACAAGAAATATACGATCCACATCTATCCCGGCACCCAGCACGCCTTCAACAACGACACCGGCGCCGCGCGCTACAACAAGGCGGCGGCCGATCTCGCCTGGAGCCGGACGCTCGCCTTCTTCGCGGAAAACTTGGGCGCGCCGCCGAAGGCGGCGTGATCTGGCAGAGCCATCGTCATTGCCGGGCATAGCGCGTCGGAGGACGCGCGTGACCGCGCTTATGACCCGGCAATCCATCTTTTTTCGCAAAATTTCTTCCGAACGATGGACCACCCGAAATCGGGTTTACCCGATTTCGGGCATCTTTAGACTGGGCAAGTCGGATAAATCCGACTTGCGTGGTCAAGCCCGCGGGTGACGGGATCGGTTGCAGCGCCAGCGTCGGGACGGACGCGTCAGCCCCGGACGCGGGTGCGGCGGGCGCTTTTTTTGGGAGCCAGCGTCTCGATCAGCGCCGTCGCGGTGCGCAGGAGGCGGCCGTCGCGGCCGCGCGGGCCGACGAGTTGTGCGCCGAGCGGCAGACCGCCCTCGCCTGCGAACAGCGGTAACGACACGGCCGGCAAGCCGCTCAAGGTCCATAACGTACAGAACGCGGGATCGCCGGTGGAACCGAGGCCCTTTGGTGCAACGCCAGGAGCGGCCGGCGTCACGATCGCGTCGTAGGCGTCGAAAATATCGCTGAGCCCCGCGGCATAGTGCTCAGCTTTGGCCAGCGCGCCGAGATAGTCGACCGCGCTCACGCCCCTGCCGTGCGCGAGGAGCTTGCGCAGCGCTTCGCTCGGCTCGCCGCGCGCGACCAACGGGGCGAGGTTGTGCGCCATCTCGGCCGCCATGATGGTGCGATGCACCTCCCAGGCTTCGGCCCACGACGGCGGAAGATCGACAGGCTCGATCGCTGACCCGAGCGTCGCTGCGAGCTCCTCGAACGCGGCCTTGGTGTCGCCGTCGGCCTTGTCCCAAACCGGCGTGCGCACGAAAGCGAAGCGCGGCGGCAGCGGCGGCGGCTCGCGCTGCACCGCGCGGAAATCGGGCGCGGCGAAAGGCCCGGTGTCGGGGTCGGCGGGATCGCGACCGGCGATCACTTCGAGGATGAGCGCGAGGTCGGGCAGCGAGCGCGCGAAGGCGCCGATATGATCGAGCTTGCGCGACAGCGCCAGCACGCCCGCGCGCGAGACGAGCCCATGGCTCGGCTTGACCGCGAACACGCCGCAGAAGGCGGCGGGCCTGATGACCGACCCGTTGGTCTGGGAGCCGAGCGCGAGCGGCACCATGTGGGCGGCGACCGCCGCCGCCGATCCCGACGAGGAGCCGCCGGGTGTGCGCGCGTGGTCGTGCGGGTTGCGCGTCGGACCGGGATGATAATAGGCGAATTCGGTGGTGACCGACTTGCCGATGATGACCGCGCCGGCGGCGCGCAGCTTGACGACCACGGTGGCGTCGTGGCGGGGCCTGCGGCCGCTGCCGATCGGCGAGCCGAGCTCGGTCGGATAATCCGCCGTGTCGATGATGTCCTTGATTGCGACCGGAATGCCGTGCAGCGGCCCAATCGGGTGGCCGTGCGTGCGGCGCTCGTCGAGCGCGTGCGCCTGCGCGAGCGCGTGCTCGCGGTCGAGATGGACGAACGCTTTGATCTCGCCGTCGAGCGCTTCGATGCGATCGAGGCAGGCGCGCGCGTAATCCTCGGCCGAAACGGCGCCGCGGGCGATTTCCGCTGCGGCCTCGGTCGCGGTCAGCGCTGTCAGCGCGTTATCAGCCAAAGCCCCGCTCCCGTTCGAACACGCTTCATTTTGTCGCCTGCATCGCGGCCGAAATCTATACGACCATCATCTCGATGCGCACAATCGTCGCAGCCCTCGCAGCGGTGGCGTGGTTCGCGTCCGCTGGCTTGCTGTGGTTTTTGCGCCCCTCCGATGTGCTGTGGTTGCTCGGATCGGCGATCCTCGGCGTCGTCTTCTTCGGCGGCTTCCTGTGGTATCTGATCGCGCGCGACGATCCGGTGAGCGGACTGTGATGCCGGCACCAATCACGACGCGCCGAGCAACGCGAGCACGCCGGACAGCGTCATCGTGAACGACAGCGCCACCCCCGAACAGATGGCGACGCTGATATAGGGCTCCCATTCGGTATCGACCCAGCGGTGTCTGTTGCCGCCGCGCGGCAGCAAAGCCCAGAACACCGCGCCGGTGACGAGGAAGACCACGATGCCGGACATCAACAGAACCATGTTTTTCTCCGGATCAGGGGCGCGACGTCAATGATAAAGCGTATTCGGTAACCACAGGCCGATCTGCGGGAAGGTATAGAGCATGATCATCGATATGATGACGATGATCATGAATGGCAGCACGCCGCGGAAGATATCGTTGATGTTGACCCAGCTGGGCGCGACGCCCTTGAGATAGAACGGCGCCATGGCGACCGGCGGCGACAGGAACGAGGTCTGAATATTCAGTGCGACCAACAGCCCAAAAAACAACGGATCGACGTTGAAGGTCTTCAAGAGCGGAAGGAAGATCGGCATGAAGATGACGATGATCTCGGTCCATTCCAGCGGCCAGCCCAGGACGAAGATGATGAACTGGGCAAGCACCATGAATCCGGTGGGCGACAGGTTCAGCGCCAGAACGAACTTTTCTACCGGCTCGTGGCCACCGAGATAGGCGAAGACCGCCGAGAAGGTGAACGAGCCGATAAACAGCCAGCACACCATCGCGGTCGTGCGGGCGGTCAGGAAGACGGACTCCTTGAGCTGACCGAGCGAGAATGAGGTCCCAGGCAGCAGTGCGACACCTGTCAGAAGCGTGGCGAACAGGGCAACGGTGACGACGCGGCGATCGACGTTCAGATTGGTGGCCCCGCACACAATCAAATAAGCCAGAAACGCGACGGCCAGCACCCCGTAGATCTGGACCAGGATAACGTTCCGTCGCCGCTTGTAGTCGGCGCCGTAGCCGACCGCGAGCAGGAGTGCGCCAAGCGAGCCCATAGCCGCCGCCTCCGACGGGGTGGCAAGGCCGAAGATGATGGAGCCAAGCGCCGCGCCGATGAGCCCGGCTAGCGGTGCGAACGAGGTCAACAGCGCCCAGGCGATCTCCGCATAAGGAACGTCGCGCTCCTTATCCGGCAATTTCGGCGCGAGCTTTGGATTGAGCAGCGTCATGATGATGACGTAGAGCATGTAGAGCCCGGCCAGCATGATGCCGGGGAAGAAAGCGCCGGCGTAAAGCTTCACCACGGAAACGCCGGCGGTAGCGCCGTAAAGAATGAGCATGACGCTCGGCGGAATGAGAATACCGAGGCAGCCGCCGGCGCACACCACGCCCGCGGCAATTTTCACGTCGTAGCCGGCGCGCAGCATGGCCGGAAACGCCAGCAGCCCCATCAGGGTCACGCAGGCGCCGACGATGCCGGTCGCGGTGGCAAAAATGGCGCAGGTCGCCAGCGTCGCGAGCGCGAGCGAGGCCGGCACCGGGCCAGCCGCGAGCTGAAGTGAACGGAACAGGCGGTCGAGGATGTTGGCGCGCTCGATGATGTAGCCCATGAACACAAACAGCGGGATCGAGATCAGCACGTCGTTCGTCATCACCGAATAGGTGCGCTGGACGAGCAGGTTGAAGATGAGGTCGCCCATCGCGAAATAACCGAAGAACACGCCGAGCGCCATCAGCGTGAACGCGATCGGAAATCCAAACATGATGAAAACGACGAACAGCCCGAGCATGATCACGCCCAGCTCGGGGTTGCCGATACCGAACATCAAATATCGCCCCTGCGCTGCCCGATCTCCTCGAGCTCCTTCACCACCTGGTAGTCGCCATGCTCGGCCTTCTCGAGCATGACTTTCTCGAGCTCCTCGACGTCATGCAGGCGCTTTGGCCACTCGCCGGTACGGATACACATGATGCAGCGGATGACTTCGACGATGCCCTGCATCACCATCAGCACGCCAACAATCGGGATCAGCGATTTGAAATGGTAGACCGGCGGCCCAAAGGGGCTCGCCGAAGAGTGTTCATGCATCAGCCACGACAGCTCGGCGTAACCGTAGCCCGCATAGACGAACGCCAACATGCCCGGGA
>Ga0318509_10000296_pt1 | contig 14077 bp, 9 predicted proteins | sample GRESIP084b2f22_FD_203477 | JGI IMG/M metagenome (GOLD analysis project Ga0318509, IMG submission 203477) | Tropical soil microbial communities from Luquillo Experimental Forest, Puerto Rico - GRE.SIPMG.084b2f22 | ecosystem: Environmental > Terrestrial > Soil > Tropical forest > Bulk soil...
GCGCGCCGATGCCGGGGAGCGCCGTCACCGGAGCGAAGAGCGGATCGAGGATGGCGGGACGCACAAAGGATCTCTATATCCCCGCAGGGGCATCGCCAAGAGCACCTGTTGACCTCGTCATCCAACACCCGCCGCAAGCGGCTCGCGTTCCGTTCCTGGCATCGCGGCACGCGGGAGAGCGATCTGATCCTCGGCCGCTTTGCCGATTCGCACCTCGCCGGCTTGGACGAGGACCAGCTCGACCGCTACGAGGCATTGCTCGAATGCGCCGACGCCGATCTCTTCGACTGGATCACCGGCCGCGCCATCCCGCCGCCCGAGCATGACCACGACGTGACCCGCCTCCTTCTTTCTTTCAGCAACCCGGTGTGACGGCGCTCGGAGACCTCGCCCGCTCGCTGGCGGAACGGCCGCGGCCGGTCACCTTGCACGGCGCACCGGAAGGCTACGAAGCGGGGGCAATCGGCGACCTAGTTGCCGAGGGTCATATCCTCCCGTGGCTGCATGTCTGCCGCGACGACGGCAGGATGGCGCGCTTTGCCGCCGCACTAGCCTTCTTCCATCCGGAACTCGACGCACTGACCTTCCCGGCCTGGGACTGTCTGCCTTACGACCGTGTCTCGCCGAACAGCGAGATCGTCAGTCGGCGTATCGACACCCTGACTCGGCTGGCGACCGGCGGCGGTGACACGCCGCTGGTCGTGCTGACCACGGTCAACGCGCTGATCCAGCGTGTGCCGCCGCGCAGCCTCTTTGACGGCCGGGTTCTGACCTTGCGCCCGGGCGGGCGAATCGGGCTCGACCGGCTGCAGAGCTTCTTTCGCAACAACGGCTACATCCGCACCGACACGGTGCGCGAACCCGGCGAGTTCGCCGTGCGCGGCGGCATTGTCGACCTGTATCCCGCCGGGGCGGCCGAGCCGCTGCGCCTCGACTTCTTTGGCGAGGTGCTCGAAAGCATCCGCAGCTTCGATTCGCTGACCCAGCGTTCGACCGGCAAGCTCGATCTGGCGGCGCTGCGCCCGGTCAGCGAAGTATTGCTCGACGATGCTGCGATCCGGCGATTCCGATCGCGCTACCGCGAGCAGTTCGGGGCCACCGGCACCGACGACCCGCTCTACGAATCGGTCAGCGCCGGCCGGCGCTATGTTGGCATGGAGCATTGGCTGCCGCTCTATTACGAACAGCTCGAGGCTCTGTTCGACTACCTGCCCGGCGCCGGGATCTCTTTGGACCATCAGGCGGACGAGGTCCGCGACCATCGCCTCGAGGCGATCGCCGATTTCTATGCAGCGCGCCACAACGTCACCGGGGCGGCACGCGCCGGAGCACCGATCTACCGCCCGGTCCGACCGGCGCAGTTCTACCTCGACAATCTCCAATGGCAAGCCGGGTTGCGTGGACGCCCGGTCGTCCGGCTGTCGCCGTTCGCCTCGTCCGAAGGCGCCGGCGACCAGTTCGACGCCGGCGCCCGTCCGGCGCGTAACTTCGCCGCCGAACGCGCCGACCCGAAGATCGTGCTGTTCGAGGCGGTGCGCGATTACCTCGAAGCCGAGCGCACAGCCGGTCGGCGGACGGCCGTCGCAGCCTTCAGCGAGGGCTCGGCCGAGCGACTCCTCAGCGTATTGCGCGAGCGCGGCGTCGCTGATTTGAGGTGGATCGCCGATGGCGATGCCTTCGCACAGTTGCCGCTCACCGCGGTCGGGCTCGCGGTGTTACCCGTCGAGCAGGGTTTCGCGACCCGGGAATTCGTGCTGCTCGGAGAGCAGGACATTCTCGGCGACCGCTTGGCGTGGGTCGCGCGCCGCCGGCGTAACCTCGACCAGTTCATCACCGAGGTGAACAACCTTTCGGCGGGCGACCTTGTCGTCCACGCCGATCACGGGATCGGCCGATATGAGGCTTTGGAGACGATCGATGTCGCCGGCGCACCGCATGATTGCCTACGCGTGCTCTATGCGGGCGACGACAAGCTGTTCGTCCCGGTCGAAAACATCGAGGTGCTGTCGCGCTTCGGCTCCGAGGATGCGGACGTGCATCTCGACCGCCTCGGCGGGGTTGCCTGGCAGTCGCGCAAGGCAAGGGTCAAGAAGCGTATCCGCGACATCGCCGGCGAACTGATCCGTGTGGCCGCCGAGCGCCAGCTGCGGCCGGGCGATGTCGTGACGCCGCCCGAGGGGATCTACGAGGAGTTTGCCGCACGGTTCCCGTATCCCGAGACCGAGGACCAGCTGACCGCGATCGCCGACACGCTCGCCGACATGGCCTCGGGCAAGCCGATGGACCGGCTGATCTGCGGCGATGTCGGCTTTGGCAAGACCGAGGTAGCGTTGCGCGCCGCCTTTATCGCGGCGATGGCCGGCTCGCAGGTCGCCGTGATCGTGCCGACGACATTGCTGGCGAGGCAACATTACCGCAGCTTTACCGAACGCTTTGCCGGGCTGCCGTTGCGCATCGCGCAGCTGTCGCGTCTGGTCGCCGCCAAGGAGGCACGCGAGGTCAAGAAAGAGATCGACGATGGCCGCCTCGACATCGTCATCGGCACGCACGCGCTGCTCGCCAAGGATGTCCATTTCGCCCATCTCGGGCTCCTCGTCGTCGACGAGGAGCAGCATTTCGGCGTCGCGCAGAAGGAGAAGCTGAAGCAGCTCAAGGCCGATGTGCACGTCCTGACGATGACCGCGACACCGATCCCGCGCACTCTGCAATTGGCGCTGTCGGGGGTCCGCGAGATGAGCATCATCGCCTCGCCGCCGATCGACCGCCTGGCGGTGCGCACCTTTGTGATGCCCTACGATCCGGTCACAATCCGCGAGGCGATCATGCGCGAGCGCGACCGCGGCGGGCAGATCTTCTATGTCGTGCCGCGGATCGCCGATCTCGACGAGGTACACGAGCAGCTGCGCGAGATCGCGCCCGAGATCAAATATGCGGTGGCGCACGGCCGCATGGCGCCCTCCGAGCTCGAGGCGGCGATGACCGCCTTTGACGACCGCGCCTACGATCTGCTGTTGTCCACCAACATCATCGAGAGCGGCCTCGACATCCCGTCGGCCAACACGCTCGTCGTGCACCGCTCGGACATGTTCGGGCTGGCCCAGCTCTACCAGCTGCGCGGCCGGATCGGACGCGCCAAGATCCGCGCCTACGCCTACCTGACCCTGCCGGAGAAAAAAAAGCTGACCGCGTCCGCGCAGCGCCGGCTCGAAGTCATGCAGACATTGGACAATTTGGGTGCCGGGTTTCAGCTCGCGAGCCACGACCTCGACATCCGCGGCGCCGGCAATCTGCTGGGCGACGAGCAATCGGGCCACATCCGCGAGGTCGGCATCGAACTCTACCAGCACATGCTCGAGGAGGCGGTCGCTGCGGCGCGGACCGAGGGCGGCGATGAGGCCGCACCCGAGGAGTGGAGCCCGCAGATCACGATCGGCACGCCGGTACTGATCCCCGAGGCCTATGTCGGGGACTTAGGCGTGCGGCTTGGGCTCTACCGGCGCATCGCGGCGCTCGCCGACCGGCGCGAAATCGACGGCTTTGCCGCGGAGCTGATCGACCGCTTTGGGCCATTGCCGCCCGAGGTCGAAAACCTACTCGAGATCATCGCGATCAAGCGCGCCTGCCGCGAGGCCGGGGTAGAGCGCGTCGAGGCCGGACCAAAGGGTGCGGTGATCGCGTTGCGCGGCAACCACTTTGCTAACCCTGCGGGTCTCGTCGAGCTGATCCAGCGTCACGCCGGGACCTTGAAGCTGAGGCCCGACCAGAAGATCGTCTACCTGCGCAACTGGGAGGACGAGAAGACCCGCCTCGCCGGCGTCGCCAAACTGCTTCAGGCGCTGGTCAAGATCGCCCGCGCCCAAAAATCGGACGCCGATGTCACATTGCCGCCGCCTCCGTCGCTGGTCAAACCGCAGGTGGCAAGAAGAGCTTGATAGGGCAAAGAATTCACCTGCGTTTTACGCTACGGTAAAGCACCGGAAGGGTGTGTCTTCGACAGGGAGCGGGCGAGATGCCGGCTGAACTTGGCGAGCTCAAGGTTCGCGACGTCACCATCAGGCTGCACCGCGCCGGACGCGGCTGCAAGATCTTGTTTCTGCATGGCGCGGGCGGCGTGCCGCAATGGCTGCCGTTTTTCGATGCGCTGGCGGAACGTTACGAGGTGCTGGTGCCGGAGCATCCCGGTTTCGGCGGCTCGGACGACCCGCCGTGGATCCGCTCTATGCCGGACCTCGCGATGTTCTATCTCGACCTCGTGGAGGAGGCGGGGCTCGACCGGATCCATCTGATCGGCAACTCGCTCGGCGGCTGGCTCGCGGCAGAGATTCTGATCCGCGACCGCTCGCGCTTTAACAGCCTCGTCCAGCTGGCGCCGGCCGGCATCCGAGTCAAAGGGGTCCCGTGCGGCGACAACTTCATCTGGGGGCCGGAGGAAGCGGTTAGCAACCTCTATCACGACCAGTCCCTCGCCGACCGCATTCTGGCGCTGACGCCGGACGAGGAGCAGGTGGATTTGATGCTGAAGAACCGCTTCACGGTGGCGAAGCTCGGCTGGCAGCCGCGCTGGTTCAATCCCGACCTCGAGAAGTGGCTGCATCGCGTAAAGCTGCCGGCGCTGATTGTCTGGGGCGACGGCGACAAGATCGTGCCGCCGGCTAATGCCGCGCTGTGGCGCGAGCGCCTGCCGGATGCGCGGCTCGTCATGGTCGAGCGCTGCGGGCATCTCCCGCATGTCGAGCAGGCCTCGCTCGTTGCGCGCCATATCCTCGACTTCCTGGAAGGAGTCGAGTGATGCAACTCGTCTCCTTCCATCTGATGCCGTATCGGCCGCTCGACCTTGAGGAGGCGGCGAAGCATCGCTCGCCTTGGGTCGTGCTGCCGAACCGCCTCTACCACCCGGTCAAGGGTGCCGAGGAATACGCGCGCCACATCGACGCGCTCGTCTATGCCGAGGAGCTCGGCTTCGATGCGATCGGCGTCAACGAGCATCACCAGACCGCCTATGGCCTGATGCCGGCTCCCAACCTGATCGCCAGCGCGCTGATCCAGCGCACCAAGACGATCAAGATCGCGATCCTCGGCCGGGCGCTGCCGTTGGTGAACAACCCGATCTACATCGCCGAAGAGTTCGCCATGCTCGACGTCATGTCGAAAGGCCGCATCATCGCCGGCTTCGTGCGCGGCATCGGCTCGGAATACCACTCCTCGGGCGTCAACCCCTATTTCTCGCACGAGCGCTTCCACGAGGCGCACGATTTGATCATCCGGGCGTGGACCGAGCCCGGGCCGTTCGCCTTCGACGGCGAGCACTTCAGTCTGCGCTATGTCAATTTGTGGCCGCGGCCTTACCAGAGTCCGCATCCGCCGGTATGGATTCCGTCGCAGGGCTCGAGCGAGACCGTCGCCTGGGCCTCACACCCGGATCGCAAGTACCCGTTCCTCGTGACGTTTTCGTCGGCCGACCTTGTGGCGCGCTACCACAACACCTATCGCGACAAGGCGCGGCAATACGGCTACGAGGCAGCACCGGATCAGCTCGGCTGGGCTTGCCCGATCTATGTTGCGGAGACCGACGAGCGCGCCCGCGCCGAGGCCGGCCGCGCGGTCGAGACATTGTTCAACGATTTTCTGCGCCAGAGCTTCGAGATGCTGATGCCGCCCGGCTACACCTCGATCGGCTCGATGAAGAATTTCATCAGCATGCGCCGGGGGCTGGGCGGCGGCAAGTCCACCGCCGAAGGTCTGATCGAGAGCGGCACCGCCGTGATCGGCAGCCCGAAGACGGTGCTCGCGGGCATCGAGCGGATGCGCGAGCGAACCGGCTTCGGCATCCTCGTGGCGCTGCTCCAGTTCGGTGTGCTCTCGGATGATCTGACGCGGCGCAACATGGACCTCTTCGCCGCCGAGGTGATGCCGCACCTGCGAGAGTAAGAGCTGATCCAAAAGCCTCCATGGCTCTAATCATCGGCGGCAAAGGACCGCTTTCGAAACCCACAACGGCCGCTCAGCCACTCCGGCGGTAATTAGTCTTCATGATCCGGTCATTTCCCAGCTTGTACGCGCAGGGCGTTGAACCCGGCCGTTCGCCCGTTCAGCCAGATGCACCTGAGCCACGAGGCCGCGCCGCTTCCGGTCATTTCTTGATCGAAACCGCGAGCTATCAGGCGGGTTCGCGGGAAGCTGACCTTTTCGGTCGGCGACGACGCTCGAGCTAGGACGGCGAGGCCACCTTATTCCATCTCACTCATCGCCAGCCGCAGGCCCGAGAGGTAGAACTCGCGCTGCTCCGGATCGCGCCAATGATCCGCTGTCGGCAGCACTACCGGCGTCAGGGCGCGCAGCCGCTCGATTATGATTTTCGCCTCATCCAGTTGACCTAGGTGCGCGTAACAGGCAGCGAGAAATTGGTTCGTCGGAACCCAATCCGGGTGCTGTTGTAATGACAGCAACAACATGGTCCGCGCCTGGTCTAGGCGCCGCGCAAAGAAATGGGCTACGCCCTTCGCCATCAATGTCGCGCCTAAAGGAGCACGTGGATTGAGCCGTAACGATTTCTCAAAATGATCAATCGCCACGTCGGACAAACCCGCCCACAATCTTAACCATCCGCTCCATCGCCATCCGTCGGCGAAGCTCGGATTGAGATGTAGTGATCGATCGATAAGAGCTGTTGCGGCATCAATATCCTCGCCGAGATAGGCAAGGACATAGGCGGCTCTACCGAGCGTCCCGGCATCGTCGCCGGCGTTGCGAACAGCACGGCGGGCAAGCGAGATAGCCTTTTGGCGGGTCGCCTCAAGGTCATCGGTCCAACCATTGCCGTTGAGTGCCATATGGTACACCGCGGATAACGAGAGGGCCGGGCCGTAGGTAGCGTCCTGCTTGATCGCCTGGCCGAGCCAATCGAGCGCCTCCACATAATCCTGCTTCTCCCACGAGCCGGTCGCTCGAAGCGCGCGTAGATAAAGATCATAAGCTGTCGGATCGTGCCTCGGCCGATCCACCGCTCGCCGGATTTCCGCGGCCCGCAATGCTGGCTCAATGACCCCAGCGACGCTGATCGCCACCTGGTCCTGCAGATCGAAGATGGCTTCGAGCGAGCCGTCAAAGCGGTCGGCCCACAGATGCGCGCCGGTCTCGGCCTCGATCAACTGACCGGTGATGCGGACCCGGTCTCCGCCTTTCCTGACCGAGCCTTCCAACACGTACCGCACGCCAAGTTCGCGGCCCACCTGCTTCAGGTCAACCGCGCGGCCCTTGTAAGTGAAACTGGAGTTTCGGGCGATTACGAACAGCCAGCGAATGCGGGAGAGGGCGGTAATGATCTCCTCGACCATGCCGTCTGCGAAATATTCCTGTTCGGGATCGCCGCTCAAATTCTGGAACGGCATCACGGCAATCGAGGGTTTGTCGGGGAGCGGCAGCTGCGGCGGCAAAGAACCTTCGGCCAGTTGAACCGATCGCAAGCCGGTCAGATCTGCCAGGCGGTAACCGCGGCCCGGGACAGTGACGACAAAACTGTGCCCCTCTCCATGTTCGTCTAACGACTTTCGGAGAGCCGAGACATGGACGTGGAGGTTTCCCTCTTCGACGACGCGACCGGGCCATAGCCGCACCATCAGCTCGTCCTTGCCGACGATCTCGCCCTTAGCCTCGGCCAGGGCACAGAGGATACCAAGCGCGCGCTTGTGGATCCGCACCGGCTGACCATCGCGCCGCAATTCGGGGCGTCTGAGATCGAGCCTAAAAGGGCCGAAGCTGATCTCCTTGTTCTCCATCGGATCAAACGAATATTGCGCGAATTATTGGTCCTATTCACCGACCGCCAGTCGCAGGCCGGACAGATACATCTGTCGGTGCTCCGAGCTTTGAAAGCGTGACCCATCATCCGATACAGCCGCCCCCAGCCGATGGACAATTTCCCGTGCCTCGGCTAACCGGCCCAAATGTGCATAAGAGGCTGCGAGAAAACGGCACATAAGCGCGTTATCTGGCCAATACTCCAAGCATTCGACCATCTTGGCTACCGCTTCTTCGAAGCGTCGGCAAAAGAAGAGGGAAATGCAGATGGCACCTCCACCTGAGTAAGGCGCGGCCCGCCCTCTCGGGTTTAGTTCTAGCCATTTATCAAAATGTTTGAGCGCGACTTCGGGCTGTCCAACCCAATTCCTCAAGACACCCGAACGATACCACCCCATTGCATAATTGGAGTTAAGCTCTAAGCAGCGGTCGATCAGGGCAATGGCGGTGTGGATGTCCTCCCCGAAATAGCCGAGCACAAACGCTACCCTGGAAAGAACTTCTGGATTCTCGGGATCATGTCGTAGTGCCCTCCGTGCAAAGTCTAGACCATTACGACGGGTGGTCTGTACATCCTGAGACCAGTGATTTACGTCCATCCGGTAATACCAATAGGCAGTTAATGCTAGTGCCGAGCCATACTGCGGATCGCGCTCCACTGCTTGGCCGAGTAAGTCGAACCCCCGTGGAAACTCGTGACGCGGAGAATATTGCAGCGCCAGAGCGCGTAAGTATAGATCATACGCGGTTAGGTCGACCGTCGGACGCCTAATAGACCGGCCAATTTCCGCCGCTTGCAAAGTCGGTTCGATAACGCCGACGACGCTGGTCGCGACCTGATCTTGCAGATCGAACACGTCATCGAGCGATCCGTCGAAGCGATCCGCCCACAGGTGTACGCCCGTCTCGGCTTCAATCAACTGTGCGTTGATGCGGAGCCGCCCACCTGCCCTTCGTACCGAGCCCTCAAGCACGTAACGGACTCCCAGCTCGCGGCCAATGAGTCTCGTATCGATGGGTTGTCCCCTGTACGCGAAGCTCGAATTTCGGGCAATCACTTGAAGCCAACGGATGCGGCTTAGCGCAGTGATGATCTCCTCGACCATGCCATCGGCGAAGTATTCCTGCTCTGGGTAGCCGTTAAGATTGTCGAACGGCAGGACTGCGATAGATGGCTTGTCGGGCTGTGGCAGCGGTCGGGGCGAAGGAGCCACCGCAGAATCTCCCGAAGCTGCGCCGGTGAGACCCGCCAATCGATAGCCGCGGCCCGGAACCGTCACAACGTAGCTGTGGCCGTCGCCATGCTCGTCGAGCGCCCTGCGCAGCCCAGAGACGTGGACGTAGAGGTTCCCCTCTTCGACGATGCGACCGGGCCATAGCAGCGCCAGCAGCGCGTCCTTGCCGACAATCTCGCCCTTAGCCTCGGCCAAGGCACACAGGATGCCAAGCGCGCGCCGGTGAATCCGCACCGGCTGACCATCGCGCCGCAATTCGGGGCGTCTAAGATCGAGCCAAAAAGGGCCGAAGCTGATCTCCTCGTTCTCCATCGGATCAGGCTGAAATTGCGCGCGGGCCCGAATTTTTTAGACCCTTAAACAAAGACCTTAAGGCGGCTTCGTCAGTACCGTCCAGCACGATCGCGGTTACGCGTAAGGCGAGGCCCATGCGGTGATCAAAGACACTGAAGTTCGTCCGGGACCGCGAGCCGTCCGAGAGGCCTTTTCCCCGTTCCTCGTGCCCGTGCTCTTCCACGAGGAAGGTGGCAATTGAACATTTTGACATTGATTGCGCTGGGCGCCGCTGCGGGCGCAGGTGCCGGGTTGCTGGCGGGCCTTATCGGGATTGGCGGTGGGATCGTTGTTGTCCCCGTCGTCTATTACGGTCTTTTAAGTAGCGGCGTGCCACCGAACGAGGCCGTGCACGTTGCGGTTGCGACGTCTCTAGCGGCAATCCTGCCGGCAGCAATCGTGTCGTTCCTGGCGCATCGGCGGGCGGGTAACACCGACTTTGCATTTCTGAGAGATTGGGGTCCCGGCATCGCCGTTGGAGTCGTCGCGGCTCAGTTTGCCGCTCCGCATGTGCGCGGCGCCCTTATGACCGGAACCTTTGCCGTGATGTGCCTCCTCTTCGCCGTTCGCTTTGCCTTCCCACAGCGCTTTCATCCGATCGCGGAGCAACCGCCCGGCGGCAGATTTCGCCATATGGCCGGTGTGGCGATCGGGATTACCTCGGGATTTGCCGGGATCGGCGGCGGCATCCTGACCAACATCGTGATGACGCTGGCTGGACTGCCGATACACAAGAGCATCGGCCGCGCCGCGGCTGCGGGCATCGTGGTCAGCTTTCCCGCCACTCTCGCCGCCGCGCTTGCCTCCGAGTCGCATCATGCGTTCGAGGTGGGCAGCATCGATCTCACGATGTGGGCTTGTATCGCGCCCGCACAGGCTGTCGCGGCGTGGTTCGGTGCGCGCATAGCTCCCCTCATCTCGGCGGCCCACCTGAGCCGGATGTTCGCGGTGGCTTTGTCGGCCACCGGCATCACCATGCTGTATTCGAGTCTGGTATAACGCTATGGCGAAAATACCGGGCTCGTTCCTGCGTCCTTGCCGCGGTGTATCTGGCTTTGGTTGCCGTTCCGCAGGCGCTTGGGCAGAAAACGGGGCCCGGAGACATCAGTGGCGCGCTGTTGCGCGTTGACCAAGACGCGACCGACGAGGTCATGAGAACGCTCAGTGACCCAGATTAGGAAGTGTCGTGCGGTGTCTCGTGGTGATGTTGACGTCCGAGGGACCGGGGGAAGTCCTCGGCTCGCAACCTTACGACGTAGCAAAGGTCGAGCCATCAGGAATTCTCGAAATCCACCTGCGCACGACTGGGTACTTTGTGCCGCTGGCCCCAACCGATCAGTGATTGGAGCAAACTCGGAATCTCCGATATGTGTCCGCCCCGTGGCGGTCGCTTCCAGGTGTTGTGCGCGGTGCATGCTTCCGGCGCAACCTCGCCGTTCACCAGGTCGTAGATTAAGGTCGGGTGGCCGCCCTTTTGCGGACCTCGATCATGGCGGCGTGCACGACCTACGCGCTGGCAAGCTGCCTGAGAGATGCTGGATGGAGACGAGGGCCGGCGTCACGCGACACACTTTTGGGTCAGGCTCTAAGACGCCACCCTTCCGACTGTTGCGCTTGGCACGACTGGCCCCGGGCGGTAGCGGAATCGATACCACGCCAAGCCGATCAGCTCGTGCAGCGCGCGGTAGCTGATCAGCAGCGCGGGTACTTGCGGGAAGAAATCGCTTACCGAAAGTGATTGGACCTCGTCGTTGTTTCCCCGCTCGCCAATGGTTTGTCGGCGTTGACAAATGGCCGGGATCACCGGATAGCCGACGGCGTAAAACGACCACAGGGCTCGTGCCATGTCCCGGCAATGGGTGACCAGCAGCGCAGAAGGGACGCCTGCCTGGCGTAAGATTTCCGCTGAGAAAGCCGCGTTCTCAAAGGTATTCAGCGAGCGATCCTCGCGCCAACGCACGGATACCTGAAAATCGTCCTGCAGCGCCTTGCTCATCATTCCAGCCAGCGAATCGTCTGTCCCGGCTGGCCGTCCACCGCTGACCAGCACCGGCAATCCGAGACGCCGTTCTGCTCTTGCCGTCTCGGCTAGGCGCTCGAGGGTCACCGGTCCCACAGTGGACGACCGACCGGGCGGGTCGCTCCTCCGGTAGTCGGCCGACAGCACGATGATCGCCCCTGGCGGCGACTCGGAGGGCAGGATCGGCATAGCTCCCACGAGGGCCTTGACTGACACGATCAGGTACTCCGAGACGACCGGCATCGAGGCCAGGTAAAGAAGGGCACCGCCGACCGTTGCCACGACGAGGCCGAGCCGGGTCCAACGCCAGGCAAGGACGAGCCCGATCCCCGTCAGCAATATGAACAAATTTGGCGGGATCAGGGACGAATAGGAAAGCCAGGACATGATAGTTTAAGCCGAGGGGTTGATGCCGGTCCTTTATAGGGTGTGCCAGGCTAAATAGGGGGTGCGCGGGGCGCGAAAAACCCGAACCAGCCGAATTCAGCCCGCGGGCTGGACTTGATCCCGGAAGCTCAGGTATCAATCGGCATCGGAACCGGTAACAGCGCCGCGGCCATACGCAAGCGACCGCGGGTCTTTGGGGAGGAGGTTGGATATGCCCGAATACAAATTGATCTCTGCGGATTCCCACGTCAGCGAGCCTCCCGACCTGTGGAAGACCCGCGTCGAGGCAAAATACCGCGAGCGGGCGCCCCAGCTGATGGTTAATCCGCCAGGCAAGGAAGGCGCCTATTTCCATTACGAGGGCTTCGGGCCGCACCCGATCGGCATTGGCCTCGGAGCCGGCAAGAGCCCGGAGGAGCTGAAGGAATTTCTGACCAAAGCGACCTATGCCGACGCCCGGCCGGGCGGCTGGGATCCGGCCGAACGGGCGAAGGACAACGCGCTCGATGGGGTCGAGGCGGACGTGCTCTACACGACCCTCGGCTTTCGCATCTTCTGGCTGAAGGACCCCGAGCTGCAGGCCGATTGCTTTCGCGTCTACAACGACTGGCTCGCCGAATTTGTCAGCTATGACAAGAAGCACATGGCCGGGCTGCCGATGATCTCGCTGTACGACCCGAAGGCCGGCGCGCGCGAACTCGAACGCTGTGCCAAGATGGGGCTCAAGGGAGCGATGATCTGGTGCTCGCCACCCGAGAGCCAGCCCTACAGCTCGGACATCTACGATCCGTTCTGGGCGGCCGCACAGGAACTCAAGATGCCGGTCAGCCTGCACGCGATCACCGGCATGGGTGTCGAAAGCCAATACAATTGGGGCGAGCGCTATATGCGCGCGACCGTGCTGTCGCACGAGGTCGAGAAGTCATTCAGCGTGCTGATCTTCTCCGGCGTGCTCGACCGCTTCCCGCAATTGCAGATCGTCTCTGCCGAAAACAATATCGGCTGGCTGCCCTATTATCTGCAGCGCATGGACCGCGCCTTCGAGCGTCAGCGCATCTCCGCCGGGTTTACCAACAAACTAAAGCCGAGCGAGTACTTCCAGCGCCAGATGTGGGCCACCTACATCGACGACTTCGTCGGCGTCGCCAACCGCCATTTCATCGGCGTCGACAAGCTGATGTGGTCGTCCGACTACCCGCACCAGGCCTCGACCTGGCCGCACTCGCAGGAGGTCGTCGCCCGCGACTTCAAGGACGCCAGCGCCGAGGACAAGTTCAAGATCACTCGGGCCAACGCCGCCCGGCTTTACGGCTTCGACGCCTAACAAAGCGACGGGCTCGGGCTGAGAGGGCCGCAATAGCAACCGCCGTCGCGGCTCTTTCAGGCCCCGTGCGAACGGCGGGCAATTCCGTTGTTGCTTGCCCCTGAGAGCTGTGCAGATTTCGTTGATCTGCTTGACGGAATACGTTGTTATCTGAGCCGCGAATTTGGAACCTAAGCTCCTGATCGGAATGGTTCTTTTCGAATACTGATCGGGTGTTTCGAGGTGCGGCTGCAGTTTTCGTTGTATTTATGGGGGCGGGTATAGTCTTTGCACACCATCGCACCGCCGCTTGACCTCGGCGTAGTGTCTCATGAGGATGTCGGAAGAGGGATCCGATAGGAGACTGGGCTCCGTGGTGTCAGCAGCCGCCGAGCATTACAACGCGCCGCACCTTGCCAAGAGCGGGGCGAATTTTACGGCGCTGACGCCGCTCGTCTTGCTGCGGCGCGCCGCTGCGACCTACCCACGCAAGCTCGCTGTGATTCATGGCGCCGCCCGTTTCACCTACCGCGACTTCTATAACCGCTGCCGGCGCTTTGCCGACGCATTGCAGCAGCGCGGTATCGGGCGGGGAGACACGGTTGCCGTCATGGCGCCGAATGTGCCGGCATTGCTCGAGGCGCATTACGGCGTGCCGATGGCCGGGGCCGTGCTAAATGCGCTGAATTACCGGCTCGACGCGCGTACGATCGCCTTCGTCTTGGGTCACGGCCAAGCCAAGCTGTTGATCGCCGACCGCGAATTCGGGCCGACCGTCAAAGCCGCACTCGAAGAGTTCGGCGAGCCAATACCGCTGGTCGAGATCGACGACGGTGCCGGCGGCGCGTCGCTTGGCGGTACCGAATACGAGGCCTTTCTCGGTGAAGGTGCCCCTGAGGCGGAATGGGCCTTGCCGCGCGACGAATGGGAGCCGATCGCGCTGAACTACACCTCGGGCACCACCGGCAATCCGAAGGGTGTGGTCTATCACCACCGCGGTGC
>Ga0318509_10000310_pt1 | contig 13905 bp, 22 predicted proteins | sample GRESIP084b2f22_FD_203477 | JGI IMG/M metagenome (GOLD analysis project Ga0318509, IMG submission 203477) | Tropical soil microbial communities from Luquillo Experimental Forest, Puerto Rico - GRE.SIPMG.084b2f22 | ecosystem: Environmental > Terrestrial > Soil > Tropical forest > Bulk soil...
TAGCGCAAGATCACGCGGCTGTGGAAAACCTGTGAATGTGTGGATTTCGTTTGTGTCGAAAGAGTTAAGGCTTCTTCGGCCGCTCGATCCCGACGATTTGAGCTCCGATGATTGCGCGGCAAGCCGAACAGAACAGCGTTTCGACGAGCACGCCATCAGGGAAATCGTAGCGCAGCCGCTTGATGTGCAAAGGATCCGCGCCACACTTCCCGCAGAGCGGATAGATCACGCCAGGCTTCGGATCCGGAACGATTTCGTCTTCAGGCATCACCTAACGACTCCTGCCGCGGAAAGGCCTCAAGCTTCGCGCCGGCATGCTGCAGCAGCAGCACGGCAAGCTGCACGGCGTGCTCTTTCGGCAATCCGATCCATGCCGTCGGCTTTCCGAAATCGAGCCGGATAATCTGGCCGTCTTCGCTGTGGCTGATCATGAGTCTCAGTTCGCCTTCATCGGAAGGATCCAGTTTGCCGTCAGGATATTTCCCTGTGTTACCAAGGCCGAGATGTTTGAGCACCTCGGCCTTGAATTCCGGAGCCATGGTCGAAACCATTTGCACAATGGTCTCGAGCTTCTCTGTATCGGTCACGCTACGCCCCGCGAATGCTCTTTCTTCTCGAGCTCGGCACGCACGCCGGGGATTGCCGCTTTGTCGCCGAGGCGCTCGATGACCGGCCGGATCAGCGACAAATCCGGCGAGCAGTATTCACGCGGCACAAGCGCAGCATCGTCGATCACCACAATCCAGCGCTCTCTGATCACGAAGCCGTCCTGCTTCGGCACGGCCGGCGCCGTGGACATGAACGGCAGCGGCAACGCTTCTTTCTGCTCGCGCAGCACCGCGGCCACTTCCTTGTCACCCTGGCGATCGGCGGCTCGCGCCTGCAGCTCGAGCTCCTTCTGCTGGGCTTTCTGCAAGGCCTTCGCCGCGGCAGCGTCGGCTTTGCGCTTGATCTCTTCCTGGCCGTCGCGGTACTCCTTGCGCAGGATGAGCAGCCGGTCCTTCGCCGCGTACAACGGATCGACAAAGCCATCGCGGAGCTTGATGGCCATTTTGTGCAAGTGATGCAGCCCGGCGACAAACGGATCGAATGGTTGCTCGACCGTCATGATCGCTTTGTCGAGATCCTGAATCAGCACGCCGGCGGTAACGAAGTGGTCTTCGCTTTTGATGTCCAAAAGGTTGGCCCTGCCGAGGAGCGGCGCGGTCTGTTTCGTGATCGCTTTCTGGTCCGGCATCGTGGGGATTTTCCATTCCACAATCGCAGTTTTCTTTTTTTTCAAATCAGTTCTCCTTGTTCAAGACGATATACGGCGCCGTGGCGCCGTTTCCAGCTGGCCATATACAGCGACGAAGCGAAAGCTTCGTAGTCGGACTTATCTTCAAACTTGTGGACCTTCGGTTTGCCGTCTTCGCCGAGCTCAACGACAATTCTTTTCCGCGCCATGAAACGCGCGAGTGGCTGTTCGTATTTCGGATGCGGCAGCCCCGCGGCATAAGCCGCGAGCTGAATGCCGTGATGCGGATACACCTTGCCGATCTTCAATTCTCCGACCGTGTCGTCGCGGTCGACTGAAGCGTTCCAATCGCATTGCATGCCGTACGGCATGCCGTTCACAAACGCCACCGTCTGGTACTCAGACGAGATTAGGTGGAAAGATTTCGCGTGCTGTTTGAAGTAGATCCATGCGGCAAGATACGGCTTTACGCGATCGTCGAGATCGCCAAGCTTCGCGAGGTTGTGCAAGTGGCAGGCGAGATGCGCGGCCTTGCCTAGTTCACCCTTGCGCTCGAGGATGTCGTACTCGACGAACCTGTAGGGCACAAGACCGCTTCCACTAAGCACGCCGGTTGTCGCCGGGACAACCTGATGGCCGAGGCGGTACTCGTGGCGTTCGGCGTTGAATGTGAATCCGTTGCCGAGATGCTGCATTTACTTCGGCCTCCGTTCGGTGCCGCTCTCGATGATGGTCAAGGCTTCCCCGAATTGCGAATTGCGCAGCTCGCGAAAGGATTTTACTTTGAATTGCTTCGTAAGCATGGCGTTGACGTCTTCCGGCACGCGCTTCCATCCGGACTGAAACGCGGCATTCAGAAGCTTCGATTGCTGCTTGTCGTCGATCAGCGGATCGTTGATCTTCGGCGCCGGCGGGATTGCCGCCTGCACCGGCTGCGGACCTTTTTCGACGGGCTTATTTTTCGCCGCTACGCGCTTCTTGCGCGCGGCCACGTCTTCGATCGATTCCTGCAACACGCCGGTAAGATCAGGCGCTTCGGTTGTCGGCTTCAGCGGTTTCGGCCCGAGCTCGAAAGCCTCGGCCGGCGTGGTAGATCCTTCCTTGATCGCATTCCAGATCCCGCGCAATGTGACGAGCTCATCGGCGCCGATCTTCGCAACACTTTTCACGCCGAGCACCTCGAGCACCGCGGCTTCGGGAACTCCCACATCGGCAAAGGTCTCGAGCGCGGCTTTGCGCCTAGACGCGATTTCGGTGTCGTTTGGCTTGGCTACCTCGAGCGCTTTCTCGTAGAGCGAATTCCAAAACATCTTCGGCACGCCCTTGAGCACCGCGTTGCGGAAAGCGATGCCGGCCGCGGCGGCGCCGGTCATCGTGATCATGTCGTCGTTGTAGCGCCGGCCATCTTTCCCGGTAATGCGCCGCTTGATCTCGAAAGAGACTGCGACGTTGGTTTCAAGGTCGTGAAACACGCCCTGGCTGACTACGTGCCGGTCGTCGGCGCCAACAACGCGCGCCGCGATCCTGCAGTTGCGCCAGTTCTGCCCGATGATCTCGGCGAACCGCACCGAGGGGCCTTCAATGATTTTGATTTTGCCCTCTTTCGTTTTCCGCGGAAGCTTGTAGTACATCTTCTCCGCGGTCTCTTGCGAGTAGCAGACCATCTCGAGCGCGCCGGCCTGGAAATCTTTCAGGCTGCGCGGATAAGTTTTGGCCGTGGCAATCTGCAGATCGATCTCGGCCTTGCTGAGCGCGAGCAGATCCGCCGGCGGCTGACTGAGTTCGAGCACTTGTTCGGACATTCGTTCTCCCTTTCACATCGCCAGGAATAGAAGGAGCAGCACCGCGGCGATATACGGCAGCCGCTCCCAGAGTTGATCACCGAGTCGCTTGAATGGGCTCACGTTTCCTCTTGAAGTATTCCTCGAGGATCTCGATGCACGTCGGCCCGAGCTTGCGCCGGCGCTCCACACCTTCGCTTGCAATATTGGCAAGCAGCCGGTTGTCGACGTACAGCGCGATCTGCCGAGGCCTTTTGTACGGGGCCTTTTTACTCATAGCACCTCCGGAAGATATCCTACCATATCCTTCGCCTTCCGTTCGCCCTTTGTTTTGAATGAATTAGCTTGCGTTTACCATATTTGCTGGTATTCTATCTGCGGTGGTCCGACACCAAGTCTGAAAGGAGAAACGATGCACCAGGAAGTAATCGAACGCGAGCTCACCCGCGATCGAGCCGAGATCGACTGCGAACGCTGCGGCTACTGGCCCTGCGTTTGCGGCGATGTCGACTTTGAATCGTGGAACTCTGCCGAGCTCCGGAAAGCCGAGGAGCCCGCATGAGCGTCAAACTTGCCAAGAAAAATCCATTCGCCGGCGTTCGAACGTTCTACGTGCCGAGCGAATCGGATCCCGATAAAACCTACATGGTCGTTGAGGTCAAGCGCGAAGGCCACAGCGGCTACTACTGCCAGTGCGGCGACTTCTTCGGCCGGTGGCTTCCGCTGATCGGCCTGAACGTCAGCGGCTTCTGCAAACACATCAAGGAAGTGAAGGAGGCGATCGGAAAATGAGCATCAACATCGGAGATCGTTTGAAGTTTGACCGCGGTCCTTTCAGCGACCGCAAGGCACTCGTGACTTCGATTGACTACGCAGGATTTTATGTCGAGTTCGAAGATCACGCCGGCCCTGTGGCATTTCGCATCAGCTATGAACGCGATTGGACGGCGCCACTCTCGTTTTATCGCGGCGTTACCGTTTATGCGGAGTTCCCGCCGATTCCACTTCGGCAGTTCGACTATCGCGCGGTCTATGAAGGCGATGAAGAAAATGCCGATCGCCACGGCTGGGGCGCCACCAAAGAAGAAGCCCTGGAAGACCTCGGCGGCAAGCTTCGCGACCGCGTCGACGATCGCCTCTATGACATGAAAACCGCCGGCGAATGGGACGCGGAGACCATGGAAGAGGCCTTCGTCTCGATCGACGGGCTCAGCTATCTGCCGTACTGAGATGCAGTGCCCTCGCCTCTCTGGAGGCCAGGGCGAAGTACCTCAGTCTGAAAGGAGAACAAGGAGGGAAATAATGGGGAACCGCATCGCGAAGTTTGAAGACCAGGAAGAGTGGATCGTCTACGCAAGCGTGCGCATGTCTTGCTACCAGCCGATTTTTGGCGACGAGCTCTCGGCCTGGCTCTTTGCGCATTTCATCTCAAGTAGAGAACGGCTCGCCTACCAGGATGAGTACCATCTGGGCGAACGGATCAGCAAGTTCATCCGCTTGAGCTACGGCGGCGACGACGATTACGCCGATGGCGATTTGTACATCGACGAATGCGCCGACGTCACCGCCGGCACAACGCGTGGATCGGAAATTCTCAGCGAATTCGTAGAAGCTTTTTACGAGTGGCGCGCCGAGCCGAGCATCAACCCGCCGGTGCGCATCGCCAAACAAACCTTCGATGAATTCGAAGCCGACAAGACCGGAGAAGGCGAATGAGCCTTCGTGAATGCCCCTGCGGAAGCGGAGAATTCCCTGAAGCGGAGTACGACGCCCAGGGAATCTTCCTTTGCTATGTTTGCGACGAATGCCGCGAAGAAAAGCTCGGCCAGTACCGGCCAGAGATCCTCACCGGCTACACCCAGGCCGACGTCGACGAAGCGATCGAGGATGGAGGAAGCGAATGACTATAGAAATCACAATCAAGGACGACAATGGCAAGATCATCGGTCAGTGGTATACATCGCATCCGTATCCAGCTAAGACGCTGGTTGTCTCACTGGAACCACCGAGCATCACACTCACCGATGATGCTTCAAACACTTATTATCGGCAAACGAGTGGAGGAAGCAATGAGACCTGAACCAAACCGCGCGAAACGGTTCTTCCCATGAAGGTGTTCCGCGAACAACTGGTTTTCGGGTTCCCCACCGGCCACACCCAGGCCGACGTCGACGAAGCGATCGAGGAGGATCGATGAACTGCTGCGATAACTGCGGCGCGCCCGACGCCGGCCTCGTCGGCAGCAAATACGTGACGCCATATCCGGACGTGGCGCCGACCTACAACGAATGGCAAGAACTCTACCTCTGCCGCGACTGCCAGGAAAACGAGGAGGTGAGAAAACACTTCGGACTCGACAAGTTCTGAACGAAGACACAAAAAGGCCGCGGATGTCGCCAGATATCCGCGGCCTTAGTGTTTTTGGACGACGATGGAAGATCTTTACTGCTGCGTCAGCTGCTCGACCGCCGCCGACTTCAGCGTTTGCAGAGGCGGATTGTCCTGCAGCTGATCCTCCGGAAACCAGAATTCCCGCCCTGGCGCTGCCGGCAAATCATCGCTCTGCACCAGCACAGAAGTCGTCTGATTCACCGTGACCATGTCTTTCACCCTGCCTGTGAGTTTGACCGGATCCCCGATTTGCATTTTGCCCTCCTACCGAAAAAACGGGAGCAAGGAGTCCGAAGCCCTGCTCCCGGTATGTCCGTTCGTTTCGTCGATGCGTCGTCAGAAAGGAGAACAAGACGCACCGGAAAATCTAGCACTCGAAAATGTTCCGCGCAAATTTATGGTAAATTACTAGAGAAAGGAGACGCCATGGCCGAACAGAAACTGCCGTTCACCAAGCCCGATCCGCACATGATCAAAGTTGTTTTGCGGAACTTGCGCGATCAACTCAAGGGCCGCGGCTCCGAGAAATCCGTCGCGCGGCCTTCTCCAAAAAACCGCGGCTAATCGGACGCTGGCGCTCAGCCATACGCTTGGCGCCAGCTTCCACGATTTGCCGCAGCTGCTCGCTTGCCACCGGCCCGCCAGGATCAAATCCGAATTTCTTTAAATCATCCATGATCTCGCGCATCTCAGGATCGCTTTCGATTGATTCCTCGATCACCCGCGCATAATCCTTGCTGACTGCCGCGATGGCTTGCTTCGTGAAACTTTGTGCTGCCTGCCGCGGTGAAAGGCCTTTGCCCATCAATTCCTTCAACCCGAGGACTGTGCCCCACATTTGCTCTTGAGCCTCGCCGGCGGCGTAACCGAGCGCTTCGCCTGTTTGCCGAATGTGAATCGAGGCCGCGAGATATTGCGCGTCAGTCAGCTCGTTGATCCCGTACAAATCCTTCATGTGCGTGTCGAATACCACGCGCTTCAGATTCCCCCTTCCCGCGGTGGTCGCCACCATCGAAGGAATTTTTTTTGCGCCAGGAGAAACGCCGGCAACGGGACTGCGCATGAAAGCTTCGCCGGTGAACGGAGCTCCTTCCTTCAGTTGCGGACTGTTCACCAGCTTGAAAAGCTTCTGCGTATCCAGGCCGCCGCGGCCGCTGGCTCCGCGGTTATCGCGCACAATGCGATTGATCGAAGTCAGATCGGTTGGCCGGCCAGCTTCAAGCCAATCACGGTAGGCACCCCAGGCAATACGGTTTGCTTGCTCAACCGCTTTGTTGCCGCTGAGCGCACCGTGAAAAGCTTTCAAATTCTCAATGTGGTTGATATCCAGATCGCGGAGGCCTTCGGTTGGCTCGCCGAGCGCAGCGAATGTATCAATGAAACGCTGCCACCATCCGCCCAGGCCATGGCCGGCTCTGGCTACCGTCGCGGCTTCCGCAAGACTCGGTTTGAGCCCGCGATAATTGTTCACCATATTGCGTTGCAGTATTGGCCGGCCGCGCAGAAATTCGATCTCATCCGGCTCAAGATACTTTTCGAGTTCCGGCGGAACATTCGGAAGTTCCCGCCGAGCGAAAACCGACTGAACCTCAGGCGGCGTCTCGCTTTTCATTCGGAATTCCATCGAACCAGGATTCTGTTTCTGCGCAATCTCGAAAGCTTTCCTGCGGGTGACGGCCTGGACAGTGATCTCGCGCGGCGTGTTTGGACCACCGTAAATTTCTATCGTGTAAGTGTTTTTCGGGATGGAATAGGGTTTCAGCTTTTCCGGAAAAGCGCCGCCTCGAGTTGCCGCCGCGCCGCGCTCTTCTGTTCCGGTGACAACTTCTTGGCCGCTTCGACCGCCAGCTGCTGGACCTTCTGCCGCGAAACCAAGATTGAGTTGTTCTGGTTCACCACTTAAACTCCGCGCGCGATCAATGATATGCGCGACCCTGTTTTTGCTGAAATGGAACTCTACCGGAAGGTTTTCCTCGCGTCTACCGGCTTCTTGCCTGATTAGATCGGCGACGCCGGGTTTCAAAAGCCTTTCTTTCGCGCGATCAACCGCGGCGTTCCAGTATTCCTCGTGCTGCTTCGCGGGAAGCTCGAGCGCGTCGAATAGCTCTCCGGCCATTCGCTTGTCGCCGTATAAGCCGGGATTTTCGTTGCGCGGTATACCGTCAACTACCTCGCCCGCCGCTGCGCCCGCAGCAAAAAGATCGAGTAAGCGATCAATGCGCGAGCCGAGCAGGTCCGGATCGAAATTGCCACGAATGTCGCGGAACTGCCCGATACGGAACTGCGCTGAAGCAAGCGTTCCCATTCTCCCGGCGTTGGCCGGGTGATGGTGGCTGGCGATTCCGTATTGCTCGAATCCATCGAGCCCGCCAATGATCACGTGCCCCAGTTCGTGGTGTAACGTTTCTTCGGTGCTGCCGATCGGGCCGAGTCTCGACTTCGGGATCCTCATCAGCTTCTGGTAGCCGACGGGTTCGGTTTTGGCAAGTCGCGGAATTTCTTCCGGCGGGACGCCCTGGCGGATCATCTGATCGATCAGATCCTGGCGCGCAACCTGCTCCGCTCCGAGCGCCATGCGGCTGCCAACGTGCTTCGTTCCGACATCGATCCCGGCATTGATCGCAGCCTGCCGGATCTCCCAGTTTTTCAGATCGTGAACTGCCTGGAGAACCTCTAGCGCGGCGCCCGTGCGCAGGAGCTCGGCGCCGTTCGCGCGCGCGAGTCTACGGGTAGCCGGATCGGGGAATTCGCGCTTCAGCGGATCTTCTTCAGGTGGCGCTCGTTCAGTCACGCCCGGTTGTCCCCGTAGTGGTTTCCCTGGTTCCGGCTTGCGCGGTTCAGCTTGGCCCGTGGCTTGCCTGAGAATCTCATCGAGCGTCGCCGGGGGGACTGCCGGCGCGCCAGCTGGCAAAGCGGTCGGCGCCGGAATCCGCGGCAGCGTGCCAGGCACCCCTGGGGCTGCAGCCGGCGCCGCAGGCGCGGCTTTCGTCGTAGGGGTAAGGGTTCCCCCTGCCCCGCCAAGAGACGGCACGCCTTGACGCTGCAAAGCCTGTTTCTCGGCAACGTACGCGGCAACCTGGGCGGGATCGGTAAGCCTCGGAGGAATCGAGACATCGTTGACGCCAGGCGACTTTGCCCAGCGAATCCCGCCGCGTTCTTCGATTGTGAATGCTGGCGCCCCGGCCGGCGGCGCATTTGTCGGCAGCGGCATCGCCCCGGCACGGCGTTCGGCTGTTGGCGCCTCGCCGACTGTGGTGCGCCGCTCGACACCACCTGGCGGGCCGCCAAGTCCTCGCGCTACAACGCGTTGCTGCTCAGGTGTTAACTGGCCGTAAGGCTTCCGGAAGATCCCCTGCGCGCCGGCCTCGAGTTGCTCGGTGGCAGATGGCGCCGGCCGGTTCATCTCTCGCTCGAGGATCCCGGCCATGTCTGCGGTCGTTACACGTGGAACAGGCGGCAGGCCTCCACGCGTCCGCGGCAACGTTGCCGGTGCGGGAGCCGGCGCCGGCGCCGGCCCTTCCGGAGCTCCTCTTCCAAGCTCGCCAAGTGCGCCAAACGCGCCCAGCTGGCCGACGGCACGACCAACGGCGCCAGAGATATCTCCGCGGCCGGCCGCCTCGCCAACCGACGGAATCAACCCGGCGGCCGCGCCGCGCGCCATGCGTTCGCCCATGCCGGCGCCTGGCGGCGTCTCACGAGCAGCACGCCTGAAAGGCTCGACGTATTCCGCCTGAAATTCCGCACGCGATCGCGGCAAGTGCATGGTCGCGATTCCGTACGCGGTGCGCAGTGCTTCCTTCTGCGCTTCGGAAAGCATGTGACCGGATTGCTGCGCGGCAATATCAAACGTTTTCTCGAGCGCGCCCTGGTCACCTCGCGGCGCCGCGGCAGGTTTTGCAGGTTTTGTCGGTGCCGCAGCTGGCGCTTCTCGAGGCCTTTCTTCCGCAGGCCTTTCTTCCGCAGGCAATCGCGGCGGCGGCAAATCTTTTGCCGCCCAGGAGTACGCCGCTCTCATTGCCGGATCGGCAACAAAACGAAGTGCGCGCTTCGCCGTGTCCCATCCGCTTGTTGCCGGCTGCGCTGGAACCGCGCGAGCTGTGCCGGCCGGCGCAGCTTCCGGATAGTCGCGATCTTGGTCGAGAACGAAACCTGCCGGCGGTCCCTTCTTCTGATCGTCTTGTGGAGGCATACGTCACCGCTTTCGATACGGATCGCCGTTCTCGTCAAACCATTGCGCCTGATCATCGGAATAGATCTGTTCCTTGGTTTTCGGATCGGTCGCGGCGAAGCGGTAAAGCAGTGGAGATTTTCTTTCCTCGCGCATACCGTCGATGATCGGCACTTTCGTTCCGCGGTCACGATCGAGAATCGCTTGTGTAGCGCGCAGCTGCCCGATGGCCCAGGCATAATTTGGCGTCCAGCCCTGCGGCAGCGTGGCGTAAAGCGCGCCGACACCCTGTTCGGTCATGCGGCTGCCTTCGGTGATTTCCTTCGGCAGCGCGAGCATGGCTTCGCGCAACGAAAGCAGGCTGATGACGTAGTTGCGCGTTTCCGGCGTCGCGCCTTCCGCTCCCGGCCTGGTCAGAAAGTTCTGCTGCAACCATCCGAGCGGATCGATCCCGAGCGTGCGCCCGACCCAGCTTGGCTCGTTCAGCTGGTTCATGAGCTGTGTCACGATCGAGACCTGGCCGGAATCCCTCCAGTTGAACGCGCGCGCAGTCATCGCCGCATCGTTCATGCGCGCCTGCATTTCGTTCACGCGCGTAGCAGATTGCACCGCTTTGTCGTACTCGCCAGGCGGAAGCGTGAACGGATGCGGATGGAAATCGCCCGCGTGCGTGTTGTAGTCGCCCTGGCTCGTGAAGTGGACGCGGTTGTTATTGTCGACCGCATGCACCATCTTTTCGTCGGCCGCCTGCTGGCGCAGCTGTTCGGATTCTTTCTGTCTCTGCTCGCGATCGCGCGCGAGCTCCTGATTGAATCGCCGCGATTCCTGCAAGCCGCCGGCGCTTTCCATGTTCTTCAGCACTGCATCAATGCGCGCGGCATCATTCGGCGTGGAGTTCGGGCCGAGCGTCAGCGTTTGCGGGAAAGGTTTTATCGGCTCGAGCCTCCTCCAGTATTCTTGGTTCGCCGCGTTTTGCTGATCGATCTCTTCTTTCTTGAGCGGCAGCTGCGCCGCTGGCACTTTGCCGAAACGTGCCGCAGCCGGCACTTGTGCTGCTGCCGGCTGCGGGACTGGCGGCATCGCCCCCGTTGGCGGCGCTTCGGTAACCTGCCGTGGAATTCCCGGCGTGATTTCCGGCGGAATCGTCGGCAGCGTGCCGGGTTGAGCTGCAGCTCTCGGCGCCGCCGGCGTCACCGGCATTCCGCCTGGTTCGGCATAACCGGCCTGGACGGCTTCTTCCCAGCTGTTCGGCGGCGATACTCCGATCGGGACGAGCGCATGGCCTCTGCCTTTGTATTCGTAGGTAGCCGCAATCGGTTCGTTCGTGCGCGAATCGAACTTCGTGTACTCCTCGCCTGGCACGCGCGTAGGCAGGCCGGCGGCCTGGCGTTCGATGTCGACGCGTTGCTGCGCGATGTCGCGTGTCGCATATTCGCCGAGCTGCCGACGCACGTCGGCGAGCTCGAGCCGGCGATTCAAAGTTGTGCCGGGAATCGTGCCCATCACTTCCGGCGCGATCCCGGTGGCAACGTCCTGGCCGATGGTGCCAAGCGTTCGACCAACGCGGCCGAGTGTCGTTGTTGCCGGCGGCTTGTTCAGCTTGCCGTAAAGAAACGCCTCGCGTTCGCGCAGCTGCTGTTCCTCGCCGGGAATTCTCGGCAGTACGGTGCTCTCCGCGCGCGGCGGCGGCACTCCACGCGGCGCCGCCGGCGTTGTGGGCATCTCGGATTGTTCAGCCGGCGGCGGGCCTTGCTGAAAATGGTATTCATCGCGATACGGACCAACGTCGGTGCGCGGCCGTTCGCCCGTGGGAGGAGTCGCCCCTGGCTGGATCCACACGCGCCGCGGGCCTCGATACCACAACGGATCTTCGCCGCGCCGTGGCGGAATTTCCGGATACGGAACAAGATCATCGTCATAGGCCATGATTAGCCGCCTGCTCCGACGGGCCCGAATTTAGGCTTCAGCGCGTCAATCATCATCGCGGTGTTTTGCACCCAGCCGGTCTGATTGGCTTTACTCCACGCGTCGATATCTTCCGGCACCAGACTTTGCGCCTTCAGCTGCGCACCAACATCGGTGCCGTACAATCCCTCGAGTTGCTTCAATGCGCCGGCGCGCTGCTGCGCTTTGAGCATGGCGTCTTTGGTCGCAACGTCCAGGCCGACGCCGGCCGAGGTGCGCATTTTCTCCCGCGCCGCTTCATCGAGGACGCCGGCGGATCCACCCACGTTACGGCTGCGAGCAGCGCGAAGACCTTCTTCGCCGACAATGCCACTCGCCGCGCCGCCGGCGGCCCCGAGCCCTGTGCCAAGCATCGCGTTCCTTCCTGTCTCGCCGAGTCCTGGCGCATTCGTTACATCCGCTTTGAGTGTCGGCACAAGCATGCCGCCGATGTCTTGCGCGCCGGCGCCGTATTGCCCGCCGGTTTGCGCCGCGGTCGAAGCCGCATTCTGCGCCGCGCCGGTAGCTTTCTTGATCGAAGAAACGGGTTCAAATGATCCTGTTTCCGGATCGCGCATCCCCCTGAGAGTCGTCTGTCTGTACATGATAGTTTCCTAAATATCGTGGAGGTACATCTCGCCCCAGGCTTTCACCCATCCCATTTCCTGCATCCGTTCTGCAAAACGTCCTTCCATTTGCGTTGCCGCAATATCGAGTCCCCTTGCGCGCGCATCATCCATCGCCGCGGCCTGGAGCATGGTCAATGCGTCGAGCCGTTGCCGCGGCGTCAGCCAGGAATGATCCACAAAAATTAAAGCGCTGATAAAAAGCCGACCGAAGACCGCCATGCGCGCTTCGTCGTGCTCGTCAGCCATGACTTTTTTCACCAGCATCAGGGGATGCTCGAGATCGGGCATCTGATAAGCGGGATTGCCGTGCATGGCTTCGATGTCCTTCAAATCTTTCGGCGAGAACTCGCGGATGGTCATCGGACTGTCGGCGGCGGCGCGCGCTTTGCGGTTACTGTGGCTCGTGTCAAAACCAGACCGAGGCCGGCGCCGCCCTGTGTGCCGTCCGCTCTTCCCGTTCCGCTTCCCTGCGAAGGAAGCAAGTTCAACATGCTCGAGCCTGAAAGCGTGACCGCGGTTGGATTGCCGCGTTGTCCCCAGTAGATGTGCTTCGATTGCGGATCGCCGCCGACGTACTGGCTGTATGCGCGGAAGTAATAAGTTTGCCCGGCGCCGGCGCCGGTCTTCGCCGGCAAGGCGATCACGCGGCCGCGGCTTGCGCCGAGGTGCTCGACATGCGGCTGAGCGAAGCTCGGATCACCGACGCTGTACTCGACGAAATACTGCACATTTTTGTTGATCTGCGCGGGATCGTTGATGGTGACGTGAACGTGGTCGCTGCCGGCCGCAACGTTCAGCCCGGCAATCTGCGCCGGCGGCTGCACGCGGCCCTTGATGTCGATGCCGGCGTGGTTCAGCGCCACGTTGACCGAATCGAACATGCTCTCGAGATAGTTGCCGAGCACCGGATCTTTGTTCTTGATGGCTTTGAGGAATTGCGACGAATCTATGATATGGTCCTCCCATGCGAATCAGGCGCATACGGACTGGAACTGCCAATCCGAATTTCCGCCACGGCAATTCGCTCCGCGGCAAGGTATCCCCCGAATATCACGCATACAACAGTGCAAAGCGACGTTGCAAAGATTCCCGCCGTGAAGATTTCAAGAATTATGGCGGGCGCGGAATAAAGTTTCTGTTCAAATCTTTTCAAGAATTCCTTGCCGCTATTGGCAAAAAACCTTCCCGAAAACACATGCTCGACCGCATCGATAACGACGGCCACTATAAACCGGGGAACGTGCGCTGGAGCACACGCAGCGAATCAATGAAAAACCGCAGGATGACAAAGCACTGGTTGCATTTCCTTCAAAATCGCCCGATGACGCCGAAACGATTGCGCGCTTGTCGCCGGAATGCCGCGTTGGCGCGCAAATATGTCACGCAAGATCCTGTCACCGGCAGGCTTGTCGCAATCAAGCGGTAATAAAATTCGTGCCACGAATCGGGCTCCACGAATCCTGCAGGAGCGGTACGACCATCTTGCTGCAGCGGAAGTTCTGCCCCACCTGATTCGTCCCGACGCGCACAAAAAACCGCTGGCCTTTAATGTTCACGGGAATTTCCAGATCGCCCTGCGTGATGGCGGGCAGCGGAGTCGGATCGAGCACGTAGGGACGGTTGAAGGGCGATTCCGGATAGACGTAAGTGTTGAGCTGGCCCGCGCCGGTCGCGAGCACGGTGAAGTACGGGAATTCCATCCGGAAAAGTCCCAGGCCTTTGGCGTCGGCCATTTCCGGCTTCACGAAGCCGTAA
>Ga0318509_10000324_pt1 | contig 13632 bp, 10 predicted proteins | sample GRESIP084b2f22_FD_203477 | JGI IMG/M metagenome (GOLD analysis project Ga0318509, IMG submission 203477) | Tropical soil microbial communities from Luquillo Experimental Forest, Puerto Rico - GRE.SIPMG.084b2f22 | ecosystem: Environmental > Terrestrial > Soil > Tropical forest > Bulk soil...
GGCCGCCGCAGAAGAAGGACCGCGCGGGCCACGGTCGCCCCGCCACGATGACCGGTGCGCGAGCAGGATCATCGGCCGTGCTGCCTGGCCTGCTGCGCGAGAGTCATCGGGATGAGCTGATCCACCGTGGCGAGGCGGGGCGGTTGTGGGGCCTTCCGGGCGCGGCGGCAACGGGGCGGGCGTGGCCCTTCGGCGCCGCTGATCGCTTTGAACCGCTGATCAGCGGGCCTTTTGAGCCCGCCCCTTGCACCCGCTCGGATGTGCTCCTAGCGTTGAGTCGCAGGAATGGCCTGATCACCAAGCGAACACGCACCAGCGCGGTCCACACCGGCAGGGCATGTTGGCCGAATGCGTCACCGCTCGACAACGGTTGACGCGGACGGGGGTTGCTGCCATGCGCAAGGCAGTCCTTACCACCGCACGAGCGCTTTTCGCCGCGGGCGCTACGAGCGTGCTCGGGATGGCAATGCTCGCGGCACCCGCGGCCGGATCGAAGTCCATCTGCGCCTCGCCAGCGGGCAAGTGCTTTGCGGTGGCCGTGTCGCCGTCAGCTCCCCCGGCGGGCGGCACTGTCGCTTTCACGTTCACGGTCACGAACGAAGCGTCGACTCAGCAGATCGGCTCGTTCAAGATCACCGCGCCGGCAAGTTTCGTGATCACCGGCGCTTCCGTGCCGCCCGGCCTAGGCACCGCGTCTTTCACGCCCGGTTCCGCGCTCTTCGTCAACCTGTCCGTGCCCCCGTCCGCATCGATCGCCGTCACCGTGACCGCGGCCTTGCCGTGCAGCAGCGGCTCTTACCAGTGGCAGATGGAGGTCAAGCAGTCGAACGATTTCAGCGGCCTCCCCGGCAATGACTTCCAGCTTGATCCCGCAAGCGCCGGGAACCTCTCAGGCGCGCCATCAGGATCATGCTCGCTGGCGTTCACGAGCGACGGGCAGCCGACCGGGACCGTCGTCAGCCCGGCGGTGATCACCTCCGGATTCGGCTCGTCAGGCGGTCCGCTCAAGGTCGCGGTCCAAGACGCATCCGGCCAGCCGATCACGAACCCGGCCGCGATAGGCCCCGTAGCCGTGACGGTCGCCATCAGCGCCGACTCGAACCCCGGCGGCGGAAACCTGCTGGGAACGACCACGGAGCAGGCGAACGGAGGCGTCGCCTCGTTCTCGGACCTGTCGATCGACCACTCCGGCGACGGATACAGGCTCACCGCCACCGCCACCGCCACCGCGGGCCAGGTAATTTCCGCATCGGACCCCTCGGACTTCTTCACGATCTTCGGATCGCTCAAGCAATGTCAGGCTTCGGGGGCACCGTGCTCCGCCTCCTTGTCGTCGGCAACGACGACCGGGACGGTCACGACCTCGTCCGTTACCTCGCCCGGGCCGCTCCTCGGGGCCGGGATCGGCGGTGCCAATTACAGCTGCGCGACCTACGCTTCAGTCTCCGACCCGCTCAGCTTCGACCTCTTCAGCGCCGGTACCGCGCAGCCAGACGCCCAGTTCTCCGCCTCGCTCGATATCGGCAAGGCAACCGTCAAGTCTTCGGGTCGTAACCAGCTCGCCCAGTGGCAGCTCTGCTACGCCTCCACGCAAGATTTCATGGCCAACGCGGTCCTCGGCACCTACACCCCCAACGGCGCGGTGATCGGTGGTGCCAGCTTTAACACGGGCCTGCTGCTCGACTGTTCGGCCACCCAGGGTGCGCCGCCCTGTGTGCAGTCGCGCGCCAAGAGCGGCGGCGATGTCATCATTACGTTCCTCGCGTCCGGGGATCCCATCGGCCGGGGGTGATTCGCGCTGATGCTGCGCTGCCCCAACTGCGGCGAGGAGAACCCGGAAAAGTTCCGCCACTGCGGCTATTGCGGCTCCCAGCTCTCCCGGCCGGTCGGCGCGGAAGCCGCGGATGAGGTACGCAAGACCGTCACCGTGGTCTTCTGCGACCTGACGGGCTCCACCAGCCTGGGCGAAAAGCTCGACAGCGAGTCGCTGCGGGAGGTTCTCGACGTCTACTTCTCGGCCATGAGGCAGGTGCTCGAACGGCATGGCGGCACGGTGGAAAAGTACATTGGCGACGCCATCATGGCCGTGTTCGGCCTGCCGAGGCTGCACGAGGACGACGCCCTGCGCGCGGTCAGAGCCGCATTCGAGATGGGAACGGTCCTCCAGGAGCTGAATGCCAGGCTTCAGGCCACCTGGGGGGTGCGCCTCCAGAACCGGACGGGCGTCAACACCGGCGAGGTCGTCGCGGCGGGCTCAGCGACCGGACAACGCCTGGCCACCGGAGACACCATTAACGTGGCCGCGCGGCTCGAGCAAGCGGCGCCTGACGGCGAGGTTCTCATCGGGGACACCACTTTCCGCCTGGTGAAAGACGCTGTCACGGCCGAGCCGACGGAACCGCTCAAACTCAAGGGCAAGTCCACGCGGGTCCGTGCGCACCGGCTGACCGGCGTGAGCGGGGACGAGGCCATCACGCGACGGGTAGACCTTCCCTTCGTCGGCCGGGAGGCAGAACTCGGGCACTTGGTCGATGCGTTCGGCCGCGTACTGGACGACTCGCATTGCGAGGTCGTGACCGTGCTTGGCCAGGCGGGTATGGGCAAGTCCCGGCTGATCGAGGAATTCGTCCGCCACGCGGGCGAGCGCGCTCAGGTGCTGCGGGGCAGGTGCTTGCCCTACGGGGACGGCATCACCTTCTGGCCCATCGCGGAAGCTCTCCGCCAGGCAGCCGGGATCGCCTTCGAAGATCGGGAAGAAGAGGCGCGGGCCAAGCTCCGGTCGCTCGCTGGTGAAGGGCGCGAGGATGCCGCGCTGCGGATCTGGTCCCTCATCGGCTCCGGCTCCGGCGGTTACAGCAAGGATGAATTGCTGTGGAGCGTGCGGTACGTCCTTGACACCATCGCCCGCCGTCGGCCGCTCGTGGTGATCTTTGACGACATCCACTGGGCTGAGCCGATCTTCCTCGACCTCATCGAGCACGTCGCCGACACCTCAGACGGCGCGCCCCTGCTTATCGTCTGTGCCGCCCGTCATGAACTGCTCGATGAACACCCCGGCTTCCTCGCTGGCCGTAGCGGCGCGCACCGGATCGAGTTGCGCGAGCTCTCGCGCTCTGACACGGCGCGGGTGCTCGGGAACCTCATCGGCGACGTCCAGTTGCCTCTCGGCCTTGAGACCAGGATCCTGTCCGTGGCTGACGGCAACCCCCTCTTCGCCGAGCAGATGACCTCCATGCTGATCGACTCTGGGGTGGTCGGCGGCCAGGACGGCCGGTGGGCGTTCACCGACGGTTATGACGACGTGACGATCCCGCCGAACATCTCGTCTCTCCTCGCCTCAAGGCTCGACCGCTTGCCTCCGGTTGAGCTGGGACTCGTCGAGCGGGCAGCGGTGATCGGCCTGGAATTCCCCAGCCCGGCCGTCGCGGCTCTCGCAGCGGACGGTGACTTGGAGTCCAACCTCGGGCCGCCGCTGTCGGCGCTATGCGGCAAGCGCCTCGTGCGGCCCGTCGAGGTGCGGCCGGACGGCACGGACTACGAGTTCAGCCACATCCTGGTGCGCGATGCCGCCTACGACCGCCTGCTCAAACGGACCCGGGCCCGCCTGCACGAGCGGTACGCCGACTGGCTCCTCAAGGTTTCCGGGACCCGGGCGGCGGAGTTCGAGGAGATTATCGGGTACCACCTCGAGCAATCGTTCGGGTACCAGGCTGAGCTCGGACCCGTCGACGCACATACCCGCTCCCTGGGCGAGCGCGCGGCGGGACACCTCGGCGCCGCCGGCTCGAAGGCGGCCGATCACGGTGATATGCCCGGTGCCGCGAGCTTGCTCCAGCGAGCCGCCGCCCTGCTCGACGAGGATCACCCAGACCGGCCTCGCCTGCTGCTCGGGGCGGGGGAGGCGCTCACCGATGCCGGCGAGCTGGCCGACGCCCACACGGCGCTCGAGGCGGCGCGCAACGGCGCGGCGCAGCTCGGGAACGAGGCGATCGACAGGTCGGCCGAACTCGCCGCGCTGCACCTGCGCTATACCACGGACTCCACGAGCGCGCAGGGCAGCATCGTGGCTCGCGTGCGGGAACTGCTGCCGGTGCTGGAACAGGCCGCCGACCATCGCGGCCTGGCCCGGGCGTGGCGGCTGCTGGCCTACGTACACATGACGGCAACCCGGTGGGGCGTCGCGGCTGAGGCTGCCGAGCAGACGATCCGGCACGCGACACAGGCGGGCGACGAGGTGATGGCTCGGCGGTCCCTGGGCATGCTGGCGCAATGCATGCTGTATGGGCCGACTCCCGTCAGCGAAGCGATCGCCCGCTGCGAGGATGTGCTCTCGCAAGCGGCCGATGACCTGAGGGCCTCGGCGATCACTGAGGTAGCGCTCGCTCACCTTGAGGCGATGCGCGGCAACTTCGGGACGGCCCGGGTCCGCTACCGGCGGAGCCGGGCGCTACTCGAGGAGTTCGGATACCGGTTCTTTGCCGCTCTCACCTCCCTCGACTCGTCGCTCGTCGAAATGCTGGCCGACGATCTCCAGGCGGCCGAACGAGAGCTCCGTAAGGATTACGACACTCTTGAGCACATGGGGGAACACAATTACCTTTCCACGACGGCCGGGATCCTGGCTGAGGTCCTCTACCGCCAGGGCCGTTATGAAGAGTCGGCCGAACTCGCCGGGGTCTGCCGGCAACTCGCTTCTCAGGACGACGTGACGTCCCAATTCCTCTGGCGCTGCGTACAGGCGAAACTGCTCGCCCGGGAGCGGCAGCACGACCAGTCCGACGAGATCATCGGCGAGGCGATCGACCTGATCGGCGATTCGGACTGGATCGACTGGCAGGGCAACGGATTCATGGATCTCGCGGAGGTATGCCGGCTCCGCGGTCGTACCGCCGACGCCCTTGAGGCGCTAGCGCAGGCGTCGATGCGATTTGCCGCGAAGGGTAACGTCGTCTCCGCGCGCCGGGCGGACGAGCTCGCCGCCGGCCTACGGGCGGCCCCGGCCCGCACCGCCCAGGATCCCTCCCAGCCGGCCGTTCCCGGCTGTGCCGGGTGACCCCGGCGTCATGGCAGGTCCAGCACCATCCCGTCGTACGCGGCGATGATGGGAACGCCAGCCCCGTCGTACTTGGATACCATCTGGTCGATCTCCTCGTCGGTGCGCCATGGGTCGTGGTGGAAGAGCACCAGCCCGCCGACGCCGCACCGTTCGGCCAGGCCGACCGCGTACTCCACCGCGGAGTGTCCGAGGAAACTCAGCCGGGGCATCTCCTGCGCGGTGTGCTGGGCATCGTGGATAAGCATGTCAGCGCCCGAAGCCAGGGTGACCGCTGCCTCGTGGTAGGCGCCAATGCCCTCCGGGCCCGGTCCCAGCGCCAGCGGGCTGTGGTCGGGGAGGTACGCGACCGTCGACGTGGCGTCGCTGACCCGGTACCCGAAGGTCCGCCCGCCCTTGTGCGGTATCTCCAGCGCGAGCACCAAGAATCCCTCGAGGTCATGGTGTCCCGGCTCGATCGCGTGGAAGGTCCAGCCGCTTCCGAGTTCCTTGGGCCGGATCGGGAAGTGCGGGGGTGCGATCGCCCTGGCCAGCACGTCTTCCGGGTCGGCGCCTTGCCCCGGCAGGTAGACGTCCACCCGGTGGCCTTCCTGTGTGCCCCCGCGGAAGAACGGCATGCCATGGGTATGGTCCCAGTGCAGGTGACTGAGCAGCACAGAACCCTGGAACGGTGCGCCGCGCAGCGCGAGCGACAACTGCTGCAGACCGGTTCCGGCATCGAGCACCAGGGTCGGCGGCTCGTCGCCGTGCGCCAGCCCGACACAGGACGTATGACCTCCGTAGTGTGACTGGCCCGTCCCGCTTACCGGCGTGGAGCCGCGCGTGCCGCAAAAGTAGGCGCGCATGACGCCCGCGGCGCATGACCCGGCGGCCTGTGGCAAGCCTGCCTGGTCAGCCGGTCCGGAGCCGGGTTGGGACGACTTCATCCGCGTTCTCTGCGCTCATAGTTGCTAGCCACGCGGCCAGGACTTCTCACGGTCGAGGAATCGGGACCGCGGGGGATGACGGTACTGACTGTGGCTGTCCGGGCATCCGTAGCAGCAAAGTCGAACTCTCCGGATGATTTGTCGCTTCACCTCAGGCAGCCAGGAGCCAGTCTCGTCCACGGCGTGGCCGCCGTCAATGAAGCCGGTCAGCCGGCCTCGAGCCGGGCCGATACGACTTCATCCGCACCCTCCGCGCTCGCGGCGTTGCCCGTCACCGCGGCCAGGAACTCCTCACGGGTCAGAGTTCTGGCCTGCAGGCTGGTCACGGCGATGACGGTGGCGGTCCTGGGTACCTGGCGCAGCAGGGCGATTTCGCCGAACGACTCACCCGTTCCCATCTGGCGCAATTCCTTGCCGTCCTTGCACACGCGCGCCCGGCCGGCCGCGATCATGTAGAAGCGCTCTCCGGGTTGCCCATCCTGAATGATGACGTCCCCGGGCTCGTAGGTCGCCGACCGTAGTTCGCTGGCCAGGTGCTCGACCAGCGCGAACGGCAGCGGGGCGAAGAAGGACACCTGGCGCAGCAGCGCGAGGTCAGGTCCAGGCTCGGAGATCCTGTGGTCGATGATCGTCAGGCTGGGCACTGACAAGGCGACGATCGCTACGAGCAGCAGGCCGGTCGTGATCAGCGCGCCGCGGGCGCCCCAGGCATCGATCAGCAAGGGTGCGACGATTGAGCCGAGCCCCATGGATAGCAGCAGCACAGCCCGGCGCATCGCCAGCGCGCGTCCTATCAGCCTGGATGGGATCACTCGCTGGAGCGCGCTGTAGACGCCCGCGTCATCGAAGACGTTGGCCACACCGATAAGCCCGAACATCAGGTACGGCCAGTACCGTGCGTGGGTAAAAGCGAGCAGGATCATCGGCACTCCCCAGCCCGCGACCCCGGCCGCGAAGCAACGTGCCACCCGGTGGCCGCGCACGAGTACGGCCGCGATAGGACCGGCGAGGACGCCTCCCACGCCGAGCGCCGCGGCGAGCCAGCCGACGCCGGCCGAGCCTAGATCGAACACGCTCAGGGCGATCGTGACCGTAAGCACGCCTAGGACTCCACGGGCGAACGTCTGGGCGGCAGCGGGGATGACCAGCGGCAGCACCCCCCGTCGCCGGACTCCGGCTTCGAAACCCGCGGCCATGTCCAACTTGAGCTGCTTCAGCAGCCCGGCGCCGCGCGCCGGCGCCTTCGACGAGAGCGGCCGGACACCCACCAGGACGACAGCGGCGATCGCGGTGAACCCGCAGGCGGCGAGCATGGCGGCCTGGGGCGTGCTGACTACGAGCAACCCGGCGGCGACCGCTGGCCCCACCAGCATGGCAGCCGACTGCATGACACTGACGGCTGTGTTCGCATGCGTCAGCTCATCGGGCGTCCGGGCAAGCCAAGGTAGCAGCGCGGCTTGCACCTGACGGAACACGCTGGCAAGCCCGGCTTCCACCCCCACGAGCACGAGGACGAGGATGGCTTGCGCGCCACCGGTCATCACGGCAGCGGCCGCTCCGAGCAGGAGCGCCCTCAGCGCGACGGAGACCATGAGCAGCCGCTCACGCCGTACCCGGTCAGACCAGCTGCCGACCAGCGGGACCAGCAGCGCGCCCGGCAGTGCCTTGAGCAGTCCGAGCAGGCCGACATATGCCGCACCGCCCACGGCGTAGACATACACCGAAGCGGCGGTGAACGCCGCGAGGTCGCCCGCGTAAGCGAGGAACCAGGCGAGCAGAAGCAGGCGGATCGGCCGACTCCGGGCCAGCCACACGTACTGCCTCACGGCCAGTCCTTCGCGCTCGTGTGTCGGCCACTGACGAAGCCCGTTTGCCTAGCTGCCCAGTAGCGAGTCTTACCGACGGCCTAACCCACGTCAACCAAAGCAAGCCGGGCCGCCGCCGACCAGTCAGACGCGGGACTGGTTCGGTCCACAGACCCAGGAGGCGAGTGGCCCGGGCCACCGGGTGCCCATGCCGACGGCACGGGCAGTGGACGGCTTAGCTGGCGTGGACCACGGTGTCGTCGGCGAAGTCCGCAAGGAGTCCTCGGTGCCGGTGAACTTGAGCGTCACCGTCTGCCCGGCGAGGCTGCCCAGCGAGCAGGTGCGCTGGAAGTTGCCGCTGGCGTGGTTGAGGCCGGCGCCGCCCGCCCCCTCCTGGTAACCGGGCGGCGCCACGCGCCCCCTGATGGCCGACCGGATCGGCTGACCACGGTCAACGTACGAGCCGCGGTGAACTGTGTCTGTTGCCGTGCCGACACGGCTAGCGTCATCTGGCCGACACTGCGGTCCAGCTCCGCCTGGGATCAGGCCAATGGAGCCCCGAGAGTTCGAGGGTTTACGCTGTTATCGCGGACACCTGCGGCAGAGCGAGGCACGAGTGAGGTTCGACCTGCTGGGGCTTGAGGAGCCGGTGCGGCGCGAGGTGCTGGCGGTGGCTGCTTCGCGGAGCTTTGCCCGAGGCATGGTGTTGTTCCACGAGGGTGACGTCGGCGCCTCGCTGCATGTGCTTATGCGCGGCCGGGCGTCGGTCTGGGTGACCACGCCCAGCGGAGACACCGTGACCCTGAACGTGATTGGGCCTGGTACGGCGTTCGGGGAGCTCTCGCTGCTCCTCCCGGCAACGGAGCGGACCGCCACCGTGCAGGCGATCGAACCGGTGCAGACACTGGTGCTCCAACGGGCCGAGTTCCAGCGGCTGCGCCGCAGCTATCCAAGCGTTGACCGGCTCCTGGTGGACTACCTGGCCGAGCAGGTACGCCGCTTGTCGGAGCGCCTGACGGAGGCATTGTGCATCGAGGCGCGCACCCGGGTGTTGCGCCGGCTGCTGGACCTGGACGCCGTGTTTGACAACGGCCCGGTGTCGGTGACACAGGAGGAGATCTCCACGATGGCCGGGACGACACGGCCGACGGTGAACCGGGTCATGCAGGACCTCGCGGAGGCGGGCATCGTGGAACTCGGGCGGGGACGGTTCACCGTGGTCGACTCCGCTGCCCTGGCCCGTGAGGCCCGCTGAGCCTAAGCCCGGTGCAACTGCGAGGTCAGCTGGTGACGTCGGCGTTGCTGAACTTGGCCCAGGCGATCGAGCAGAAGATCACGATGTAGACGCCGATCGACAGCAGCCCGTGGGTCAGTTCCGTCGTGTCGATCGGGGTGCGCAGCAGCGAGTCGAACGACAGCCACCAATGCGTGGGCAGATAGGGCTGCACCACGGCGAACTGCGGCACGTTGTCCGCCACCTCGCTCGCCACCGCGATGATCAAGATGGCGGCGATCGCGGCGATCGGGTGCTCGGTGAAGCTGGAGATGGCAAGCCCGATCGCGCCGAGCATGGCCATGGCCGCCGACACGTACAGCACCACCAACAGCAGCCGCAGCAGCCCTTCGGAAAGCGGCACGGTGGTCCCAGACAGCAGGGTCACCGGGCCGACCGGGAACAGCGCCACCCCCATGATCAGCGCCGAAGCGGCCACCAGCAGACAGGAGATCAGCGAGAACAGCACGATCGCGGCGTACTTGACGCTGAGCAGCCGGGACCGCCCGGCCGGCACCGCGAGCAGATAGCGCAGCGTGCCCGCGCTCGCCTCCCCGGCCAGGGAGTCTCCCGATACCACGGCCACCACCAGTGGGAGGACCAGCGTCAGCATGACGGTAAGCGCCAGGAACGCCAGGAAGACCCCGTTGCCCGCGACCTGGAACAAGAAGGCGGCACCGAGCCCGTCCCCGCCGCCGTTACCGCCGCGCGGCACCGACACCCGCAGCGCGATGCCGAGAAGCACCGGGATGCCGATGAGCACGGCGAGCAGGAGCAGGTTGCGCCACCGCCGGAAGATCAGGCCCAGCTCGGAGCGCAGCATCCGCAACCACGGGCGCACCACGCCGTGCCGAACCGTGCCACCGGCGACCGGCGACACGCCGGCCGGCCGGGGCGGCGCCTCAGCCGTCGACATCGAAGCCCTCCCCGGTGAGCTCCACGAACAGGTCTTCCAGGCTGGGCCGCGGCGTATCGAAGGCGGCCACGGGAACGTCGGCCAGCACCAAGGCACGGTTCACCGCTTCCGGCGCGTGCTCACCGATCTGCGCGCTGACCTCGCCGTCGCTGGCCTGGATGTCCGTCAGCCCCAGCGACTTCAGCACGCCCGACGCCCGCCCTGGGTCGGTGGTCCGAACCTGGACCCGGGCCGCGCCGCGCGCCCGCATCTCCTCCAGCGTGCCCTGGAAGACCAGCCGGCCCGTCCGCATCACCCCCACGTGGCTGCAGATCTGCTCCACCTCAGCGAGCAGGTGCGAGGACACCAGGACGGTGACGCCGTCGGTGGCGATCTCGCGGATCAGCGCGCGCACCTCCCTGGTGCCCTGCGGGTCCAGGCCGTTGGTCGGCTCGTCCAGGATGATCAGTTCCCGCGGCTGGAGCAGGCTCGCCGCGATGGCCAGCCGCTGCTTCATTCCAAGCGAGTAGGCGCGGTAGCGCTTCTTCGCGGCGGCCAGCAGGCCGACCCGCTCCAGCGCCGCGGAGACGCGAGCAGCGGAGGTGCCCCGGTCGGCGGTCGCGTCCACCGCGTCGATCCGGGCGAGGTTCGCCCGGCCGGATAGCTGCGGATAGAAGGCCGGGCCTTCGACCAGCGACCCCACCCGGGGCAGCACCCGCGCCGCCCCCGACGGCATGGCCGTGGCCAGCAGTTCGTGGCTGCCGCTGGTCGGGTAGACCAGGCCGAGCAGCATCCGGATGGTGGTCGTCTTGCCGGATCCGTTGGGCCCGAGGAAGCCGTAGACCGACCCGCGCGGCACCACCATGTCCAGCCCGTCCACCGCGAGCTGGCCGCCACGGAACCGCTTGGTCAGGCCGTGCGTGGCCACGGCCACCTCAGCCGCCGCCACGGGCGGCGCGGTGCTGTCTCCCGCCGGGCCGGTCGCGGTTACCTCCAGCCCGGCGCTCACTTGACTCACTTGTCTGCCTCCCTCGCGGGCGCTTCGCTGGCTTCGGGAGGCTGGGCCTCGGCGCCGGGACACCGCAACGGCGCCTGAGGCGCCTTACGCGGCGTTCGGCCCGGCGCCTGCGGCGTGACTCTGCCGGTAGCTGACAGCGGCTGTCTCACTTGACTTGGGCGGCGGCGGCGTACAGGACGGACGGCGTGACCGCGCCGATCAGCACATGCCCGTTCGCCGTGATGAGCATGGAGACCAGGCTAGTGCGCAGCAGCCTGCCGCTCCCCCACGCGCCGTGCACCGGGTGTGCCGCCCCCAGCATCGCGCCGAGCACCGCGGCGCCGCTCACCTGGCCGCCACCACCGGACGCCGACCGCGCCGCCTGGCCGGCCACCCCGGCCGCGTTGCCCTGGCCGGCCACCTCGGACAGCGCGGCGGCGGGGAGCACGGCCACCGAGGTCCAGTCCTTGCCGATCACCCGCAGGCCGGAGTACCGGCCCTGCTGGGCCGGGGCGGGCGCGTAACCGCTCCAGCCGGACGGCAGGTTCGAGCCGACCGTGTGCACGTGGGCGCCGGCGGGCGGGGTGAAGTCAAAGTTGCCGGCGGCCGGGGTGACGAACGAGATCGAGGTGTAGCCGACCTGGAACGCCGGGGTGGCCGCCTTCTTGGCGAACACCTGCACCCGCAACGGCACGGTCAGGTGCTGCGCGTCCAGCGCGATGGTGATCTTTCCGATCAGCGAGCCGCTGCTCCTGGGGGCCAGGACGAGCTGGTAGGCGGCCTGTCCGGCGACCGTCACGTTGGCCTCCGTGGTCACCCGCGTGCTCGGCCCAACCGCCGCCAGTACCTGCTTGGCGGCCTGCTGCGGGGTGAGCGGAGTCCGCGGCATGACCGGCTCAGGGGCGCCGCTCCTGTGCTTGGGGAGCAAGATCTTGGTGACCGAGTCCGAGTTGCTCTGCCACAGCCAGGCCGTGGTCCCGTTGCGGATCAAATCGGTCTCGCTCATGGTGCCCGGGACCGCGAGGCGCAGCCGCTGAGGGCCGTCGTACCAGACCTTGACCGTGTGCGACCCGGCCAGCAGCGAGGTGATCGAGTTGGGGTTTGCGCTGCCCGGCAGTTGCGGGATGCCGAGCGAGGCGGTCTCGACCACGGTGCCGGTCAGCGGCGGCACGTTGCCGGGACCGGCCACGGCGGCGAGCAGCTGCGCCGCGGTGCGCGGCGGCAGCGCCGGAGCGGCCTGCGCGACGGTGATCGCCGACGCGATGCCGACCGCGGCGACCGCGGCCACAATGCCCGCGGGCACCACCCACCGGCTCCGCCGGGAGAACTTCGGTACCGCTGCCATGAACCTCACTCCTCGCTGGCCTGCCGGCCTCCCGGGCACCTGCCCGCCCGGGCTCACGGTTTCATTGTGCACGCCGCCGCTGTGGTATCCCTGTGAGGAGGAAGGCGACGGGAGGAAAGGCCGGGATCCGGGGAGGGCCGGAACGTGCGGGTACTCGTGGTAGAGGACGAACGGCGGCTGGCGGCGGCGGTGCGCCGGGGGCTGCAGGCCGAGGGCTTCGCCGTGGACTTGGCCCACGACGGCGAGGACGGGCTGCACCTGGCGCGGGAAGGCGCCTACGACGCGCTGGTGCTGGACCTGATGCTGCCGAAGATCTCCGGATACAAGATCTGCCGCCAGCTCCGCACGGAGGAGAACTGGGTCCCGATCCTCATCCTGTCCGCCAAGGACGGGGAGTACGACCAGGCGGATGGGCTGGACCTGGGCGCGGACGACTACCTGACCAAGCCGTTCTCCTACGTGGTGCTTGCCGCGCGGCTGCGGGCCCTGCTCCGGCGCGGCTCGCAGCCGCGGCCCGCCCAGTTGCGGGCCGGGGACCTCACCCTCGACCCCGGCACCCGGCAGGTGCGCCGCGGCGAGACGCTCATCGACCTGACCCCGCGCGAGTTCGCCCTGCTGGAATACCTGATGCGCCAAGCCGGCCAGGTGGTGTCCAAGTCCTCGCTGCTGGAGCACGTGTGGGACGCCTACGACTCGGTGGACCCGAACGTCGTCGAGGTCTACGCGGGCTACCTGCGCCGCAAGATCGACAACCCGTTCGGCCGCCGCGCCTTGCAGACCGTGCGCGGCGCTGGGTACCGCCTCGCCGCCGACGGCGGCTAGCGCCTGCCGGACCGCGCAGGGCATGATCGGGCCGTGATCCTCTCCCCGCCCCGATGGTGGCGGCGCCGCAGCCTGCGGGCCCGGGTGACCATGACCACCACGGCGGGCCTGGCCGTGGCCCTGGCAGCCGCCGCCCTGCTGCTGCACAACGCTATCCAGGGGTCGCTCACCCGCGAGGTGGACGGCACCGCGCGGCAGGAAGCGCGCGAGGTGGCCGCCCTGGCCGATGCGAACCGCCTGCCCAACCAGCTGCTGACCGGCACGCTCACGGTTCAGGTGCTCGGTGCCACCGGCCATATCGTCCGCGCCTCGCCGACCGCCGACCTGCTGGTGCCGCTGCTGCCTCCGGCCCGGGCGACCGCCGTCGCCCGGAGCGGGCGCGCGGTGCTGCTGGACGGGCGCCCGTTCGGCATCCCCTACCTGATGCGGGTGGTGGCGGTGCCGGCCAGGGGCGGCGAGATCGTCCTCTCCGGTGCCGCCTACACCCAGGTCCGCGACAGCATGATGACGCTGACC
>Ga0318509_10000328_pt1 | contig 13570 bp, 11 predicted proteins | sample GRESIP084b2f22_FD_203477 | JGI IMG/M metagenome (GOLD analysis project Ga0318509, IMG submission 203477) | Tropical soil microbial communities from Luquillo Experimental Forest, Puerto Rico - GRE.SIPMG.084b2f22 | ecosystem: Environmental > Terrestrial > Soil > Tropical forest > Bulk soil...
CCCTTGTGTGGATTCAACAGCAATTCCAGATGCTGCTCGTGCGACGCGATCACGCCAAGCCTCTGGTCCAGCGCGCGGCCAGCTTTTTGCCGCAACTGCTCCAGATGAAATTCGATTCCCTTCTTGGTTCTTTCCACCGTACCCGCAAGCGTGGGGTCGAGCTTCTCAATCTGTTTCCCAAGCCGTTCGACCATCTTGGCGATCTGCTTTTGGTCTCGGTCAAAACCCTTCGACAACGTCTTTGGAACGGATGCGCCTTCCATCTTGCGCCGCAGTTCCTGCGACCCTGCCCAGACCTCTTCCACCGTCAATCCGTATTTGGCGAGCAGCTTATTGGCCTTGGCGTCCACCAGCGTAAATCCCGTGCGCGGCAGCATTACCGGCATGCGTCCGAGAAGATGCTCGTAAACCACTTGCGATTGCGCGATGTAGGAAAGCTCCGCGGGTCCGACGATAAAAGCCGCTGTCGGCAGCAAGTAATCCTGCACCACCGGCCGGAATAAGGCGTTCGGGCTGAAGTTTTCCGGCTCCTGGTGCGTGAGGTGCACGAGCTCCTTGCGCGTCCAGCTCCTGTCGCCGGCCTGAAAATCTTTATGGCCCCCGGAAATCGGTTGCCTGGCCCTGCCACCCATGTAGAACAGCAGCGTGCTCTTCGACGTCACCTTGACCTGCGCGCCGAATCCCGCGCGCTCCAATTCTTTTCCGCGCTCCAGCAACTTCTCATTGAGGGGGTCGCGCTCCGCCAGCGCGTGCTGATAAAGCGGCGCGGCGACCTTATGCAGCCCCGCATCCAGCGGATCCATCAGGATCAATCCCTCGTTCGCAAAGAGCCGCGCAAGCAATTTTCCAAACGCGCTCCCGTAAGTTTCCTGGGCTTTGTAACTTTCGCTCAAAGCATGCCCAAGCAGGTCACCGCCGTCTTTTTTAAGTAGCTCCGCAGCCTCTCGCGCGAGCCGCTCGCCTTCCGCGCCGAGCGAAATCCACCCAACCGGCCATCCCGCTTCATTTCCGTCTGGCAACTCGAACCGGATGAGGTTCCCCGCTTCGAACCAACTCGTGTGCCGGACTTCCTCCAAGTCGTGATCTTCAGAAGCCATCCAGAAAACCGGCACCGCGTCGATCCCGTCCCGCGTCAATTCGTCGGCAATCTGAATCGGTGTCCGTCCCGCTACCGAGGGTTTCGTTCTGTTTGCTGAGAATCGCCGCTACTTCCCCCCGGCGCTCCGCCGGGTAGTCCAGCTTCTTCGACACCCGCGTCACCGCCTGCATCGTCGGCGGGTGGGCGTAGAACGCCTTCACTTTTTCAAACTTCTCCAAATAAGCGAGGAACAGCTTGGGCTGGTGCGGGAGTTGCTGGAAGGCGAGTGCGCGACAATCCATGAGCGGTTAGATGAACTCCGCGGCAAAACGTCTCATCAATTTCCGGGTGGCGTCGCTGCCGGCTGCCGGTTCGAGGCGAGTGGAGAGCCTTCCCGGTTGTGCTAATCAGGCCCGCATGGCCGCCGCCTCGAAACTCTCCAGAAGCGCGTTAAGGCGTTTCTTTTGTTCGTCATGGAGTGGGAGGAGCGGGAGCCGCGGGAGACCGCCGCGGTAGCCGCGCTGGTCCATGACGTATTTTACGCCCGCGATTCCGCACTCGGAAACGACGAGCTTTGAAGCCCGCAAAATCGCGGTGTGCAGTTCGCGCGCCTTGTCGTGCTGACCCTGGCGAATCAGATGGTAAAGCGCGACGCACTTCTCCGGCAGCGCGGATGCCAACGCAAGGATCGCCCCGCGCGCGCCGACGGTAATTGAGGGATAGACGCTGGCCGCGGAGCCGACGAGCACTTGAAAGTGGGGTGAAACGGCAGCAATGATTTCGGCGACGCGCAGCACGTTTCCCGAGCTCTCCTTGATGCCGACAATGTTCGGATGCTCGGCCAGTTTTGCAATTTCCGGGGGTTCGAGCGCCACTCCGGTGAATTGTGGCACCGAATAGAGCAGCACGGGAATCGGCGAACGATCCGCAACGCGCCGGTAGTATTCGAAGTAAACTTCCGGCTTGTAGGCTGGTTTGTAGTAGTACGGCGTTTTCACAAGCGCCGCGTCGTAGCCAAGTTCGGCGGCCCGCTTGGTGCGCTCAATGGTTTCCGCCGTCGATTCCACGCCCGTCCCAGCGATCAATTTTTTGTCCGGGGAAGCCGTTTCCTTGACGGCGACGAGAACGGCTTCCATTTCCGGCTTCGAAAGCAGCACGGACTCGCCGGTAGAGCCGTTCACCACGTAGCCGGCCACTCCCGCGCGGTTGTACTGTTGAATGTTGTGCTTCAAATCGGCCGCCGAGACCGAGCCGTCGCCGGCAAACGGAGTGACTAAGGCGGGAAAAACACCGGCAAAATCCATGAGCTAGTCTCCTGATGCGGGCGCGCCGGAGGTGGCGGCTTGCCCCTTATGCAAGTCCTGCAGAGCGGCGACTTCGATGCCCTGCTCGTGGAGCGCGTGAATGCCCCGCGCCGCTGCGTTCGCCGCAGCCAGCGTGGTGATACAGGGTATATTGTAGCGAATCGCGGCGCGCCGAATCGATTTCTCATCATAGAAAGATTCGCGGCCGAGCGGGGTGTTGATGATCAGATCGATTTTTCCGGTTTTGACCAGGTCCACGATATTGGGGCGGCCTTCGTTGACCTTGAAGACGGCCTCCGCGTGGATCCCGGCAGCTTCGAGAGCCGCAGCCGTGCCACGCGTGGCGAGCAAGCGAAAACCGAGAGAAGCCAGCTCCTTGCCGAGCGCGCCCAAGTGCTTTTTGTCGCGGTCGTTGACACTAAGAAACACCGTGCCTTTGCGCGGCAAACGCTGGCCGGCGGCGAGTTGCGCCTTGGCAAAGGCTTGACCATAGGAAGTCGAAATGCCCATGACTTCGCCGGTCGAGCGCATCTCGGGTCCAAGAATGGTGTCTACGCCGCGGAATTTGTTGAACGGAAAAACAGGCGATTTCACCGAATAAAATTCGCGCACGGCGATTTCGGCCACGCCGTTGTTCTTGACCACAGGCAGGTCCATGCCTGCCAACCTTTTTCCGGCCATCAACCGCGCTGCGACCTTCGCGAGCGGCACGCCGGTCGCTTTGCTCACATAGGGCACGGTGCGCGAGGCGCGGGGATTCACCTCCAGGACGTAAACGGTGTCGCGCTGAATGGCGTACTGCACGTTCATCAAGCCGACGACTTTCAGCGCCAGCGCCAAGCGCCGCGTGTATTCGCGAATCGTGTCAAGAACCGCCGGTGTCAGGCTTACCGGAGGAAGCACGCAAGAGGAGTCGCCCGAATGCACTCCGGCTTCTTCAATGTGCTCCATGATGCCGCCGATGATTACGTCGCTTCCGTCGGCAAGAGCGTCCACGTCCACCTCGGTGGCCTCTTCGAGAAACTGATCGATGAGCACGGGTCGCGCGGGGCCCATCAGAGCGGCCTGCGCCACATAATCCTGGACGGTGTTGACGTCATAGGCGATGACCATGGCGCGGCCACCCAGCACGTAACTCGGGCGTACCAGAACGGGCAGGCCGATTTCGCCGGCCACGCGCGCGGCTTCTTCGGGGATCAACGCCGTGCCGTTGCGCGGCTGGGGAATTCTCAATTCTTCGAGCAAGCGGCCGAAGCGCCTGCGGTCTTCCGCAAGGTCGATGGATTCCGGCGCCGTGCCGATGATGGGAACGCCGTTGCGCTTCAATTCCAAAGCAAGATTCAGCGGTGTTTGCCCGCCGAATTGCACGATGACGCCCTGTGGCTTTTCGCGTTCGACGATCGCGAGCACGTCTTCGAGCGTCAGCGGCTCGAAATACAGGCGGTCCGAAGTATCGTAGTCGGTTGAAACCGTCTCGGGATTGCAATTCACCATGATGGTTTCAAAGCCATCCTCGTGCAAGGCAAAGGAGGCGTGGCAGCAGCAATAGTCGAATTCAATCCCCTGTCCGATGCGGTTCGGACCACTGCCGAGAATCAGGATTTTCGGGCGCGGCTGGGCGTTGGACTCGTCCTCGTCTTCGTAGGTCGAGTAAAGATACGGAGTAAAGGATTCAAATTCCGCAGCGCAGGTGTCCACCCGCTTGAAAACGGGCGCGACGCCGTAACGAGCGCGCTGCAAGCGCACCGAAGCGGGCGTGGTACGCCAGATTTGCGCCAGTTGTTCGTCGCTTGCGCCATGGCGCTTTACTTCGCGCAGCAAATCCTTTGAAGCCATCTCGACCGTGACGCCCGCCGCGCGGCGATTCATGGCGGTCAACTCTTCAATCTGGTGAATGAACCACGGATCAATTTTTGTTAGCTCGCAGATTTCCTCGGTGTGAAGGCCTCGTTCCATCGCGGTCAGCAGCCAATAAATGCGATCGGGACGCGGCGTGGCCAATTTTTCGCGCAGGAGAGAGTCGGGCGTTTCGGCGGGAGCGCGCCAAGGAGTGCTCGGCTCGAGCGAGCGAATGCCCTTTTGCAGCGCTTCCTTGAACGTGCGGCCGATGGCCATCACTTCCCCGACGGACTTCATTTGTGTGCCGAGCGTGCTGTCGGCACCGGGGAACTTCTCAAACTGCCATTTCGGGATCTTCACCACGACGTAGTCGATGGTGGGCTCGAAACACGCCGGTGTCTTCTCCGTGATGTCGTTGGGAATTTCGTCGAGGCTCATGCCAACGGCGAGACGCGCGGCGATTTTGGCGATGGGGAAGCCGGTGGCTTTGCTGGCGAGCGCGGAACTGCGCGACACGCGCGGGTTCATCTCGATGATGACCATGCGGCCGTTTTCCGGATGGATGGCGAACTGCACGTTCGATCCCCCGGTTTCGACGCCTACTTCGCGGATGATGGCCCGAGCGGCGTCCCGCATGCGCTGATATTCCTTGTCAGTCAGCGTTTGCGCGGGAGCCACGGTGATGGAGTCGCCGGTATGAACGCCCATGGGATCGAAGTTCTCGATCGAGCAAATGACCACGAAGTTGTCGCGGAAGTCGCGCATGACTTCGAGCTCGAATTCCTTCCAGCCAAGCACGGACTCCTCGACCAGCGCCTCGTGGACGGGGCTAAGGTCCAGCGCGTGTGAGATCGCTTCGGCAAATTCTTCCTTGTTGTAGGCGATGGAGCCGCCGGTGCCGCCAAGCGTGAACGACGGTCGAATGACCAGGGGAAAGCCCAGTTGGTCGCCAAGGCGCAGTGCGTCTTTCGCGTTGTTCACCAATGCGGACGCGGGAACTTCGAGGCCGATTTTGCGGCACGCGTCCTTGAACCACAGGCGGTCTTCGGCCACCTTGATGGCGCGCAACGATGCGCCGATCATGTCCACCTTGTATTTTTCGAGGACGCCGCTTTCCGAGAGCTCGACGGCCAGATTCAATGCCGTCTGCCCGCCGACCGTGGGTAGTAGCGCGTGCGGTTTTTCCTTCGCAATGATTTCTTCCAGGTATTCGCGCGTGAGCGGCTCAATGTAGGTGCGTTTAGCCAGCTCGGGATCGGTCATGATGGTTGCGGGATTCGAATTGACCAGGATGACTTCGTAACCTTCGGCGCGCAGGGCCTTGCACGCCTGCGCCCCCGAATAGTCGAATTCGCAGGCCTGGCCGATGATGATTGGCCCGGAGCCGATGATCAGGATTTTCTTGATGTCTTTCCGTTTAGGCATGGGCCTCTTCCAAAACCCCTCGATTTTGGCCTTACGAAGCGCAGTCGCTGGCAAGCTGCAAGGTCTCTCGCAGTTCTTTATCGCCGCCATCTGGTCGAATTTCAAGACCTATGAACTCCGTCCTGAATCCGCGCCTGCGGAAGATAACGGTATAGATCGCTGGCTCAAGCGAGGCGGCAAATTGCCCGCGCTCGTTTGTCTTAAGTACCGCTATAGGGTTCTGGGGATAGGTCCCGCGTTTATAGACCCGCCGCACGCAAGCCATCGAAGCCCCTGCAAGGACGGGAAAGAATGCATCTAAAAATGCAATGCCTTTCATTTGTGCGAGCTTCCTGGCTGGCGCCATTCTTTCATCATGTCCGTGAACTGCGTGAACAAATAATGCGAATCGTGCGGCCCCGGCGAAGCTTCCGGGTGATACTGCACGCTAAAGAGCGGCACTTTTTTGTGCCGCATGCCTTCGTTGGTGTGGTCGTTCAGGTTGACATGAGTGATTTCCACGTCGCGCGAAGGGAGCGAATCGGGGTCCACGGCAAAACCGTGGTTTTGCGCGGTGATTTCCACTTGTTCGGTGAGAAGATTCTTGACCGGATGATTCGAGCCGTGATGGCCGAATTTCAGCTTGAAGGTTTTGCCGCCGAGGGCGAGGCCGCACAGCTGATGGCCGAGACAAATCCCGAAGATGGGCACCTTGCCGAGCATTTTGCGGATTGTTTCGATGGCATAGCCGATCGGCTCCGGATCACCGGGCCCGTTCGAGAGAAAGATGCCGTCGGGGTTCAAAGCCAGCGCTTCTTCGGCGGAAGTTTGCGCCGGCACGACCCACACGTCGCAGTGGTGGTCCACGAGCAGCCGCAGAATGTTCTGTTTGATGCCGTAGTCGAAGGCCAAGACGCGATGCCTATGAATCTCTGGCTTCGCGTTGGACTCACCCGTTTGCTCTGACCACGGCGAAATCGCCACCTCGACCGACCCTTTGTCCCAGCCATAGGGTTTCGCGCAGGTGACGTGGCTCGCAAGCTCGTGGCCGGCCATTTTAGGCAACTGCTTGGCCTCGAAAACGAGTTGGTCGGCCGGCGTGCCGTCGGCCGAAACGATGCCGCGCAGCGTCCCGACGTTGCGAATGTGGCGCACCAGCGCGCGTGTATCGATGTCCCAAATGACGGGGATCTTGTGGCGGTTCAGGTAAAGCTGCGCGCTCTCCGATGACCGCCAATTCGACGAGATTTGGGAGAATTCGCGGACAATCAGCGACTCGATGTACGGGCGCGCGGACTCTTCGTCTTCGAGATTCGCGCCGACATTGCCAATGTGCGGGTAAGTGAGGCAGACAATCTGTCCGGCGTAACTTGGGTCGGTGAAAACTTCCTGGTAACCGGTGAGGCTGGTATTGAAAACGACTTCGCCGCCGCGGCGCGTAATGGCGCCCGCGGCAAGGCCGTTAAAGAGGCGCCCGTCTTCCAGCGCGAGGGTCGCGGGTCGGTGCTGGACTTCTGTCAGTGGAGCCTCCCTGCGTTCTCATGCACATCGACGTTTATTTGCTGCTCGCTTCGGTGCTCTCTAGCGAGCCGAAATGATCGACCGGCCAGTACGCAAAAACGGCGCGGCCATAAATGAACTGGCTGGGAACGGCACCGAAAACGCGCGAGTCGTTGGAGCTGATGCGGTGATCCCCCAAGACAAAAAAGTGGTCCTTTTCCACCGTGTAGGGTCCGTAATCGCTGTTGTCTTCATATTGCGGCGGCACGTAAGGTTCGGGGATGACCTTTCCGTTGACGGAGAGCGCGCCCTGGCGAATCTCCACGGTCTCGCCGGGCAGGCCCACAACCCGCTTGATGAATGATTTGGTGTGATCCAGCGGATACCAGAAAACCACGACATCACCGCGCTGAATGGGCTCGAAGCGGTAAACGAATTTGTTAATGAAGATGCGTTCCTGGTCGGAGAGCAGCGGCGCCATGCTGGTGCCTTCGACTTTTACGGGCTGATAGAGAAAGACGATGATGACAAGCGCGAGGCCGATGGCGATGAGCAAGTCGCGCGTCCACACGCGAATCTCTTTGCGCAGCGTGTTTGCCGAGGATACCGCGCCGCTCGCGGCGCCCCCGGAAGCGTTCGCCGCAACAGGAAGGGAGGATAGGAGTGAGTCCGGATTTTCCGGTGAGGTTAGTGAGCCACGCTGTTTCTGGTCCGAGCGGTCCATCGTGGGTGCTTCTGTTATTTATAGCATGGGCGCCGCGGCGCGCGCCAGTTGCGATTTTTCGCATGTTGCGCAAAAAAGCGCCGGCGCTGCGCCCCTTCGGAAGGAGATTCCCGCCGATCCGCCGCCGTTCGATCTGGCGGTCTCAGGCGGTTTGGTGGGAATCCTAATGGCCCTTGATGCTCGCCGGGTTCAAGATCCTTGGCCACCAAGAGCATAGTTTAGGGAGGCGAGCGCGGCAATCACGGCCGTTTCCGCGCGAAGGATCAACCGACCGAGCGATGCCTCGCGAAAACCATGGGTCTCGGCGCGCTGGAGCTCCGCGTCGGCCCAGCCACCCTCCGGGCCGATGGCCAGAACGGCGGCGGCAGCGTTTTGCCCTTCCAGGATGCCTCGGAGGGATGGCGCTTCCGGGCGTTCGGAAAGGAGGATTTTCAGTCGGCCGGAATGCGATGAAAGAGCCGCTTCGAGCTTCGTGAGCGGAGCGAGTTCGGGGATGCCCAGGCGGCGGGATTGCTGGGAAGCTTCCAGAAGGATCTTCTTCCACCGCTCCGCACGCTTGGGGGCCGCGGCAAGCAGGGATTTTTCGCTGCGAGCAGCAACCAGCGGCACAATCCGCGAGACGCCCAGTTCGGTCGCCTTTTCCAGGGCAAACTCGAAAGCGTCGAATTTTACGATCGAAAGCAGCAGCTCCGTTTGGAAAAGGGGCTCGCCGGAAGCCAACTCCTCAGCCAGGGAAAACTCGACGCGGTCGCGTTGGACCTCTTCAATGCGCGCTAGCCAGACGCGCTTGCCGTCGCTCAGTTCGTAGAGCTGGCCGGGTTCGGCGCGCAAGACGCGGCCCAGATGGTGCGCCGTCTCGCCTGCCATAACGGCGCGGCCACCCACAAATTCGTCAACGAAAAAGCGCCGGCGCACCCTGAAATTCTATCGCACTACCGTTTGATTCGTGGGCCAAAGGCCTGCCGCGAACCGCTTTCCACCGCCCGGGAGGCTAGGGCCCCGCCGCAATCCCATTCCGAGCTTCGATTTCCTAGCCGAAGATGTCCTTGACCTTGTCGAAGATCGAGGAGCCACGCTCGGCAGGATTGTTTTCGACCTTCAATGTTGTGCCGAGCTGTTCCATCAATTTGCGCTGCTCGCGGGTGAGCTTGGTTGGAGTGAGCACGCGAACGTGATAGTAGAGGTCGCCGCGGCCGCCACCGTGCGGATCGGGCAAACCCTTGCCTTTGACGCGAAACACCGAGTCGCTTTGCGTGCCTTCGGGGATCTTAAGCTTCTCTTCGCTGTTCAGCCCGGGCACCTGAAGCTCGGTACCGAGCGTGGCTTGCGCGATGCTGATGGGAATGGTGCAGTACAAATCCGCGCCTCGCCGCTCGAAGAAGGGATGCTGTTTGACTTCCAGGACGACGTAAAGGTCGCCTTTAGGGCCGCCGTTGGGGCCGGGTTCGCCCTCGCCGGCAACACGCAGCCGCGTGCCGGTATCGACGCCCGGCGGGATGCGCAGTTCAATGGTTTTCTCGCGCTCGATGCGGCCTTGTCCGTGGCACTCGGAACAAAGCTCCTTCACGATTTGGCCTGCGCCCTGGCAAGACGGGCACGTCCGGGTGATGGTAAAGAATCCTTGTTGATAGGCCAATTGGCCGCGCCCGCCACAGGCGGAACAGCTAACCACGCCGGTACCCTTCTTCGCGCCGGTGCCGTTGCAGGCCTCGCAGAATTCCTGGCGGGGCAGTTTGATCTTGGTGGCCACGCCTGCCGCGGCTTCTTCAAAGGCGAGGGTCATGTCGTAACGCAAGTCCGCGCCGCGCTGGGCCCGTCCGCGGCTGCGACGCGACGCGCTGCCACCAAACAAATCCTCGAAGCCGAAGAAATCGCCGAAGATGTCGTGGAAGTCCTGAAAAATAGTCTGGTCAAACCCCTGACCCGCGCCGGCACTTGAGAGTCCGGCATGACCGTAAGTGTCGTAGATCTGCTTTTTTTGAGGGTCGCTGAGCACGCTGTAAGCTTCGGTGCATTCTCGGAATTTTGCTTCGGCCTCGGTTTTGTTTTCCGGGTTGCGATCCGGATGCCATCTGAGCGCAGCCTTGCGGTATGCAGACTTGACTTCGTCGAGCGTCGCGGTGCGCGACACCCCCAGCACTTCGTAATAGTCGCGTGGATTCCCTTTGGACATGGAACTTTTCTCTCCCCTTAGTTCACTGCTTGTTTCGATGCGGGACTAGGATGGACCGCTACACGAACCATGGCGGGGCGCAAGACGCGCCCGTGAAAGACGTAGCCGGGCTGAAACGTTTCGAGGATGAGGCCGTCGGCATGCTCGGTCGTTTCGGTGCGGTCCATGGCCTGGTGGAGGTGCGGGTCAAACGGCTTTCCGATGGGGTTGATCCGCTCAACGCCAAGCTTCGTGATGTTGTCGAGCAACTGCTTGTAGATGAGCTCGAAACCCTTCCGATAGTTTTCGTATTCCGCTTCGCGATGCGCGGCGAGAGCGTGCTCGAAACCGTCGAGGATCGGGATGAGTCCTTCGATCACGCGAGCCGTGGCGCGCTTAGAATCCTCGGAACGCTCTTTTTCGATGCGCTTGCGGTAATTCGCAAAATCGGCCTGGCTGCGCAGCATGGACTGGCGCAACCCTTCAAGGTCCGCCGTAAGTTTCGCCATTTCCGCGTCGCCTTTTGCCGATTCCGCTTCGATGGTCTTGGCTTCGGCGGATGGCTCGAATTCGGAGCTATCCACTTCCTTGTTGACGTCCTTGTTGATGTCGACGTGCACTTCTTTCGCTTCTTTGTTTCTCACCGGGGCAGTTCTCCTGTTTCCTTCATGAGGCAATCAACACAGAATCTAAATTTTACTCAGCGCTTCGCTGAAAAGCTGGGCCACGTAAGCCACCGCGGTCATGGCGCGCTCGTAGGGCATGCGCGTGGGGCCAAGGACGCCAAGCGAACCCTGCACGAGATCGTTGCGCATGTAAGGAGCGCTGATGAGCGCAAGCTTGTCACCCGCATGCGAAATCTCCTTGACGCCGATCAGCACGTGCACGGGCTCGGGCGCTTCGATGCAGGCGTTCAAAAGCGTCACCAAGCGGTGTTTCTCCTCGATCGCCGCGAGAAGATCGCGGAGCTGCGCCTGGTCGGCAAAATCCACGGTCCCGACGATCTGCGCGGTCCCTTCGACGTGAACTTGTGAGGCCGACTCGTCGTCGAGAACGCCAGGGTCACACAAGGAAAGCGCGTTCTGCGCGATTCCCTCGTAACGCTCGCGCTCGGCCGCCAATTTTTGCAGCAAGTCCGCGCGAATCGTCTCGAGGGTCCAGCCCGAATAGTGGCGATTCAGGAACTCGGCGGTCGCGTCGAGTTCGGCCTGCGTGAAGTGGCGGCTTGGCAGCAAAATCTTGTCCCGAGTTTTGCCCCCCGGGGAAATCAGCACAACGACCACGCGCCCATCGGGAAGCAGCCACATGCGCGCGTGCTCCAGAACCGTCTTGCTGAGCGGAGGGGAAACGACAATCCCCAGCCCGTTCGATACTTCCGCAAGCACGTGGCCGGCGCGCTCGGTAATTTCCGCCGCGGTTTTTGCGCCGCCCATTTCGCGCTGAATCCATTCGCGGTCCGTCACGCTGATCGTCGCCTGCGAAGCAATCTCCTGGGCAAAAAAACGGTAGGCCGCCGCCGTTGGCACCCGCCCCGCCGAAGTATGCGGCTGGTAAAGAAAGCCGCCGTCCTCGAGGTCGGCCATGACGTTGCGAATGGTGGCCGTGCTCAAACTTTCCTCGAAGCCCCTGGAGATGGCGCGCGAAGACACCGGTTCGCCCGTCTCAATGTACGTGCGCACAATGTCCGCCAGAATCTGGCGGTTACGCCGTTCCTGTAGCGCGGCCGTTCTCATGGCAGCACCATGCTCCGGGTGCTTGAAACCGCTATATCTATTGTAGAAAGTGTGTCAAGGTCGGTCAACGCGCACATGTCGACGCGCATACTGGCAGAAACTGCCCTCCGGGTCAGTTCAAGCGTTGTCGATTTGGGCGCGCTGGAGCTTGTCGGAATAATCGATGTAGACGCTCTTCCATTCGGTGAAGAAATCAATGGCGGCAATGGCGGCTTCGCGGTGGCCATTGCCGGTCTGCTTGGTGCCGCCAAAAGGCAGATGGGTTTCTGCCCCAATCGTGGGCGCGTTAACGTAGACGATTCCGGTGTATAGGTCGCGTGTCGCCTGGAAAGCGCGGTTCACGTCTCGCGTGTAAATCGAAGCGGAAAGACCGTATCGCACCCCGTTCGCAACTTCGATGGCCTCGCTCAGGCTGCCGATCGGAATCACAGAGACGACCGGGCCGAAGATTTCTTCCTGGGCAACGCGCATGTTTGGCGAGCAGTCACCGAAGACCGTGGCGGCGTAGAACCAGCCTTTGTCATAGGCGCCTCCGGTAAGCCGGGTTCCTCCCGTAAGCAGCTTCGCGCCTTCGTTCTGGCCAAGCTCCACGCAGCTCATCACCGTGTTCAATTGGCGCTCGTTGATGAGCGGCCCCATCTCCGTTGCCGGATCCAAGCCGTCTCCGACTTTTAATGATTTTGCGCGCTCCACGAACCGCGTGACGAACTCTTTGTAAACGCTCTTGTGCACGGCAAGGCGGCTCGAGGCGGTGCAACGCTGGCCAGTCGTGCCGAACCCGCCCCAGACCGCGCCGTCAATCGCGAGATCGAGGTTCGCATCGTCCATCACGATGATGATGTTCTTGCCACCCATCTCCAGGCTGCAGTGCTTGAAATCGGGCGCGCAGGCTTGGGCGACGAGGCGGCCCACCGAACTCGATCCGGTGAAGCTGATGACGGGCACGGCTTTGTGTTGCGCGAGCGGCGCACCCGCATTGGGTCCATCACCGCTCACCAAGTTCACGACGCCTCGCGGCACACCCGCCTCGGTCAATACCTGTACGAGGTGGCACGCGGAAAGCGGCGTGTCTTCGGCGGGTTTTAGCACGACCGTGTTTCCGCTGACCAAGGCCGGCATTATCTTCCATGAGGGAATGGCCATCGGGAAATTCCACGGCGTGATCATCCCGCAGACGCCGATGGGCTGCCGCACGCTCATGGCGAATTTGTTGGGTAATTCCGAAGGAGTGGTCTGACCAAACAGCCGGCGGCCTTCGCCGGCCATGTAGTAGGTCATGTCGATGGCTTCTTGGACGTCGCCGCGCGTTTCGGCCAGGACTTTGCCCATTTCGCGGGTCATGTCCCTCGAAAAATCCTCTTTGCGCTCGACGAGCAGCTCGGCGGCGCGGAACAGAATTTCCGCGCGTTTCGGTGCAGGTACCAGCCGCCATTTTTTGTATGCTTCGGCTGCTGCTTCGACCGCCGCATCGACATCTTCGTCGGTCGAAGCCACGAACATTCCCACTAACTCATCGGTGTTCGCGGGGTTGCGATCTTCGTAGGCTTTGCCCGAGCGCGACTCCACCCATTCGCCGTTGATAAAGTTCCGGAAAACCCTAGGCGCTACTGCCGTGGCCATACTTCCTCCTGGTGTTTCACGCGGCTGCGGGATTTCGATCGGGGACACGGCGGAAAGGCAGCGCGAGCCACGTTTCTATCGAGACAAAAATGTTACCGTCGCATGGCAATCGCGTCAAATCGGTACTTATTCGCGCGGTCGCGCTTCTTCGATCGTTCTTGTCGAAGCACAACTCCGAGGAGCGCAAGCGAATTAGGAGGAGCGGGATTTCCAGCT
>Ga0318509_10000338_pt1 | contig 13374 bp, 11 predicted proteins | sample GRESIP084b2f22_FD_203477 | JGI IMG/M metagenome (GOLD analysis project Ga0318509, IMG submission 203477) | Tropical soil microbial communities from Luquillo Experimental Forest, Puerto Rico - GRE.SIPMG.084b2f22 | ecosystem: Environmental > Terrestrial > Soil > Tropical forest > Bulk soil...
GGACAACAGGCCCCGGTCGGCCAGCCGGTGAATCACCGCCGACGCGACACCCTTGGTCGCCGAGAACACCATCGAGCCGGTGTCGGCCGTCCAGGGCTCGGTGCCCGCCCGGTCCGACCAGCCCGTCCAGACATCGACGACGGGCACGCCGTCGATGTAGACGCTCAGGGCTCCACCGCCGAACCGGCGGCCGGGGAACAGCCGCGAGAACACCTTGATGGCGTTTGCGAAATGGGGGTCGGCGGCACCGGACACACCGCGTGGCAAACCATCGTCGGTGACCAGCAGCGTTGACCCCGGACGCGTTGCCATCACGAGAAGAAGCTATCAGTTTGACCATTGCGCGCGGCCGGGTATCCGCTCGTAGTCCAAATAAAGGAGTCGAGGCGCATGACCGCCGGGAACAAACTGAACAACAGGGCGCAGTACTGGAGCGGCAGGGCCAAGGAGACCGTTGGCAGGCTCACCGGCAACAGACGCACCCAACGAGAGGGCGTATTGGATCAGGCCAAGGCCAACGCGAAAGATCACCGCGAGAGGATGCGCGACGCCTTCCGGAAGTAGTCAGGTCGCTTCGTCGTCAGGCGCACGGTCGGGCGGCGGGGTGTTCAACCACTTCCTGAGCCGAAGAAGCTGATTGACCACCATCCCGATGCCCAGCAACGACAGCGTCGCCACGATTGCCACCACGATTGCGGTGCTCACGAATTCCATGATGACAGGGCGAATGGAGGAGGGAGGCGCCGCAGTGATTGAACCCGGCTACTGGCATCCACGTTGCAATTGACATCGAATAATGGGTAAACACCGATGATGCGAAGCGGGTGGATGGACATGACAGCATTCAGGTTGATCTGGTTCGCCGGGGCGCGCCGGCTCGCGCCGGCATTCGGAGTGACGGCGGTGGTAGCCGCGTTTGCGCTGTTCAGCGCGCCCGCCCCCGCGGCATCCGCCGATCCGTGCCCCGACGTCGAGGTGGTGTTCGCCCGCGGCAGCGGCGAGCCGCCCGGTGTCGGCGGCGTCGGCGGAGCATTCGTCGACGCGTTACGCGGCCAGATTGGCGGGCGCTCGCTCAACGTTTACCCCGTCAATTACCAAGCGAGTACCGACTTCAGCAGTCCCGATTTCCCCCTAGGGGTCATCGACGGCATCCGTGACGCGGGAACGCACATCGAGTCGATGGCGGCGAACTGTCCCAAGACCAGGGAGGTGCTCGGCGGATACTCCCAGGGCGCGGCGGTGGCTGGCTTCGTCACCTCGGCGGCCGTACCGCCGGGCGTACCGGCCGCGATGGTGCCCCAGCCCATGCCGCCGGAGGTCGCGAACCACGTCGCCGCGGTCACGCTGTTCGGGACGCCGTCGAATCAGTTCATGGAGAAGTACGGAGCGCCGACGATCGTCATCGGCCCGCTGTATCAGCCCAAGACACTCGAGTTGTGCGCCCCCGGCGACGGAATCTGCGGTAACGGCAGCGATGCCTTTGCGCATGTGACCTACTCGCTCAACGGGATGACGAACCAAGCAGCCGGCTTCGCCGCCAGCCACCTGTAGGGCCGTTCGCCCCGCCGTGCAGAATCGCACCATGCGCGTTCTGGTCACGGGCGGTACGGGATTCGTGGGTGGGTGGACGGCCAAGGCCATCGCCGACGCGGGGCACTCCATCAGGTTTCTGGTGCGAAATCCCGCTCGGCTGCAGACCTCCGTCGCCAAATTGGGCGTCGACGTGTCGGACTTCGCCGTCGGGGACATCACCGATCGCGTTTCGGTGCGGGACGCGTTGCGCGGTTGCGACGCCGTCGTGCACAGTGCCGCTCTGGTCGCGACCGACCCGCGTCAGACCGCCGAGATGCTGACCACGAACATGCAGGGCGCGCAAAACGTCCTCGGGCAGTCCGTCGAGCTCGGCCTGGATCCGATCATCCACGTGTCGAGCTTCACCGCGCTGTTTCACCCGGGCCTGGAGGTGCTGGCGGCGGATCTGCCGGTCGTCGGTGGAGCGGACGGATACGGGACGTCCAAGGCCCAGGTCGAAATCTATGCTCGCGGCCTGCAGGACGCCGGCGCGCCGGTGAACATCACCTATCCCGGCATGGTTCTCGGTCCGCCGGTCGGCGACCAATTCGGTGAGGCCGGCGAGGGCGTCAGGGCCGCCCTGCAGATGCATGCCATCCCCGGGCGGAGCGCGGCGTGGTTGGTTGTCGACGTCCGGGATTTGGCCGCTTTGCACACGGCGCTATTGGAGCCCGGGCGCGGGCCGCGGCGCTACACCGCGGGTGGCCATCGGGTGCCCGCGTCCGAACTCGCGAGCATGCTCGGTCACATCGCCGGGACTCCGATGGTCGCCGTCCCGATTCCGGACACCGCGCTGCGGGTTGCGGGTGCCGTACTCGATCGGGCGGGCCGGTTTCTGCCCTTCGACACGCCCTTCACCTCGGCGGGGATGCAGTACTACACCCAGATGCCCGCGTCCGATGATTCGCCCAGCGAACGAGAACTCGGCATCACGTTTCGGGATCCGCAGGAAACCATGGCCGACACGTTTGAGGCCATCCGTAGCACAAACAGCTAAGGCCTGGCCGTACGCGCAATGCTGCGCTGGAAGCGCGCCAATTGTGCGATCCTTTGCTGGTGTCCCCGGCGGACGCGCCATCGGGCGTCGTGACGTTCTTGTTCACCGATATCGAGGGTTCGACCCGTCGGTGGGAGGCTGATCCGGAGGGCATGCGGGCCGCCCTGGCAGCCCATGACGAGGTGTTGCGCAGCGCGATCGAAGCGCATGGGGGCTGGTCGTTCAAGCACACCGGCGATGGTGTTTGTGCAGCATTCGCCTCGGCTCGATCTGCCGTCGACGCCGCGCTTGCCGCGCAACAGGAGCTTCAGTTGCCGGTCCGGATGGGCCTGGCCACCGGCGAGGCGCAGATCCGGGAGGCGGACTACTTCGGTCCGGTGCTGAATCGGGCCGCGCGGGTGATGGCCGCCGGGCACGGCGGCCAGGTCCTGCTGGCCGAGTCGACGGCGAGTCTGCTCAGCGGAGTTGATCTGCTGGATTTGGGACGGCGGCGGTTGCGGGATCTGCCGACCGCGGTTGGCGTTTTTCAGGTTCGCGCTCCCGGGCTGCGGAGTGAATTTCCGCCGTTGCGCGCGCTGGACGCGAGTCCGGGAACTTGCGGCCCGCAACGACGAGTTTCGTTGGGCGCCAAACCGAGATCCTAGAGGTGCAAGCCGCGATCCGAGCGCACCGGTTGGTGACGTTGATCGGGGTGGGCGGGGTCGGCAAGACCCGATTGGCGCTGGAATCTGTTGCGCGGCTGGCTGATGAATTCCCAGAAGGTGTATGGCTTTTCGAACTGGCAGCGGTCACCGATCCGACGGCGGTGCCCGACGCGGTGGCGGCGGTGTTGGGCGTGACCCAACAACCGCACACAACCATGGCCGACAGCGTGGCCGCCACGCTGGAGGACAGGATGCGGCTGTTGGTGTTCGACAATTGCGAGCACCTGCGGGACGCTACCGCCGATCTGGTGGAGGCCATCCTCGCGCGCTCGACGACAGTAAAGATTGTCGCGACCAGCCGCGAGGGACTTGGACTGGCCGACGAACAGCTATGGCCGGTGCCCTCTTTGGGCGTCGGCGCAGGGACCGATTCTGCGGCGGTCGCCCTGTTCGTCGAACGCACTCGCAGTGTCGCCCCCCGCTTTTCGCTCACTGATGCAAGCGAGGCCGCCGCGGTGGTGGAGATCTGCAACCGCGTGGACGGCATCCCGTTGGCGATTGAGCTGGCCGCCTCCCGGATGGCGTCAATGAGTCCGATCGAGGTGCGCGACCGTCTCGATCACCGTTTCCGGCTGCTGGTCGGTTCCCGACGAGGGCTGGAACGCCACCAGACCCTACGGCACGCGGTGGCGTGGTCTTACGACCTCCTCGGCGACGACGAAAAGGAGCTGCTGGAACGATGTTCGGTGTTCGCCGGCGGGTTTGACCTCGAAAGCGCCTGCGCGATAGCAGGATTTGACGAGTATGCAGTGCTGGATCTGCTCGATGCCCTGGTACGCAAATCGCTGCTCGTCGCCGATCGGCCAGCCGGGCGGACCAGGTTCTCCATGTTGGAAACGATCCGCCAATTCGCGGAGGAACAACTGGTCGCGCGCGGTAAAGCAAACGAAGTCCGGACCGCGCATTCCCGCTACTTCGCCGGGCGCGAAGCCGAAATCCTGGCCGTATGGGACAGCCCTCAGCAGCGCGCGGCCTACGAATGGTTGACGGCAGAACTCGCCAACCTGCGCACCGCGTTTCGGTGGGCGGCCGACCAAGACGACCTCGACACAGCGGCCGCGATCGCGATTACGGCGGCGCTCCTCGGCTTTCTTATCGAAAACAACGAGCCGGCCGCCTGGGCCGAAGAACTGATCGAGCCCGCCCGCGCCGCCGACCATCCCCGGCTTACGGCATTACTTGTGCTGGCGGCGCTCTGCTGGATGCATGGACTCCTCGAGGCGGCGGTCGGATACGTCGAAGCCGGCCTATCGGCAATGCGCAGTGGCCACGAAGACGTGCCATTCGGTCTCGACGGCTTGTTCGGTGGTGTGTACCTGGTGACCGGCGACTACGGACGGTGTGCCGAGTTGTGCCGAGCCCATATTGCAGCCGGCCGCGACCCTCACATCGCCTGGCCCAGCCTGGTCATGGCCTTGGTGACGGCGGGTTGCGGCGACGAGGCCAGGACCACCGCGAATGGTCTGGTCGACGCCGCGGAGGCCACCGGCAATCCATGGGCGCTGTCTTACGCACTGCTGGCCTATGGCTTCGCCTTCTGGGACGCCGATCCACTCGGCTCACTCGACGCCTTGCGCCGCGGCTTAGTTATCGCGCAAGACAACGGTATCCGATTCACCGAGACATACTTGGCAGTCAATCTTGCCCGACTCGAGTTTGAACACGGCGACAAGGATGCCGCGTTGGATTACCTCAGACTCTCCATTGGGAATTACCACCACTCGGGCAACAACATGGCGTTGTCCTCTCCGCTGGCTATCCTCGCCGCATTGTTGCATCGCGTCGGACGTGCGGAGCAGGCGGCCATCATCACCGGCCATAGGTCAATGCCAATCACCTCGGCGGCTTTTCCCGAGTTCACCACCACCATTGCCGACCTTCGCCGCGTGCTCGGCGAGCAGGCGTCTGCATCGCTCGCGCGCAAGGGCGCGGCCATGACCTCCGCCGCCATGGTGACTTACGCATACGACCAAATCGACCAAACCCGAACGCAACTCGGGCAACCGAGGGCGGATTCCTAAATCCATGTGCACTCCTTCGCCCCGGCGACCGTCGCTACCTCGCTTGTGGCGGGCTATCGCGCGTCTAAGGTCGAGGCGCGATGACTGCAGACTTCGTCAAGCACCATCCGGGCGCGCCCACCGGCTTCTTCGCTTGGGAAGCCGCCGGGTTGCGATGGCTTTCAAGCGTTGACGGCGGTGTGCCCTGCGCACAGGTTGTTTCTTTCGACGCGGCCAGCCTGACTTTGCGGCGGCTTGATTCGGTGACTCCGAACCCCGAAGCGGCGCAGGTGTTCGGCAGCCGACTGGCCATCACGCACGATGCGGGAGCCGTAGCGTTCGGCGCTGGGCCCGACGGATGGGACGGGCCGGGGTTCTTCGGGCCGTTGTCGCAGCCATTGCCGATGTCGCTGCGGCGGCACCGACGCTGGGGTGATTTCTACGCCGGGGAGCGGCTGGTCCCGATGGCCGAGCTCGCGGCGGCGCGGCTCGATGCTTCGACCCGTGCCATGATCGACTCCGTCGTGGCACGTTGCCGTGCGGGCGACTTCGATGAAGATGACCAACCAGCCCGGCTGCACGGCGATCTGTGGAGCGGCAACGTGATGTGGACACCCGACGGGGTGGTGTTGATCGACCCGGCCGCGCACGCTGGTCACCGCGAGACCGACCTGGCGATGCTCGCGCTGTTCGGCTGCCCGCACTACGACGCCGTTCTCGCCGGCTACCAGCGCGTGCGTCCTCTGAAGCCCGGCTGGCACAACCGCATCGGGCTGCACCAGCTCTTCCCGCTGCTGGCGCATGTCGTGCTGTTCGGAGGCGGGTATGCGGGCCAGACGCATGCCGCCGCCCGCGCCGCACTCGCCGCCTAACCTCCTTCGCCAAGAGCTCTGCGACGCGCACCCTCGGTGAGAATTCGATCGACCTCACGGCGCAAGTACGCGGCAGCGGTCGCCAAGTCCATTGCCGCGCCGCGCGCTTTGAGTTCAGCGAGGTGCTCTGGGTCAAATGCAGCGGAGGTGGCGTCTTCGGCGCCCTGCACGAGGTCGTCCGGGGCTGTCGCAGTTGACGGGTGCGCCGCAAAAATTTCGTGGGCCAGCCCGAAGATCACGGCCGCGGGTTCGTAGCACCCCATGCCGGCGAACGCGGTCGCCAGGCCAAGTAGCTCCGCAGCGACGGGCTGGCCCAGTTGCAGATGCTGCTCGACCCCGTCTGCGTACGCGCGCAGGGCGGTGTGCCAGTCGCGACGCCGCAACGCTATCGCCCCTTGATTCGTGATGGCGCTGGCCGCCCCGGCGCGATCGCCCAGGGATGCGGCAACGTCGGCGGCTTCCTGTAGGGACTTGAGCGCCCGCTCGGGGTCTTGTTCAGTCAGTGCCAGGGCCTGGGCCAGCAACGCGTACAGGAGCGTACCCGCGGCACCGACCTGTCGGGCGGCACGAACAGCCTGCTCCGCGACCGCTGCAGCCTGGGCAGGATCGTCGAGTAGGGCTGTGGCCAGCAAGACGAGCGCATGAGCGAGCTCGAAGGGATCGTTACCGGCCCGGGCGAGCTCAAGCGACGCCTCCGCGTGCTGTCGGGCTCGTTTCAGATCACCCTGGAAGAACGCCAAGACTCCGGCGGCCGCGTGCACCCACAGATGTGTGGTCCCGAGAGCGGTCTGCGCCGTCTGCGCGGTGGCGACGAGTTCGGCGGCCCGGTCATGTTCGCCGCGAAAGACGGCCGCCATCGCGGCGTACGCGACGTCCAGGGGAAAGAGTTCGTGTGTTGAGGCACCCCGGATCGACCGCGCAACGTCGGCCCAGTCGGTGCGGTTCCATCCGGTGGGGATGCCAGTCGCCATCAGCGGGATGACCAGCCGCAGCCCTTGGTCAGCAAGCGTTGCCTCGACGGCCCAGTCGAGCGCGGCGCGGAAGTTGTCGGTTTCCAATACCAGCGCTGACGCCCAGGTGATCTGCTCGTGGCTCCGCAGGTGCGGTCCGGCCTTTTCCGCCAGGGCGACGTAGTGCGTCAAATGACGGCCGCGCAGGGCGGCCACCTCATCGCTGGCCTCCAGTCGCTCCTGGGCGTACTGGCGGATTGTTTCCAACAACCGATAGCGAACGCCGCCCGCGCCGGGATCGACATCAAGCAGAGACTTGTCCACCAGCTGGGTCAGCAGGTCCACCACGTCGCCGCTGTCGATGTCTTCCGATGACACCACCGCCTCAGCGGCGGCCAGGTCAAAGCTTCCGGCGAAGACCGACATCCGTCGCAACGCAACCCGCTCGGGCTCTCTCAGCAAGTCGTAGGACCAGTCGATCGCGTTGCGCAGCGTTTGGTGCCGCTCCAATCTGGCGCGACTACCCCGGGCCAGCAGTTTGAACCGGTGATCGAGGCGTGAGACCAACTCTTCGGGCGGCAGGGACCGGACCCGCGCCGCGGCCAGCTCTATGGCCAGGGGAATCCCGTCCAGACGGCGGCACAGTTGAGCCACAGCCTGGCTGTTGTGAGCGGTCAGTACAAAGCCGGCGTTGGCGGCAGCCCGGTCGCAAAACAGGCGCACTGCCGCCGCCTGGCCGATCGCCTCGGGGTCAGCGTGGACCTCGGGAAGTCCCAGCCCGGGGACCGCGACGATCCGCTCTCCCGGCAGCGCCAGGCCCTCGCGGCTCGTGGTTAGCATCGTGACACCAGGACTGCGCTGAACGATCGTGTCCACCAGATCTGCGACCGCCGCCAGCAGGTGCTCGCAGTTGTCCAGCACAATCAGCAGCCGCTTGGGCGCCAAATACTCCAACATCACATCGCCCAACGCTCGGCCCGGGAATGGCCGCACATCAAGAGTCGCGGCAAGCGTCTCAAGAACCGCCGACGGATCCATGACCGGAGCCAGTTCGCACAGCCAGACTCCGTCGGGAAACGCGGGTGCCGTCGCAGCGGCCACCTCGATGGCGAGACGGGTCTTTCCGACCCCACCCACACCCGTCAGTGTCACCAACGACCGTTCGGCCACCAGAGCGCTCAGGCGGGCGACCTCGTCACCTCGTCCGACGAACGATGTCAGCTGACGCGGCAGGTTTCCCGGCATCTCGTCAAGGGATCGAATAGGCGGGAACTCGGCCGGAAGCGTGGGGTGCACGAGCTGGAACACACGCATTGGTCGGGCCACGTCGCGCAACTGGTGCTCTCCGAGATCGACCAGCTCGGCACCTTCTGGCAGGCCCTCACCGATGAGGGCCTGGGTCGCACCCGAAACCAGCACCTGATCCCCGTGCCCAGCGGCGCACAACCGAGCGGCCCGGTTGACCGCCGGGCCGTGGTAGTCGTCACCGAGAAACTCGCTGTAGCCGGTGTGCACACCCATCCGGGCCCGAAGCCGCCCTGGCACGCCCCACGTCGCGGCGGTCAGCGATCTTTGCGCGGTGAGCCCGGCCGCCACGGCGGAGTCAGCCCGGGAAAATACCGCGAAAAGTCCGTCCCCCGTGGTCTTTACAACATGACCGCCACAAGATTCCACCGCGGCCCGCACGAGCTCGTCGTGTTGGGTCAACGCCGCAGGCATCCCGTCCGGATACTGCTCCCACAGCCGGGTTGAACCCTCGATGTCCGCGAACAGAAATGTCACGGTCCCTGACGGCGGTTCGCCTATCGCATCCACCACCCCTCTTCGGCTGCACGCGAGGCGAGCATTCTCATGCTAGGAGCGCTCTCACCTCGAGTGCGAGGGTTTTCTCATTACGCGGGCACTTTGGCGGCGATCTGGTTGGCGATGTCGACGGCCGAGTTCTTCGGGTCGACGCTGCACGTGTTGACGTCGACTACGACGTTGTTTTTCACGGTGAGCGCCCGTCCGCAAGCTTTCCAACCCGTGGAAGGAGGGTCCTGCAGGGTTGAGGTGGTGCTTATGACACCACTGGCGTTGGATATCGGCCCCACGGTCCACTTCGTCTTGGACTGGATGTGGGTGTAGCCGTGGCAGGCCTGCCACTGCTGGGCGGAGGCGGCGAAGAAGTCGCCGGCTTGTTTGGCGGTGGGGAATAGCACCACGGCCTGCTCGGCGAAATGAGTTAAGTTATCGCCCTCCTGGCGATTGAGTGTCTGGTCGCGCACGTCCATGAAACCGCTGTTGGCATAGACCTGAGCTTGCGCCGAGCCGTCGATGGCCAGGCACTCCTTGGGCGTCATCGTGGCGCTGTCATCAGACATCGCATCGCGGGTGTTCGTCACCTTCATATCGGGTGTCCCCATGACAGCGTTGATCTGCTCGGGGGTCAGCAGGAATCCCTTCAGCCCATTCTCCCCAACAGGAGGCGGGGCTTTCGTGGTCGTGGTCCGCGTGCTGGTCGATGCTTTAGTGCCTTGGTCGGGTTGGCTGTGACAAGCGGCGGTGAAAATGCAGCTGCCGGCAACGGCTATAGCGGCGATGAGTTGGCGCCTGGAATCCATGCAAACAATTATGTCGCCAAAACCGCGATCTTTTTCGCTACCGGTACTGTTCGCGGAGCACCCTTTTGAGAATCTTGCCCGACGGATTGCGCGGAATCGCCTCGGCGAAGATCACCTTTTTGGGCAACTTGTAGCGCGCCAGCCGGGTGCCACAGAACTCGACGATTTGTTGCTCGTTGACCTGGCTCTGGTCGGCGACGACGACGGCGCACGCGATCTCGCCCCACTTCTGGTCGGACAAGCCGATGACCGCCACCTCGCTCACGCCGGGGATGCCGATCACGACGCTCTCGATCTCCGCCGGATAGATGTTCTCGCCGCCGGAAATGATCATGTCCTTCAGGCGATCCTTGATGTAGAGATAACCTTCGTCGTCGATCTGGCCGATGTCGCCGGTGCGAAACCAGCCGTCATCGAAGGCTTCGCGCGTGGCATCCGGGCGGTTCCAATATTCCTTGAGCAGGAAGTCGGACTTGATCACGACCTCGCCCTCCCCGCGCTCGCTGATCACGCCGTCGTCGGTGCGCACTCGGACGTCCGCGAACATGCAGGCGCGTCCGGCCGAACCGACCTTGCGCAGGGCGTCTTCACCGAGCAGCACGGTGCCGCTACCGCACGATTCGGTGAGCGCATAGCCCTGCATGACCTGCATGTTCTTGGCGGCATACATCTTGATCAGGGCCTCGGGCATGGGCGCGCCGCCGGTCATGAAAAAGCGGAAGTCGGGCGCGTCGAGTTCGGCGAACTCGGGCACCTGGCGCATGAAGTTCAGGATCGCCGGCACGCCACCAGCGATGGAAATCCGTTCGTCCACGATCAGCGACCACATCTTCGACGGATCGAGCTGCGGCATCGAGACCAGGGTGGTGCCGCGCATGGCACACAAGATGACTGTCGTCAGTGCCGCCACGTGGAACATCGGCAGGGGCAGGAGTATTCGGTCCTGGTAGCGCGAATCGGCCGTCAGCGAATTCGCAGTCGCCGCGGTGTGCACCGAGTCGTGGGTGTGCCTTTTGGATGTCCGGTGGTGCCCGACGTGTACATGATGAACAGGTTGTCCGATCCACCGCAGTCGCAGGCCGGCTCGCCGGCGTCTGCGGCCTCGAGGCGTTCGGCAAGGGAACCGCTCCCACCCGCTGCCGGCACCCACTCGATGACGCCGCAGGGGTCTGTGTTGCCTGCCTTGATGGCTTCGGCTACCGCCGAAAACGCTTCCCCGTAGATCAATACCGTGCTGCCACTGTCGGACAGAATGAATTCCAGTTCGGCCACGGCAAGCCGGGTGTTGAGCGGCACGGCCACCGCCCCGATCTTGGCGGCGCCGTAGAACAGGCAGCAAAACTCGACGGAGTTTTGCATCAATAGCGCCACCCGGTCACCCTTGCCGACCCCGAGGGAGGTAAGCACCGCGGCGCACCGGTTGGCCAGCGCATTCATCTGTGTGTAGTCCCTACGCAGGTTCGCGGATGGCTCGACATAGGCCTCGAGCTGGGGAGAAACGACCGCGCGTTGTTTGAGCACGGCGCCGATGTTCTTCATGGGGTTCTCCGGATTGGCTGTGGCATGCTCGACGCGCCGATCACGCCGGTGTCGGCTTGCAACTGGTGGAAAGACTGGTCAATTAGCTCGGCCAGGCGGAAGGGCTCGTTCACGGCTTCCGGCGCCGCGCCGATGCCGATGCCGATGTCCTTGTTCACGCTCGCGAATGTGACGTTGAGCCCGGCGCCGGGCGGCAGGATCGGCAAGCCGGTGAACTCGACCAGCGGCGCACCGGCCAAATAAAGTTGCTCGGCCGGCCCCTTCATGTTCGATATCACCAGATTGGCGCTCGGCGCCTTCCCGAACCAGGGCAGGTCCGACATGGTCTGGCTGGCGAACAGCAACAGCGCATAGGCCTGGCGCGACGTCGTTTGCATGCGGCGCCCCTTGTCCTTCGCTTGCTGTGTGGCGCGGTTGATCTGCTTAAGACGCTCGCCGAGGCCCGCCTCGGGCGCACCCATTGCGACCAATTCGGCGCTCACCTGGTTGCCGCCGCCCCCGCCCGATTCGTCGCGCAGCGACATCGGCATAAAGGCCACCAAAGGTCTGTCGGTGGGAGCCCGGTGCTCGCGGAGGTAGTGATGTAAGGCGTCGTCGATCACGGTCATGACGACATCGTTGACGGAGGTGTCGGTCGCCTTGGCCACGGCCTTGACGTCGGCGAGCGGCAATTCCGTGTTTGCGTAGGCACGCGCCGCCGACTTCGCGGTGTTGTTGAAAAGCGTGTGCCGGGCGGTGAAAGGCAGGGACGCCGCCCGCGGCTTCAGGTTCAGCGATTGCACGCCGAGGTCGAGCGCGTCAGTACCCAGGCCGATTACATCGCCCGGCAACTTGGTGAGTCCCTTCAGCATGCTCTGCAGTCGCTGGATCTGCGAAACGCTGGGGCGCGAGCGGCGCGGCTTGTCCTCGAGGGCCATCCAGGGACCGGCCAGGGTCTTGTCGCGTGGCGAATCGCTCATGAAGTTGCGCATTACACGCAGCCCGCCTTCGCCGTCGATCAGTGCGTGGTGCACTTTGATCATGACTGCGATTCGGCCATTTGCGATACCGTCGATGATGTAGCACTCCCAGAGCGGCTGTCCCCGGTCGAGCAGGCCGGCGTTCAGAAAGGAAACGGTCTCGTAAAACTGCTGCATGGAACCCGGTGCCGGTAACTCGATGTGCCGGATGTGATAGCGCATGTCCGGCTCGACCGTTTCCCACGCCGCGACATTTTTGCCCAGCCATTTGAGCCTGTAGTTGAAGGGCTTGACCGCCGTGCTGTTCCGATAGGCGTCGAACAGGCGCGGCCCGAAAGAAGACTGCTGCCCCTTCGGTTTTTGGAAAATCGTCATGGCGGCCATGTGGAATGGCCGAGTGGGTCTTTCCAGCAGCAGGAACGACAGGTCCAGCGGGCTTATCCGGGTCATCGAACAGCCTCCTTCACAGGGGTAACCGCTAACAGGGCATCCAGTTCATCGACGAAGTAGTTGAACAGCCGCCAGCCGTCTGCGAGCACCTCGCGGTCGATCAGCATGCAGATGTTGGCTTGGCCGCAATAGCTCCACATGGTGATGTTGATTCCGGTACCGTCGGCGATCTGGCCGGTGGAGTACCAGTTGGCGAGCTTCCAGTTATCAAGGTAGAGAGCCTCCTTCGGCCCGGGCACATTGGACAGCACCACGTTGCCGAAGAGACCAAAGCTTCCGCCCCTGCGGTGTACCGCCTTGCGGATGAGCGGGATCGCCCACGGCGGGACCACCTGCATTACCGAGCTGATGTCGGCGCCGGCCTCCTTTACCGCCTTGATGTGCTCCTTCATCTCCACGTTCGCCTCGTGGCTGGCCCGAAGCCGCTCGAGCGGGTCGGCGATGTCGCTGCGCAACCAGCAGAAGTCCTGGGTCGCGAAGTTGCCCCAACCTTCCCTGTCCGCAGGCCTTTCGCCGGCGAACGGGGTTGCGCCGATCAGTGGGTGGGCGTCCGGGTCGCAGTCCAGGTCGATCAGCAGCCGTCGTATCGCCCCCGCCACGCAGTTGCTAAATACGTCGTTGATGGTGACATTGAGCGCCTTGCTCACGGTGACAAAGCGCTCGAGCGGGACGCTGTCACAGACAAAGGTGCGGCCCGCGCTGAGGGCGACGTTGATCGGCGTTTGGTG
>Ga0318509_10000340_pt1 | contig 13330 bp, 8 predicted proteins | sample GRESIP084b2f22_FD_203477 | JGI IMG/M metagenome (GOLD analysis project Ga0318509, IMG submission 203477) | Tropical soil microbial communities from Luquillo Experimental Forest, Puerto Rico - GRE.SIPMG.084b2f22 | ecosystem: Environmental > Terrestrial > Soil > Tropical forest > Bulk soil...
CATCTGGGGCGACCCCGACCGCTTCGTGGCCCAGTATTACGCACGCTACTGCAAGGACAAAACCAGCAAGGATTGGCGGGACTGGCCCTATTTCGCCGGCGACGGGGCCGTACAGGCGCCCGACGGCTATTACCGAATACTCGGCCGCATTGACGATGTGATCAACGTTGCCGGCCACCGGCTGGGCAGCAAGGAGATCGAATCCGCGGCGCTGACGGTTCCGGAAGTGGCGGAGGCCGCAGTCGTGCCGGTCGCCGATGCCATCAAGGGCAAGGTGCCCGATCTCTATGTCGCGCTGAAGCCCGGCTTGCACCCGAGCCCGGAGTTGCACAAACGGATCTCTGACGCGGTCGTCTCGGAAATCAGCCCTATCGCACGGCCGGCCCACGTGTGGATCGTTCCCGACATGCCAAAGACCCGCTCGGGCAAGATCATGCGCCGGGTGCTGGCGGCAATATCGGGCGGCCAGGAAACCGGCGACGTCTCTACCCTCGCCAATCCCGAGGTTGTGGAGGAACTCCGCCAGATGGTAGACGTCTAGCGCCTGAGCAGCCCAGTTTGTCCGCTATCCCAGCGCATGGCGCAGCTGGCGGGTGGCGACGACGAGCATCGCGAGGTCCGGGGTTGTGGCGGCGCGCAGTTCCCTCATCAGCGGCTCCATGAGCGTCAGTTCGGCCTCGTGAGCCGCAGACCACGCAGAAAACGGGTCGGCTTGCCCGGCGTTGTCGCTCGAGAGAATGCGCTCGGCCAGGCCGGCTTGAAGCCCGAGCAGATCGTCGATCGTCGCCTCGACCGCCTGCTTCTGCCACGGCGTCACGGCGCGCAGGCGGCGGGCGGCGGTCTTGAGCTCGTCGAGCGCGAACTGGGCGCCGACCCCGTAATAGATTCGGGCGGCACGGTCGAGCGGTTGGCGTGAGCGCTCCGCTAGGTCGGCGATGTCGAGCGCGGCAGAAAGGAACGCTGTGCCGGCGACCCGAGCGGCGAGGGCTTCGGGCACGCTCGCATCGGTGAGGCCGCGGCTGCGCACAGCGACGAGATTGCGATCAGGTACAGGCAACAGCTCGAACAGCGAGGCGGCAAGGCTTCGGATGCTCGGGCCGAGCCTATCGACTTCGCTGCCGATTTCGAGGCGCTTGCGATTGAGCAGCCAGCTGGCGGCGCATTCGATCAGCTCGCCGATCTCGAGCAGCATCTCGATCTGCACCTGGGCAGCCACCCGGTTGTCGAGCGCCTCGATTTCGCGCCATAGATCCCGCAGCCCAAAGACCTCACGCACGATGATATACGCCCGCGCGATATCCGGCGCCGATCGCCCAGTCCGCGCTCTCAGGTCGTGCACAAAGGTGATACGCGCGCGGTTGACGACATCGTTAGTGACGACGGTGGCGATGATCTCGCGGCGCAGCGGATGAGTGGCGATCTGCGCGCCGAGCCTGTCCCGCATCGCCGCTGGGAAATAGCCACTGAGCTCTTCCGCCAGTTCCGGTATATCCGGCAAAGTAGAGGCCAACAGCTCTTCGTAAAGTGTCATCTTCGCATAAGCGAGCAGCACCGCCAGCTCGGGCCGGACGAGCCCGCGGCCTTGCGCGGACCGCGCGGCAAGGGTTTCGTCATCGGGTAGGAATTCGAGCGCGCGGTTCAGCCGGCCCGATCGCTCGAGTTCCCGGATCATCCGCTGTTGCCGATCGAGGGACCCCGCGCCGCGTGCCTCGGCGATCGAGAGCGCCTCTCCCTGCAGGTAGTTGTCGCGAAGAACGAGCGAGGCGACATCGCCCGCCATGGTGGCGAGCAACGGGTCGCGTTCCTCGGCCGCGAGGGCGCCCGCAGCAATGGCATGGTCGAGCAGAATCTTGATGTTGACCTCATGGTCCGACGTGTCCACACCAGCCGAATTATCGATCGCATCGGTATTGATGCGGCCGCCGGCGAGCGCGAATGCGACCCGTCCGCGCTGGGTTACCGCGAGGTTGGCGCCTTCGCCGACCACCTTTGCCCGGATTTCATCGCCGTTGACCCGGAGCCCATCATCGACCCGGTCGCCGGCTTCAGCGTGAGTTTCGGCCGGGGCCTTGACATAGGTGCCGATGCCGCCGAACCACAACAGACCGACCCGAGCGGTCAGGAGCTTGCGGATCAGCTCGGCGGGGGTGAGATGGTCCGCCTCGATGTCGAACGCGCGCTTCATCTCGGCGCTAACGGGGATTGATTTGACGCCCCGCTCGAACACGCCGCCGCCGGCAGAGATCAGTGCGCGGTCGTAATCGGCCCAGCTCGACCGCGGCAGCCGGAACAGCCGCAACCGTTCGTCGAAGCTGCGCTCCGGGTCCGGGTCGGGATCGATGAAGACGTGGCGGTGATCGAAGGCACCCAGCAGTCTGAGATGACGCGACATCAGCATGCCATTGCCGAAGACGTCTCCGGACATGTCGCCGACGCCAGTCACGGTCAGCTCCTCGGTTTCCGCATTGTGTCCGAGCTCGCGGAAATGGCGCTTGACCAGCTCCCAGGCGCCGCGCGCTGTTATCCCCATCGCCTTGTGGTCATATCCCGCCGAACCGCCCGAAGCGAACGCGTCGCCGAGCCAAAATCCGTAGTCCTTTGCGATGGCGTTGGCGAAGTCCGAGAACGTGGCAGTGCCCTTGTCGGCGGCAACCACCAAGTAAGGGTCGTCGTGATCGTACCGGACGATATCCGCCGGTGGAACGACCCGCCTTTCTCCAGAACCCTCGGCGACGATGTTGTCGGTCAGATCCAGCAAGCCGCGGATGAGCGTCTTGTAACACTCGATTGCTTGCTCATCGAGCTTGTCGCTGGAAGCGGGGGGCTGCTTGACGACGAAGCCGCCCTTTGATCCGACCGGGACAATCACCGCGTTCTTTACCGTCTGCGCCTTCATCAGGCCAAGAACCTCGGTGCGGAAATCCTCCTTGCGCTCAGACCAACGGATGCCGCCGCGGGCGACCTTGCCGGCGCGCATATGCACGCCCTCGACCCGCGGGCTGTACACGTAGATCTCGAAGAGCGGCCGCGGCAACGGCAAGAACTCGATCTCACTGCTCGCGAGCTTGATCGCGAGAGACGGCTTGGCCTCGCCCGAAGGTGAATTTTGATAGTAGTTCGTGCGCACCGTCCTCAGGATCAGGGTTAGGTAAGCGCGCAAGATGCGATCCTCGTCGAGGCTGCTCACAGCGTCGAGCGCGTGATCGATCGCTTGGATCTCGGAAATTGTCGCAAGCGACGGGCCGCCGCGGGCCGGATCGAAGCGGGTCTCGAATAGCTGAGCGAGGCGGCGGGCGATCTCGGGATGAGCAGTCAGCGTATCTTCCATATACGCTTGGCTGAACGCGGTTCCGGCTTGGCGCAGGACTTTCGCGTAGATCCGCAAGACCGTCACTTGTCGCGCCGACAGGCCGGCGCTGAGGACGAGACGGTTGAACCCGTCATTCTCGACCCGGCCGGTCCACACGGCGACCACCGCCTCCTCAAACCGAGCCTTGATTCTGACGGAGACCGAGGCCAGGAGAGCGACGCCGGAGAGTTGGAATTCATGGATCCACACCGGCGGGCTGCCGGCACAATCGATTTGAAACGGCTCTTCGGCGACGACGCGCAAACCAAGGTTCTCAAGAATGGGCAGCACATCGGAAAGGGCGACCGGCTGATTGGCTCGATAGAGGCGCAGCCCCGGTAGCCCTCCGTCGGCCTGCGGATGGAGCGAGACTTCGAGCGCAGAACCCGCCAGCACTGCCTCGACCCGGCCGAGATCGGCGACCGCCTGTTCAGCGTCCGTCCGCGCCTGATAACCAATCGGGAAGGACCGAAAGCGGCGCAGGCGAGCACGGGCCATCTCCTCGCCGAAAGCCTCCGCTGCTGCTTCCTGAAGCCGATCCGTCCAGCTGCGGCCGGCCTCAGCGAGCTGCCTTTCGAGCGCCGCTATGTCGACCGCCGGTACCTGGCCCCGCGTGGTCCGGATGATGAAATGGATCCTGGCCAGCGCCGATTCGTCGATCTGGGTATCAAAGGTCGAAATCTGACCGGCGAACGCTTCCTCGAGGATCGTCGCAATGCGGCCGCGCAGCTGGCTGTCATACCGCTCGCGCGGCACATAGACCAGACACGAGACAAAGCGCTCCAGCGGATCGCGGCGAACGAATGCGGCGATCCTTTGCCGCTCCTGCAGATTGAGAATGCCGGTAACCGTATCGAACAGCTGGTTCTCGTCAGTTTGGAACAGCTCGTCGCGTGGATAGGTGTCGAGGATGTGCAAGAGCGCCTTGCCGTCGTGACTGGCGGGCGACAGCCCGGTGCGTTCGACGATGCGACGGACTTTGAGCCGCAGCAGCGGTATCGACCGCGGATCGCGGCTGTAGGCCAGCGAGGTAAACAATCCGACAAAAACGTGAACGCCGACGACTTCGCCGCTTGGCGCGAACCGGCGGATGCAGATCGCGTCCATGTGTGCAGTGCGGTGAACCGTCGCACGGCGGTTCGATTTGGTGATGACGATAAGCTCGCGCTGGCGGACAAAATCCTGCACGTCGCGGGGCAAGGAGGAGAGGTCGCGCAGGCCCCCGAACACGGGATGAGCTTCGTCGCGCAAGATTCCCAGCGGTCCGTGCTCAGCGTTTCCCGCTCTGGCGAAAGCGTATTCGCGATATCCGAGAAAGGTGAAGTTGTCGTCGTCGAGCCAACGTAGAAAGTCCAGCACTTCCGCGAGCTCGGCAGCTGGAACCGGGGGCGACTGCGCGGACAGACCGGCGACGATATCGCGCAGCACAGAGCGCATCCTCGGCCAGTCCTCTACCGTCGCGCGAACATCGGCAAGAACGTTCGACAATGCTTGCGTCAGGCGTGCCAGCTCGGCCCGATCTGATTCTGCCGTGATCTCGATCTGCATCCACGACTCGCGGATTTCCGGCAGGGCCGGATCGGGAGGTTCGCAGAGCTGTCCATCCGGGTTGCGCGCCACCGTCAAAATCGGATGGATGATCAGATGAACGACACGGTTGCCAGCATTAATGGCTCCGGTCACCGAGTCGACGAGAAAAGGCATGTCGTCGTTGACGATCTCGACGATCGTATGCGGCGATGACCAGCCGTCTGCGACGAGATCGGGGTTGTGCACCCTGACCTTGGCCTGGCCCGGACGACGCCGTTCGCCGAACCGCCACAGCGACAGGGCGGCGCCGTAAAGATTGCGCGGGGCACGATCCGCGACGTCGGCCGGGGGTACATGTTCGTAGAATTCGGCGATGAACCGCGTGGCAGCCGCCCGCCTCTCTTCGTCGAACAATTCGCCGGCCAGTGCGGTCGCCTTGCGTACCAGCGCCGATTTTTTTGCTTCCAGAGCACTCCCCCGATGTCCAATCAGTGTGTCACGGCGACCCAGCGGGGGAGCGATATTCTCTGGTCGCGCATAATTGAGGTGGACACCGCCATTTTGGGCGCCGTCTGTCTCTGACCGGGTGTCGGACGGCGCCGCCGGTTGCGATCTCATTCCTCTCCTCTCTCTCATCAGCGGCTAACGCCTGTCGCTCGTGATCATCCCGGTTGGTCGACGCGAAGGGAATGCGGCGAACTTATGGCCACAAGGCCGTATCCTGTGTCAGCTGGTAACAAATACATTTTTAGTTAAGTCGCGCGCAGCATCATGTTTTCTCCAGGGGCCACGACGCGATTGGAGACCGGCATTGCAATGACGACTGATGCCGTCACAGTGGAAGTGATGGAGTTGAGATGTGCCGGTGCGGCCGCTAGGAGAAGTGCGTGATCACGCTCGGCGGTTCGATCTGCGGTGCCTATCTCGACAAGGAGCAGGCGTCTGCTCGACGCGGCAGACGCGGGTACGTGACGCGTTGCAGTCAGACCATGAGACCCAGGTTTGGGTTCGGGATCGGTGAACCGCAGCGCGGGCTTTCTGATAACCGCCAATCGGCAGCGCGAGGTGTCTCAGTCTAGCGCGGCGAGCATCTCCGCGTTCACCAAAGTCACGCCTCCATCGCTCCGATAAAAGCGAGTCGCATCCAGCTCAGGATCTTCGCCGATTACCAGCCCTTCTTTAATGCGACATCCACGGTCAACGACCACCTTGTTGAGCCGAGCATAGCGGCCAACGAGGACATCGGGCAGCAAGACCGCCTCGCAGGTCTGGACGTATGAATTGATGCGGCAGTTGGAAAACAAAAGCGAGCGGCGGACAGTCGCGCCGGAGATGATGCACCCGCCTGAGACCATCGAGTCGACCGCCATGCCGCGCCGGTCGTCATCGTCGAACACGAATTTGGCTGGCGGCAACTGCTGCTGATAGGTCCAGATCGGCCAATTCGGATCGTAAATGTCGAGCGATGGTGTCGGCCGGACGAGATCGAGATTGGCCGACCAATAGGCGTCGATGGTACCAACATCGCGCCAATAGGCCTCGGCTTCCGGCGTCGTCTTGACACAGCTTATCTCGAAAGAATGAGCAACGGCCAAGCCGCGGCTTACCAAGCTCGGAATTACGTCCCTCCCAAAATCGTGATTGGAGGTCAGATCCCGATGATCGCGCTCTAGCTCGGCATAAAGAAACTCCGCGCTGAACACATACACACCCATGCTGGCCAACGCCCGGTCGGGCTTGCCGGCCATCGCCGGCGGACTCTGCGGCTTTTCCAGAAAATCGGTGATTGCCATCGAAGCATCGACCGCCATGACACCGAAATCCGAAGCCTGCGGAAGCGGCACCTCGACGCAGGCGACGGTGCAGTCGGCTCCCTTCTTCATGTGATCGGCAAGCATATCGGAATAATCCATCTTGTAGACATGGTCACCCGCCAAGACGATGAAGAATTCCGGCCCGGCCGCGCGGAAAATGTCGAAGTTCTGATACACCGCGTCGGCCGTGCCGCGATACCAGGTGGCCTCATCGAGCCGCTGCTGCGCCGGAAGCAGATCTAGAAATTCGTTCATTTCCGGACGCAGAAAGGACCAGCCCATCTGCAAGTGACGCAACAGGCTGTGCGCCTTGTATTGGGTCAACACCGCAATTCGCCGGACCCCGGAGTTCAGGCAATTGGAAAGCGCGAAATCGATGATTCGGAACTTGCCGCCGAAAAACACCGCCGGCTTGGCGCGTCGGTCAGTGAGTTGTTTGAGGCGGCTGCCCCGGCCGCCAGCGAGAACCAGCGCGATCGACCGCTGCGCCAGTCTCTGTTGGGTGCGGGCACTCGACAGCATTTGGCGTATCTCCTTGGTCGCGCTCTTCCGCGCCAAGGACCGTGCTCGCGTCAGCGGTCCACGTCAATCTCAACCGGGAACGTCAACCTATCAGAACGAATTACGTGTTCTTAGGCGAGAAATGCGTAAATCAGAAATACCACGCCGCCCAGGGGAATCTCATCATTGGACTCAATTTACATCGCGAATTAAGCATCGTGAAAATCGTATTTTATCGATATGGATTTGTCTAGGCTTGGCTGGGATCAGCCACTAACGTGCGATCTCGCCGAGCGCTCGCAACTCGGCTTGCAGTACGTTTTCCCGCCGCTCCATCCGACTGAGCTCGACCAGGAGGCTGTCACGTTCGCTGCCGGTGGCGCGAGCAACCCGTTCGCGCAGGCTCGGCAGGTTACCCTGGACCGTCTGCAGCTCAGCTTCGATTGCGTCGCGATCGACTTCGTCGGGCGCCATCGCTTCGTCAGCGAGGACAGTGCAGCCCTCCGGTGTTACCTCGGCGATGCCGCTGACGATAAAAATCCGCCTTGTCACGGTCTGCCCCTGGTAAATCTCGATCATCCCCGGCCGGATCGTCGAAATCAGCGGCGCGTGACCGGGCAGCACACCGAAATTCCCCTCGGTGCCAGGCACCACCACCATCTCGACCATTTCCGAGAGCAGCAGACGCTCGGGGGTGACCAAATCGAATTGTACGCGCTCAGGCATCGCATCTGCCGAAGCTCAGGCCGCCTCGGCCGCCATCTTCTGCGCCTTGGCGACGGCTTCTTCGATCTTGCCTACCATATAAAAGGCGCTCTCGGGCAGGTCGTCGTGATCACCGGCGACGATTCCCTTGAAGCCTTTGATCGTGTCTTCGAGATTGACCAGGGCACCGGGGGTGCCGGTGAAAACTTCGGCGACAAAGAACGGCTGTGACAGAAACCGCTGGATTTTGCGCGCTCGCGCTACCGTCAGCTTGTCCTCCTCCGACAGCTCGTCCATTCCGAGGATCGCGATGATGTCCTGCAGCGACTTGTAGGTTTGCAGGACTCGCTGCACGTCGCGCGCGACCTGGTAATGGTCCTCGCCGATGATCCGAGGGTCGAGCATGCGCGAGGTCGAGTCGAGCGGATCGACCGCCGGATAGATGCCGAGCTCGGCAATCTGTCGGGATAGCACGGTCGTCGCGTCGAGGTGAGAGAAGGTCGTGGCGGGTGCGGGGTCGGTCAGATCGTCGGCCGGCACGTAAATCGCTTGGACCGAGGTGATCGACCCCTTCTTGGTGCTTGTGATGCGCTCTTCCAAGGTCCCCAAATCGGTTGCGAGGGTCGGCTGGTAGCCGACCGCCGAAGGAATGCGGCCCAGCAACGCCGAGACCTCGGAGCCGGCCTGCGTGAAACGGAAGATATTGTCGACAAAGAACAGCACGTCCTGGCCTTCCTCGTCGCGGAAATATTCGGCCAGAGTGAGGCCCGACAGCCCGACGCGGGCGCGTGCGCCCGGAGGCTCGTTCATCTGGCCATAGACAAGCGCCGCCTTGGAACCGGGGCCATTGATGTTAATGACCCCCGATTCCATCATCTCGTGATAGAGGTCGTTGCCCTCGCGGGTGCGCTCGCCGACCCCCGCGAAGACCGAGTATCCGCCATGCGCCTTAGCGATGTTGTTGATCAGCTCCATGATGATCACGGTCTTGCCGACCCCGGCGCCGCCGAACAGCCCGATCTTGCCGCCTTTGGCATAAGGGGTCAGCAGATCGATGACTTTGATCCCGGTGACGAGGATCTCCGCCTCGGTCGACTGGTCGATGAATTCGGGCGCCAGCTTGTGGATCGGCGATCGGCGGTTGGTTTGCACCGGGCCGCGTTCGTCGACTGGCTCGCCGACGACGTTGAGGATACGCCCCAAGGTCTCCGGGCCAACCGGCATCGTGATCGGGCCGCCGGTATCGACGACCTGGGTGCCGCGTACCAGCCCGTCGGTGGTGTCCATTGCAATCGTCCGCACGGTGTTCTCGCCGAGCTGCTGTGCCACTTCGAGGACCAGGGTTCGGTCGCTTTGATCGACGTGCAGCGCTGTCAGGATCTCCGGTAGCTCGCCGTCAAAGCGGACATCGACAACAGCGCCGATGACCTGGGTGATCGTGCCGATGCTGTTCCTGGCCATGTCTTCGGGATTCCTATGTAGGGCTTAGAGAGCCTCGGCGCCGGAGATGATCTCTATCAACTCCTTGGTTATGGCGGCCTGACGCGTGCGGTTATAGTTGAGGGTGAGGCGGTCGATCATCTCGCCGGCGTTGCGGGTTGCGTTGTCCATCGCGGTCATCCGTGCACCCTGTTCGCTCGCGGTATTCTCGAGCAACGCCGTGAAGATTTGAACCGCAAGGTTTTTGGGCAGCAATTCAGCGAGGATCTCCTCCTCTGATGGTTCGAACTCGTAGACCGCACCTGCCCGCACGCCGGCTTCCGGCCCGGGTTCGGTTCGATCCGGGGCCTCGGCAAAAGGGATCAACTGCTGCACGGTGACGATCTGCGTCATCGCTGACCGGAAGCGGTTGTAGATAATCGTGCAGACGTCGAAGCCGCCAGCCTGAAACAGGACCAGGATACGCTCGGCGATGTCGCGGGCCTCGTCGAAGGAAAGCCGGCGCTGGCCGACCTCGGTCAAGCTGTCGCGGATCAGCCGGCCGTAATCGCGCCGCAATCCGTCGCGCCCTCTGCGCCCGATGATTAAGATAACGACAGTCTTACCGCCCGCTTCGATCTCGCGGATCCGGCGTCGCGCTTCGCGCAGAATGGTGGCGTTGAAGCCGCCGGCGAGACCGCGATCCGAGGTCGCGACGACCAGGAGATGGGTCTCGTCCTTACCGGTGCCGACGAGCAGCGGCGGCGCTCCTGGGAGGCCCGCCATCCGGCCGGCGAGAGAGCCGAGCACGCGTTCCATCCGCTGCGCGTAGGGACGGGCTGCCTCGACCTGCTGCACCGCACGGCGCAAGCGTGAAGCGGCGACCACTTTCATTGCCGAGGTGATCTTTTGAGTTGATCTGACGCTGCGGATGCGCAGCCGCAGGGCTTTTAAGCTGGGCACTAAGCGGGCTCCGCTCGCGTCAAGCGAAAGTCCTGACGAAGCTGTCGAGGAACTCCTCCAGCCCTTTTTCGACCTCGGGAGAAATCTCGCCGGCAGCACGTATCGCTTCGAGCAGTTCCGGATGGGCAGCGCGTAATTCCTGTAGCATCGAGGCTTCGAACCGGCCCACATCCGCGACTGCTACCGCATCGAGATACCCGCGGGTACCGGTGAAGATCTCCACCACTTGCTCCTCCACCGGGACCGGCTCGAATTGTGGCTGCTTCAGGAGCTCGGTCAGTCGGCTGCCGCGGGCGAGCAGGCGCTGCGTCGCCGCGTCGAGATCTGAAGAGAACTGCGAAAAGGCGGCCATCTCGCGGTATTGCGCGAGTTCGAGCTTGATGCGGCCAGCCACCTGCTTCATCGCCTTGATCTGCGCCGCCGATCCAACCCGACTGACTGACAGGCCAACATTGATTGCCGGCCGAATACCTTGAAAGAACAGCTCGGTCTCGAGAAAGATCTGTCCGTCGGTGATAGAGATGACGTTGGTCGGGATATAGGCCGACACGTCGCCGGCCTGGGTTTCAATGACGGGCAGCGCCGTCAACGAGCCGCCGCCATGTTCGTCGCTCATCTTCGCCGCGCGTTCGAGCAAGCGCGAATGCAGGTAGAACACGTCGCCGGGATAGGCTTCGCGGCCGGGCGGGCGCCGCAACAGCAATGACATCTGGCGATAGGCCACCGCATGCTTTGAGAGATCGTCATAGATGATCAGCGCATGCATACCGTTGTCGCGGAAATACTCACCCATAACGCAGCCCGCATAAGGCGCGATATATTGCAGCGGCGCCGGCTCTGAGGCGGTCGCGGCCACGACGATCGTGTAATCGAGAGCCCCGTAATCCTGCAATGTCTTGACGATCTGGGCGACGGTCGAGCGTTTCTGACCGACCGCGACATAAATACAGTAAAGTTTGCGCCTCTCGTCGGTGCCGGCGTTGATCTGCTTCTGATTGAGGAAGGTATCGATGATTAGCGCGGTCTTACCGGTCTGGCGATCGCCGATGATCAGTTCACGCTGGCCGCGCCCGATCGGCACCAGCGCATCGATGGCCTTCAGCCCGGTCTGCACCGGCTCATGCACCGAACGCCGCGGCACGATCCCCGGCGCCTTGACTTCCACCCGCGCGCGTTGGACGTCGGTTAGCGGACCCTTGCCGTCGATTGGCTCGCCGAGCGCATCGACGACGCGGCCCAGTAACCCGCGGCCGACCGGCACGTCGACAATGGCGCCGGTGCGCTTGACGATGTCACCCTCGTGGATGCCGCTGTCCTCGCCGAACACGACGACCCCGACATTGTCGCTCTCGAGGTTGAGCGCCATGCCGCGCATGCCGTTGGGAAACGCGACCATCTCGCCGGCCTGGACGGTGTCGAGGCCATAGACGCGGGCAATGCCGTCACCGATCGACAGTACGGTGCCCACCTCCGCGACGTCGGCCTCAGTGCCGAAATTGGCGATCTGGTCCTTCAGGATGGCCGAAATTTCCGCAGGGCGAATTTCCATGAAGACCTCTTCAGGCAATAGCCTTCATCACCAGCTGCAAACGCCGCAGCTTGCTCTCTATCGATGCGTCGACCATGCGGGAGCCGAGCTTGACGACGATGCCGCCGATCAGCCCACGGTCGACGCGGACGTCAACAGATACCCTCCCGCCGACGCTGCGGCGCAGTTGGTCGCTCAACGCCTCTCGTTGGACCTCGCTCAAGGGCCGGGCAGCAGTGACTTGAGCGGTGACTTCGCCGCGCCTCGCCGCGAGCTGGGCGAGAAAGGCCTCTACCATCGCCGGGAGGGCAAACAGCCGCCGGTTGGCCGCCACAACCGAAAGGAAATTGCGGACCAGTGATGACAGATGGGCCCGTTCTGCAATAACTCCTATCGCCTTGCCTTGCTCTTCGCGCGACAGGACGGGGCTGCGGATTAGCCGTAGAAAGTCGCCGCTCCCGAGCAGCATCGCCCGAAGCTCCCGTAGATCGGAGGCGACCTCATCCAGCGCGCTGCGTTCGTCGGCAAGATCGAACAACGCCGTTGCGTATCGCTCCGCCACGCTGGTGAGGCCTGTTGTTTCAGAAGCCAATGAGAAGTCGTCCTCATGCCCGCTCCGGCGCCAGTCCCCGCAGCAGTCCCACATTGTTGCTTTCGGATCGCGGCAACTTGCCGCCAGCGCAAAGCTGCCCCGTCAAACCCGTGGGGTTCCTAACATAGTCCAGCTACCCGCGCAACCACCGGGGCGGGAGGGGGTGATGTGCGGAGGTTTGTATCACGGCGGTCAGAGGGGGTACCCGCGGAGTGCCGACCTCCGCGAGCAGGAGCACCCCCAATGCCACAGGCTGTGACGATCCGAAGCCTACCGAGGCATTGAATAGCATCACATGTGCCATGTAACTGGTGTAAGCCGCAAGACTGCTGATGCAATCTCAAATCTGAGCACCAATCCACCCCGCCAAACATTATACCGCGATCACTGCAGCTGGCTTTGTAGAGGTTCCTTACGGGTGACCTTCACCAATGGCGGCAGGTCGCGCACACGACTAGGGCGTTTGAGAAGGGCGCTCGGGGTCATGATGAGTCGCCGTGGAAGCGGCGCTCCCCGCAATCCCGGCGCAGGCGAAAATTTAAGCCCCGGCCTTTGGCGCAGGGGGTACGAGGGTTTCCAGCCAGCGCACCAGCGCCGACTGGTCGGCACCCGAGCCAAGGCGGGTTTCGGCGGCCGCCCACGCACTGCGACATGCGGCGAGCAACGGCGCCTGCACACCGGACGCCTGTGCGACACTCGAGGCAGTTTCGAGGCTCTTCAGCAGATGGCCAAGGGCCAGCCCGCTGTCGAATTGCCGCGTGAGGACCTGGCGCCGCAATACCCCGCCCAGGACGGGGCCGACGACGCCCAATCCTTCGCCAACGTCGAGCAGCACACCGGCTTCGAGACCAAAGCGCTGACCAATCCGAAGGACCTCGGTCGCGGCGAGCATCTCCGCTGCTCGCAGGAAGTCGGCGAGTGCGGCTGAC
>Ga0318509_10000346_pt1 | contig 13204 bp, 11 predicted proteins | sample GRESIP084b2f22_FD_203477 | JGI IMG/M metagenome (GOLD analysis project Ga0318509, IMG submission 203477) | Tropical soil microbial communities from Luquillo Experimental Forest, Puerto Rico - GRE.SIPMG.084b2f22 | ecosystem: Environmental > Terrestrial > Soil > Tropical forest > Bulk soil...
GTACCCAAGATGCAGCTTGCGTTTGGCGAAGCTCGTGGAGTGTGCGAGCAAGCCTGTCATCGCGTGGCGCGCGCCGCTCGCATCCTCGATCCCCTCGCCCAGCACCATGTAGCCGCCGCACTCGCCGTGGACCGGCCGCGTCTGCGCGAAGCGCGCGAGCCCTTTCCGGAAGCGCTGCGCGGAGGCGAGCATGCCAGCATGGAGCTCCGGATAACCGCCGGGCAACCAGCAGACGTCGCAGCTCTCGTGCGGCGGCTCATCGGCGAGCGGTGAAAAGGTCGCGATTTCCGCGCCCGCTTCGCGCCAGCCCGCGAGCAGATGCGGATAGATGAACGTAAACGCCGTGTCCGACGCCAGCGCGATGTGTTGACCTGGCGGCGGCAGCGCACAAACTGCAGCCGGCGCCACCGCTTCGATCGATCGGGCGCAAGCGATGATGGCTTCGAGATCAAGGTATCGTTCCGCCATGTCCGCGAGGCGATCGAGGCGTGATCGCAGGTCCCCATGCTCGCTCGCCTGGACCAGGCCGAGGTGCCGCTCGGGTAGCGCGATATCTTCCTCGCGCGGCAACGCACCGACGACACAAATGCCGAGCTGTGCGATCGCATCGGCCACCAACGCGCGATGGCGGTCGCTGCCCACGCGGTTGAGCACGACGCCCGCGATGCGGACGGCGGGATCGTGCGACAAGAATCCCCGCACCACGGCCGCCGCGGATTGCGCCTGAGCCTGCACGTCGAGGACCAGCACGACCGGCAATGCGAACCGCGCGGCGAGGTCGGCGGCGGCGCCGGTGCGTCCGCTCGGCCCCGGCACGCCATCGAACAACCCCATGACACCTTCGATCACCACCAGTTCGCAGTCGCGCGCGGTTTCGCCGACCAGCGTGTCGAGCAGCGCCGGAGGCATCGCCCAAGTGTCGAGGTTGAATCCTTGGACGCCGGTGGCGGCCGCATGAAACGCTGGGTCGATATAGTCGGGGCCCGCTTTCGCCGCCCGCACCGCGATGCCTCGTCTTTTGATCGCCGCAAGCGCGCCAAGCGTCACCGTCGTCTTGCCGGCGCCGGAATTGGGGGCCGCGACGATGAGACCGCGCGCCGTCATCGCGCCGCTTCGCTTTCCGCCATATGGACGGCATCGATCAGGCGTTCGCGCACCTTCACGATGTTTCCGATGACGATGATCGACGGCGCGCCCAGCTGATGCGCCTGCGCGTCGGCGGCCACACGATCGAGAGTCGACACGACGATGCGCTCATCGACCATCGTTGCGCTCACAACGATCGCGGCGGGTGTGCTGGCTGGCAAACCGCCGCGCATCAACTCGTCGGCGATCGTTGCGAGATTTCGCATGGCCATATAGAGCACGATCGGCTGGCCGGTGCGCGCGAGCGCAGCCCAATCGACGCCATCCGCATCCGCGCCATAGCCGGCGGCAAGGATGATTGCCCTGTTGATGCCTCGCAGCGTCGCGGGGATTGCGGCCGCGGTCAGCCCCGCGAGCCCTGCCGTGACACCGGGGATGATCCGGAACGGCACGCCTGCGGCCTTGAGCGCCAGCGCTTCCTCGCCTCCGCGCCCGAACACGCAAGGATCGCCGCCCTTGAGCCGCAACACGCGCTTTCCCGCGCGCGCGAGCTCGATGAGGCGATTGGAGATGTCGCCCTGTTCGGCGGACGGACGGCCGCCGCGCTTGCCCGCGAATTCGAGCCGCGCCTGTGCCCCCGCGAGCGCCAGCACGCGGCGATCCACGAGCGCGTCGTGCACGACAACGTCGGCCTGTGAAAGGCCAGCGAGCGCATCAAGCGTCAGCAACCCTGGATCTCCAGGTCCGGCGCCCGCGAGCCAAACATGCCCTGGCGCGAGCACTGGGGCATCGGCGCGCATGGCGGCGGCTGCGCGTTCTTCGCTCATCGGCCGTCCTCGCGCCTGCTCACGGTTTTCCTTCTCCCCGAAAGCGACGGCGATAGGTCGGATCGTAAAGCGCGCTGTCGCGGAAATCTTCCGCGGCCAATGCCCGACCGATCAGGATAATGGCGGTGCGCTCGATCTCTTCTGTCGCGAGCTTGGCGCCGATGTCGGCGAGGGTGCCCCGCACGATGCGCTGGTCCGGCCAAGTCGCGCGCGCCACCACGGCGACGGGACAATCGCCTCCGTAGAGTGGCATCAACTCGGCAACGATCGTGTTGATGGCTTGAATTGCCAGGTGAAGCACGAGCGTCGCGCCGGTCGCGGCGAACGCTTGTAGTCGCTCGGCGCCAGGCATCGGTGAGGCCCGCCCCGGCATCCGGGTGAGAATGACGCTCTGGGCGACCTCGGGTACGGTGAGCTCGCGCCCGAGCAGAGCTGCGGCCGCGGCGAACGCCGGCACGCCGGGGGTCAAGGTGTAAGGAATGCCGCGGCGCTCGAGTCTGCGGATTTGCTCGGCGACGGCACTGAATACGGACAGATCGCCGGAATGAAGCCGCGCCACATCCTGTCCGGCGGCGTGGGCCGCCACGCATTCAGCTTCGATGTCGTCGAGCGTCAGCGGCGCAGTGTCGACCAGTCGAGCCCCGGACGGACAATATCGGAGCAGCTCCGGTGGGACGATCGAGCCGGCATAGAGACAGACCGGGCATTGCCCGAGCAGGTCGCGGCCACGCACCGTAATAAGGTCGGCGGCGCCCGGGCCAGCGCCGATGAAGTGCACGCTCATGATCGTTCCTCGCTGACGGCCAGCGCGCAGGTCGCGCTTCCAACCGCGATCCGCGGCAGGATCAACCGCGCCGTGGGGCCGCCCCCTGCCAGCGCTGCCGCTTCGGCGACCGAGGAAATCCCCATCAGTGCGAGCACACGTTCGGAGCGGGTTTCGGCGCGCGTGCCTGCCGCCTTGAGATCGGCCTCCGCAATCAGAACGAGAGGCACGCCAAGCGCGGCCGCGGCCGCGGCGACGCCGTGCTCGCCACGTTTGAGCTCGGGCGCAGCGATGAGGCTGAGCGCCTGCGCTGCGAAGCCAGCGCGCGCGAGCGCAGCGCCGATCACGGCGCCAATGTCGTCCGCCGACGCGCCTTTACGGCAACCGACGCCCGCGACGATCATGGCTTCTCCCAGACCCACCGGGTCACCGGCAGCGCCGGACGCCAGGCTTGCGTGCTGCCCATGGGTTCGACGCGGGCGATCGCGACGCGAGTTAGCTCGCCGCCGAGGGTTGCATGGCGAACCATGAGCAGCGCTTCGGTCTCGACCGTCACGGCGTTGACGACCAACCGTCCGCCAGGCCGAAGCGCGGCCACGGCAGCGTCGAGCACGCCGGCCGCGCCGCCGCCGATGAAGACCGCATCGGGCTGGGCGAGGCCCGCGAATGCCGCCGGCGCCCTACCCTCGATCACCTCGAGTCCCGGCACTCCGAATGCGGCGGCGTTACGTCGGATGCGCGCAACGCGGTCGCTGCGCGCCTCGATCGCGATGGCGCGCATCGAGGGATCAGCGAGCATCCATTCGATCGCCACTGAGCCGGCGCCGGCGCCCACGTCCCATAGCAATTCGCCCCGTCGCGGCGAGAGCGCGGCAAGCGTCATCGCGCGGATCTCGCGCTTGGTGATCTGGCCGTCGTGCTCGAAGAGCTCGTCGGATAGACCGGACGTTCGCGCGAGCACGCGCGCGCCCCGCGCGGCCTCGACTTCGATCGCAACGATGTTGAGCGGTCCGATGTCACCGAGATCGAAGCCCACGGCCGTCGTCGCGCGCAGGCGTTCGCGCGGCCCGCCCAACGCCTCGAGCACGGTCATACGCGAGGTGCCGAAGCCGGTATCGGCCAGGAGGCGGGCGAGCGCGGCAGGCCCCTCCCCGTCCGAAGTCAGCGCAAGCACGCGCGCGCCCGGCTGCAGATGCGGGCGGACGAGATCGAGCGCGCGGCCATGCAGCGAGAGCTGGGTCGTCTCCGGCAGCGCCCAGCCCAGACGCGCGGCGGCAAGACTGAAGGTTGAAAGCGCCGGCACCGTCAGCGTCTCGCGCGGATCGACGTGCCGCAACAAGACCGAGCCGACGCCGTAAACGAATGGATCGCCCGATGCGAGCACGCATACTTGCCGTCCGCGGTGCGCCAACACCTCCTCGACCGCGCGTTCGAACGGGCTTCGCCACGGCCGCGCGACGCCGCCGATGAGCGAGGCGGCAAGAACAAGATGCCGCTGGCCGCCAAACACCATCTCTGCCGCCTGGACAAGGTTTCGAGCGATCGGCGTCAGGCCCTCGACCCCGTCCTCGCCGATCCCGACGATGGACAACCAGCGGCGCGGCGCGGCAGTCTCGCGCGCAAGCGAGTCACCGAACGACATGCGACGCATCCTCATTCTCGGGGGCACGACGGAAGCGCGACGGCTGGCGGAACGCCTGGTCGAACGCGCCGACGTGGCCGTAACGGTTTCGCTCGCGGGCCGCACCACGATGCCGGCCGCGCACGCCGTGCCGGTGCGGATCGGCGGATTCGGTGGCGCCGAGGGCCTTGGCGAATATCTCATGGCCGAACGCGTCGACGCGCTTATCGATGCGACGCATCCTTACGCCGCAATCATCTCGGCCAATGCGGCGGATGCGGCGGCAGCCACGCGGGTGCCGCTGCTTGCGCTGCGCCGGCCGCCATGGGTACCGCGCTCGGGCGACCGTTGGATCGAGGTTGCCGATGCCGCCGCGGCGGTCCAAGCGCTGGGCGAAGCGTCCCGCCGTGTCTTCCTCGCGCTCGGCAAACGCGAGGTCCGAACCTTCGCGCAAGCGCCGCAGCACCACTATCTCGTGCGCAGCGTAGAGCCGGTCGATCCGCCGCTCGCGGTGCCGCACGCATCCTACGTCACCGGTCGTGGACCGTTCACCGAGGCCGACGATCGAGCATTGCTGGCGGCCCACGCCATCGACCTCGTCATCGCCAGGAATAGCGGCGGGACCGCGACCTACGGCAAGATCGCGGCGGCGCGCGCGCTCGGCCTCCCCGTCATCTTGCTGCGCCGCCCGGCCATGCCCGAGGTAGCGACGGTCGAGACTGTCGAGGAAGCGCTCATGTGGCTCGATCATGCGCTCGCGCTCCGCGGCGTATAGACGAGGGGGGCGTGCCCGGGCCGCGGCACGAGGCGGGTCTCGGCCGAACCGACGATGACGAGGGTCGCCATGTCGGCGCCGGCGGGATCGGCGGCTTGCAGCGTCGTGACTGCGACAGTCTCGTCCGCTCGACCGACCGCGCGGCCGAATACGGTGGGCGTCGTCGCCGGGAGATAACGCCGCAAGCGCTCCAAGGCGGTCGTGAGCTGCCATGGCCGAGCTCGCGAGATCGGATTGTAGAGCGCGATCACGAACCCCGCTTGCGCCGCCGCATCGAGCCTGCGCTCGATCACGGACCAGGGCTTCAAGTTGTCGGACAGCGACAGTGCACAGAAATCGTGGCCGAGCGGCGCACCGACACGCGCGGCCACCGCCAGCATCGCAGTGATACCGGGCACGATCTCCACGTCGAGACCACGCCAGGCCGCAGGACCCGACTCGATCTGCTCGCAAACGGCTGCCGCCATCGCGAACACACCGGGGTCGCCGCCGGATACCAATGCGACGTTAGTACCGGCGGCCGCCCTTTCGAGCGCTGCACGCGCCCGCGGCGCCTCCTGGCGATTGTCGGATGGGTGGCGGCTCTGTCCGTCACGGACCGGGGCGCGGTCGAGATAAGGTCCGTAACCGAACAGCGCATCGGCGGCGGCCAAGGCAGCATCCGCCTGTGGCGTGAGCCAGCGGACGTCTCCCGGGCCGAGCCCGACCACGGCAAGCCGGCCGCTCACGGCCGTCGCTCCCAGCCCGGCACCAGCACCATGGCAAAATACGGGGCGCAGTCGTCCGCCTTGGCGGCGAGTGGGATTGCCCGCTCATCCGTCATGGTGCCGCGCTCAACGTAGACGGCGCGAGCGAGACGCCCGGTCCGTTCGAGGGCGCGACGCACCTTGGGCAAATTGCGTCCGAGCTTGATCACGACGACGGCGTCCGTCTCGCCAAGGCGCCGCTCCAGTTCGTCTTGCGCGAGCGTGCCGGGAAGCACCGAAAACACGTCGTCGCCCTGCGCCATCGGAGTCCCGACCGCCGACCAGCACCCGGACATTCCGCTCACCCCTGCAACGACCTCGCTGCGATAGCGGTGAGCCAAGCGCACGTGCAGATGCATGTAGGACCCGTAGAACAGCGGGTCGCCCTCACAGACCACGGCCACCAGGCGACCGTCGTCGAGTTGTGCGGCCACATCACGCGCGGCGGCGTCGTAGAAGGTGCGGACGGCGTCGCAATAAGGTGCCTCGTCCTTCGGCAGCTCGGTCGTTACCGGAAACGTAAGCGGCAGTTCGCGGATGCCGGGTTTGAGGTAGCGCGCGGCGATGGTGCGGGCGTTTCCGCAGTTGCCGGCCTTGGTGAAATGTACGACCACGTCGGCCTGTTCCAGCACGCGCACCGCCTTGAGCGTGATCAGCTCGGGATCGCCCGGCCCAACGCCGACGCCGACGAGCTTTCCTGGGGCGCTCATATTTCGGCCCTCGCAAGCGCGTTGACGGCGGCGGCCGCCATCGCGCTCCCACCCATTCGCCCCAGCGCGGTGAGAAATGGAACGCCGCGCGAGTCCGCCGCCAACGCCTCCTTCGCCTCCGCGGCGCCGACGAAACCAACGGGAATGCCAAGAATCGCGGCGGGTTTCGGCGCACCGCCGTCGAGCATTTCGAGCAAACGAAACAACGCGGTCGGCGCGTTGCCGATCGCCACCAATGCGCCGCCGAGGCGGTCTTGCCACAAGTCGAGGGCGGCAGCGGAGCGAGTCGTGCGAAGTGTTTCGGCCAGCCGCGCCGCGCGCGGATCGTGCAACGTGCAAAGCACCTCGTTTTGTGCAGGCAGGCGCGGCCGAGTTACGCCGTGTGCCACCATCTCCGAATCGCACAAGATGGGCGCGCCGCGCGCGAGCGCCGCCCGCGCCGCGCCGACGAAGCCTTCGCCGAACACGATCCGGCTTGCGACCTCGACGCAACCGCAGGCATGAACCATGCGCACCACCACATCGGCTTCCTCCGCAGAGAAACGCGAGAGGTCCGCCTCGGCCCGAATAATGGCGAACGAGCGCTCGTAAATGCGGCCGCCGTCGCGAAGGTAGTCGAGCCGCTCACGCACCGGTGGCCTCGCCAAGGATCAAACGCCTGATCTGCGCGCGGTCGAGGCGGGACAGCACCTCGGCGGCGCTTTCGTCTCCCACGCGCAGGCGCCGCACGCCATCCGCCCACCGCGAGAGCGCGCCCGGCAATGCCTCCGGCATGAGCAGCACCAAAGGCTCATCGCGGACGGATCCATTCACCACCACGCCGCACCGGCCCTCGATGCCAACGACCGTCAGCGGCGTGGGGCGCGGGCAGGCGCAACCCTTGGCGCATCCCGACAGGTGCACCGTTGGCGCATCGGCGCCGGCGATCGCCGCATTCGCCGCAAGGCTCGGTGCGAGCGCGCGCGTGGAGATTTCCGCGGCGGCACAAATCGGCGCGCCCGCACAAGCGACAATCTGGCGGCGCGGATCATCCGCGCGCACGATGAAGCCTAGCCGTTGCGCGACGTCTGGCAGACGCTCGGCGCCATCTTCGATGACACCGACGACGAGGAGCGCGCGGCCGGGCGCGGTGCGAAGTCCCGTCGCACCTAAATCCGCCGCCGCGTGTCTAAGCTCCTCGAGTGCGGTCGCGTGCGTATGACCGAAGGCAAGACCAAGCCCGATCGCCGCTCGCCCATCGCGCAGCGCATGCATGCCGAGAGGGTCGGCCGCCGGCCGCCGCGGCGGCGGCGGAAGATCAACGAGGATGTCGGCGATGACACCGCGAAACGCGGCCGCGCCGTTCGTCGCGACGATATCCCTTGCGCGTGCCGCGGGGCCGCCGGCTGCGATCACGCGCAGCATGCGCATCGCTGCTTCAACCGCATGCTCGGCAGCGACGGCGCCGATGGGGGCCGCGGTCTCGGCATCGCCACCGACGGCGACGTGAAGGTGTGCGCCACTCGCTTGCGCCCGCATCCGCACGTCGGCCGTGACCGCGTCGAGGTGAAGCACTCCAGCGCCATCGATCGCGACGGAGACTTTTGGACCAATGTTGGCGGCGAACGGCGCCGCTGCAATCGCGTCGCGCAGGTCCGCGGCGATGGCGCCGGCATCGGCGGCTTCTCGGGGATCCAGGCCCGCGAGAGGATCGCTCAAGACCGGTGGACCCTCGCCAAATGCCAGGTCGATGCCGGCGACCGTTGCCGCGAACTGCTTTACGGAGTCTCCCGTCAATCCGCGGATTTGAACGCTTCCGCGCGAAGTGATCTCGATGACGCCGTTGCCGTACCTGCGCGCGGCCGTGCACAAGGCGGCGAACGCCTCGCACGGCATCGTTGTGCCCGTGGGCGTGAGCCGCACGAGCAGGCCGTCTCCCGTCGTCATGGGCTGCGAGAGACCGGGGCAAGCGCCGCGGCGGAGCGGAGCGTTCACGGCGCCACCTCTTTCGTGAGCATTCGCAAGCTCGCGTCGACGTCGTTGCGCCGAGGATGCCAAAGCCCGCGACGCCGAGCTGCGTCGAGACGCGCAGCAATGGCGGCAGCTGCCGCGGGATTTTTCCGCAGAAGAAAGCTGCGAACGACGTCGTCCGCGACATAGGCATCGTGCAGCAGATCGAAAAAGTGGCTCGCGACGGCGCCCGTCGTCTCCGCGAAGTCGACGAGCCGGTCGACGGTTTCCGCCAGTTCGGCTGCCCCGCGCGGACCATGCCGCAGTTGGCCTGCAATGAACTTGGGGTTGGCCGCGCGCGAGCGCACGATCCTCGCCAGGGCCGCGGATAACGAACGCGCGCGCGGGCGTGCGGGATCGGTCGTATCGAGAATGATGAGGTCAGGCGCACGCCCAAGCGCGGCCGCAGCCGCGGCGAAGCCGCCGACGAAGGCAACGTCTTCCGCTCCTTCCAACAAATCGCGCGCGGGATCTTCGGCGGAATGCACGAGCAAGTCCGCGGTCGCGACGCGGGCTTTGAAGGCGCCGGGAGCGAGCGCCGCGTCTGCCTCCGCGCCGCCGTAGGCGTGCGAGACGGCGGCAAGGTAAGAGTTTGCGAGTTGCTCGCGATCGATGTCCCGCCCCAGCAGGTCCTCGACACCGGCACCATAGGCTCCGGGCGCGGTGCCGAAAATACGCGCAATCGAAGCCTCTCCATGCGCTGATGACATGCGACAAGCGGCAGCGAGCGGGTTCTCGTCGGCCGCCTCCTCGCGCGCGGCCACCGCACGCACGGCGGCGTCGATGAGCGCAATCTGGGCGGGGAACAAGTCTCGGAACAAACCTGAAATTCGCCAGGTCACATCGACCCGCGGCCGCCCGGCACTCGCCGTGGGTAGAACCTCGACCCCGGTGACACGGCCGGTCGCCTGATCCCAGGTCGGACGGCAACCCATCAAGGCGAGCCCCTGCGCAATCTCCTCGCCGCCGGTGCGCAAGGTGGCGCTGCCCCAAAGATCGACCACCGACGCACGCGGCATTTCACCGTGCGTCTGCACGTAGACGCGGATCACCTCGTCGGCGGCGAGCCGGCCGAGATCGGTCGCCGTCGGCGTCGGCAGCGTGCGCGGGTCGGCGGCGAACATGTTGCGTCCAGTCGGCAGGACGTCGCGGCGACCGCGCGCAGGAGAACCAGCCGGCCCGGGCGCGATTCGGCGGACGTCCAACGCGGCCAGGATCGCAACGCGTTCCGCTTCGGCGCTTGCCCGCCAAGCAGGATCGCCAACGTCCATGGACGCGCGCCCAAAGACGTGAAGTCCGTCCTTGACCGCGAGATCCTTGAGATCGCATAGCCAAGCATCGATGCGCCGCAACGCATCGTCGGGAGTATCATCGGGCTGCACGCGCGCCTCGACCGCAAGTCCGGTCCGCTCGGCCTGTTCCAGGATCAATCGCGCGAGCCGTTCCCGCCGGCGCCGATCAAGGCCGTCCGCCTGCGCGTATTCGTCGACAAGCCGCTCGAGCTCGCGGGCGTCTCCCGCGAGGCCTGCCTCGATGAGCGGCGGCGGCAGGTGGCCGATGGTCACCGCGGCGATCCGCCGCTTTGCCTGCGCGGCTTCCCCAGGGTTGCTGACGATGAAGGGATAGATCACAGGCAAGCAGGCGACCATCAATTCCGGGAAGCATGAGGCGGTCAGCGCGACGGCCTTGCCAGGCAGCCATTCGAGCGTGCCATGCGCGCCCATGTGGACGAGGGCATCGACCTTCGCAACATGCCGAAGCCAAAGGCCGAACGCGAGCAACGCGTGGCGCGGCGGCAAAGTCGCGTCGTGATAGTCGGCTCGACGATCAGTCGAGCGTCCTCGGTCTGGAGGGAATGCGACGAGGATGTTTCCGAAGCTCCGCGCGCGAAAACGAAATGCGCCGTCACGCACCTCGCTGTCGTTGCCGGCGTCGCCCCATGCGGCCTTCACGCGCGCGATGGCTTCATCGGGAAGGGTCGCGACGAGGTCGCAATAGCGCTCGAGCGGAAGAACCGCATCGTTCGAAGGTTCAAGCAAAGCATCGAGCAATGCGCGCGAAGTTTTCGGCGCATCGGTGACGCCATAGTTCGCCTGTTGCATGTCCGACAGCAGCTCGACAACGCTCGCCGGAACATCGAGGCCCACGGCATACCCGGCTCGGCCCGGCGCGCCTGGGTAATCGGGCAACAGCACCGCCACGCGCCGCTCGGAGCGCGGTGTGGCTTGAAGCGTGATCAGCGCCGCGATGCGATCGGCCAGGATCGTGACCCGGTCTGCCTCCGGCAAACTCCCGAATGCGCTGAAGCAGAGATCATCCTGTGCCGGTAGCGGTCCCTTGAAAGCAACCACGCCTTGCAGCACTCGCCCGTCGAGTTCGGGCAACACGACGTGCATCGCGAGATCGGCGGGCCCGAGGCCGCGCGGACTTTGCGACCAGGCCGAACGCCTGGTCGTTGCAATCACGGCCTGCAGCACAGGCACATCGGTTTCGGCGAACGGCGTCGGTTCGCCGGCAGCCGCGGCCGCGGCGAAGGCAGTCGCGGTGACGATGACGGCCGGCTTAAGGCGCGCCAGCGCCGCGCGCACGAACTCGGCTGCCGCGCGATCCTTCAGGCTCGGGACCACCAGCGGAGCAGGTGCGAGACCCCGTTCTGCCAGCGCTCGACACAGCGCATCGATCGGTGCCGTGTCGGCCGCCAGCAACATCGCGCGGTAGAAGATGATCGGCACGCAGGGCCGGCCGCGCTGACAGAACGCGACGAGTCGGTCGAGGTCGACGGCGCCTTCACCGGGGATGTAGCCGGCCGTACGCGGCAGCGGGCGCGGCTCGGGCGCTTCGATGCGCACTCCCGAATGTCGCGCAAGCCGCCGAAGCAGCGCTCCCAAATTCTCTTCTCCGCCTTCGCGGAAAAAGTGCAACAGCGTGTTGAGTTCGTGGGTCGGCAACGTAGAGGCTTCAGCCAGGCGCGGATCATCGCGATCCTCGCCCGGCAGAACCGCAAGCGCGATGGAACTTGCGCGCGCAAGGGATGACAGCCGCTCGACGCCGTAATGCCACCAGTCGAGGCCACCAAGCAGGCGGACGACGACGACCTTTGCGTGCCTTCCGACGGTGTCGAGCCAAAGATCGACCGAGAGTGGATGGCGCAGATCCCGCAGGTTCGCGAGCCGAACCGTGGGAAGCACATCGCGCTGCGCTGCCCAGGCGGCCGCAAGGCCGGACAGATCGCTGTCGGCGAAAGACAAAATGACGATGTCACCCGGTGACTGGCGCAGATCGACCGCTTCGACCAGCTCGTCGATGGAAGCCGAAGTGGACGCCAGCAGATGCATCCTTCACCCTAGCAGCGTTCGCACAACGCCGTCGCGATCGAGCCCCCGCAAACCGATGACGACAAGCCGACCTTGCCGCCCCTCCGCCGCGGTCCACGCGCGATCGTAGTGGTGGCTGACGCGCGGACCGACGGCCTGTACGAGCAGGCGCATCGGCTTGCCGGCGACAGCGGCAAATCCCTTCACGCGCAGAACGCTTGCATCCGCCGCTGCAGCCGCAATGCGAGCCGCGAGGCCCGCCGGATCGGAAATCTCCGGCAGCGGCAGGACGAAGCTTTCGAAATCGTCATGGTCGTGCTCCAGCTCCGCGTCATGGCGCGTGCGGCGATTGGCGATGTCATCTTCCGTTCCGATGCCCAGCCCGAGCAATGCCGCCGGATCCACTTTGCCGTTGGCCACCGGCACAATCTTCACGGCACGCGGCAACGCCCGCACGATCGCAGCGATTGCCTTCTCGGTGCCGGGGGGATCCAACAGGTCGCGCTTGTTGAGCACCACGAGATCGGCGCAGGCAATCTGATCGTCGAAAACCTCCTCGATTGGATCGTCATGATCGAGCGCGGCGTCGGCTTCGCGCTGGCGCGCGAGCGCACCAAGGTCGGCGGCGAGGCGTCCCTCAGCCAGCGCAGCGCCGTCGACCACGGCGACGACGCCGTCGACCGTGACCCGACTCTTGATCGCCGGCCAGTGAAACGCCTGGACCAGCGGCTTCGGCAACGCCAGGCCGGACGTCTCGATCACGATATGCTCGACCAAGGGTTTTCGCGCCAGGATCGTGTCCAACGCAGGTACGAAGTCGTCGGCAACTGTGCAGCAGAGGCAACCGTTGGCCAGTTCGACGATGTTCTCTTGCGGACACGCCTCATCGCCGCACCCCTTGAGAATTTCCCCGTCGATGCCGACGTCGCCGAACTCGTTGACGATCACGGCCAATCGCCGCCCGTTCGCGTGGGACAAGACGTGCCGGATCAGCGTCGTCTTCCCGGCCCCGAGGAAGCCGGTCACGATGGTGCATGGCACGCGCGCGGACGAAGTGCTCATTCGAGTTCCTCGAAGTTGACAGGCGGTACGCGGGCGATGAGCCCGCGCTTGAGCGGTTGCGGCCTTCCCCGCCATGGCATCATGCCGTCAGTCGCGCATGCCAGGAGGCGTGCGCCGTCGACGAGTGCCGGCCCGCAAGCGACATCGAGGCCGCCGAACACGTAGGTCCAGCAGCCATTGCAGCGCACGGCAGCACTCAAGCCGCGCGTGCAATTCGCCAAGCAGCGGACTGGTTTGATCACGACGCCGCTGCCTTCGGCAGCTTTCGCCGTCGCCGCGGCCAAGATTGCACCGGGGCGCGGTTCGCTCTC
>Ga0318509_10000365_pt1 | contig 12959 bp, 12 predicted proteins | sample GRESIP084b2f22_FD_203477 | JGI IMG/M metagenome (GOLD analysis project Ga0318509, IMG submission 203477) | Tropical soil microbial communities from Luquillo Experimental Forest, Puerto Rico - GRE.SIPMG.084b2f22 | ecosystem: Environmental > Terrestrial > Soil > Tropical forest > Bulk soil...
ATCATGTGCTCACCATCCGCGAGCGGCCGAAGCCGCTTTGCTTGGCGTAAACTTCGCCGCTCCAGACCGCACCACAGTCGATCAGCTCTGCGCCAAGGCCAAGTCTTATGGCGTCAAGGTTTTGGGCGATCCGGCGCCGCTGTCCGGCGCCGTCGGCGGCGGCTATGGCTTCCGCTTCGAGACGCCCGACGGACTGCCGATGAGCATCTCGTCGGATGGCACGCAGCATCTCGACGTCGTCCTCGATCGCTCGCGCCCGACCAAGATCAGCCACGTCGTGCTCAACAGCGCTGACGCGGACGAGCAGATGCCGTTTTTCATCGACGTGCTCGGCTTCAGGCGCTCTGACAGCACGCACATGATGGAATTTCTGCGCTGCTGCTCCGACCATCACAGTATCGCAATTGTCCGCGGCAGCGGACCCTCTCTCAATCACGTCGCCTACGAACTACCTAACATCGACGGGCTGATGCGCGGCACCGGCCGGGTCAAGCGGAATGGGTTTGACATCGAATGGGGCGTCGGCCGCCACGGCCCCGGCAACAACGTGTTCTCCTATTTCATCGAGCCGAACGGCTTTGTCGCGGAATACACCACCGAACTCGATCAGATCGACGAGGCCACTCACGTTCCGCAAGATGCGCAATACTGGGACAAGGTGATGCCGACCCGCGGCGACCGCTGGGGCACGGCCGGGCCCCCGTCGAACCGCATGCAATTCGCCATGTCGGGGGGCCTCTATCTCGGTGCCGAGCCGCCCGAGGGAGTGCGCTGCGAAGATATTATCGGACGCAAGCTGCGATGATTGAGGCTGCGGTGCCCGACGCTCGATTTTCGTTGCTATGGTTCATGTTCTAAGACCCGCTTTGGGTCATAAGCGGAAGTAGAGCCTCAAATCGGAATGTCTGCTTTACCCCCGATAGCGGACATTGGAACTCAGTCGCGCAATGTCCGCTTTGTGCCAAAAGCAGACATTCGCCAACTCATTCGATTACCCGATTGGCGAGCGCCAAAAGGTTGGGTGGAATTTCACGCCCTATCGCTTTGGCCGTCTTGAGGTTGAGCACCAATTCGAACGCAGTTGGTTGCTCAATGGGTAAATCAGCTGGCTTCGCCCCTTTGAATATCTTGCTGACGAAGACCGCTGCGGTCCTAAACACTTCTTGGTAGTCAGGCCCATACGACATCAACCCACCTGCCTCAACAAATGAGACGTCCTCGAACATGGTGGGTATTTTGTTGCCATTCGCAAAATCAAGAATGCGCGCTTGATATTTGCGGGTGAATGCTTCCGTTGTTACTAGCAGCGCGTCTGGGCGCTGTGTCAGAAGGTCGGTGAACGCCGCATCAAGTTCCTCGAGATTCCGCGGCCCCACGGTATGAAGCAAGACATGTGACTGATCGGCTGCAACCTCCGTTTCGCGAACGCGATGGGCCATGCCGGGGTTGGATGAATCCCACAGAATGGCGAAACGGGAGATGCCAGGGTCCAGCCTATGAAGCATGTCGAGCCGCTTCGCGCTGAGCTCAGGTGCCATTAGCGAGTTGCCGGTTATGTTTCCACCAGGCCGCGCCAAGCTTGCGACCAAACCAACACCGACGGGATCGCTGTTAGCACCAAGAACGATGGGAATCGTGGCAGTAGCCTGCTTTGCCGCAAATCCGGCCGGGGTGCCGATCGTCACAATCACATCGACCCGCTGTTGCACCAAATCTGCTGCAAATTCCTTCAGTCGTTCAGCGCTGCCTTCGGCTGGTCTCCGATCGATTACAAGATTCTTACCTTCCACATAACCGAGTTCGTCGAGCTTGCGCGTGAAGGGTGCAGTGAAAAATGAATTGTCGCCGCCCGTTTCGAGCAGTCCAATTTTAAAGCGTTGTTGCGCGCGTGCTAACAATGGCCAGCAAGCCGCCATGCTGATGAGAAGCGATATGAACTCCCGGCGCCTCATTCGCTCACCTCGTCGGCGGCACTTACTCCAGCACATCGCCCTCTTGGTTCAGCACCCGGCGCGCAAAATAATAGAAGGTCGCCGCAACCGCGCGCGGCTTCAGCCGGTAGTCGTGCGCCTCACGCGCGATTTCCGGTTGGATCGGCTTGATCGTGCCGATAGATTGCGCAAGCACCTGCATGCGCGCGGCACGCTCGATGAAAACCGCGAGTACGGCCGCCTCCTCGATCGTTTCGGTCGCGACCAGTTGCCCGTGATGAGCTAGCAGGATAGCGCGCTTATCGCCCAGTGCCTCGTGAATGATCCGGCCTTCCTCGTCGCCGATCGGCGGTCCCGGCCACTCAGGTAAATAGGCGCAGTCGTCATAGAACATGGCGGTGTCCATGTGGGCGGCGATTAACGGCTTACCGACCAACGACAGCGCCGAGCAATACGGTGGATGGGTGTGCACGATCGCCTTTACGTTCGGCCGATGGCGGTAGATCCACAAATGGAAGCGATTTGACGGATTCACCATTCCATCGCCCTGAAGGAGCTGCAGATCATCGTCAACCAGCACAATGTTGCTGGCGCACGCCTCATCGAAACCGAGACCGAAGCTCAGCATCTAATAGGTGCCCGGCTGGTCGCCGCGCGCCGTGATCTGGCCGGCGAGCGCAGACTCATGGCCCTCCGCGGCTAGGATTCGGCAGCTAAGCGCCATCTTCTGACGTAGTGTCCACGGGGGCACGGCCAGATGGCGCTCCATCTGATCGGTAGTGCGCGCGTGGTATTCTGCTTTCTCACGAATGATAGCGTCGGTCATGTCCCGTTGCCTCCTGCTATTCTGGTTTCACGCCGGCCTGGCGTGCTAGCGCGGCCCATTTCGGAATCTCGGTCGCGACATAGGCAGCCAGCTCAGCCGAGCTATTGCCGACTACATCGGCGCCTTGCTCACGCAGTTTGTCCCGCAGGTCCGACAACGCGAGTGCTGTCACCGTGGCTTCGTGCAGTCGCTCCAGGATTGGCGCCGGCGTGCCAGCGGGTGCAAATAGAGCGTAGGCATTTTCGGTCACCAGCTGCGGATAACCAGCTTCCGCGGTGGCCGGTATCTCGGGCATCGTCGCACTGCGCTTCGGGCTAGTGATTGCGAGCGCACGCAGCGTGCCCGCGCGGACATGGGGTTGCAGCGAGAGCGTGGTCTCGAATGCGAGTGGAACCTCACCCGCGAGCAGCGCGGTAATGGTCGGACCGCCGCCGCGATATGGCACATGCTGTAGCGCCAAACCTGTCAGCTCGTTGAACAGCTGACCGGTCAAATGGAACACGGTGCCTACGCCAGCCGAGCCGTAATTGGCGAGGGACTTCGGATCGGCTTTGGCGGCTTCGACGAACGCGCGCACAGTAGTGGCCGGCACGCGTGGATTTACCGCCATGAGGATCGAGGTCGACGCAGCCATCGTGATCGGCGCAAAATCCTTCACGGTGTCATACGGCAGCTTTGCATAGATGCTGGGGTTAATGACGTGACTGGTTGGAACCAGCAACAGCGTATAGCCATCCGGTGTGGCCTTGGCGGCTAGCTCTGTGCCAAGCACGCCACCAGCGCCGCCGCGATTGTCAATGACGATCGGCTGACCCAGGATCGCTCTTAGCTTATCGGCGAGCACGCGGCCGACGATGTCGGTACCACCGCCCGGCGGATAAGGGACAATGAGCCTGATCGGCCGGCTCGGAAAAACGTCCGCTGCGCCTGCGGCGGCGGGCAATATCATCGGTGCGCCGCCAAGAAAGATGAGGATCTCTCGTCGCCTCATGGGCTCGCTCTCAGAGCGAGCAAACCTAACATGTTGTTGCAGTGCCGTATTGTGCGTCGCAAGCATGCCACTCGATGTCCGCTTTGGGTCAAAAGCGGACGTGGATTGGCACGGTCCTGATGTCCGCTTTACCCCCAAAAGCGGGAGTCAAGTTCGCTCATCAATCAGCTTGTCTGCACGAGCGACTAGGGTTGCCGGTATCTCAACTCCAATCGCCTTTGCGGCCTTTAAATTGATAACCAGCTCGAATTTATCCGGTTGCTGCACCGGAATGTCGGCAGGCTTGGTGCCGCGAAGTACTTGCACGGTGATTCTCGCCCGCTGACGGTACAAATCGGTAATGCGTGCTCCATAGCCGGCGACCGCGCCCGCTTCCGCGGTTTCCGGAAATTGGAAAATCGACGGAAGACGAACGGCCGCGACACGATCGAGCACGACACGGTTGCTTTGACTACCAGGTACCGAGAACAGAGGTGACGCCAGAAAGTTCAGCGCCTCGGCGCCGGACGCTTTGGCGGCGTCGATTGCAGGTGTGATCTCTCCCGGGCTGCTGACGCGAAAAACTGAGAGCTCGACGCCGCGCGAGCGTGCCGCATGCTCCAGCGCCTGCAGGTGATATTCTGGGGCTGCGTTGCCGTCTGCCATTGCCGCTATTTTGCGCGCCCCGGGTACAGCCTCGATCAAAATTTCCTGCCGTTTGGTGTCGAGTTCAGGTGACACAAACTGATGCCCGTGATGTTACTGCCAGGACGGGCAAACGAAGCAACAACTCCTTCCGCTACCATGTCCTCGGCTATGCCAATCAACGGTATGGTATGAGTGAGGCTCTGAAGCGCCTTCAAGGCACGCGCGGGACCAGCGATGATCGCGTCCGGCGCGGCTTTCACCAAGGCCGCCGCTAGTTCGGAAAGATGCCCATAATCCGCATCGAAGCCATCAGGAATCACCGCGAGATTTTGGCCTTCAACAAAGCCGTTGCGGCGCAGTTCGTCGAATAATGCAATCGGGGCCGGTGACTGACGTGGGGCGGGAACCACGAACGCGAGACGATAGACACGGCCGGGCTCCTGCGCCCACACCGGGAGCGGCCACCCAACAGCCGCGCCGCCGATCATTTTGATAAAATCGCGTCGTCGCATCGCCAGTCCCCAAGGCTCAGAGCAAGGCATCGTAGCGGGTCAAACTGGCAGGCTGGAAGTGGCCAAAACGACCCTCAGCAATGTCCGCTTAGGTCATGAGCTGCCGTAAAGCAGCTTCGACGGTTAGTCTGCTCAATCAATTTCAGACATTGGTGTGATGGTCGCCGATCGACTAAGCAATGTCCCGTACGGTGCAGCCATGCAGACAAGTATACGCCATCGTCATGGCTGCTCCCTCCGCAGTGCCCGCAGCACGCTCCAGTGCGTTATCTGGGACATCGAATGTGAGAACATCGTCGTCGGTTTCGGCACGGTAACCAGCGTTACTATCCATCAAACCAACCCCATAGTTTGGCGCGCAGTACCAGGCCCAACTCTGACACGAACTGAACCAACTGACGAGGCACCACGCCAACGCGATCCAGATGTCCGCTTTGGGTCAAAAGCAGACATTCAAGCGCCTTCGTCTGATGTCCGCTTTACCCCCAAAAGCGGACATCACCGCAGCGCAAACATATGTCCGCTTTGTGCCAAAAGCGGACATTTAGGCGGCTGGTGGGATATGATTATAGTGTGCCTGGGAAGGTGCTCAAGCTCGCGGGGCATCACCATGGAACTTCCCCGTCGCAAATTCCTGCATCTCACAATAGGCGCTGGGGCGCTCGCAGCCTGGTTAGATGCCGCGTTGGCGCTCGATTATCCGACACGACCGGTACATCTAATCGTAGGCTTTCCAGCTGGCTTCACGCCCGACATTATCGCGCGCCTGAGTGCTCAGGCGCTGTCAGAGCGACTCGGAAAACAAATTATTGTCGATAACCGCCCTGGTGCGGCGAGCAATATCGGTACCGAACTCGTCGTGAAAGCGTTTCCGGACGGTTATACGCTCCTTGGCGCCACGGGCGCTAATGCCATCAATGCGACGCTTTATGAAAATCTGAGTTTCAATTTCATTCGCGACATCGCGCCGGTCGCAAGCATTGTCCGTGCTCCACTCGTCATGACCGTCAACCCATCTGTTCCGGTCGACACGGTTCCCCAGTTCATCGCCTACGCCAAAGCCAATCCGGGCAAGATCAATATGGCTTCGGGCGGGATCGGCAGCACACCCCACGTTGCCGGCGAGCTGTTCAGTATCGTTGTAGGCGTCGATTTGGTTCACGTCCCCTATCGCGCCAATCTCGTCCCCGATCTGCTCGCCGGTCAGGTGCAGCTGGTGTTTGCGCCGATACCGACGGTCATCGGGTACGTGAAAGCCGGCAAGCTGCGTGCTTTGGCTGTGACCAGTACAACGCGCGTGCTGGCGCTGCCGGATATCCCGACCATGACCGAGTTCGTGTCAGGCTATGAAGCGAGCACGTGGTTTGGCATTGGTGCGCCGAATGGGATTTCCGCCGAAATCATCGTAAAGCTCAACAAGGAGGTCAATGCGTGCCTCGCCGATCCGACGATGATCGAGCGCCTCACCGACCTCGGCAGCGATCCGATAGCAATGACTCCTGCCGAGTTTGGTAACTACATTGCCGAGCAGACCGCGAAGTGGGAAAGGGTGATCCGAACGTCCAATATCAAGCCCGAGTAAAATTCGACGCGCGCGGCATGATCGGCCTCGTGCACTAAGGAGAATTTGCAGTGGGACGGGTTGTAACATTTACGAACTTACGGCCGAGCAAAATTATTAGCGGCACTCACACTGCGGCTATTACACAGGGAGAAACACAGGAGATGGCGGCCGAATACATTCGGATACCGCCGGGACAGCAATGGATCGCCACGGCGCCTCCAGAGACAGACTGCTACTTGTTCATCGTCGACGGTGCCTGCGCGATTTCTGCAGCCGATAATCGGCATCGTTTCTCCACACAGACATTCGCGGTGGTGCAAGAAGGTATTGAGTTCACCGTCGAGAATGACAGCAGCGCGCCGGCAAGCATCATCAAGGTCGTCGCACCCCCGCAGGCGAATGGCCGGGGCACGCCTGGCTTTACGGGCAAACTCGCGGTCACTCAACGCGCTGCGGCACCGATTGTTAATCTGCCGGAGGAGAAAAAGACTCGAATTTATTTTGTAGATGACGATGCGATCAGATCCCAACGTGGCCACGCGATGATCGTGGTCTACGAAAAAGATACTGTCACCGGCCTACATCACCATCCCAATGCGGAAAGCATGTTCGTCATACTTGAAGGCGCGTTGCAGTTTATCGTGAATGGGGAGCCGGTCGTGCTCACGCCTGGTCAAGCCGTATATTTCGGCCTTAACGACCAGCACGGACTGCGTGTTGCTGATGGAGCGTCGAGCGCGAGCTTTCTCGAGTTCCATATCCCCGCCGCTTACTCCACGGTTCGGGGCCATGCCTAGCATGTCCGCTTTACCCCCAAAAGCGGACATTGGTTGAGCGCATCGAGATGTCCGCTTTGTGCCAAAAGCGGAAGTGAACGTCATTCCCCAAAACTTAGGCCTTGGCCAATCGGGGCCTTTTCTTTGTCGTCACGCCCAGTGATCCTCCACGCAGCCAGCCTGGGCCAGGACCGAGTCATCGTGCTGTCGCACAAATTTTGAGCCTTCGTCAGAATCAAAAGTCAAGTTCCGCTGCGTTTTGATGGCGGAGGCCCAATGGCCATCACGGTGCGGAACCGCACGGCATTGACGCGCCGCGCGGTGATGAGGAGCACTGTCGCGACGGCGGCCTGCACCGCGATCGGCGGCATCGCGTACCCTTCCTTGAGCTTCGCCCCGGGCCGGCCGCAGATCACGCACGGCATACAGTCCGGCGATGTATCGGCGGACTCGGGCGTGGTCTGGGCGTGCGCCGATCGGCCGGCGCGGATGCTGGTCGAGGTGGCAACCACCGACACATTCCGCGACATTGGACGCGCCGTATTCGTCGACGCGCTGCCAGAATCGGACTTCACCGCCAAAGCGCTGCTCGACGATCTGCCACCGGGACAGGATATTTTCTATCGCATCAGCTTTCAGGATCTTTCCAGCGCGGTGTTCGGTGACCCGAAAGTTGGACATTTTCGCACCGCGCCCGCCGGCCGACGCTCGATCTCGTTCGTCTGGTCGGGCGACACCATGGGCCAGGGCTGGGGCATCGATCTCGCGCGTGGCGGTATGCGCAGCTACGCCGCCATGCACCGAAATGCGCCGGATTTCTTCATCCATTGCGGCGACAACATCTATGCCGATTGTCCGATCGCGGCGACAAGGAAACTGCCCGATGGCACGCTATGGCGCAGCGTCGTGACCGAGGAGAAATCGAAGCCCGCCGAGACGCTCGCCGATTATCGCGGCAATTACAAATACAATCTACTGGACGAGAATTTACGCGCCTTCAACGCAGCGGTGCCGATGATAGCGCTGTGGGACAATCATGAAGTGATGGAGAGGTGGTGGCCGGGCGAGCCGCTCTCGGGCAGGCCTGTTGACGAAAGCAATACGCTGATTTTCGCCGCGCGCGCCCGCCGCGCCTTCCACGAATTCTTGCCAGTGCGCGAAAGTTTGACTGAGCCGGGGCGCGTCTACCGAAAGTTACGATATGGCCCGCTGCTCGACCTGTTCATGCTCGACATGCGCAGTTACCGCGGCCCCGACGGCCCACACGATGACCGCGTCTACCGGCCCGATGATTATCTGCTCGGACCGGATCAAGTCCTCTGGCTCAAACGCGAGCTGACCGCCTCGCGCGCGATCTGGAAGGTGATTGCCGCCGACACGCCGATCGGCAACGCTGTCGATGTTACAGGAATCGAGCAAGCCGACGGGCCGCGCGGCCGGGGTCTCGAGATCGCCGACCTGCTCGCTTTCATTAAACGTGCTGGCGTACCCAATACGCTCTGGCTCACCGCCGACCTGCACTACACCGCCGCGCATTATTACGATCCGAACCGGGCTGTGTTTCAGGATTTCGAGCCATTCTGGGAATTCGTTTCCGGACCGCTGCATGCGGGGACCTGGACGGAGGTTGCGTTGGCCCCCACGTTCGGTCCGCATGTCGCCTTTCACATGGCCGCGAACGCCGCACAAGGCGACAACCTTGCACCGTCTTATGGACTGCAATTTTTTGGCCAAGTGATGATCGACGGCGCGACCGGCGCGCTCACTGTGACACTCAAAGACGTCGAGGATCGCGCGCTGTGGTCGATCACGCTCGATCCAGCCTCAACAGATTAGAGCAAGCTCTGTGCGATCTGAATGTCCGCTTTGGGTCAAAGGCAGACATTCCCTAACGTCCCCTAACGTCCGCCCAATGTCCGCTTTACCCCCAAAAGCGGACATGGGAACTCAACCGCGTGATGTCTGCTTTGTGCCAAAAGCGGACGTGAGCCAGTTATTCGATCACCTCGTCGGCGCGAGTAAGCACTGATTGCGGAATGGTGAGGCCCAGTGCTTTGGCAGTTTTGAGATTGACTACAAGCTCGTACTTAGTCGGCGCCTGCACCGGGAGATCGCCTGGATTCTCACCTTTGAGGATGCGATCGACGTAGCCCGCGGCACGACGGAACTGGTCGAGGAAGTCGGATCCGTAACAGATCAACCCGCCGGCGGTGCAGTAGAACGCTGAGGGGTAGACGGCCGGGAGGCGGTGGCGGGCCGCTAGCGTGACGATGAGATCACGATGGAGGGCTGCTGCGGGGCTTCCGGTTACGATCAGGCCGCTATTCGCGCCTTGCGCGAATGCATTTATCGAGCGTTCGAGTTCGCCGGCGTCGCGCAAATCAATCGGGCGTAATTCCAGGCCGAGCGAGGGCGCAAAGGCCTGCAGCACACCGAACTGGCCGGGGCCGGCCGCAATTAGCGGAATCGCGCAGCACGGCGACACGGGTGACGCGCGGCGCGACTTCCTTGATTAGGTCCAGCCATTTGCTGGCGAATGAATAATCCTGCCCGGTGAAGCCGGTCGCGTTACCGCCCGGCCGCGCCAGGCTCTCGACATAGCCGGCGCCGACCGGATCGGCGACAGCCGCAAACACGATCGGAACGGTGCGGGTCACCTCCAGCAGGGCCGATACCGATGCACTGGAATTGGCCAGAATGACGTCCGGCGCTAGCGCCGCCAGCTCCGTCGTATATTTGCGCATCGTGTCCGGCTTCCCATCGCCCCATCGATAATCGAGTCGGAGGTTTTGCCCCAACGTCCAACCGGCTTGTTGCAGGGCCTGCGCAAAAGCAGTCACCCGCGTCTGTCCCTCGACATCGTCGGCGGGAAACGGCGTGAGCACACCCACCCGCCGCATGCGCTCACGCTGCTGCGCGCTCGCAGTGAACGGCCAAGCGGTGGCCGATCCAGCAATTCCTTTGATGAGGTCGCGTCGTCGCATTGCCTGCCCCGAGGCCGAAGACTACGCCAACAATCCCGATTACATCAGGGATTTACCACCGGCGAAATGGGGCTCAGAAGGGTAGTTGCACAGCAGCAAGCTTGAGCTGCGGATGTCCGCTTTGGGTCAAAAGCAGACATTGACGAGTGCCCGGGCAATGTCCGCTTTACCCCCAAAAGCGGACATCGGAACTCAGTCGCGAAATGTCCGCTTTGTGCCAAAAGCAGACATATGCACCGCAACAAAGTGACCGTTTATTCGATCACTTTGTCGGCGCGCACAAGGAATGACTCGGGGATCTTCAAGCCCATAGCCTTCGCGGTCTTCAGATTCACGACCAACTCGTACTTGACCGACAACTGCACCGGAAGGTCAGCCGGCTTTGCCCCGCGAAGAATCTGGTCGATGTAGGTTGCGGCTTGACGATACCCATCGGCCGGAACGTTCCCGTAGGAAATGAGACCACCATTCTCGGCAAAGTAACGGAAGGCGTAAATTGCCGGTAAGCGGTATCGCTCAGCCGGACCGATGATCAAATCACGATGTACAAGCATGAAAGTGCTCGGCAACACGATGAGGCCGCCGTCGGGCTCGCGCGCGAATCCCGCGATGACAGTTTCGACGTCGGCCGGGTCGTGAACAGGTGACGCAACGATTTCTACGCCGATTGACGAAGCCGCGCCTTTGAGGGGCTCGAGAAACCGTTGCGCGTAGGGTGCGGTTGGAGGGTTGAATAAATACATCACTCGGGCCGGGCGCGGCACGATCTCCATCAGCAACTCGAGCCACTTGCTCGTCAATGTGAGCGGAAAATTGTTGATCCCGGTGGCATTGCCGCCAGGGTGCGGAAAGCTCGCGACGAACCCGCTACCTATTGGATCGCCGACCTGCACGAAGACGACAGGGATGGTGTGCGTCTCGCGGAGCACCGCCGCTGTCGGGGGCGTGCTGTCGGTCAGGATCACGTCGGGTCGCGTATCCACGATCTCTCTTGCGACCTTGGAAATCGCCTCAGGATCCGTCCCAGACCGACGCTGTTCGAACCGGATGTTTCGCCCTTCCGTCCACCCGAACTTCCGAAGTTCCTCGTGCAGCGTCGTAAATCGCAGCGAAGCTTCCGGGTCGTCTGCGGCGAACGCCATCATGACGCCGATTCGCCGCATCTGGTCTGGCTGCTGCGCTCGCGCCAAAACCGGCCAAGCTGCTATTCCACAACCGACAAGGGTGATGAACTCGCGTCGCCTCATTCGATCACCTCGTCGGCGCGCACTAGCAGCGACGGTGGCACATCGAGGCCAAGCGCTTTTGCGGTCTTGAGATTGACAACCGTTTTATAGTTGGTCGGCACTTGTACTGGCAGTTCACTAGGTTTTGCGCCGTGCAGAATGCGGTCAACATAGGACGCAGCCAGTCGATATGGCTCGATCTCATCGTTTCCGTAGCACATGAGACCGCCAGCATCGACGAACACGCGGAACGGATAGACGGCGGGTAAACGATAGCGGGCCGCAAGCGCGATCACGAGATCGCGACGAACAATGGTTGTCGAGTCCGGCGGCACGACCAAGCCGCCGTTCGGCGCGGCGGCGAACGATTCGATAGCGTGGTCAATGTCTGCATCTACGCTCTCGACGGGAGTCGGCACAATCTTAATCGCGAGCGGGGGCGCAGCGACTTCTGCCGAGCGCGGGAAGTAGTCAAACGCGCTGCCGCTTGTCTTAGGATTGCCCACAAGAGCAATGCGGGTCAGGTGTGGCGCAATCTCCTTGAGCATCGCTAACCACTTACCCACAATTCCCGCCTCGTATTGCAGCACGCCAGTGAGATTCCCTCCTGGCCGAGCAAGGCTGGTGATAAAGCCTGCACCGATCGGATCGGAGACGTTTGTGAACACGATAGGGATACCGCGAGCTTCCTGTTTTAGCGCGGTGGTAATCTGAGTTGACTGCGCCAGGATCACTTCCGGTTTTAACGCCACTAGCTCTTTCGCCAGCGGAACATATTGATCGATCCTCGCAGCCGCGAAGCGGTACTCGATGTGGAGATTACTCTGCTGTGACCATCCGAGTCGTTCAAGTTCCTGTTGAAATGCCGCGAGGCGTGCCTTTGCGTCCGGGTCATCGGCAGCGAAAGACATCAGCACGCCAAGCCGTCGTAAGCTATCAGCTTGCGCGCTTCCTGCGAGCGACAAAGCGGCAGTCGTGCTGGCCAGACCGGCGATGAAGTTGCGTCGCCTCATGGGCGTTGCCCTCGAGCCGAGCAATACCTTAGCACATCGTCGGACGACTACGGTGCAGTGCGGAATAGAAAAACGGCCGATGTCCGCTTTGGGTCAATAACGGACATCGGGGTTCATCAAATGAATGTCTGCTTTACCCCCGAAAGCGGACATTGGTTGAGCGTGTCGGGATGTCCGCTTTGTGCCAAAAGCGGACATTGTGGTGGGCATTGGATATAATTGGTGCTCAGGCTCTGGGGGCATCACCATGAAACTTCCCCGCCGCAAATTTCTGCATCTCGCCGCCAGCGCCGCCGCGCTACCAGCCATGTCTAGCATCGCATCGGCGCTCGATTATCCAACGCGGCCGGTGCGATTGATCGCACCATTTCCACCGGGCGGCGTGGTCGATTTGTTCTCACGGCTCATCGCCCAGCCATTGTCTGAGCGGCTTGGCCAACCTGTCTTTGTGGAGAACCGCGCGGGTGCGGGCGGCAACTTGGGGACCGAGGCAGTGGTGCGCGCGGCGC
>Ga0318509_10000381_pt1 | contig 12803 bp, 9 predicted proteins | sample GRESIP084b2f22_FD_203477 | JGI IMG/M metagenome (GOLD analysis project Ga0318509, IMG submission 203477) | Tropical soil microbial communities from Luquillo Experimental Forest, Puerto Rico - GRE.SIPMG.084b2f22 | ecosystem: Environmental > Terrestrial > Soil > Tropical forest > Bulk soil...
GAGGTGGCCCGGCTGTGGGGGGTCGCCTCGCTGCCCGCCGGGACGGGCCGGGACACCAGCCAGATGCTCGCCGCGGCCGCGGCGGGCGACCTGGACGCCCTGCTCATCGCCGGTGTCGACCCCGGTGACCTGCCGGACGAGCAGGCCGCGCTGGACGCGCTGGCCGCTGCCCGGTTCGTGGTCAGCCTGGAAATCCGGGCCAGCGCCATCACCGACCGGGCAGACGTGGTGCTGCCGGTGGCCACGGTCACCGAGAAGCCGGGCACGTTCGTGAACTGGGAAGGCCGCCCAGGCACGTTCGGCGCGGTCTTCGAGGTGCCAGGGGTGGAACCGGACCTGGTGGTGCTCGGCCGGATCGCCGATGAGATGGACGTGCACCTGGGCCTGCCGGACGCCGCCGCCGCCCGCCGCGAGCTGGCCAGCCTCGGCCACTGGCAGGGCGCCGAGCCGAGGGCGGCGTACGTGCACGCGGACCTGGCTACCGAGCCCGGGCCGGGCCAGGCGCTGCTGGCCAGCTGGCAGGAACTGCTGGACACCGGCCGGATGAGCGACGGCGAGCCGTTCCTGGCCGGTACCGCCCGGCCGGTGCTGGCCCGGATGTCGGCGGCCACCGCCGCGGAGGCGGGCACGGCCGATGGCCGCCGGGTGACCGTCGCCACCGAGCACGGCGAGATCACTGTGCCGGTCCGGGTGACCGCCATGCCCGACCGGGTGGTCTGGCTGCCCACCCATGCCCGGGACTGCGAGATCCGGCGCCAGCTCCGGGCCGGCCACGGCACCCTGGTGACCCTGAGGAGCCCGCAATGAGCAACCCGGCCGCTGCCCTGGTGCACCTGCTGCCCGCCGTCCGCACCGGGCTGGTGCCCGCCGCCGCCAGCAGCCCGCCGCCCGACCCCACGCTGGCCAGCTTCCTCGGCCAGCCCTGGTGGATGATCGTGCTCAAGGTCGTGGTGGTGTTCCTGTTCCTGATGCTGGTGACCCTGTTCATGATCTGGGCCGAGCGCCGGGTCATCGGCCGGATGCAGCAGCGGCCGGGCCCGAACCGGGCCGGGCCCTTCGGGCTGCTCCAGTCGCTGATGGACGGCATCAAGCTGCCGTTGAAAGAAGACATCGTCCCCCGCGGCGTGGACAAGTTCCTGTTCTGGGCGGCGCCCGCGATCGCGGTGATACCTGCCTTCATCAGCTTCGCGATCATTCCGTTCGGGCCAGAGGTCTCCATCTTCGGGGTGCGTACCCCCCTGCAGGTCGCCGACCTGCCGGTAGCGGTGCTGCTGGTGCTCGCCATGAGCTCGATGGGCGTCTACGGCATCGTGCTGGCCGGCTGGTCATCCACCTCGCCCTACTCGCTGCTCGGCGGCCTGCGCTCGTCCGCGCAGGTGATCAGCTACGAGATCGCGATGGCCCTGTCGTTCGTGGCGGTGTTCCTGTACGCGGGCTCGCTGTCCACCACCGCGATCGTCACCGCCCAGGCGCACGGTGCACCGTTCCAGCTGTTCGGGGCCACCCTGCACTACCCGTCGTGGTTCGCAGTGCTGCTGCTGCCCTCCTTCCTCGTCTACCTCATCACCATGGTGGGGGAGACCAACCGGCTGCCGTTCGACCTGCCCGAGGGCGAGGGCGAACTGGTCGGCGGGTTCCACACCGAGTACTCCTCGCTCAAGTTCGCCCTGTTCTACCTGGCCGAGTACATCAACATGACAACCGTCGCCGCGCTGGCCACCACGCTGTTCCTGGGCGGCTGGCGGGCCCCGTGGCCGATCTCCGTGTGGCCGGGGGCGAACACCGGCTGGGTGCCGCTGCTGTGGTTCCTGGCCAAGGTGGGGATCCTGCTGTTCTGCTTCATCTGGCTGCGCGGGACGCTGCCCCGGATCCGGTACGACCAGCTGATGGCGTTCGGCTGGAAGGTGCTGATCCCCGTCTCGCTGGTCTGGATCCTGATGATCGCCACCATCCGGGTATGGCGCCAGCACGGCGGGAGCACCCCCGTTTACATCATCGGCGGCTGCATCCTCGCCGTGCTGCTGCTGCTCGGCTGGTCGGCGGATGTGGCCGCGGAACGGCGCCGCCGTGCCGAGGCCGAGCCGGAAGCGGGCCAGCCTGCCAGCCCGGCGGCCGGTCAGGCCGGCTTCCCGGTGCCGCCGCTGGACTTGCCCCACTACCACGGGATCGGCGTGGTCATTCCCGGCGGGGAGCCGGGTGCCAGCCCGGCCGGCTCGGTGAAGGAGGTGACCGGTGCCTGAGTTCCTTGGCCCCATCAAGGGGTTCGGCGTCACCTTCCGGCAGATGTTCCGGAAGGTAGATACCGTGCAGTACCCCGAGGAGAAACTGCCGACCGCGCCCCGCTTCCACGGCCGTCACCAGCTCAACCGCTGGCCGGACGGGCTGGAGAAGTGCATCGGCTGCGAGCTGTGCGCCTGGGCCTGCCCGGCCGACGCCATCTATGTGGAAGGCGCGGACAACACCGAGCAGGAGCGGTACTCGCCCGGCGAGCGGTACGGCGCCGTCTACCAGATCAATTACCTGCGCTGCATCCTGTGCGGGCTGTGTGTGGAAGCCTGCCCGACCAGGGCGCTGACCATGACCAACGACTACGAGATCGCCGACAGCAGCCGGGAGAACCTGATCTGGACCAAGGAGCAGCTGCTCACGCCCCTGGAGCCGGATATGACCGCCCCACCGCACCCCATGCTGCCCGGTGCCAGTGAACGCGACTACTACCGGCTGGGAGCCGCTGGCCCGGCCGCGCCCCGGCACCCGGCCAGTGAGGCGGACACGCCCGAGGGCTACGCGGGCGACCCGCAGGAGATGCCGGACTGGACCCCGCAGGCCGGCGCCGAGGACAACGGAGCCGGCGATGAGCGGGCGGGTGAGCCGGAATGACCGCACAGCTGCTGGCCGCCAGCCACGTCCAGTCCGGCACCACGTCGGTGATCTTCTGGGTGCTGGCGGTCGTCTCGGTTGCGGCCGCGCTCGGCATGGTCATGGCCCGGCGGGCGGTCCACTGCGCCGTGCTGCTGGCCGTGGTGATGCTCTGCCTGGCCGTCCTGTACGCCACCGCGGGTGCGCCGTTCCTGGCCTTCGTGCAGATCATCGTCTACACCGGCGCCGTGCTGATGCTGTTCCTGTTCGTCCTCATGATCGTCGGGGTGACGGCGGCCGACTCGACCCGGGAGACGATCCCCGGCCAGCGGCTCGCGGCCGGGCTGGCCGGGATCGCGCTGCTGGTGCTGCTGGCCCTGGTCGTCGGCCATGCCGCGATCGGCGAGGCGGGCCCGGCGGCCGGCGGCTACGGCGCCTTCAATGTGCAGCGGGTGGCCACCCTGATCTTCACCCGTTACTTCTACCCGTTCGAAATCACCAGTGCGCTGCTGATCACCGCCGCGCTGGGGGCCATGGTGCTGGCCCACCGGGAACGGACCAGCCCCAAGCCGACCCAGCGGGACCTGGCCCGGCAGCGGGCGGCGGGCCCGCACCTGGCACCGCTGCCGGGCCCGGGCACGTATGCGCGGCACAACGCGGTGGACTTCCCGGCGCTGCTGCCCGACGGCAGCCCGTCGGAGCTCTCGGTCAGCGCGGCGCTGCTGCGGCGTGGTGGCGGCCAGCCGGTGCCCGGCGGCAGCCAGGCCGGCCTGCTGCCCGCCGCTGAACAGGCGGAGAACGGCGCGGAAGGGGACGGCCATGAGCACGGGTAACTTCATCGCGCTGGCCGTGATCCTTTTCGTGATCGGCGCGGTCGGCGTGCTGGTCCGCCGCAACGCCATGGTCATCTTCATGTGCATCGAGCTCATGCTGAACGCGGTCAACCTGGCGTTCGTAGCGTTCGCCCGGCAGCACGGCACGGTGGACGGCCAGGTCATCGCGTTCTTCGTGATGGTGGTCGCGGCCGCCGAGGTGGTGGTCGGGCTGGCGATCCTGATGGCGATCTTCCGTACCCGCAGGTCCGCGTCCGTCGACGACGCGAACCTGCTGAAGTATTGACCCGGGGTGGCCCGGCGGGGCCGTTCCCCCGGGCCATTACAGAGGAGCTGCGGTGACAGGCAATCTTGCTGCACTGCACGCGGCGGTGCCAGCGGCGTCGGTGGTGCCGCTCGCGCCGGTGCTGCCGGCGGCGGGTGTCCAGCGGGCGATGTGGCTGCTGCTGGCCTTCCCGCTGGCAGGCGCGGCGGTGCTGCTGCTCGGCGGGCGGCGGACCAACCGGTGGGGCCACCTGGTCGGGGTCGCGATGCCGCTGGCCGCGTTCGGCTACGGCGCGATCGCGTTCGTGGCCATGCTCGGCTACCCGGGCGGCCAGCGGATCCGGGAGCTCACCCTGTACACCTGGATCCACGTGGCACGCTTCAACGTGCCGGTGGGGCTGCGGCTGGACCAGCTGTCGATCTGCTTCGTGCTGCTGATCACCGGGGTTGGCTCGCTCATCCACATCTTCGCGGTCGGCTACATGTCGCACGACCCCGAGCGGCGCCGCTTCTTCGGCTACATGAACCTGTTCGTGGCCTCGATGCTGCTGCTGGTGCTGGCCGACAACTACCTGGTGCTGTACGTCGGGTGGGAGGGCGTCGGCCTGACCTCCTACCTGCTGATTGGCTTCTGGCAGTACAAGCCGTCCGCGGCGGTCGCGGCCAAGAAGGCGTTCATCGCCAACCGGGTCGGTGACGTCGGCCTGACGCTGGCGATCATGCTGATGTTCGCCGAATTCGGCTCGGTGTCGTTCACCGGCGTCTTCAGCCAGATCGGCTCGGCCCCACACGGGGTGGCCACCGCGATCGGGCTGCTGCTGCTGCTCGGCGCCTGCGGCAAGTCGGCCCAGCTGCCGCTGCAGTCCTGGCTGCTGGACGCGATGGAGGGCCCCACCCCGGTCTCCGCGCTGATCCACGCGGCCACCATGGTCACCGCCGGTGTCTACCTGATCGTCCGGTCCGGCCCCATCTTCGACGTCTCGCCGGATGCCCGGCTGGCCGTCACCATTGTGGGCGCGGCGACGGTGCTGTTCGGCGCGATCATCAGCTGCGCCAAGGACGACATCAAGAAGGCCCTGGCCGGCTCGACCATGAGCCAGATCGGCTACATGATGCTGGCCGCCGGGCTGGGGCCGGCCGGGTACCCGTTCGCCATCGCCCTGCTGCTCGCCCACGGCTTCTTCAAGGCGGGGCTGTTCCTCGGGGCCGGCTCCATCAAGCATGAGATGAACGACGAGGTGGACATGCGCCGGTTCGGCGGCCTGCGCACGGTCATGCCGGTCACCTTCGCCACGTTCGGGGTCTGCTACCTGGCGATCATCGGCATCCCGCCGTTCTCCGGTTTCTTCGCCAAGGACACGGTCATCGATGCCACGTTCGCCAAGGGCGGCGCCTCCGGCTGGATCCTTGGCCTGGCGGCGCTGCTCGGGGCCGGCCTGACCGCGTTCTACATGAGCCGGGTGATGTTCATGACCTTCACCGGCGAGCGCCGGTGGGACCCTGGGGCCGATCCGCACGAGGTGCCGCCGGTCATGACCTCGCCGATGATCCTGCTCGCGATCGGGGCGCTCGGGTTCGGGGCGTACGAGATCCTGGGCGACCGGCTCGCCAATTTCCTGGGCCCGGTGACCGGCTTCGTCCCGGCCGAGCCGCCGGTGTTCAGCCCGGCCGGGATCGCCGCGCTGGTGCTGGCGGTGTTCGGGGTCGCGGGCGCCTGGGCGCTCTACGGGCGCCGCCCGGTGCCGGTCACAGCCCCGGCCGCCCGGTTCCCGGTGACCGCCGCCCGCCGGGATCTGTATGGGGACGCGGTGAACGAGTCGCTGCTGATGCGGCCCGGCCAGTGGCTGACCCGGCTGTCGGTGTACTTCGACAACCGGGGTGTGGACGGCCTGGTCAATACCGTCGCGGCCACCGTGGGCGGCACCTCGGGACGGATGCGCCGGGTGCAGACCGGATTCGTCCGCTCCTACGCCCTGTCCATGCTCGTCGGTGCGGTGCTGCTGGTGGGCGCGCTGCTGCTGGTCCGGATCTGAGGGGGGCGGAAATCGCATGAGCACGTTTCCCTGGCTGACCGTCACGATGGCCATCCCGGCCGTGGGCGCGCTGCTGCTCGCGGTGATCCCAGGCGCCGGCGGTGCCAGCGAGGCCGGCGCCCATGCCCGCAACCTGCTCGCCAAGCGGGTGGCGCTGGTGGTGTCGCTGCTCACGCTGGCAGTGACGATAGCGATGATCGCCAGCTTCAAGCCGGACGGCGCCGCTTTCCAGTTCACCCAGACCTACCAGTGGATTCCGCAGTTCGGCATCCACTACGCGGTCGGCGTGGACGGCATCGGGCTGGTGCTGATCGGCATGACCGCGGTGCTGATGCCGGTGGTGGTGCTGGCCTCGTGGAACGATGCCGACCCGCCGCCCGCCGCCGATCCCGCGGCAGCGGGTGCGCCTGCCACCGGCGGGCCCGGCGCCGCGGTACCGGCAGCCGCCCGGCCGCGGCACAGCGTCAAGACCTACTTCGTCTGGATGCTGCTGCTCGAGGCGATGGTGATCGGGATCTTCGCGGCCACCGACGTGTTCCTGTTCTACGTGCTGTTCGAGGCCATGCTGATCCCGATGTACTTCATGATCGGCAGCTTTGGCGTCGGGCAGCGCCAGTACGCGGCGGTGAAGTTCCTGCTGTACAGCCTGCTCGGGGGCCTGCTGATGCTGGCCGCGGTGATCGCGCTGTACGTGTACTCCACCCGGGGCGGGCAGCCGGGCACGTTCCTGTTCAGCCAGCTCACCCACCTGGCGCTGAGCCCAGGCAGCCAGCGGTGGCTGTTCCTCGGGTTCTTCGTCGCCTTCGCGATCAAAGCGCCACTGTGGCCGTTCCACACCTGGCTGCCCGACGCGGCTACCTCGGCCCAGCCCGGCGCGGCCGTGCTGCTGGTCGGCGTGCTGGACAAGGTGGGCACGTTCGGGATGATCCGGTACTGCCTGGAGCTGTTCCCGTCGGCGGCCCGGTACTTCACGCCGCTGGTGCTGGTCATGGCGGTGGTCGGGATCCTGTACGGGGCGATCGTGGCCATCGGCCAGCGGGACATGAAGCGGCTGATCGCCTACACCTCGATCTCCCACTTCGGCCTGATCGCGCTGGGCATCTTCGTGCTGACCAGCCAGGGCCAGTCGGGCGCGACCCTGTACATGGTCAACCATGGCTTCGCGACCGGTGCGCTGTTCCTGATCGCCGGTTTCCTGATCGTCCGGCGGCGCTCTCACCTGATCTCCGACTACGGCGGGGTGCAGAAGGTGACCCCAGTGCTGGCCGGCCTGTTCCTGATCGCCGGCCTGGCCGGGCTGGCACTGCCGGGCCTGTCCACGTTCGTCAGCGAGTTCCTGGTCCTGGTCGGCACGTTCACCCGGTACAAGGCGGCCGCGGTGGCGGCGACCATCGCGGCCATCCTGTCGGCCATCTACATCCTGTGGATGTACCAGCGGACCATGACCGGGCCGGTCCGGGACGAGGTCGCTCACTTCGGCGACCTCAAGGCCAGGGAGCTGTGGGCGGTCGGGCCGCTGATCGCGCTCATCATCTTTTTCGGCGTCTACCCGCAGCCGCTGCTGAACATCATCAACCCCGCCGTCTCCCGGACGCTCGTCCAGGTGCACGCCACCGATCCGGTGCCACCCCATCCCAGCTCCGCACTGGCCGTCCACGCCAGTAAGAAGGCGGGCGGCAAGGTGACCGAGGTCAAGAAGGTGGCAGCCCCATGACCGCGACCGTGGCAGCCACCCTCGTCCCGGTACACGCCGGCTACGCCCAGCTGCCCGCCGCCACCATCACGATCAGCCCGCCCAGCATCGAGTACCGGCAGCTGCTGCCGATGCTGGTGGTATTCGGGGTCGCGGTGGCCGGGGTGCTGGTCGAGGCGTTCGTGCCCCGCCCGCGGCGGCGGCCGGTACAGCTGGCGCTCGCGCTGGCCGGCCTGGCCGTGGCGTTCGCGCTGCTCATTGTGGTGGCCGCGACGTCCTCGCTGTTCAGCCACAGTGGCCCGGGCCACCTGGTGGCCATGGGCTCGGTCGGGGTGGATGGCCCGACCCTGTTCATCCAGGGCACCATCTTGGTGCTCGCCTTCGCCAGCGTGCTGCTGCTGGCCGAGTCCGGTCCGGCGGGCGGCCAGTTCGTGGCGCAGGCGGCCGCCGTCCCGGGCAGCGCCGAGGAACGGGAGGGACTGCTGGCCGGCGCCAGCCACACCGAGGTGTACCCGCTGACCATGTTCGCGGTCGGCGGCATGCTGCTCTTCCCGGCCGCGAACGACCTGCTCACCATGTTCGTCGCGCTGGAAGTGCTGTCCCTGCCGCTGTACCTGCTGTGCGGGCTTGCCCGCCGCCGGCGCCTGCTGTCGCAGGAGGCGGCGATGAAGTACTTTCTGCTCGGCGCGTACTCGTCGGCCTTCTTCCTGTTCGGCGTGGCCATGATGTACGGCTACTCGGGCTCGGTCAACCTGGCCGCGATCGCAGCCACGGCGGGGTCGAACGTAGGCAGCTCGACCCTGCTCTACGCCGGTATCGCGCTGCTGGGGATCGGCCTGCTGTTCAAGATCGGCGCAGTGCCGTTCCAGAGCTGGAAGCCGGACGTGTACCAGGGCGCCCCCACCCCGGTGACCGCACTGATGGCATCCTGCACCGTGGTCTCCGCGTTCGGTGCCCTGATGCGTGTGTTTTACGTGGCGTTCGGCCAGCTCACCTGGGACTGGCGGCCCGCGCTGTGGGTGGTGGCGATCCTGACCATGCTGGCCGGTGCCATCATCGCAATCACCCAGACGGACGTGAAACGGCTGCTGGCCTACTCCTCCATCGCACACGGCGGGTTCCTGCTCACCGGTGTCATCGCGGCGAGTGTGGCCGGCCTGTCCAGCACGCTGTTCTACCTGGCCGTGTACGGGTTCACCACCGTTGGCGCGTTCGCGGTGATCACCCTCGTCCGCGATCCGGCTGGCGAGGCCAACCACCTGTCCAAGTGGGCGGGCCTGGGCCGGCGTTCGCCGCTGATCGCCGGGGTTTTCGCGTTCTTCCTGCTGGCGTTTGCCGGGATCCCGCTGACCAGCGGTTTTATCGGCAAGTTCGGGGTCTTCCAGGCAGCCATCGCGGGCGGCGCGCTGCCGCTGGTCATCGTCGGGGTGCTGGCCAGCGCCATCGCCGCGTTCTTCTACGTGCGGGTGATCGTGCTGATGTTCTTCAGTGAGCCCGCGCCGGACGGGCCGGCCGTGATCCGGCCGGGCCTGTTCACCGGCGCCGCGGTCGCGTTCGGCGCGGTCACCACCCTGGTCTTCGGGATCGTCCCGGGGCCCCTGCTGAACCTGGCGAACCATGCCGCCTCGCATCTGTTCGTCCGCTGATCGCCGGCCTGCGTCTTGGTGCCCGCACCACCGCATGACACCCTGGTGGCACGGCGCGCACATGACTGGGAGCCCGAGTGACCGCAGCTGTCCCCGTGGAACTGGCCGACACCTCGCTGGCAGCGGAGGTGACGGCGGGCCTGGCCGAGGTGGAGGCGGCCCTGCGAGATGCGGTGCAGACCGAGCAGGCCCTGCTCGCCTCGGTGTCGCGGCACCTGATGGACGCTGGCGGTAAGCGCTTCCGGGCCACCCTGGTATTGCTGGCCGCCCAGTTCGGCAACCCCGCCGACGACCGGATCGTGCCCGCCGCGGTTGCCATCGAGCTGACTCATCTCGCCACCCTGTACCACGACGATGTGATGGACGAGGCGGTGGTCCGGCGCGGCCACGAGAGCGCGAACTCCCGGTGGAGCAACATGATCGCGATCCTCACCGGGGACTTCCTGTTCGCGCGCGCCTCGGCGATCGTGTCGGAGCTGGGAGCCGAGGCAATCCGGATTCAGGCCGAGACCTTCACCCAGCTGGTCAGCGGGCAGGTAGCCGAGACGGTCGGCCCGGCTCCGGGGGCCGACCCGCTGGCGCACTACCTGCGGGTGGTGCGGGACAAGACCGGGTCGCTGATCGCCACCGCCGGCCGGTTCGGGGCGATGTTCTCCGGCGCGCCGCCGGAGGTAGTGGCCCGGGTCACCGCGGCCTGCCAGGCCATCGGGGTGGCCTTCCAGCTGTCCGATGACATCCTCGACGTCACCAGCGACTCCGCGGAGACCGGCAAGGCCCCCGGTACCGACCTGCGGGAAGGGGTCCGGTCGCTGCCGGTGCTGCACGCGCTGCGAGCGGCCGACCCGGCGGGCGGGCGGCTGCGCCAGCTGCTGACCTCAGCCGACCTGACCGACCCGGTGCTGCATGCGGAGGCGCTCGCCCTGCTGCGGGCCCACCCGGCGATGGCCGCGGCGCGCGCGGACCTGCGGGAGTGGGCGGACACCGCTAGCGAGCAGGTGGCCGGGCTGCCCGACGTCCCGGCCCGGGCCGCGTTCGAAGCAATGTGTGACTACGTGGTCCGGCGCACCAGCTGAGCTGGCCGGCGCCGGCCCGGGCGGGGTCATCACCGGCGCATGGCGGCGGCGGAGAGCGCCTGGAAAGCCTGAATCACACTCTGCAGGTGCTCGTGCATGGCCTGCTGGGCTTCGTCAGGCTTGCGTGCGGTGATCGCCGCGACAATCGCCTCGTGCTGCGGCAGGGACACCATCGGCCGGCCCGGCACCAGGGACAGTGAGAACTGGTGGCGGACCGTCTGATCACGCAGCTGCTGGAGCAGGCGGGATGCCGTCTGGTGCGCCCCGAGGTCACGGATCGCGGCGTGCAGCCGCGCGTTGAGGTCGCTGTAGGCCAGCAGTTCCGATTTCGCGACGGCGGCGCGCATGTCCTTGACGATCCCGCGCAGCATCGCCGCACCCGGGCGGGTGACGCGCTCCGCGGCACGCGCGGCCAGGTGGCCCTCCAGCAGGACGCGGATCTCGGTGATCTCGATGGCCTCGGCGAGGGACACCTCACGGACGCGCGCCCCCCGGTTCCGCTGGAACTCGACCAGGCCCTGTGCTGACAGTTCCTGCAGAGCGGTGCGGAGAATGAACCTGGAGGTGCCGAAGCGCTCGCACAGATCGATCTCGACGAGCCGCTGCCTGGGCGCGAACTCCCCGCGCAGGATCGCCGCCCGGATCGCACCGGTCACCGCCGTCTTCGGGTCCTCCGGCATCCAGCCGCTCCTTCCGGTTGCCGACGCACCCCTCCGGGCCTGCCCGCCGGCCGCCCCGGGGGTAACCACCGCGGCCGCCCGGCCATGCCCGGCTGTCCTCCTCCCCGGTGCGCTCCTCGCCATGAGGGAACCGGCAACTGGCTGGCAGCAGGCGCATTCCTGCCCGGAAAAGTATGACAGTGCAAGCGATATTGTCAACGATCTATGACTGCCCACCCTGCGTGCCTGCGGTGCGGGCCGGGTCCTGGCGCTGTCCATCGGGGCCCGTTCTTCCCAGGGTAGTCCTGCACAGCCGACGGCAGCCGGCGGGGAGCCGGGAACACATCTGCAAGATTGTTGACAGTGCTGGCTGGCAAAGTCTAGGTTCTCGGCAAGACGTCCCCGGCGGGGACGCGCGTTCGCACACCCGCGCAAGCCCGCCGCGGCCCGGCCGCGGCGAACATGTCACAAGTGAATAAATTTCTGCATTGCGCATAGTCGTACGCGAAGCGCACACTGGCTATGCTTCATCTCGCAGTACCTGATCTTGGGCTGAGCGTTTGGTTCGAGGCGGGCCTCTGGCGCCGGCCTAAGTCGGGCGCCGACGCCGAGGGGACGTAATGGAATGCCAGGAAGCGAGCGGGGCGGCCACCCGGTATTTCGCAGGCCACCGGGCGCTCCCCTGGCGAAGGGGACTGGCTCCGGCCCGGTTGCCGCGGCCCGGTTCCCGCCTCTGTGACAGGACCTCACAAGGAGATCGATGACATATGAGCGACCAGACTGAGCCTTCCGGCAGTACCAGCCCGGCCGGCGGGATCAACCGGCGGAGCCTGCTGCGCGCGGTCGGCGCGGGCGCGGCCGCGGTGGGGACCGGCGGACTGCTCCAGGCGTGCAGTTCCGGCGTCAAGGGTGCCAGTTCGAGCAGCACCAGCGGCCTCACGATTGGCTGGATCCACCCGCTGACTGGCCCTCTTGCCGGGTTCGGCGCGCCGGACAACTGGGTGCTCTCCAAGATCAAGGCGACGACCCCGTACAAGAACGGGTTCAAGATCGGCAGCAAGACCTACTCGGTCACCATCAAGTCCTACGACTCCCAGTCCAGCCCCACCCGGGCCGGCGACCTGGCCAGGACCGCCATCCTGACCGACCATGTGGACCTGCTGCTGGCCTCGTCCACGCCGGAGACCGTCAACGCGGTCGCCAGCCAGGCGGAAACCCTTGGCACGCCGCTGATCTGCTCGAATATCCCGTGGGAGCCCTGGTACATCAATCTTGGGGGCAACCCGCTGAAGCCGACGCTCAAGCCCAAGTACGTGGTGATGTACTTCCTCGGCGCCGAGCACCTGGTCAAGTGCTTCATCCCGATGTGGGACCGGATCCACGCCCAGCTGCACACGAACAAGATTGTCGCCGCGGCGTTCCCGAACGACGCGGACGGCAACGCGTTCCGCGCGGTGTTCCCGCCGATCGCGGCGGCCGCGGGCTACAAGATGGTCCTGTCAGCGCCCTACCCCGACGGGACCACCGACTACTCCTCGATGATCTCCCAGTTCAAGGCGTCCGGCGCCGACTTCTTCACCAACGTGCCGCTGCCGCCTGACTTCGCCACCATGTGGAAGCAGTCGGCGCAGCAGGGCTTCAAGCCGAAGCTGGCGACCGTGGCCAAGGTGCTGCTGTTCCCGCCCGACGCCTACGCACTCGGGCCCCTTTCCTACAACGTTGCCACCGACGCCTGGTGGGCGC
>Ga0318509_10000390_pt1 | contig 12730 bp, 12 predicted proteins | sample GRESIP084b2f22_FD_203477 | JGI IMG/M metagenome (GOLD analysis project Ga0318509, IMG submission 203477) | Tropical soil microbial communities from Luquillo Experimental Forest, Puerto Rico - GRE.SIPMG.084b2f22 | ecosystem: Environmental > Terrestrial > Soil > Tropical forest > Bulk soil...
GGTCAAAACTCGCCCGCGGCAAGGCGCGGGCGCTGGTGGTCAATTCCGGCAACGCCAATGCCTTCACCGGCAAGACGGGCCGGCAGGCGACCGCGCTGACGGCTGCAATCGCAGCCAAGGCCATCGCCTGCAACCCGAATGAGGTGTATCTCGCCTCTACCGGCGTGATCGGCGAACCGCTGGACGCTCAAAAATTCGACGGGGTGCTCGACGCGCTCGCGGAGCGCGCCTCTCCCGGCGAGTGGACGGCTGCGGCAAAAGCCATCATGACCACCGACACGTTTCCGAAGGTCGCGACCGCAACCGTCAAGCTCGGCAAGACCGAGGTCACCATCAACGGCATGGCCAAGGGCGCGGGCATGATCGCCCCGGACATGGCGACGATGCTGTCGTTCATTTTCACCGATGCGCCGATCACGGCGGGCGCGCTGCAGTCGCTGCTCAAGAGCGGCGTCGAAGACACCTTCAATGCGGTCACCATCGACGGCGACACCTCGACATCGGACACGCTGCTTGCGTTTGCGACGGGAACAGCGGCGGCGCGCGGCGCGCCGAAGGTCAGCCGCGCCGGAGATCCCCGGCTGAAGGCCTTCACAACCGCGCTGCGCGCCGTGCTGGCCGATCTCGCCGAGCAGGTCGCACGCGACGGCGAAGGCGCGCGCAAGCTGGTCGAGATCATTGTCGAGGGCGCGGTCTCCAAGCAGTCGGCGCGGCGGATCGCGATGTCGGTTGCGAACTCGCCGTTGGTGAAGACCGCAATCGCGGGCGAGGACGCCAATTGGGGCCGCGTGGTGATGGCGGTCGGCAAGGCCGGCGAGCCCGCCAGCCGCGACAAGCTTTCGATCGCCTTCAACGGCATCCGCGTTGCGAAAAGCGGCGCGCGCGATCCGTCCTATGACGAGGCGCAGGTATCGGACGCCATGAAGAACCCGAAGATCCAGATCAAAATAGGCCTCGGCCTCGGCAAGGGCCGCGACCGCGTTCTGACCTGCGACCTGACCAAGGAATATGTCGCAATCAACGGCGACTACCGGTCGTGAGCGCGTTCGACGCATGACCGCCGTCAACCTCATCCTCGTGGTCGCCTGTGCGCTCGTCGATGCCGACAAGCGCGTGCTGATCGCGCAGCGTCCCCAGGACAAGGCGATGGCGGGCTTGTGGGAATTTCCCGGCGGCAAGGTCGAGCCTGGCGAACGGCCGGAGACGACGCTGATCCGCGAATTGCATGAGGAAATCGGGATTACCGTGACCGAGGCGTGCCTGGCGCCGCTCACTTTCGCGAGCCACGCCTATGCGAGCTTTCATCTGTTGATGCCGCTCTATATCTGCCGACGTTGGGAGGGCCTTGTGGTCGCGCGCGAGGGACAGAACCTGGCGTGGGTCCGCGCCAACAAGTTGCGCGACTACCCGATGCCGGCCGCGGATATCCCGCTGATTCCGCATCTGCAGGATCTTTTGTTGTGAGCTGTTAGCCTCCCTTTCCAGGGGAGGGTGAAACCTTCCTCACCGCCTCCTCGAGGCTTGCGGTCGCCGAACCCGGCCGCAAAGGCTTTTGCTGGCTCTCATGCGGCGCCCACGCTGACAGCCATACAATGTCGAAAGTCGCGCGGATGCGGCCGTCCGGATCGGCAAAGCGCTCGCGATAGATTTGCGCCATGCGCAGCATGGTAGCGCGGCGGGTCGGCGTGCGGCGCCGCTCGACGAGGATATTGGTCGCGCCCATGCCGCGGAGATCGGCCATCAGTGCGAACGCGTTGTCGTAGCGCACCACGACGTGGTCGACGTCGGTAACCGGCAACGCAAGGCCGGCGCGCTGCAACAGGTGACCGAGATCGCGCAGGTCGACAAAGGGCGCAACCCGCGGCGATACCCCACCCTCGCATTCGGCTTCGGCGGCGGCAAAGCTTTGCCTGAGCTCGGTCAGCGTATCGCCGCCGATCATTGCCGCAAGCAGAAGCCCGTCGGGCTTCTGCGCACGGCGGAGTTGCGCGAGCACACCGGGCAGATCGTTGACGAACTGAAAGGCGAGCGCGGAGACGGCGAGATCGAGCGATTCCGGCGCAAGCGGCAGCACTTCGTCTTGCGCAAGCATGATCCGGCCCCGGGATGCGAAGCGATCGCGCGTCAAAACCCCCTCGCCCGGCGTGCCGATGTCGGCAATTTCGGCAAAATCCCGTTTCACCGCGGCAAGCCGCTCGGCCATGTCCTCGCGCACGCGATCAAACAGGAAAGTCGCGGCTCCGCGTTGTTGCGCGCGCGCCTGTCGCTTCGCGAGCAAGGCGCGGTCGAACAGAATTGGCGTCGGGTTTTCGGCCATGCGCGTTGATACGTTGGCAGCCACTCTCTGGCAATCGAGGCGAGGCCGCGTTAGGTTCAATTCATGGAAGGTGAAATCGCTCCCTCCCGTTCTGTTCCCGCGCAACTGCGGACCGCATTCGGCGCGATCGGCGACGCGCTAGGCCATGCCGCACGTCTTGTACTCGATATCGCGCTGCCGACGCTGTGCGTGTCGTGCCGCGAGCCGGTCGCCGGCGAAGGCGTCTGCGCGGACTGCTGGTCGAAACTGTCGTTCATCGCAAAACCCTATTGTCCGCGACTTGGCATCCCCTTTGTCTACGATCCCGGCCCCGACATGCTGTCGATGGAGGCGATCGCCAGTCCCCCGGCCTACCAGCGCGCCCGCGCCGCAGTGCGCTATGACGACGTCGCGCGCACGCTGGTGCAGGCGCTGAAATACCACGACCGCACCGACCTTGCGCCCGCGATGGGCCGCTGGATGGCGCACGCGGGAAAAGAGCTGCTCCAGGGCGCCGACATGCTCATTCCGGTGCCGCTGCATTGGCGGCGCGCCTGGCACCGCCGTTTCAACCAGTCCGGCGCGCTGGCGCGCGTGATCGAGCGGCAGAGCGGCGTCAGGCTGCGCGGAGACGTGCTGCAGCGGGTGCGGCCGACCAGGCAGCAGGTGGGGCTCTCCCGGGCGCAGCGGGCAAGCAATGTGCAGGGCGCATTCGAGGTATCTTCTGACGCCAAAGCTGAATTGGCCGGGCGCCGCGCGGTCCTGGTGGACGACGTCCTGACCTCGGGAGCCACGCTTGACGCCTGCGCGCGGGCGTTGTTGCGCGCCAAAGCCGCGCAGGTCGACGTGCTGGTCTTCGCCCGGGTTGTGGACAGCCCCAAAGCTCCCATATAATCGGCGTTTCACGGAAACGGAGTACGAGCGCGGACATGGCTGATGCCATCGAAATCTACACCCGTCCGGGCTGCGGCTATTGCAGCGCCGCCAAGTCGCTGCTGAATCGCAAAAAGGCCGCGTTCACCGAGTACGATTCGGGTAAAGATCCTGGTTTCCGCCAGGCCATGTATGAGCGTGCCGGCGCAGGCTCGACCTTCCCGCAGATTTTCATCGGCGAGACCCATGTCGGCGGCTGCGACGAGCTCTATGCTCTGGACCGCGAGGGCAAGCTTGATGCGATGCTGAACGGCAAAAAGGCTTCCGGATGAGCGTCGACAACAGTTTTACCGCCGCGATGGTGCAAATGCGCACTTCGCTTCTGCCCGAGCCCAGTCTCGAGCAGGGAACCAGGCTGATCCGCCAGGCGGCAGCCGAGGGCGCCGACTACGTGCAGACGCCCGAAGTCAGCAACATGATGCAAGCAAACCGCAAGGCGTTGTTCGAGCATCTCAAGACCGAAGAGGACGATCCGTCGCTGAAGGCCTATCGCGCGCTTGCGAAAGAACTGAAGATCTACCTCCATATCGGCTCGCTGGCGCTGCGCTTCTCGCCGGAGAAGGCGGTCAACCGCTCCTTCCTGATCGCGCCCGACGGCATGGTGCTCGCGAGCTACGACAAGATCCACATGTTCGATATCGATCTGCCGGGCGGCGAGAGCTATCGCGAATCCGCCAACTACCAGCCGGGCGAGACCGCCGTGATCTCCGACCTGCCCTGGGGCCGCATCGGGCTCACGATCTGCTACGATTTGCGCTTTCCCGCGCTCTACCGGGCGCTGGCGGAAGCCGGCGCATCCTTCCTGACCGTGCCGAGCGCGTTCACCCGCAAGACCGGGGAAGCGCATTGGCACGTGTTGTTGCGCGCGCGCGCCATCGAAACCGGCTGCTTCGTGTTCGCCGCCGCGCAGGCCGGCCTGCACGAGAACAAGCGCGAGACCTATGGCCATTCGCTGATCATCGCGCCCTGGGGCGAGATCCTCGCCGAGGGCGGTACCGAGCCCGGCATTTTCATGGCGAAGATCGACCCGTCGAGGGTCGACGCTGCGCGCAAATCGGTGCCGTCGCTGCAGCACGGCCGGCGCTTCTCGGTCGCCGACCCGAAGTCAGGCCCCGAACATCTGCATCTCGTGCGGGGATCGGCATGATCCGCTATGCGCTCCGCTGCGAACGTGACCACACGTTCGAAAGCTGGTTCCAGACCTCCTCGGCGTTCGAGCAGCAGGTCAAGCGAAAGCTGGTGAGCTGCCCGGTCTGCAACTCCGTGAAAGTCGAGAAGGCGATCATGGCCCCGCAGATCGTGAGCAAGAAGGGACGCCGCGAGGTCGAGGCGCCCCCGCCGCAGCCGCAGCCCCCGGCCGATCCTGCTCCCGCCCAGGGATCGACGCCGCTCCTGATGGCGCAGGAGCGCGAGTTGCGCGCCAAGCTGAAGGAATTGCGGGACCATATCGTGAAAAACGCCGACAATGTCGGCGAGCAATTCCCCAACGAGGCGCGCAAGATGCATTACGGCGAGATCGAGCACCGCCCGATCTACGGCGAGGCGTCGCCGGAGGAAGCGCGCGCGCTGATCGACGAGGGCGTCGAGGTGTCGCCGCTGCCGGTACTGCCCGACGACCGCAATTGACGCTTCGTTGATGAGCCCGAACGCGCTCTCATCCTGGCAGCTCTGGGCTGTTCTGTCCGCCGTATTTGCGGCGCTGACCGCAATCTTCGCCAAGGTCGGCGTCGAGGGCATCAACTCCGATCTCGCCACCCTGATCCGCACCGTGATCGTGCTGGTGACGCTCGCGCTGATTTTGTTTGCGACAGGCCAGTTCTCCCGTCCCGGTCCGGTCTCGGCCAAGAGCTGGCTTTTCCTGTTGTTGTCGGGCCTGGGCACCGGCGCCTCCTGGCTCTGCTATTTTCGCGCGCTGAAGCTTGGGCCAGCGACGCTGGTGGCGCCGATCGACAAGCTGAGCGTGGTGCTGGTAGCGCTGTTCGGCGTCGCCTTCCTCGGTGAGCGCCCCTCGCTCAATGGCTGGATCGGGATCGTCCTGATCGCTGCCGGCGCAGTCCTGATCGCGGTCAAGAGCTAAGCGGCAACCAGCAGCGCCACGCCGATCACGATCAGGGCGGTGCCGAGAAGTTCGCGCGCCGCGATTTTCTGCTTGAACGAGTAGTACGCGACCGCCTGCGCAAAGAGGACCTCGACCAGGGCCAGCGTCCGCACATTGGCGGCCGCCGTCAGCGCAAACGCCAGAAACCAGAATTGGGACGCGAACGCGCCCATGAAACCCGCGAGCATCGAGGGTTTCCATAGCGCAAGGATTTTTTTCAGCACGTCCGGCGCACGCCAGAACAGATAGATCGAGAGCACCACCGTCTGCACGAACAGTCCCCACACCAGCGTGTAGGAGGCGGCGGTGACGAAGGAAACGCCCTCGACCGTGAGGATGGCGCCGCGGAAACCTATCGCCGACAGCGCAAAGGCGGCGGCTGCGACGAGGCCGATGATGGTCGGCCTGATCTCGGCAAAGCTCTTTTCGCCGCCAGATCTGAGCGCCGTGATGACAACGCCGATGGTCGCGATCAGGATCGCCGCGACCTTCATGACGGTGAGATGATCGCCGAGAAACACGAAGCCGAAAACCGCAGTCTGAATCGCCTCGGTCTTGAGGTAGGCCGTGGTCACCACAAAGGAGCGCTCGTTCATCGCAACCAGCATCAACCCGGTGGCGATGATCTGGCTGAGGGCGCCGAGCAGGAGCCACGGCCAGAATGAGGCCGGCGGCCATGGCACGCGGTCGCCAGACGTGACCACCACCATGGCGAAAAACACCAGCGAAAACGGGAAGCCGAACAGGAAGCGGATATTGGTCGCGCCCCAGGTGCCGAGCTGCCCGGTCAGCGAGCGCTGCATCGCGTTGCGCGCGACCTGGCCGGCGGCCGCAATCAACGTAAAGGGGATCCAGAGCGTGGCGGTGGAGAACATGGAGGGGGAGGACCGGCTGAAAATGGCCAGTGACCGTGCCGGGTGCGGCGCAAGGGGTCAACGGTAAGCGTGCATAACTGGGATGCAAGCAGCCTTAGACGCGCTGTCGTCCCTGCTTTCGCAAGGACGACGGCGATCTCGTCACACCATCTCCTCGGCGATCACCATGTAATTTACGTCAGCGTCGGAGGAGAGGCTCCAGCGATCGAAGAAGGGGCTGTAGACCACACCGGTCTGCTCGGTGACGACGAGGCGATTGTCCAGGAGATATTTCGCAAGCTCGTCGGGGGTGACAAATTTGTCCCATTGATGGGTGCCGCGCGGCAGCCAGCGCAGGACATATTCGGCGCCGACGATGGCGAGCGCAAAGCTCTTCCAGTTGCGGTTGATGGTCGAGACCACCATCATCCCGCCGGGCTTCAGCATCGCCGCGCAGCGTGACAGAAACAGGCCGACATCGCTGACATGCTCGACCACTTCCATCGCCAGCACGATGTCGAAACGCTCCCGCAGGTCCATCTCTTCGACCGTGGTGCAGCGATAATCGATCGAGAGGTGACCCTTTTCCGCGTGCAGCCTGGCCGCAGCGATGTTGGAAGCGGACGGGTCAACGCCGATCATCTGTGCGCCGAGCCGCGACAGCGGCTCGCACAACAGCCCCGCGCCGCAGCCGATGTCGAGGACGCGCAGGCCGGAAAGGCAATTCAGGCTCTTGACATTGCGCTCGAACTTGCGCGCCGCGGCGTCGCGGATATAGGCGAGCCGCATCGGATTGATCTTGTGCAGCGGCGCCATCTTGCCGGACGGGTTCCACCACTCCTCCGACAGCTTGGAAAATTTTGCGATCTCCGCCGGATCGACCGTCGAACCCCCGGTGGAAGTGCCGCCCGCGCGGATGTCTTGCGTGGTCATGATGAGCTTTGCTCCTATCGCGCGGTGATGGAGTTTCGGAACGCCAGCGGAGACGCGATGGTCTTGATGGATTCCCGGCCCTCGCCGACGCCCATGATCGTCACGTCGCCATAGTCGAGGATGCGCCCCAGAATGCTTTGATTGACGTCGACGCTCTCGATCTTGTCGAGCGCCATTTCGAAGGTGCGCCGCTTGATGAAGCCGGTCTTGTGCACGACGCGCCGATCGGTGACGTCGGTTTCCGTCGTCCATTGATGGAACCAGGCTCTTGCAGTCCAGTAGAGCGCGACCAACGCCACCACGGCCGACGACGCAAGGCACAACAGGATGACGCCCTCGACCGTCGTGGTCCGCGACAGGGCGAACAGGATCACGGCAACGATCCAGGCGGCAAGTCCGGGCAAATAGAACATCCAGTGCGCGTTGGTCGAATACAGCACCTTCTCGCCGGGCTGCAGGATCTCGTCGATATAACGCCCCATCTCACTAAAACCTTGATTCGTCCCGCAAACCACAACCTCTGCAGACCGGGTTCTGGCGTGGAACCCGCTTGCCCCCGGCCGCACCGCTATGTATACGCGCGTTTCGGCCCCACCGCCTAGCTTCGCCGGGGCCTTGAGAACTTAATAGCGCTGGAGCTGATTCGCTCCCCGACAAACGCGAACCTGAAGGGAATTACGCGCGTCGTCATGGGCCGCCTCGTGATGAAATTCGGCGGCACATCCGTCGCCAACATCGATCGCATCCGCAACGTCGCGCGTCATGTGAAGCGCGAGGTCGACGCCGGCCATGACGTCGCCGTGGTGGTGTCGGCGATGGCCGGCAAGACCAATGAACTGGTGGAGTGGTGCCGCGAAGCCTCGCCCATGCATGATGCGCGTGAATACGATGCCGTGGTGGCCTCCGGCGAACAGGTCACTTCCGGCCTGCTTGCGATCGTGCTGCAAGGCATGGGCATTCAGGCGCGCTCCTGGCAGGGCTGGCAGATCCCGATCAAGACCAGCGACGCACACGCCTCGGCGCGCATCCTGGAGATCGACGGCCGCGAGTTGATTCACCGCTTCGGGGACCGCAAGGAAGTCGCCGTGATCGCCGGCTTCCAGGGTATCAACCCGCAGACCGGCCGTATCACCACGCTCGGTCGTGGCGGCTCCGACACGTCTGCGGTCGCAGTCGCGGCCGCGATCCGTGCCAACCGCTGCGACATCTACACCGACGTCGATGGCGTCTATACGACCGATCCGCGCGTGGTCCCCAAGGCGCGCCGGCTCGACAAGATCGCCTTCGAGGACATGCTGGAACTGGCCTCCCAGGGCGCAAAAGTGCTGCAGGTGCGCTCGGTGGAACTCGGCATGGTGCATAATATGCCGATCTTCGTGCGTTCCAGCTTCGACAAGCCCGAGGATATCGACCCGCACGCCGACCAGCCACCGGGTACGCTGATCTGCAGCGAGGAGGAAATCATGGAAAGCCACATCGTCACCGGGATCGCCTTCTCCAAGGACGAGGCGCAGATTTCCGTGCGCCAGATCGAGGACAAGCCGGGGGTTGCTGCCTCGATCTTCGGTCCGCTGGCGGCGGCCAATATCAATGTCGACATGATCGTCCAGAACGTGTCCGAGGACGGCAAGTTCACCGACCTCACCTTCACGGTGCCGGCGAACGATTACGCCCGCGCCCGCGACACCATCACGTCAGCCAAGGACAAGATCGGCTACCAGCGTCTCGACAGCGCCACCGACGTCGCCAAGGTGTCGGTGATCGGCAGCGGCATGCGTAGCCATGCCGGCGTTGCCGCCAAGGCGTTTTCGGCGCTCGCGGCGCGCAACATCAACATTCGCGCCATTACCACCTCGGAGATCAAGTTCTCCGTGCTGATCGACGCGGCCTATACCGAGCTTGCCGTGCGTACCCTGCACACGCTCTACGGTCTCGACCAACCGTAGAACACTATTCTCTTGGGCGTTCTCTTTGGGCGGCGCAGCATTCGCCGCCGTTGGATGGTTTCGCCGGTGGCAGGCCTTTTGCTTGGCAAAACAAGCCTCAATTCGCTATACGGCCTCAAGAACGTCCGCCGTGAACTGTGCCACAGTTTGGCGATCCTGATTCGGCCCTGCGGGTGAAGGGCTTGCGGTGGCGCCGAACGATAAAGTTGTTGCGTTTCTTCGGGTTAACGTCAGGTACCGGCGGGCGCCGGGCTGGCTTGTTGGAGGGGATCACAGAGCATGCGAAGCGCGTCGGGAGGCCCCCGCGTCCTATTGAGACGGCTTCGCGAAACCATGGCGGAGCAGGTCAGCGCCCAGGAGCGACTGGACAAGATCGTGGTGCTGATTGCGGCCAACATGGTGGCCGAAGTCTGCTCGGTCTATGTGCTGCGCATCGACAACACGCTCGAGCTTTACGCCACCGAAGGTCTCAACCGCGACGCCGTGCACCGCACGGTGTTGAGCGCGCATGAGGGCCTGGTCGGCCTGGTCGCGAGCGAAGCTTCGCCGCTCAACCTGAGCGACGCGCAAAGCCACCCCGCCTTCTCGTTCCGCCCCGAGACCGGCGAAGAGATTTACCATTCCTTCCTCGGTGTGCCGATCCTGCGTGCCGGCAACACGCTCGGCGTGCTCGTGGTGCAGAACCGCGCCAAGCGCACCTATGTCGAGGAGGAGGTCGAGGCGCTGCAGACCACCGCGATGGTGCTTGCGGAGATGATCGCCTCCGGCGAATTGGCGGCGCTGGCGCAACCGGGCGCCGAACCCGCCGCGCGCCACTCCCTGCACAAGAACGGCGCAATCCTGTCGGAGGGCATCGCGCTCGGCCATGTGGTGCTGCACGAGCCGCGCGTCGTTATCAACAATTACATTGCCGAGGACCTGCCCAAGGAAATCAAGCGGCTCGAGTCCGCGATGACAAAACTGCGCGCCGATCTCGACCGCATGCTGGAGCGCGGGGACGTCGCCGAGGGCGGCGAGCACCGCGACGTGCTGGAAGCCTATCGCATGTTCGCCAGCGACCAGGGCTGGTCACACAAGCTGCACGAGGCGGTCGCCACGGGCCTGACGGCGGAAGCCGCGGTCGAGCGCGTTCAGTCCGACACCCGCGCGCGCATGTTGCGCTCCACCGATCCTTATTTGCGCGACCGTCTGCACGACCTGGAGGATCTGGGCTTCCGCCTGATGCGACAACTGGTCGGACAGGATCACGCGCCGGCGCGCGAGCATCTGCCCGACAACGCCATCCTGATCGCGCGCGCCATGGGGCCGGCGGCACTGCTCGACTACGACCGCAAGCGCCTGCGCGGCCTGGTTCTGGAAGAAGGCACCACCAATTCGCACGTCTCGATCGTGGCTCGCGCGCTCGGCATCCCCGCGGTCGGCGAGGTGCCCAACGCGCCGGGCATCGCCGATCCCGGCGACGCCATCATCGTCGACGGGACTTCGGGCGAGATCTATGTCCGCCCGTCGGCGGAAATCGAAGCGGCCTACGCCGAGCGGGTGCGCTTTCGCGCCCGGCGGCAGGCGCAATACCTGGCGCTGCGCGAGAGGCCCTGCGTTACCAAGGACGGCCAACCGGTCGAACTCATGATCAATGCGGGGCTTACCATCGACCTGCCGCATATCGACGAGACCGGCTCTGCCGGCATCGGCCTGTTCCGCACCGAGCTGCAATTCATGGTCTCGCCGTCGCTGCCGCGTTCCAGCGACCAGCTCGCGCTCTATCGCACCGTGCTTGACGCCGCCGGCGAGAAGCCCGTGACCTTCCGCACCCTCGACATCGGCGGCGACAAGGCGCTGCCCTATATGGAAACGGTGATCGAGGAAAATCCCGCGCTCGGCTGGCGCGCGATCCGACTCGGGCTCGACCGACCCGGCCTGTTGCGCGGCCAGATTCGCGCGTTGCTGCGGGCCGGCGGCGGCCGGGCGCTGCGCGTCATGTTCCCGATGATCTCCGATGTTGCCGAATTCGATGCGGCTAAATCCATCGTCGAGCGGGAGCTCACCTATTTGCGCCAGCACGGCCATGCGCTGCCCGAACGCATTGACGTCGGCACCATGGTCGAGGTCCCGGCGTTGCTCTATCAACTCGACGAGCTCCTGGGGAAGGTCGACTTCGTCTCGGTGGGTTCGAACGACCTGTTCCAGTTCCTGTTCGCGGTCGACCGCGGCAACGCCAAGGTTTCGGAGCGGTTCGATACGCTGTCGGCGCCGATCCTGCGCGCGTTGCGCGACATCGTGCGGAAGGCGAAAGCCAAGAACAAATCTGCCTCGCTGTGCGGCGAGATGGCCTCAAAGCCGATCGGCGCGCTGGCATTGATCGCGCTCGGCTATCGTTCTCTGTCATTGTCCGCAACCGGGCATGGTCCGGTGAAGGCGATGATCCTGGAGCTAAACGCGAAGAAGGCGGAAGCGGTGATGACCCCGCTTCTCGACGCGCCGGCAGGCAGTGTCTCGATCCGGCAGAAGCTGATCGAATTTGCGGAAGCCGAAGGATTGCCGTTGTAGCGACGCTTCGCGTCGCCCCAGCCGCCCTTTTCCGTTGCTTTGAGATTTGACCGATGTCGCTGCTTCCTGAAACCAAACTGGACGTTCTGCTGGCGCACCACGCCTCGCTGGAGGCGCAGTTGCTCGGCCAACTCGCTTCCGAGAAATACGTGCAGATCACCCGCGAGCTCGCCGAGCTCAATCCGCTGATCGATGCGGTCAAGGCTTATCGTGCGACCGCGAAAGAACTCGGCGATACCGAAGCGCTGGTCACCGATCCCGCATCCGATCCCGAGATGCGTGCCATGGCGGAAGTCGAGCGCGACACACTCCTCGCCCGCCGCGATGAGCTCGTACAGAAGATCCGCGTCGCCCTGTTGCCAAAGGACGCCATGGATGAGCGCAACGTGATGCTGGAAATCCGCGCCGGGACCGGCGGCGACGAGGCCGCGCTGTTTGCCGGCGACCTGTTTCGGATGTACGAGCGTTTCGCCAGTCTGCAGGGCTGGGCCGTCGACGTAATCTCGGCCTCCGACGGCACCATGGGCGGTTACAAGGAAATCGTCGCCGAGGTGAAGGGCCGCGGTGCTTTTGCAAAACTGAAATTCGAATCCGGGGTGCATCGCGTGCAGCGCGTGCCCGACACCGAAACCCAGGGACGCATTCACACCTCGGCCGCGACCGTGGCCGTGCTGCCGGAGGTCGAGGACGTCGATGTCGAGATCAGGAACGAAGACTTGAGGATCGAGACGATGCGCGCACAAGGCGCCGGCGGCCAACATGTCAACAAGACGGAATCGGCGATCCGTATCACCCATATCCCGACCGGGATCGTGGTCAGCATGCAGGACAGCCGCTCGCAACACAAAAACCGCGCATCCGCCATGAACATCCTGCGCTCGCGCATCTACGACGCCGAGCGCCAGCGCGTGGAAGCGGCGCGCTCGGCCGACCGCAAGGAGAAGGTCGGCTCCGGCGACCGCAGCGAGCGCATCCGCACCTATAATTTCCCGCAAGGACGCGTCACCGACCACCGCATCAACCTGACGCTCTACAAGCTGCCGCAGGTGATGTCCGGCGAAGCACTCGGCGAACTGATCGATGCGCTCACGACCGAGCATCAGGCGGCGCAGCTCGCTGCGGT
>Ga0318509_10000414_pt1 | contig 12440 bp, 9 predicted proteins | sample GRESIP084b2f22_FD_203477 | JGI IMG/M metagenome (GOLD analysis project Ga0318509, IMG submission 203477) | Tropical soil microbial communities from Luquillo Experimental Forest, Puerto Rico - GRE.SIPMG.084b2f22 | ecosystem: Environmental > Terrestrial > Soil > Tropical forest > Bulk soil...
CATCGCCGTCCTTGCCGGCGGCGCCGATGTGGTCTATCCCCCGGAGAACCGAGGGCTCTACGACGCATTGGTGCGCCAGGGTGCAGTTGTCGCCGAGCTACCGCTCGGCACCGAGCCACAGGCACGTCATTTTCCGCGCCGCAACCGGATCATTTCCGGAATGGCGCTCGGAGTCGTGGTCGTCGAGGCGGCGGCGCGCTCGGGCTCGCTGATCACCGCGCGGCTCGCGCTCGAGCAAGGGCGCGAGGTCTTTGCGGTGCCAGGCTCACCGCTCGATCCGCGCGCTCGCGGCTGCAACGACCTGCTGCGGCATGGCGCGACATTGACCGAGAACGCCGCGGACGTCTTGTCGCAGCTCGGACCGCAGCTACGCGGCGCAGAGCCACTCCGGCCAAACCGGCCGGTTGCGATGCCAGTTGCGCTGCAGTTGCCGTCGCAGAGCACCGCCCACCCGGTGTCGGAAGAGGCCGGGCAAGAGCTGATCCTCGGAAGATTGGGGCCCACGCCGGTCGCGGTTGACGAACTGGTGCGCCAATGCCAGATGTCAGCCGCCGCCGTCGCAACTCTTCTGCTCGAGCTCGAGCTTGCAGGTCGAGTCGAGCGTCATCCCGGCAATCTCGTGTCCTCGCGCTGAGAGATTTTCCGCGCCCCGGCGCCCCGATCGAATGGATGCATGAAAGTCGTCGTCGTCGAATCGCCCGCTAAGGCGAAAACCATCAACAAGTATCTCGGCAATGACTACAAGGTCGTCGCCAGCTACGGCCATGTCCGCGATTTGTCGGCCAAGGACGGCTCAGTACTCCCGGACTCCGATTTCGCGATGTCATGGGAGGTCGACGGCAAATCCGAAAAGCACCTCAGAACCATCGCACAGGCGGTGCGCGGCGCCGACAGGCTGTTCCTCGCCACCGACCCCGACCGCGAGGGCGAGGCGATCTCGTGGCACGTAAACGAGGTATTGAAAGCGCGCCGGGCACTCAAGGACCTCGATGTCAAGCGGGTCGTTTTCAACGAGGTGACGAAGAACGCGGTGCTCGAGGCGTTTCGTCGGCCACGCGAAATCGACCGCGAGCTCGTCGAGGCCTATCTCGCCCGCCGAGCGCTCGATTACCTCGTCGGTTTCACTCTGTCCCCGGTGCTCTGGCGCAAGCTTCCGGGCAGCCGCTCTGCTGGCCGCGTCCAATCCGTGGCGTTACGTTTGATCTGCGAGCGGGAAGCCGAGATCGAGGTCTTCAAGTCGCGCGAATACTGGACGATCGAGGTCGAGTTCCGGACCGAGGCAGGACAGACCTTCACCGCGCGGTTGACCCATCTCGACGGCAAGCGCCTCGATCGCTTCGACCTCGATACCGAGGAGAAGGCGCGCGCCGCCGCCGAGGCGATCCTGCGGGCACCGGGATTCGCCGTCGCAGAAATCGACAGTCGGCAGGTTCGCCGCAATCCGTTTCCGCCGTTCACCACTTCGACCTTGCAGCAGGAAGCCTCGCGCAAGCTCGGCTTGTCGGCCAGCCGCACGATGCAGATTGCCCAGCGGCTTTACGAAGGCATCGACCTTACCGGCGAGACGGTCGGGCTGATCACCTATATGCGGACCGACGGCGTCGCGATCTCCGGCGAGGCGATCGCCGCCGCGCGCCGGCTGATCGGCGGCGAATTCGGACCACGATATGTCCCGGACCAGCCTCGGGTCTATCGCAGCCCCGCCAAGAACGCGCAAGAGGCGCACGAGGCGATCCGACCAACTGATATCGATCGCAAACCCGCCCACATAGCCCCCAATCTCGACCGCGACCAGCGCAGACTTTACGAGCTGATCTGGAAACGGACGATCGCGAGCCAGATGGCGTCGGCCTTGCTCGACCAAGTCACAGTCGACATCGCCGACCCGATGGGCCGGCTGCGCCTACGGGCGACCGGCTCGGTCGTCGTCTTCGACGGGTTTCTCGCCCTCTACCAGGAGGACCGCGACGACGCGGCGGAGGAGGAAGGCGAAGGGGCTCGACTGCCGGCGATGCGGCAGGGCGAGCGGCTCGCACGCGGCGCAGTCGAGCCGAAGCAGCACTTCACGCAGCCGCCGCCGCGCTACACCGAGGCGAGCCTGGTCAAGAAGCTCGAAGAGCTCGGCATTGGCCGCCCTTCGACTTATGCGTCGATCTTGCAGGTCCTGCAGGATCGTTCTTACGTCCGGCTCGAGCAGCGGCGCTTTTTGCCCGAGGACCGTGGGCGGCTCGTCACCGCCTTTCTGACCAGCTTTTTCGAGCGCTATGTCGAGTACGGCTTCACCGCCGACCTTGAGAACCAGCTCGACGACGTGTCTGGAGGACGCACCGATTGGAAGGAGGTGCTGCGCAATTTCTGGCGGGATTTTTCGGCCGCGGTCGACGGCACCAAAGAGCTGACAATCAGCCAGGTGCTGGCCGCGCTGGATGACGAGCTTGGGCGGCATTTTTTCCCGGACGACGGCTCCGGGCGCGATCCGCGTCTTTGCCCGGTTTGTGGCGCCGGCAGGCTCAGCATCAAGCTTGGCAAATTCGGTGCCTTCATCGGCTGTTCCGATTATCCGAAGTGTCGTTACACCCGGCCTTTCGCGCTCGACCAAGACATCGAGGAGATTCCTACAGCAGACACCCCTCTCGGGGACGATCCCGTGAGTGGCTTGGCCATTTCCGTCAAGAAAGGCCCCTACGGCCATTATGTCCAGTGCGGCACCGACAACGGCGAGCTCAAACCGAAGCGGGTCGCCCTGCCGCGATCGATGAAGCCAGCCGATGTCGATCTCGACATCGCTCTGCGACTGCTCGCCCTGCCGCGCGAACTCGGGCGGCACCCCGAGACAAGAGACGCGATTGTTGCCGGCATCGGCCGTTTCGGCCCCTACATCAAGCATGGGACGACATTCAAATCGCTCGCTCCCGATGATGACGTGCTGACGATCGGCCTGAACCGGGCCGTTGTCCTGCTCGCCGAACCGGCAGGGCAGCGACGGTCGGGGCCGCGGCTGCTGCGTGAGCTCGGCGAGCATCCCGACGGCGGCACCGTCGCCGTATATGCCGGGCGTTACGGCCCCTATGTCAGCCATGACGGTGTCTTGGCATCGCTGCCGAGAACCGCTGATCCGGCCACTTTCTCGCTCGACCAGGCAGTGCCACTGCTCGCCGTGCAGCGCCAGAAAGGGAAGGGCCGGCAACGCAAGTCCGGAAAACCTGCGGCGGCCACAGCAAAGCCGCGAAGAGCCGCAAAGGCGGCCGGCGGTGCAAAGACGAGACGCACTAGGCAACCGCGATCTCGACCGAAGGTGCCGGCGGGTTAGATGGTCAACCGAGGCCGGCGGGCATTGTCTGCGGCCGACCCGCGCGGCCGAGCGGCGCTGCGTGACCTGCTGCGGGAGACCGGCGAGAACGAGGCTCGGACCAATCGGCTGCTCGGCCAGGCGAGTCCACGGATCGTGGGCGTCTTTTACCGTGGCCGCCAGGGAGGGAAGGTAGTACCGACCAATCGCCGCAATCGCGAAGAGTATCGCGTGACGGAATGTGATACCGGTGGGGCCAGAGACGGCGAATTGGTGAGAGCGGAGCAGTTGCCGACCGGGAGGACTGGTTTCCCGCGAGCCTCCATCGTCGAACGGCTCGGACGCTTCGCGGACCCCGGCGCGGTTAGCCTTCTCGCGATTGCAAGTCATGACATTCCGACCGAATTCCCGAGCGCGGCGATTGCCGAGGCGGAAGCGGCCCTCCCCGCGAGTTCGGCCGGTCGGAGAGATTTGCGCGATATGGCGCTGGTCACGATCGACGGCGCTGATGCGCGTGACTTCGATGACGCGGTCTGGGCCGAGCCGGACCACGACCCGGAGAATCGGGGCGGCTGGCATATCGTCGTGGCGATCGCCGATGTGGCCTGGTACGTGCGCCCCGGCACCGCGCTCGACCTCGAAGCCAGGCGACGCGGCAACTCGGTCTACTTTCCCGATCGAGTAGTCCCAATGCTTCCCGAAGTACTGTCGAACGATCTTTGCTCACTGAAGCCGGGTGTCGATCGCGCCTGCCTTGCCGTCCACCTATGGATCGGCGCCGCCGGCCGCAAACTGAGGCATCGGTTTGAGCCTGGGCTGATGCGCTCGGCGGCCCGGCTGACCTATGAGCAAGCCCAGGCCGCGTGGAAAGGCCGTAGCGAGGGCGGGTTGCCGCTGCCGGAGGACAGACTAGCGGCGCTCTTCGGGGCATTCACGACGCTCACCGAGGCGCGGGCGAACCGCGGCACCCTCGAGCTCGACATCGACGAGCACCAGGTCATGCTCGACAGCGAAGAGCAGCCGGTTGCGATCGTCCGCGCTGCCCGGCTCGACAGCCATCGGCTGATCGAGGAGTTTATGGTCCTGGCAAACGTAGCTGCGGCAGAAGAACTGGAGACGCAGCGGCGATCCTGCATATACCGTATCCACGATGCGCCCGACCCGGAGAAGCTGGAGGAGCTGCGTGTGGTCCTCGACGAGATGGGCGTTCCGGGTCTTAGCCTGGCAAAAGGGCAGGCGCCGAAGCCGACGCTGTTCAACAGGATCTTACGGCGTGCTGCGCCGACACCTGCCGCAGCCCTCGTCAACGAATTGGTCCTCCGCTGCCAGGCGCAAGCCGCCTACAGCGTCAACAATATTGGCCATTTCGGGCTCGCGCTGCAGCGCTACGCCCATTTCACCTCACCGATCCGGCGCTATGCCGACCTGATCGTGCATCGAGCCCTGACCGTCGGCGCGTATGCCGACGCGCGAGGCCCGGGTTCAGGTGCTTCGACGTCCGTTCCGGACCCTGAAGAGCTGACGGCCATAGCGGAACATATCTCGGCGACCGAACGCCGCGCAGCCGCTGCTGAGCGTGACGCTATTGAACGTTTTCGTGCGATTATCCTTGTGCGCTCGATTGGAAGTATCTTCACCGGTCGCATCAGTGGCGTTGCCGAGTTTGGGCTATTTATCACCTCGGCGGAGAATGGAGCCAGTGGGCTTGTCCCAATATCGACCCTTCCTGGCGACTATTACGAGTGTGACAAGAAAGCACATCGGTTGATCGGGCGACGATCCGGTCGAATTTTCCGGATCGGAGACGAAGTGTCGGTCCGGCTCGTCGAAGCGGACGCGATCAGCGGGCGCATCATCTTTCGCATCGAAGCGGATAATCGGGTGAGAATTTCGCGTAGCTCGACCGAGGGGTCCATCGCTGTCGGCTTGTCACCACCCGCTCGCGCCCGCTCGCGCCGGCATCGTTGATCACCGGCCGCCGCCGATCTACCGTGCGCATTGCGGGCGAGCAAGATCTCCGCGAAGATGGAGGATCACGGGGGTCGTCGGGGCAGGGGAGCCCGCGCTTTCCTCTTACGGAGTCGATGCCGTTGTCATTGCGTCCGTTCGCTGTGTCCCTGCGGGCGAGCAAGTTGACCCTTGTTGTTCTACTCGCCGCCTGCGCCGAGCACCAGTCGTTGCCCAACGATCCAACGGGGCGGTTGTTCGCACGCGGCCTCGACGAGATCACCGATCTCTATATTGCACCCGTGTCGAGTCGAAAGCTGATTCTCGCCGGCGCCTCACGCTTATCTCGGCTCGACGATAAGTTTACCGTCACTGAGGGCGCCGGTGCGGAAAACAAAACGCAAGTCATCCTGAGCTATAGCGGCCGGGAGGTCACCGTCTACCCGATGCCATCGGATGGCGAGCCTCATGCTTGGGGCGCTCTGATGGGCCGCCTTGTCGCCAATGCCAAGGAGGCATCGCCGATCGTCGCCGCGCTTTCGGAAGACCAGCTCGACAAGGCTCTGTTCGACGGGATTACCGGTGCGCTTGACCGCTTCTCGCGTTACGCGGCGCCCGAAACCGCTCGCGATCAACGCGCCGTTCGCGATGGATTTGGCGGGATCGGCATAACCCTCGAGCTTTCGGGCGAAGAATTTCGGATCACCCAAGTGACGTCGGGTGGGCCCGCCGAACTCGCAGGCATTCGGCCTGACGACCGGCTCGTCGCGGTCGACGGCTTAGCGACGGCTGGCCGCTCGCAAAGCGATGTGGTTCACGCTCTTCGCGGCCCGATCCTCAGCCCGGTAGAGGTCACCGTTTATCGTCCGAAACCAGGCCAAAAGCGCAGCTTTCGTCTTCAACGGGCGCTGGTCATCCTTCCCACCGTGACAATGTCGCGGGATGGCAGCATCGCGGTTTTTCAGATTGCGAGCTTCAACCAGAATACGACGCAGCAGATTGTCGAGGACCTTGGGCGACTGGAGCGCGAAATTGGTCAGCGGCTGCGCGGGATCGTTCTCGATCTTCGAGGTAACCCCGGCGGGTTGCTCGACCAAGCCGTCAGTTTATCGGATGTCTTCATTGCCAAGGGGCCGATTGTCGCGACGGTAGGGCGCCACCCCGCCAGCCGCCAGTTCTTTGAGGCATCCGGCGATAGCATGGCCCCGCAAGTACCGATCGTCGTGCTGATTAATGGTGCTTCAGCGTCGTCTTCCGAAATCGTCGCTGCGGCGCTCCAGGATGTCGGGCGCGCGGTCATTGTCGGCAGCGCCTCTTATGGAAAGGGCACCGTCCAAACCGTTCTTCGCCTACCCAACGATGGTGAGCTGACGCTCACCTGGGCTCAGCTGGTCACTCCATCGGGATATTTGTTGCACGAACACGGCGTCATTCCGACCTTGTGCACGAGCGATCTTGGAGACGACGACAATTCTGTGCAGATTGCATTGCAGCGGACGAATGCGGTCGGGTCGGCCGCGGCTCGTCCACGGGCATCACTCGATGAGGGCGCCTGGTCTCAGTTACGCCGCTCTTGCCCGGCGCGGCAGGGCGACCGCGAAATCGACATCAAGGTGGCTAAACGTCTGCTCGCGGATCCGACGCTCTTTAGTCAAGCGGTGCATGCCCTCTCGGCGGCTCCGAAACTAGCGGCCGCCCCGCCTATGGCGACGACGGCACCGACCGAGCCCGCCTTGACAGGAACCGGCGGATCGCTATTGTCTGGGCCGCGGAACCCCTAAATCTGAGATCCTGGTCAATGGCTAAGACGAACACTGTCCTGATCAAGTTGGTCAGCAGCGCCGATACCGGCTACTATTATGTCACGAAAAAAAACCCGCGGACCAAGGCAAACAAACTAGAACTCAAAAAATTCGATCCTATCGCCCGCAAACACGTCCTATTCAAAGAAGCCAAGATAAAATAGCCGCACAGGGCGGATCCTGACCACGGCGCCCGTATCGTCCTTTCCTAGCCTCCGTTTCAACCGGTTACATTTCGGCCGCGCGCACAGCCACGCGGTTCCGCCCCGCTGATTTGGCGGTGTAGAGGGCGTCATCCGCGCGCTTCAATAGCCGATCACGGTGGTCGCCGTCTCTGACGGCAGCGGCGACCCCGACACTGATTGTAACAGCCAACTGTTCGCCGCTCGATCTGACAGTGAACGGGTCCTTGGCGACCGCAGCCCGTAGCCGCTCAGCGACCGCAGCCGCATTGGCGGAATCGGTTTCGGGCATCACTACGAGAAATTCCTCTCCCCCCCATCGCACGGCTAAATCAACACTGCGAACACTCTTGATTGTCCGCGCGGCAAGTTCCCGCAGCACGTCATCTCCAGCGTCATGGCCATGGCTATCATTGACTCGCTTGAAATGGTCCACGTCGAACAGCAAGACCGCCGCGCTCGCACCATCCTGATTAACCCGCCCGATCAACTCGTCGAGATGAGCTTCTCCATAGCGACGAACATAGAGGCTGGTCAGCGGGTCGGTAAGCGCGAGCGACAAACCGCGCTGATAATTCTGTTGAAGCCGGTCCTGCAGCCTCTTGCGGCGGACCTGGGTCCCCGTCCGCGCCAGTAACTCATTCCGGTCGACCGGCCGAATGAGATAGTCGTTGGCGCCAAGATCGACGAGGCCTTTGGCGGCGCGGATTAGGTCGATATCCTCGGCGATAAGCAGGATCGGAAGCTGGCGAAAGGCCTCATTCGCCCGGCACTGCGAGACAAGTCGTAGCGGATCGTAGCTGGGCATCGACAAGCTGACGATGATCAGTTCGGTGTCACCGTCTAGCAAGGTTTGAGCGTCGGCGCATCCGGCGGCGCAGGTTACCGAATGGCCCACCGAACGCAACGTCTCGGCCATTTGTGCCGTGGCGAAGCAATCCTCTTCGACAATCAAGATCATTGCGGGGCCGGCATCCTGAGCTGCGGCGATGTCGCGACTGGCGAACCGACCACAGACCTCTTCCCGCAAACGCCATTCTTCCATCATCCGCTTCAGCCGCGCCAACGAGCGCACGCGTGCGAAGAGGGCGATGTCGTTCACAGGCTTGGTCAGGAAATCATCGGCACCAACCTCAAGACCACGAAGGCGATTGGTGACATCCGACAAAGCTGTCACCATGACTACTGGAACGTCGGCGGTCCGCGGATTGGCCTTCAACCGTCGGCAAACCTCGAACCCGTCCATGCGTGGCATCATCACATCGAGCAGGATCACGTCCGGCAGTTCGCTGTCGGCAATCTGCAAGGCGGCCCGCCCGTTGTATGCCGAGAGAACGTCGAAATATTCGCTCGATAGCTTGGCTTCGAGCAGCTTTACGTTTGCCTCGACATCGTCGACAACCAGCACTCGGGCAGACATGAGCTGTTCGCCGGCACCCGGGTCGGAAAAAGGGCTCGCGTCAGGAGAGGAAACGCTCGACAGTGCTAAGAAAGCTAGCCACCGAAATCGGCTTTGCGATATAGGCCTCGCAGCCGCCGTCGCGGATCTTCTGCTCGTCCCCCTTCATTGCGAAAGCAGTTACCGCGATGACCGGGATCGCGCGGAGATCTTCATCCTTTTTGATCCATTGGGTCACTTGGAGACCGGATACTTCAGGAAGTTGAATATCCATCAGGATTAGATCGGGGTGATGTTGTCGAGCGAGCGCAAGCGCTTCGATGCCGTCCCTCGTTTGCAATGTACCATACCCGTGTGCTACGAGGAGATCATTGAAGAGCTTCATATTGAGGTCGTTATCCTCGACAATTAAGACCTTCTTCCGCATCAGCGGATTGGGGTTCTCGTTCGATTTCGGCACTTTGAGCGTCATGCTTCGGCGGCCTCGAGAAAAGTGCTGAAATGTCGGCGGAAGGATCGATCGCGATCCCGGTGACCGACTTTCCGCCGTGGTTATGTTGGCGGGTTGTAAAGGATCGAACTTAACAATCCGTAACCGCCCTCCTTCCAGGCTTAATGAAAGTGCAGTGCCGATGGCAGCCGATTACGCATCGGCATCGATCTTGGCGGCACTAAGACTCGAAGCGGCCGCTGTTGGCCGAACTGGGGCGGTTTGCGTGCGGCGGCGGATCGCGACGCCCAAGGGAAATTATCGCGCGACAATTGAAGCGATCACAGCCCTCGTAAGCGCGATCGAACTACAGATCGGCGAAATTGTGCCCGTGGGGATCGGCATACCGGGAACGATTTCGCCGATCAGGGGATTGGTGAAGAATGCCAATTCCACCTGGCTGATCGGTCGCCCACTGCAGCAGGATCTCGAGACAGCGTTCGGCTGGCCAACTCGCCTGGCCAATGACGCCAACTGCTTTGCTTTGTCGGAGGCCACCGACGGTGCCGCGGTAGGCATGCAGACTATCTTCGGTGTCATTCTCGGCACCGGGATCGGCGGAGGGATTGCGCAAGGCGGACGGATCCTCCTCGGCGCCAACGCGATTGCCGGAGAATGGGGCCACAACCCGCTGCCCTGGCCGACGCCGGGCGAGATCCCGGGACCGGCGTGCTATTGCGGTCGGTCGGGCTGTATCGAGACTTTCTCTCCGGGCCCGCGCTTGCGGCAGATCATCGTCGTCACGGGGGACGAAGCCTGCGTGCAATTGAGATCGCCACCCTTACCACGCGCGGCGATGCGGAATGTGCCGCGAGCCTCGGACGCTATATGGACCGTCTAGCCCGCGGACTAGCCTCGATGATCAACCTGATCGATCCGATGCGATCGTGCTGGGAGGCGGTCTTTCGGGCATAACGGCGCTGTACAGGCAAGTTCCTCGGCTGTGGGAGCAGTACATCTTCTCGGATAATGTGGCTACTCGCCTGCTTCCTCCCGTTCATGGCGACTCGAGCGGGGTGCGCGGCCCTGCTTGGCTGTGGCGCGAGGGGGAGGAAGCATGACCGCGCTGTGCCGCGATTCCGGCGCCCTCCCCAGCTGGGCAAACCCGTGCGAACGGTGCACTCTGTGCGGTTCGCCGTGCCAATTCGATCATGCCTCGTTTCACACGCTATCGATCGCCCGCGTCGAGTGTGAGGCCTTTTGCGTCGCGGTCGAAAAACACGGTACGCGCCGAAATGCCGTCAGCAGTTTGGTTTAGCGAGCGGCTCGATATCATCCAGCTTGGCGCGGATCGAGTACTCGCCGTAGTCGATCAACATATCCTGCGAAACTCCGTTATCGAGAAGGCGCATGCCGAGCTCGTAATCCGGCTTTTCGACGCTGGCATCCACCGGAAAAAAGGCAAGCCGGATGCGCCAGCCCGGCCGCTGCAACAAAGGACTGAGCCTCACTGCTGCGGGGTCCGCGGTGAGCTTAACACCAATCGCCGCCGACACCTGAACTGCGTTCTCATCGGTGGCGCCGTCGAAAACCTGGCGCGAGAGAAAGTTTTCTCCCTCACGGGCCTTATCGATCAGCAAGATCGTATGCGCGCTGGGAAACAGAACCCCGGGATCGAGCTTTAGGGTCTGCGGTTTCGGCTTCGTGAACTCGGCGGTGCCGGCCTTTCCTGGAGCATCGAGCTTCGCCTCACCGCGGATGTCCTGGTCGATCTCGCCGTTTCGACTCTGCCTTTGGTTAAAGCGGTATCGCAGCCCATCCTTCGACTCCCAAGTCACAAAGCTCGATACGATGTCCACATCCGGCGTCTCGGCATAACGAATCTTCAGCCGATACCGTTGCTCGATTGTCCAGCCGTCGCAAGTCTCGCCCCATTCGTAGTCCATTGTCCCGCGTGCATCAACGACGCCCGAATCGCTTCGGGCAGAACCCAAAGTCATCGAATAGAGTGCCCGGTGCGGCGCGATCTCGGCACCGCCAGCCACTGTCGCCGCCCCTGACGCCAGCCCCGTCACAACGACAAACGATACGATGGACCGATTGATCATAGACACGATACTCCCAGGTCGGTACCGCCAGACAAAGGCTCTCGGTACCAGCCTGCACATGATAAGCAATTCTCGTTCCCGACGATCCCCGCGCAAACTCTACCGCGCCTCGGCTGGAAACTCTCGATCAAACGGCGATCGCGCACCGCTAAGGGCCTAGCGATTTGCCCTTCTAGCGAGCGGCAAATCGAGCCGGATATGGAGCTCTCTTAGGCGCTCCTGCGAAACCGGTGCTGGGGCCTGCATCATCAGGTCGCGCGCCTGCTGGTTCATCGGAAAGGCAATCACCTCGCGGATGTTCGGCGTGTCGGCGAGCAGCCTGACGATGCGGTCGATGCCCGGGGCAAGCCCGCCATGCGGTGGCGCGCCGTAGCGGAAGGCGTTGAGCACCGCGAGGAAACGGGCCTCGACCTCGACCACATCGTAACCGGCGATCCCAAAGGCTTTGTACATGATGTCCGGGCGGTGATTGCGGATCGCACCGGAAGCGAGTTCGACGCCGTTACAGACAATATCGTATTGATGCGCAAGGATCGACAGCGGGTCCTCTGTTTCAAGCGCCTCGAGCCCGCCTTGCGGCATCGAGAAAGGGTTGTGACTGAAGTCAATTTTGCCGGTTTCCTCATTGAGCTCGTACATTGGAAAGTCAGTAATCCAGCAGAACTGGAAGTCGCTCTCCTTGGTGAGACCGAGTTCGCGCCCGATCTTGAGTCGCACATCGCTTGCAAACCCTGCAAAGCTCTTTGACGCGCCGCACACGAAAAAGACTGCATCGCCGTCATTGAGCCCGAGCTTGGCGCAGATGGCGGCGGTGCGCTCGGGGCCGATATTGTTGGCGATCGGCCCGGCACCCTCGCCGTCGCGGACGAAGATGTAGCCGAGCCCGGGCTGCCCCTCGCCCTGTGCCCACGAATTCATCCGGTCGCAGAAGGCGCGGTTGCCGCCCCCTGGCGCCGGGATCGCCCGCACCCGTACGTCGGGGTCGCCGGCTATCATGCCGGCAAACACGCGGAAGCCCGAGTCCCGGAAATGCTCGGTTACGTCGTCCATGACGATCGGGTTTCTCAGATCGGGCTTGTCGCTGGCATAACTCAGCAACGCCTCGGTATAGGGGATGCGTCGGAACGGCGCGGGGCTGACCTCGCGGCCGCCGCCAAACTCTTCGAACACGCCGCGCAACACCGGCTCGACTGCGGCGAACACATCCTCCTGGGTTACGAAAGACATCTCCAGGTCGAGCTGGTAAAACTCGCCTGGTGCGCGGTCGGCGCGGCTAGCTTCGT
>Ga0318509_10000421_pt1 | contig 12384 bp, 10 predicted proteins | sample GRESIP084b2f22_FD_203477 | JGI IMG/M metagenome (GOLD analysis project Ga0318509, IMG submission 203477) | Tropical soil microbial communities from Luquillo Experimental Forest, Puerto Rico - GRE.SIPMG.084b2f22 | ecosystem: Environmental > Terrestrial > Soil > Tropical forest > Bulk soil...
ATTCTGCTCATTTTCGCGGAAGTACTCGGATGTTCTGCCGCTCTTGCTGCGGAGCCCATGGTGCCCGCTGACATTCGGACAACTTTCTTTACCGGGCAGCCTTTCACCGCTGTAAGTCCATCTGGCGCCAAATTCAAAATGGTCTTTACGCCGGACGGCAAGACGACCCGCGAACCTCTCGAGCAACCCGGTCCGCAGAGCACAGGAACGTGGAAGCTCAATGCCAAGGGTTTCTGCACCGCTTGGGGACACTCGGCCCCTAATTGCTTCACCGTGATTCCGAGCGGTGAAAACAAATGGTCGGTTCAAAAGATTGCTACGACGATCGCAACCACGGTTGCGGTTTGGTCGAAATAACGTTTTGAGACGCTGCGGGCTCTATTTGCGCTTCGACATCGGCAGATATTCGCGCGGCGGTGCGCCGGTATACAGCTGCCGCGGCCGGCCGAGCTTCTGGTGCGGATCTTCGATCATTTCCTTCCACTGCGCGATCCAGCCGACGGTGCGCGCCAGCGCGAATAGCACGGTGAACATCGCGGTGGGGAAGCCCATGGCGCGCAGCGTGATGCCCGAATAGAAGTCGACATTCGGGTAAAGCTTTTTCTCGATGAAATAATCGTCATGCAGCGCGATCTTTTCGAGCTCCATCGCGACTTCGAGGAGCGGGTCCTTGATGCCAAGCTCGTTGAGCACCTCGTAGCAGGTCTTCTGCATGATCTTGGCGCGCGGATCGTAATTCTTGTAGACGCGGTGGCCGAATCCCATCAGGCGGAATGAATCCTTCGGGTCCTTGGCGCGCTTGATGTATTCCGGAATGCGGTCGACCGCGCCGATCTCGCCAAGCATTTTTAGCGCCGCCTCGTTGGCGCCGCCATGCGCGGGCCCCCACAGGCAGGCGATGCCCGCGGCAATGCAGGCGAATGGATTGGCGCCGGTCGATCCGGCGAGCCGGACGGTGGAGGTCGAGGCATTCTGCTCGTGATCGGCGTGGAGCGTGAAGATGCGGTCCATCGCGCGCGACAGCACCGGATTGGCCTTGTATTCCTCGCACGGCACCGCGAAACACATTCGCAGGAAGTTCGACGCATAGTCGAGCTTGTTGTTTGGATACATGAACGGCTGGCCGATCGAATATTTGTAAGCCATGGCCGCGAGCGTCGGCATCTTGGCGATCATGCGGATCGACGCGATCATGCGCTGGGTCGGATCGGTGATGTCGGTAGAGTCGTGATAAAACGCCGAGAGCGCGCCGACGCAGCCGACCATCACTGCCATCGGATGGGCATCGCGCCGGAAACCTTGGAAGAACCGGCTCATCTGCTCGTGCACCATCGTGTGATGGGTCACGCGATCGACGAAGTCGGCTTTCTGCGTCGCGGTCGGCAGCTCGCCATAGAGAAGCAGATAACAGGTTTCGAGGAAGTCGCCGTGTTCGGCGAGGTCGGCAATCGGATAACCGCGATAGAGCAGGATGCCCTGATCGCCATCGATATAGGTGATCTTGGATTCGCAACTCGCGGTCGAGGTGAAACCGGGATCGTAGGTGAAAATGCCGGCTTCGGCGTAAAGCTTGCTGACGTCCAGCACTTCCGGGCCGATGGTGCCGTCGTAAACGGGAAACGAGTAGTTCTTGTTGCCGAGCGTGATCGCGCCGGTCTTTATATTGGCGCCGGTCTTCGCGTCCATGGTTTTAACCTCGAAGTACGAATAACGGGACTGTCACACCGCCATACGCAAGGAACGCGGGAGGGTGGCATAAATTCCCGCTGGTTTGGCCTAGCCTAAGCCCCTGTGCACTGCAAGATAATAGCCGATTGGCCCGGCGAAAGGGCCCGGCGGGACTAAAAACAGCGGCCAAATGTCGGGCGGCGATCAGTTTTCGGAATCATGCTCTAAGGCGCCGAAGGCGCGATCCGGTCGGCAAGGCGGCCCAGGCTTTCGCTTTTGCCTAGCACCGTCAGCACCTCAAAAATTCCCGGCGAGGTCGTCCGTCCGGTCAGCGCCGCCCGCAACGGCTGCGCCACCGCGCCAAGCTTGGCGCCCTCGCGTTCGGCAAAGCCGCGAACCGCGCGCTCGGTGGTTTCGGTCGTCCAAGGCTCGACTGTGGCCAGTTCATCAGCAACGCCACGCAGGAGCGTGCGCGCATCTTGGTTGAGAATGCCCTCGGCTTTTTCATCGAGCGGGATCGGCCGATCGGCGAACAGAAAGCGCGCGCCGTTGATGATTTCGACGAGCGTCTTGGCGCGTTCCTTCAGGCTCGACATGGCGGCGAGCCATTGCCGGCGTAGCGCCGGCGTCATCTTGGCGGCGATTTCGGCGCCATCGGCGAGATGCGGCAAGAGGCGTTCGATCGCTTCCAGCAAGTCGGCATCGCTCATTTGGCGGATGTAGTGGCCGTCCAGGTTTCCGAGCTTGGCGAAATCAAATCGCGCCGGCGAACGCCCGATCTGCGGCAGGTCGAAAGCCGCGACCATTTCTTCGGTCGAGAAGATTTCCTGATCGCCATGGCTCCAGCCGAGCCGCACCAGGTAATTGCGCAATGCGGCGGGTAGATAGCCCATTGCCCGGTAGGCATCGATGCCGAGTGCGCCATGGCGCTTCGACAATTTGGAGCCATCCGGTCCGTGGATCAGCGGAATGTGCGCCATGACCGGTACCGGCCAGCCCAGCGCGTCATAGATCTGCTTCTGCCGCGCCGCATTGGTCAGATGATCGTCGCCGCGGATCACGTGGGTGACGTCCATATCATGGTCGTCGACCACGACCGCGAGCATATAGGTTGGCGTACCATCGGAACGCAGCAGCACGAGATCGTCGAGATTCTCGTTTTGCCAGACGACGCGGCCTTGCACCTGGTCTTCGATCACTGTTTCGCCTGAGAGCGGCGCCTTGAGTCGAATCGCCGGCTTCACGCCCGGCGGCGCCTCGCTCGGGTCGCGATCGCGCCAGCGGCCGTCATAGAGCTTGGCGCGGCCTTCGCGGCGTGCCGCCTCGCGCATCTGTGTCAGCTCCTCGGGGCTGGCGTAACACCGATAGGCGCGCCCAGCAGCCAGGAGCCGTTCAGCTACCTCGCGGTGCCGCTGCGAACGGGCAAACTGGTAGACCGCCTCGCCATCCCAGCCGATGCCGAGCCATTTCAGGCCGTCTAGGATGGCGTCGATGGCGGCCTGTGTGGAGCGTTCGCGATCGGTGTCCTCGATTCGCAGCAGCATCTTTCCGCCACGGCCGCGTGCGTAAAGCCAATTGAACAAGGCAGTGCGCGCGCCGCCGATATGCAGGAAGCCGGTAGGCGAGGGGGCAAAGCGGGTAACGACGGTCATGTCTGCCGGATTGGGGAACGCGGGCCGATTTGAGAACGAACGCCAATTTGGGAAACGACGCCCATGTACCACATATAGCTGTGAAAAGGATTACCGCGAACAAATTGCCGGTGTGGGCTTGACCAGATCGGCCGGCTTGTCCAATCCGAAGGCTGACACAACGTTACAGATGGCTGGTGAAATGTCGGTTGCTGAAAACCTCACGCGCGAAGCGGGTCAGGACTTCATCCGCGACATCGTGCGCGCCGATCTCGCTTCCGGCCGGCACAAGACCGCGGTGACGCGGTTTCCGCCGGAGCCGAACGGCTACCTTCACATCGGCCACGCCAAATCGATCTGCCTCAATTTTGGCATCGCCGACGAATTCGGCGGGCACTGCAACCTGCGCTATGACGACACCAATCCGACCAAGGAAGACCAGGAATTTATCGACGCGATCGAGCGCGACGTGCGCTGGCTGGGCTTCGATTGGGGCAAGAATCTCTATCATGCGTCGGACTATTTCGCGCAGCTCTACGACTGGGCCGAAGACCTGGTCAGCGCCGGCTATGCCTATGTCGACGATCAGAGCCACGAACAGATGCGCGCCACCCGCGGCACGCTGACCGAGCCCGGCACCAACAGCCCGTTTCGCGAGCGTTCGGTGGACGAAAATCTCGATCTGTTTCGGCGCATGCGCGCCGGCGAATTTCAGAACGGCGCGCGCGTCTTGCGCGCCAAGATCGACATGGGTTCCGGTAATATTAATCTGCGCGATCCGGTGCTCTATCGGATACTCCATGCCGCGCATCCGCGCACCGGCACGACATGGTGCATTTATCCGAGCTACGACTTCGCCCACGGCCAGTCGGACGCGATCGAAGGCATCACCCATTCGCTATGCACGCTGGAATTCGAAGATCACCGGCCGCTCTACGACTGGCTTTTGGAGAACCTGCCGGTCCCTTCGCATCCGCGACAGATTGAATTTGCCCGGCTCAATCTGACCTACACAATCTTGTCGAAGCGTGTGCTCACCGAGCTCGTGCGCGGCGGGCATGTGCGCGGCTGGGACGATCCGCGCATGCCGACGCTTGCAGGATTGCGCCGCCGCGGCGTGCCGCCGGCCGCGATCCGCGAATTCGTGCGGCGGATCGGCGTCGCCAAGGCCAATAGCGTGGTCGACGCCGCTATGCTCGATTTCGCGATCCGCGAACATCTCAACAAAACCGCGCCGCGGCGCATGGCGGTCTTAAGGCCGCTCAAAATCGTGATCGAGAATTATCCGGACGGCAAAGCCGAGGACCTCGAAGCAGCGAACCATCCCGACGATCCGGCCGCCGGCACCCGCCGCATCCGGTTCGGACGCGAACTCTACATCGAGCACGACGACTTCATGGAGAATCCGCCGAAGAAATTCTTCCGGCTCTCGCCCGGCACGGAGGTGCGCCTGCGCTACGCCTATTTCATCACCTGCCGTGAAGTGGTGAAGGACGCCGCGGGGGAAGCGGTCGAATTGCGCTGCGTCTACGATCCGGCGACCAAAGGCGGCAATGCGCCGGACGGGCGCAAGGTCAAGGCCACGCTGCACTGGGTCTCAGCGCAGGATTGTGTTGGCGCAGAGGTCCGCCTCTACAATCCGTTATTCAATCGGCCTGACCCGGACCCCGGCAATTTCGCCGCGCAGCTCAATCCGGATTCGCTGGAAGTACTCGCCGAGACTCGCTTCGAGCCTGCACTTGCAGAGCTGAAAACAGGCGAAGTCGTGCAGTTCGAGCGCCAGGGCTATTTCTGCCCTGACCCGGATTCGAAGGCCGGCCGGCTCGTGTTTAATCGCACGGTTGGACTGCGCGATACCTGGGCCAAAGTCGCGGCGACGGGCTGAAGCGCTCCAGCCGACCGCTTCGCCGATCAAAAAGATGCGTCCGTGATCGTTAGCGTGTGTGAAAGCGAGCGCGCTATTGCGGGTGGGGCGAATGGTCCCCATGGCGGTGCGGGTTGCGCAGTCGCGGCGACGTCCAGAGAATTAACGCCAAGCCAATCGAGAAAGGGCGTCATTTCATCGGCGCCCCCATGCGCCGTCACTCGAGCTCTGCGGGTACTCAGCGGCGGCTAAAACCTATGCTGGCACCGGTCAAGGCGGCGCACAAGGGTTGATCTACTCAAGCCATTCTCCACAGCTGCCGGTTGCGCTCGCCCAAGCGGGATGTGAAGCTCGGATGAGATCGGCTTCCTTCCTGACCGCGCGGGGGCTTTCGCATCGTGCCAGCAAACGACAAGGAGAACCGGGCGGCGGAAAACCGGGCGCGCCAGCGCTCGATTCGTGGCTCCACTCCTGGTTCGATTCCTTGGCCTGAGCCCCGGCCGCTGCCGTGGCCGGGCGGCAGTCCAGGAGCGCGCTGGAGCGCCGCCTGGTGGCGCGCGCAGTTCGGCTCGCCTGCGCGCATCCGCGAATGGGCGGCGCAGGAGCTAACCGCCGGCCGGTTGCTGCCGTGGTTTGCCGTCGCCTATGGCGCCGGCGTCGTTCTCTATTTCACGGCCGAACGCGAGCCGGCGCTGTGGGCGGCAATAACGGTCGCCGCACTCTGCGGGCTCGGCGCGGTACTTCTGCGCCGGCAGATCGTGCCGCATGTGATGGCGCTTGGGGTGTTCGGCATCGCCTTGGGATTTACGGTCGCGACGCTTAAGACCTCGCTGATCGGCCATCCGGTGCTGCACTTTCCGGCGTCCGGCGTGACCGTCACCGGCTTTGTCGAATTGCGCGAGGAGAGCCGGCACACCGACCGCTTCGTGCTGCGCGTCGATCGCCTTGATGGCGCGCGCCTCGAAGACCAGCCGCGGCGCGTGCGGCTTTCGGTCAAGCGCGGCATGGCGCCAGCGCCGGGATCTTTCGTTGAAGTCAAAGCATCGCTTGAGCCGCCGCTGCAGCCGCTCGAGCCCGGCAGTTACGATTTTGCGCGCGATTTGTTTTTCCAGGGCATCGGCGCGTCCGGCTTTGTCCGCGGCGCGGTAAAGGTGCTTGCGGCGCCCGCTGCCCAGGGACCGCTGCAGCGTGCCGACGCCTTCGTGCAAAGCTTGCGCGACGCGATCGATGCCCGCATTCGCGCGGTGCTCCCCGGCGACGACGGCGCCATTGCTGCAATGCTGATCAACGGCCGGCGCGACGCGATCGCGCCAAATGTTTACGACGCACTTTTTATCTCCGGCATTGGCCACGTGCTTTCAATTTCCGGCTATCACATGGCGGTGGTGGCCGGGCTGATATTTTTCCTCGTCCGCGCCTTCTTTGCCTTGATCCCCGGCCTCGCCGATCGCGCGCCGATCAAAAAATGGGCCGCGTTCGCCGCGCTTGTCGTGACCGGCTTCTATCTCGTCCTGTCGGGCAATCAGGTGGCGACGCAGCGCTCGTTTATCATGATCGGCGTTGTGCTCGTGGGCGTACTGTGCGATCGGCCGACGCTCACCATGCGCACACTGACCATTGCTGCGCTCGTGGTGCTGCTATTCGCGCCGGAATCGATCGTCCAAGTTTCCAGATGTCATTTGCCGCAACGCTGGCGCTGATCGCGGGCTATGAGCGCGGCGCGATCAAGCTGCGCTCCGGCGCCGACACCTCGCTTGGCGCGCGGGCGACGCTGTGGGGCGTCAACGAGATCATCGGTTTGACGGTCGCATCCTTGCTCGCGGGCTTCGCGACGACACCATACGCAGCTTTCCACTTTCACCGCATCGCGCCCTATGGCGTGCTGACGAACTTGCTCGCCCCGGCAGGCTCGCAACCCAAAGCCCAACCGCGTTCATCCACTCGATGCCATAACCCATTTGCCGCCATGCCGATCGTCTCGGCTTGGGTCATGCCGATGGGCATCCTCGGCATTCTCACCATGCCGCCTTCGGCCGCGTCACTTTGTTCGGCACCGGCCCACTGTCGCTAATGACCGCAGGCTTTCTGGTCATCGGTCTCCTAAAAACCCCGCTGCGCTGGAGCGGCGCCGCGCTGATCCCGCTCGCCGTGGTCTGGGCGGCGTCCGCGCCGCTTCCAGACGTGCTGATCGGCGCCGATGGACACAGTTTCGCGGTCCGCGGCGCCGACGGCCGGCTCGCGATCCATCAGGTGGGCGGCGACAGCTTTGCCATCAAGGAATGGCTCGCCGCCGACGCCGACGGTCGCGACGTGCATGACAAAAGCCTGGGGCAGGGGATCAACTGCGAACCATCCGGCTGCATCGGCAAGCTCGCCGACGGCGCGCTCGTCTCTTACGCGGTCACGCCGGAAGCCTACGACGAAGATTGCGCCCGCGCCGTTCTGGTGGTGGCGACCCGCGGCGACCCCCCGGCGGATTGTCGGGCCATGGTGATTGGGCGGGCGGTCTGGCGCGCGCGGGGCGCGCTGGCGCTGCGCCGAAGAATTTCGACCGGCCGTGGGCGCCGGCCCGAGCGCCGCGCGAAAGCCTCGCCGCCGCGCCTTTGAGCGGCTCCGACGAAAGCGATGCCAGCGGTCGGGCGTCGCGCGACGCCACGCCGCGCGCGGACGACATCGAGGCCGATCAGTAGAGACTTAGGGCGTGTACTCATAACGCTTGATGTCTGCTTTTGGGATAAAGCGAGATCTGCTGGAGACATCAGTGTCCGCGCTTCTGACTCAAAGCGGGCACCAGCTGAATGATCTCCTCCCTCGGGGCCGAACCTTGATCCATATCAAGGAAAGACCCGCCCTAACAATTAGCTGGTAACTCGACGCAGTCCTTATCAGTTTGCATGGAGTGTCCACACATGAGGCGAAGGATTTTCGTCACACTGGTTGGTTTCGCGATGTCGGCCGTTTTCGGCGCGGCTTCAGCCAGCGCACAAACCGCGCTCAGCGAGCAGGAGGCCCATGCCATCGGCGTCGCGGCTTATCTGTATTTCTATCCGCTGGTGAGCATGGAAATTACCCGAAAGGTGGCCACTAATGTCGAAGCTGGCAAGATACCGGGCTTTGGTCCCGCTAACATGTTCCACAACTTTTCAGCATTTCCTACGGCGGACTTCAAAACCGTCGTGCGCCCAAATTTCGATACACTCTACTCCGCTGCTTTTCTCGACATGACTAAAGAACCTGTCATCGTGTCAGCGCCGGATACTGGGGGCCGCTATTATCTCCTGCCTATGCTCGACATGTGGACCGACGTGTTCGCCTCACCCGGTTGGCGCACGACGGGCACTCAGGCGGGAAACTTCCTCATCACTCCACCCGGTTGGAACGGTGACACTCCTTCGGGAATGACACGCATCGACGCGCCGACGCCTTATGTTTGGATTATCGGGCGGACAAAAACGGACGGGCCGCAAGATTACGATGCGGTTCACAAGATACAGGCAGGCTACAAAATTACGCCACTCTCACAAAATTATTCGCCGCCCACAGTCACGATTGACCCATCGGTAGACATGAAGACACCGCCAAAGGTTCAAGTAGACACCATGCCCGCCGAAAAATACTTCGCTTATGCCGCCGAGCTTCTCAAAGTGATCCCGCCGCACATCACCGACCAGCCGATGATTGCACAATTAAAAAAGGTTTGGAGCCGGGCAAAAGCTTTGAGTGGGACAAAGTCAGTCCCGCTATTCGCAAGGCTTTGGAAAGCACCCCCGAGGACGCGCAGCGATTGATGGCATGGAAGCTGCCGACGCTCGCGCGCGTTGTGAACGGCTGGTCAATGAATACGGATACGATGGGCGTCTATGGCAATTACTATTTGAAGCGCGCGATAGTCGCGCAGCTCGGCCTCGGCGCGAATCTTCCCGAAGATGCCATTTATCCCGCCAATCTTGCCGACGAGTCCGGTAAGCCGCTGGATGGAACTAATAAATACACACTCCACTTCGATAAGGATAATATGCCGCCCGCGAGTGCCTTCTGGTCCGTCACGCTCTACGACAGCGAAGGCTTTCAGGTTGCCAACCCGCTTAACAGGTTTGCCGTTAGCAGTTGGATGCCATTTAAATACAACGCCGACGGCTCGCTCGATCTTTATTTCCAGAACGAAAGTCCCGGCACAGACAAGGAGACGAACTGGCTTCCTGCTCCAAAAAGCGCGTTCAATCTGCTGCTTCGGATGTACGCGCCGAAAGCGGAGGCTTTGACCGGAAAGTGGAACCCGACGCCGGTCACGCGCGTATCCCTGCCAAGCATAGGCGCTCAATAGAGTTCATAGCCAACAAGCGAGCGGATGGCGGCAATCAGTACCGTCGTCCGCTAAAGGTGGCGCCAAAGAACGTCACATGACTGCTAATGGCACTTACATCGCAGTTGTCGGCATCGCCGCCGCAGGGGCGGTCGCGTCGCGCGCGCAGCAGCCGGCACGGTTGCCTCAAGTTGCTTGGAGATACTCATGACTGAGATTCCCAACTGGCACATCACGGGTGATTGGTTCGACAATTGCAGTTGCGCCGTCGCTTGCCCCTGCACCTTCGCGCAGGCCCCGGACAACGGCTTCTGCGAATCGGTGCTTTTCTGGCACATCCGTTCCGGTCATTTCGGCGATATCAATCTCGACGATCTGAGCTTTGTCCGGGTGGGACGATGGGAAGGCGATATATGGGCGGGAAAGGCCAAGGGTGTTGCCGGCATGTTCATCGATGAACGCGCTGATGAACGCCAAGCGGAGGTGCTTCCCCGCATTTTTGGCGGCCGCGCAGGGGGATTTCCGGGCTTCGTTGCTACGCTGTTCGCTGAAGGTCGGCAGACGCGCGGTGTGGAGCGGGCGCGGATCACCTTCGAGATCGCGCCCGACCGCGCTCAATGGGGAACGGAGATCGCTGGCAAAGTAAAAGCGTGGGCCAAGGCCCTGACCGGCCCGACAAGCCTGCCGGGAAAATATCCGCAGCTCATGAACCCGCCTGGTTCTGAGACTGGACCCGGGCAGCTTGTAACCTGGGGCAAGTCGATCGCGTGTTCAGTCGATGCGTTTGGCTTCAAGTTCCAATGGACGACGAATTCGAGCAAACACATTCCATTCGATTGGACCGGTCCATGACAGTTCGCACCGCTTAGAGCGCGTGGCGAACCTCGCTCGATCCGGCTTGTGTTCTTCTCAATACCGCCGGAACAGGCCGACCAGCTTGCCCTGAATGCGCACGCGGTTCGGCGGCAGGATGCGAACCTCGTAAGCGGTATTGGCCGGCTCGAGCGCGATCGACGCGCCGCGACGGCGGAAACGCTTAAGCGTCGCCTCTTCATCGTCGATGAGCGCGACGACGATGTCGCCGGTATCGGCCGCATCGGCGCGTTTGATCAGGGCGATGTCGCCGTCGAGGATGCCGGCCTCGATCATCGAATCGCCGCGCACTTCGAGCGCAAAATGCTCGCCCGTGGACAAAAGATCGGGCGGCATATTGATGGTGTGGCTGCGGGTCTGGATCGCCTCGATCGGCGTGCCGGCGGCGATGCGTCCCATCACCGGCACGGCGACCGGCCGGCCGCCATCGTCTTCCGAGGCCGCGCGCACGCGGCCGAGATTGCCTTCGATCACGCTCGGCGTGAATCCCCGCGCCCGTCCGGCACCCATGCCATGGGCCACCGATTCCGGAAGCTTGATGACTTCGATCGCCCGCGCCCGGTTGGGCAAGCGGCGGATGAAGCCGCGCTCCTCGAGTGCGGTAATGAGGCGATGGATGCCGGACTTCGACCGCAGGTCGAGCGCGTCCTTCATCTCATCGAACGAGGGCGGTACGCCGGCTTCCTTGAGGCGCTCATGGATAAAGCGCAACAGCTCGGCTTGTTTGCGGGTCAACATCGGCGCGTCCTCTCTTCACCTGCGAGTCCCGAGACTGCCGACCGGCAGCCGAAAACAAATCATGAACAGACCCTATCCGTTCCATATGTGTTCCGCAACCATTTAATTTGGAGTGAAGATCGAAGGACCGCCCAAACCGCCCGCTAACGCTCGAATTTAACGATGGTGCAGCGGCTTCCGGCCAGCGCTGGCGGCGCGTAAGGTTCTCGAATGATGAGACAATCGGCCTGTGCCAACGGCACCATCATCGAACTGTCCTGGACCGGGAAGGCCGTGGCGATTTCGCCGTCGGCCCCGTGCCGCAGCGTTGCCCGCAGGTAATCGGCGCGTTCGTCATTCTCCGGCAGGTCAGAGCCAAGGAATGCCGATTCGGTCGGCATAGTTAGATCGGCGCGTCCGCTCATGCGGCGGATCAGCGGCACCAGGAATAGAAAGGCGCAGACGTAAGACGAGACCGGATTGCCGGGGAGCCCGAGCACATGCATGCGGCCGAGCCGGCCGTGCATCAGCGGACGGCCAGGGCGCATGGCGACCTTCCAAAACGACAGATCCACGCCCTCGGCGGCAAAGGCCTTGTGAACGAGATCGTATTCGCCGACCGAAGCGCCGCCCGTGGTGACAAGAATATCGGCCGCGCGGGAGCGCGCGTTGCGTATGGCCGCGACCGTTTCCTGGAAGTCATCCCTGACCAGCCCGAGATCAACCACCGCAGCACCTTCTTGGCGCGCCAGCGCGGTGAGCGCGAAAGCGTTGGAATAGACGATCTGTCCTGGCCCGGGCTCCGCGCCGGGCGGCACCAATTCGTCACCGGTGGCAAAGAGCGCGACAATCGGGCGGCAACGCACCGGTATGATCGGGTGGTTCATGCCGGCGACGACCGCCAGGTCGCGCGCGGTGAGCCGATGGCCGGCCGCGAACAAAGTATCGCCGCGGCGGAAGTCGAGGCCTTGCCGACGAATGTGGCGGTCCTTGCTCACCGGCTTGAGCACGGTGACGGCATCGCCGGTCCGTTCAGTGATTTCCTGAACAACAATCGTATCCGCGCCGCCAGGGACGACGCCGCCGGTGAAAATCCGCGCCGCCTCGCCGGCGCCGACCGTGGCCGTGAACGGCCGCCCGGCGGCGACTTCGCCAATCACGCGCAGCCGCGCAGGGACGGTACCCACATCGGCCGCGCGCACCGCATAGCCATCCATCGCCGAGACGTCGGCCGGCGGCTGTGTGCGCAGCGCCTTCAGCTCTGCGGCGAGCACGCGGTGGAGCGCCGCATCGAGCGGCACGGTTTCCGGCGGCAGCGGCGTGGCATG
>Ga0318509_10000423_pt1 | contig 12377 bp, 10 predicted proteins | sample GRESIP084b2f22_FD_203477 | JGI IMG/M metagenome (GOLD analysis project Ga0318509, IMG submission 203477) | Tropical soil microbial communities from Luquillo Experimental Forest, Puerto Rico - GRE.SIPMG.084b2f22 | ecosystem: Environmental > Terrestrial > Soil > Tropical forest > Bulk soil...
TGAGCGCTGCGCTGCTTGAAGAACTAACGGTCAAGGCCGGCGCCATCCAGCAGAGCAACTTCAACGACTATCCGGTGCTGCGCATGAGCGATGTGCCAGACATCCACACCAAGATCGTGACGACCGAGAATCCGCCGACCGGCATGGGCGAGATCGGCGTGGTCGCGGTCGCCCCGGCGATCGCCAATGCGCTGTTCCAGCTTACCGGCAAGCGGATCCGCAATCTGCCGATGTCGCCGGACCGGGTGAAGAGGGCGCTGGCATAGCCGCGCTCGCCCAACGAAGCGCGCCGCGTTGGGACATCGACGCGGCGTTTTTTTTAACGGCTGGCCAGACCCGCACTTGGTGGCGCGGGCGCTGATGCCTCGCAGTCCTGAGCGCATGCGGTCGGAGTTATTCCGCCGCGATGGCGAAGTGCGCCGACGTGTCGAGTTTGGGTAGCCCGAAAACGAGAATCTCGGTCGGCGTCTCGGCCTCGAAGGCTGTTTCCTCGCCCCGTTGGCAGAACACCGTGGTGTAGTGGCGATAGGATTGGCCGCCGACCCGTCCGTCGCCGGTGAGCACGAAATAAACCTTGCGTCCGGGTGCCGGCATCCTGGCTTGCGGCGCAAGACGCAGAAAGCGTGCCTCGCAGCTTCTCTCGGTGAAGACGCCCATCAGCTTTTCGCACACGCCGGGCACTCCCTCGACCGGCACCCAGTCGAAATGATCGGGGCTCATCATGATGGGCTCATGGTAGCGCGGGGCCGGATAAGTCATCGGCCGATTGTTCACGTGCTCCCATACCGCCTGATAGCCATCGACGTTGCGTTTGCCGTCCTCGCCCTCGTTGCGGCGAAAGACGCCCTTCTCGAACGTGCCGTGCTTCTTGAGTTCGGCGGTGCCGGCCTCCATCTGCTCCTGGGTCATGTAGCCATTGCCGCTCGCGCCGCCGAACTGCAGCACCAGCGTCAGCGAACTCACGCTCGAGCTCTGCGGTCCATAGGGGGTGCCCTCCGGAAAGTATCCGATGATGCCGGGCGTCATCTTTCCATTGCGATCGAAGTCGAACTCGCCCTCGAGCTGATAGCGGAACTGATCGAAATTGTGCTTGTGGCGAGGAGAAAAGAAATCGTCGGTCGTGCGGACCATTTCCAGGATGAAATTACCGGGCGTCCCGGGCTCGCCCGCTGCCACCGTGCGATAGCGGAACATGCCCTGGCGGTGTTGGTGGATGCGGATCTTCTCCTCGATCTGATCTCCGTGCACGATTCTCATGGGGTTCCTCCGGTCTGTCTTTTGCAGAGGCGCGCGGCGACCTTGCGGGTGGCGGAAAGCCTAATGTACAAGGCTTTCGGACACAACGACCCCTGCGATCAACGCAGGCGTAAACGGGGGAAACATCATGTGGTTCCGCGCCACGCTCGCGACCGTCGTGATGAGCTTGGCTGTGACGCCCGCCTGCGCGGCGAAAATCACGGTGAGCCAGTACGGACGCCTGGTGGCGACGCTGCCTTGGGCGGTGGCGCTGCAAAAAGGCATGTTCAAGGAGGCGGGCCTCGACATCGATGGCATCACCGCGGGCGCGGGCGGCGGGACGTCGTTACGCAATATGCTCGCCGGCGAATTACCCTATGCCGAACTCGCGACCTCGGCGGCAATCGCGGGCTCGCTTGCAGGCGTCGAGCTCAAAGCGCTGGCGTCGTCCTCGAACCACATCGGCGAGCTGACCTGGGCCGCCAAGCCCGATGCCGGGATCAATTCGATCAAGGACCTTGTTGGCAAGAAAGTCGCCTATACTAGTCCGAAGTCGATCACCGAGATGGTGATCCGCACCGCGCTCAAGCAAGAGGGCCTCGCTGGCAAGGTCGACATCCTGCCGCTCGGCGGCCTGGGACCGGCCTTGACGGCGCTGGCGCAGGGCGCGGTCGCGGCCGCACCCTTGAACGATCCGGCGCTCACCGTCACCCCGGATAAATACAAAGTGCTGTTCTACGGCCATCAATACTATCCGAAATTCACCTGGCAGGTTGCGGTGACGACCAAGGAGTTCGCGGCGAAGAATTCGCAGACCCTGCGCAAGATTCTCAATGTCCATCGTCAGGCGGTCGAGTTCGTCTACAACAACCGCGAGGAGGCGGCGCGCATCTATGCCAAGGTGTGGGAGGTGTCCCTGGCGGAAGCCAACGCCATCCTGCCGAAATACTACGAATGGCAGCATTGGAGCCGCGGCGATTTTTCCAAGGAAGGACTGGCCGCCGTCACCGACGGCCTCATCTCCGTCGGCGAGCTCAAGGAGCCGTTCGACTGGGACAAGCTGATCGATCAAAGCCTGCTCGACGAAGACTTGCGCCGCCCGCTCTGATGGCGAAGGCTGCGCTCGCCAGTCGGCTTTGGGCGCTGCTACGCGAGGAATCGAAGAAGGCGCTGGGCGTGTGATGATCCGCGTGCGCATCCTTCAGCTCGGCCTCGTTTGTGCCGCCATCGTTGCGCTCGAACTGCTCTGTCGCCTTGGGATCATCGATCGCTTCACCATGATCCCGCCGTCCGAGATGACGCGTGCGCTGGCACACGTCGTCGCGACCGCGCCCTGGTTCTGGCCCGACGTCACCTACACCCTCGGCAATCTCGTCGCCGCGATCGGCTTGTCCGTATTGGGCGGTTTTCTGGTTGGAGTCGCGGTGCATGCCATGCCGCGTCTTCGTCGCGTGCTCGATCCGATTTTCACCTCCTATTACGCGGTTCCCACCTTCGTGCTTTATCCGCTGCTGATCGTTTTTTTCGGCATCGGTCCGACGTCGCTGATTGTTTTGGGCGCACTGTTCGGGATCGTCGCCATGATCGTTGCCACCGTGACGGCGATCGACCGTATTCCGCGTGTCTTGCTGAAGGTTGCGCGGGTGTCGCGGCTCGGGCCCGTCCGCACGGCTTTGCTGATGAAATTGCCGGCCGCATCTCCCCATTTGATGACGGGGCTGCGGCTCGCGGTCGCCTACAGCGTGATCGGCATTATCGCTGGAGAATTCATCCTCTCGACCGAGGGCATCGGACGGCGAGTCGCGCTCGCCTACAACAACTTCGACAATCAGACCATGTACGCGCTGCTCGTGCTGATCCTTGTCTTCGCCATCGCGCTCAATGCGGCGCTCGGCGCGTTCGAGCAGGCGCTGCACCGGCGCTGGTACCGGTCATGACCGCGCGGGCGCGAGTATTCGACTACGCCTTTATCATCGCCGGTTTGTGGCTTGCCTGGGTCTTGGTGTTCCGGTGGGCGGGACCGGAGGCGTTGTCGCCGCCGGGTGCCACGTTGCAGCGCATGGGAGAGTATCTCACCAGCGCGCAGTTCTGGCCGCACGCGGCGGCGACCGGCCTTGCCTTCGCCTATGCCTGCGTCGTCGCGCTCGTCGGCGGGCTCTTGCTGGGGCTGGCGCTCGGCGCCAACCGCTTGGCAGGAGAGGTCGGCGAGCCGATCCTCTCATCGCTCTATTCCATTCCGAAGATCACGCTCTACCCCGTCATTCTGCTGGTGTTCGGGCTCGGCGTTTCCGCCAAGGTTGCATTCGGCGCCTTGCACGGAATTTTTCCGGTCGCGCTCTTTGCCATCGGCGCGCTCAGGAATACGAGCCCCGTGCTGATCAAGACGGCGCGGGTGCTGCGCCTCGCGCCGGTCGAAACCGCGCGCACTGTGCTGTTGCCCGCGGCGTTGCCGGAGATCATCACCGGGCTTCGCATCGGCTTTTCGGCGACGTTGCTCGGCACGCTGATCGGAGAGCTTTTTGCCTCCGATCAAGGCCTGGGCTTCATGCTGATTCGCGCCATGGAGGCGCACAAGGTGCTCGATATCATGGCGCTGACGCTGCTGCTGTTCGCATTTGCCGCGAGCGCGAATTCGCTGTTGCTCGTGGTCGAGCGGCGCGTGCACCGGCAGTGAGCGCGGCAGCCTTCGCCCAGCATCCGATCAGCCCCGATGCGGATCGCAACGGAGCGGGACGAGGTGCCCAAGCCGCATCGATTGATGCTGCCGTGGAATGGCGTTAAATTCACGTTGCGCGCGACGCCATGGGTGAATCGGTCTTCGGCGCGTTGAGTCAGGGACGAGCGATGGATCAGCCCAATTTTGCCGGTGACTACGACGTCCTGCTCGATCTCGTGAAGTCGCGCGCAAGCGTGCGCAAGCTCAAGCCGGATGCGATTCCCGACGATTACGTCACCCAAATCCTCGAAGTCGGGCGGTGGGCGATGTCCGGCGCCAACGGTCAGCCGTGGGACTTCATCGTCGTCAAGAATCCCGACACCAAGAAGGCGCTGTTCCGCGCCTACATCGAGGAAAATAACGACTTCATCTACTGGATGGAGCAGCAGCGAGATTTCAAGCTGCGTCATCCGTCCTTCCAGATGACCCATGACGAGGCGCTGCAGAAGCATCGCAACGAGGTCGGGTGGTCGGTGGCGCCGGTGCTCATCGTGATCGTCGGAGACGGACGCCGGCAATGGGCGACGGTGCAGGGCGCCCATACCTTCGGCCGCGACCAGTCGCATCTCACCGATGGGCTCGCGAACACGTCGATGATGATGCATCTCGCCGCGGCCGCGCTCGGGCTTGGCAGCCAGCACGTGACCATTCATATCCAGGAGCCGTTCAAGCGCATTTTGGGAGTGCCCGATCTGCTCACCTTCTCGCTGATCATGCCGATCGGCTATCCGGCGGTGCCGCCGAAAGAAGGCGTGCGCCGCCTGCTCGGGGACATGGTCCATGCGGAGCGCTTCGACATGTCCAAGTACATGAGCAACCGGGAGGTCATCGAATATCTTTATCGACTGCGCGAAAAAACGGTGCCGGTCTACAGCCATTCCTATGCCGGGCGGCCGCCTGTCCCCGATAAAGCCAAGGAGTAAGGAGAGGCAATGTTCCACCGGCTCGGGCGGGTCGCTCTGCTAGGCCTCCTAGCAACCCTTGCGCTGTGGTCCGCCAGCGCGGCGTTCGCGCTCGACAAGGTCAGGCTCGGCAAGGCGGTCCCCAACTCGTTTGCCTTCGGCGCGACCGAAGTGGGGATCGAGGCCAAGATTTTTGAACAGGAGGGGCTCGAAATCGAGGTCACCAGCTTTCGCGGCGACGCCCAGCTCCAGCAGGCCCTCGCCGCCGGCAGCCTCGACGTGGCCCTGGGCTCGGGACCGGGGCTTGGCTTCCGCGCCAAGGGCGCTCCGGCGATCGGCGTCGCTGCCATGTACGGACCGCCGGCAAATCTCGCGCTCGTGCTTCCGTTCGACACGGCGATCAAGGCCGTCAGCGATCTCAAGGGCAAGCGCATCGGGGTGACCACGACGGGCTCGCTCACGGACTGGCTGGTGCGAGAACTATCGCGCCAGCAGGGCTGGGGCAGCGACGGCATCCAAATCCTCGCACTCGGCCAGATGCAGGCGCGGCTCGCTGCCATCCAGCGCGGCGAGCTCGACGGCATGGTGATCGAGGCGGCAACCGGCTACGAGCTGGAGGAGGCCGGCAAGGCCAGAAACTTCATCCTATTCGGCGACATCGCGAAGGATTTCTACACCCATGTCATCTTCGCGACCGACGAGATGATCGAGAAGCGGCCGAACTTGCTGCGGCGTTTCCTGCGCGGCTGGTTCAAGACCATCGCCTTCATGAAGGCGAACAAAGATTTCGTGGTGGCGTCCGAATCAAAGACCATCGAGGTCAAGCCCAGCATCGCCGCCAAAATCTACGACGCGCAAATCGCGGGCTTCTCGGTCGACGGGGCCTGGAGCCCTGCGGCGATCGACGTGATCAGGCATTCGCTCAAGGAGCTCGGAATCCTCGCCGCCGTGCCGGAGGCGAAGGCGATCTACAACGACCAGTTCGTCCCGGTGCGATTCTGACGAGAGCGTCTTGAGCATCGTCGGTATCGACATTGGCGGCACCTTCACCGACCTCGTCGGCTATCAGCATGGCGCGATCGTCACGTCGAAGTGCTCGACCGTGCCCGCCGATCCGACCGAAGGCGCCACGCATGCGCTGCGCTTGGCCGGCTGCGATGTCGCGGCGATCGACGAGCTTCTCCACGGTTCCACCATCGCCATCAATACCGTGCTCGAGAAGAGCGGCGCCAAGACCGCGCTGATTACGACCGCAGGTTTTCGCGACGTCTACGCTATCGGACGTGGCAACCGACCCGATGCGTTCAATCTGTTCTTCCACCGCCCGCGGCCGCTGGTGCCGCGGGAACTGACCTTCGAGGTCGCCGAACGAATGAACGCCGCGGGCGAGGTGCTCGTCCCGATCGATCCGGCGGCGATCGAAATTTTGGGACGGCGGCTCATCGCGCTCGGGATCGAGGCGGTTGCGGTCTGCTTTCTTCATTCTTATGCCAACCCCGCGCACGAGACCGCGGCCGGCGCCGTGCTGCGACGCCATTTTCCCGCGATGTTCGTGACCCTGAGCCACGAGATCCTGCGCGAATTCCGCGAATACGAGCGCACCTCGACGACGGTGCTCAACGCCTACGTTGGTCCGCGCGTTTCTCGCTACCTCGGACGTTTCGAAGGCTTCGCGCAGACGGCGCGCTTTGCCGGCAGGATCGCGATCATGCGCTCGAACGGGGGCACCATGTCGATCGCGCAGGCGCGGCGCGAGCCGGTGGCGATGATGGAATCGGGCCCGGTCGCCGGCATGATCGGCGCCGGACGACTGGCCGAGTTGCTGGGCATCGAGCGCGCGATCGGCTTCGACATGGGCGGCACCACGGCCAAATGCACGCTGATCAGCGGCGGTGTCGCGCCGATCGAGGAGGGCTATGTGATCGGCGACGAGTTCACCGGCCAACCCATGCAGTTGCCAGTTGTCGATATCGTCGAGGTTGGCGCCGGCGGCGGCTCGCTTGCCTGGTGCGATGACGGTGGCGCCCTGCATGTCGGTCCGATGAGCGCCGGCGCCGATCCGGGCCCCGCTTGCTACGGCCGCGGCGGCGCGGCGCCGGCCGTGACCGACGCCGATCTCGTGCTGGGCCGCCTCAACGTGGAACGCTTTCTCGGCGGGCACATGAAGCTCGCGCGCGCGCCTGCCGAGGCCGCCGTCGCCCGGATCGGGCAAGCGCTCGGCCTCGGCAGCGTGGCGGCGGCACTCGGCATCACGACCATTGCCGATGGGGCGATGTCACTTGCCGTGCGCGCGGTCTCGGTCGACAGGGGAATCGACCCGCGCGACACGACGCTGATTGCCTTCGGTGGCGCGGGCCCCCTTCACGCCGCCGCTATTGCGCGCGAGATTTCGATCCCGTGCGTCGTCGTGCCGAAGCTTCCCGGCAATTTCTCGGCGCTCGGCATGCTGATGGCGCAATGGCGTCACGATTTCGTACGCACGCTGGTCGGCGAGTTTGGCGAGATCAGCGCAACCGATGCGGCGCGCGCGTTCGCCGAACTGCGGCACGCGGGCGAAGCGGCGCTCGCTCGCGATCATCTCTCATGCGATCATCACGCGCGCTTCGACTTCGCTGCCGATCTGCGTTATCGCGGCCAGGAGCATACCATCGCCGTCCCGGTTGCCGGCGCGAACGACCTAACCGGCGGCGGCAAAGCCACCCGGATTCGCTTCAACGAGCAGCACGATCGCCGTTATGGCCACGCCGCGCCCGACCAGTCGATCGAGATCGTCAATCTGCGCCTCACCGTCATGGTGCCACGCATGGAGGATGCGATCGCCCGCTGGTTGTCGCAACCTTGGACGCCGTTTGAAGCCGCCCCCGAACAGCGCCGGCCGGTGGTGTTCGATGACCCGGAGCGGCCGCTCGAGGCGCGCATCCTGTGGCGACCGGGCCTGGCGGCGGGAACCGAGATCGCCGGACCCGCCGTCGTCGAGGAGCCGAATTCGACCACGCTCATCGGCCCGAACGACCGTGCTGTCGTGAACGAGAGCGGGCATATCATCGTGACGCTGGCGCGAAGGGACAGCCTGTGAAAGTCAATCCCATCACCGTCGAGGTCGTGCGCAACGCGGTCAATGCCTATGCCGACGAGATGGCGCGGGCATTGTGCAAGTCGGCCTACAACATGATGATCTACGAGGTGCGCGACTTCTGCTGCGGCCTGATCGATGGCGAAGGCCGCATGATCTCGCAGAACAAAGGCGGTTTGCCGATCTTCCTCGCCGACCTCGGCATCGCGGTGAAGGACGGCATCGAGCGCTATGGTCTCGGCGGCTTCGCGCCGGGCGATGTCATCATCATGAACCACGGCCTCATATGCGGGCAGCATCTTAATAACGTCGTGATCTACGCGCCCTGCTTCCACGCGGGCAAAGTGGTGGCGTTCGCCGCGAGCCGCGCCCATTGGGTCGACATCGGCGGCATGCGCCAGGGTTTCGGCTCCGTCGAGACCACGGAGATCTATCAGGAAGGATTGCAGTTGCGCTCGCTCAAGATCTACGACGCCGGCAAGCGCAACGACACGCTCTGGCAGGTCATCCACGACAATCTGCGCTTTCCCGAGGCCGCTTTGGGCGATCTGCGCGCGCAGGTCGCGTGTTGCCAACTCGGCGTGCGTCGTTTCGGCGAGCTCATCACGCGCTATGGGCGCAGCACCGTCGATGCCTGCATTGAGGCAGTTTGGGACGCGACCGATCGCGCAGTGCGCGCCTTCGTCGCGAAAATTCCGGATGGGACCTACGAGGCGGAAAGCTTTCTCGACAATGACGGCCGCGATCTCGACCGCAAGCTTCGCATCAAAGTCACGGTGGTGATCGACGGGGAGCGCATGGTGGTCGATTTTTCGGAGGTCAACGATCAGGTGCCGGGCCCGACCAATTCGGGCTATTCGGGCGGGCTTGCCGCGGTGCGCGTGGCGTTCAAGAACCTGACCCAAGGTGAAGCGCCGGTGAACGAAGGCTCGTTTCGCGCGCTCGACCTCATCCTGCCCGAGGGCAAGATCCTCAACGCCAAGTGGCCGGCGGCGCTCGGGCTTTGGAGCATCCCGCTCCCGACCGTGATCGACACCATCCTCAAGGCGTTGGCGGAGGCTTTGCCCGAGCGCATCCCCGCCGCGCACAAGGGCGACATGGGCGGCTGCTCCATCGGGGGCTTTCGGCCGGACGGGCGGCGCTTTTTGCTGATGAACATTTTCGGTGGCGGGTGGGGTGGGCGGCCGCACGAGGACGGCGAGTCCGCTTCGGTCTCGATCTGCCAGGGCGACGTGCGTAGCGCCCCGATCGAGCTGCAGGAGATTCAATATCCGTTCCTGATCGAGCGCTTCGCGCTGCGCACCGATTCCGGGGGCGCCGGCAAGCACCGCGGCGGGCTCGGCGTCGATCTCACCTACCGCGCATTGCAAAAGTGCGTTGCGAACGTGAATTGCGACCGCACCAAGGATCCGCCCTGGGGACTGCGTGGCGGCAAGCCGGGCGCGGTCAACGAAGCCACCCTGACAAGGGGCGACGGCAGCACGGCGAAGCTCCTGAAAGCGACCGGCATCGCGCTCGAGCCCGGCGACCGGCTCACCTTCGGCACCGCCGGTGGCGGCGGGTGGGGCGATCCGCGGCAGCGCGACCGCAAGCACATCGAGCAGGACATCATCGCCGGTTACGTCTCGCCGGAAGCGGCGCGGCGCGACTACGGCTACGCGCCGGGGCGCGCGAGCGCGGCGGAGTAGGGCGGCATGCTGGCGGAGGCGAGGCGCCGACATCTGCTCACCGCCATGGCGGATGCCGGCATCGGGCACATCGTGCTCTACGGCAATGCCTGGCAGGGCGACTACCTGCGCTATGCCGCCGATTTCGGCATCCTCGAGGGTCACGGCATCGCGGTGGTCTCATCCGACGGCGCCAGCGAGCTTTTCCTCGACAGCGCGACCGAAGCCGAGCGGGCCGAAGCGGAGACGTCGGGAATAAAAATCCATTTCGCAGCCGACGTCGCCCGCGCCGTCGGTGCGCGGCTCGATCGGGTGGCCAATCATCGCCTCGCCGCCGCGCCGCGTCGCTTCCTGCCGAGTTGGCTCGCGGACGAAGGCCGCAGCTTCGCGCTCGAGGACGCCACCGCGCTCCTCGACCGGCTGCTCATGCACAAGCTGCCGGCGGAGATCGCGGCGCTCCGGCGCGCGGCGCAGATGGCGGACGACGCTTATGCCGTGTTCCGCGACGCGGTAAAGCCCGGCCGCCGGCAATACGAGGTGGTGGCGGACATCGAGGCCTATCTGCGCCGCCGCGGGTGTCCGGATAATTTCATGATTATTGGCTCCGGAGGGAAAGATGTATTCGGCATGACACCGCCGTCGGAACGCCGCATCGCTCCCGGCGATCTGGTGACGACGGAGCTCACGCCCGCGGTCGCAGGGTATTTCGCCCAGATTTGCCGCACGCTGGTCGTCGGCAAGGCAACCGACCCGCAGCGCCGTGCCTTCGATGTCTTCCGCGAAGCGCTCGCCGCCGGCATCGCGGCCGTGCGGCCGGGCGCCACCGCGTCCGACGTCGCCCGCGCCGAGAACGATGTCTTTCGCAAACACGGCCTGGGCGAGTACACCACCAGCAAATGGACGCGCGTGCGCGGCCACGGCCTCGGTCTGTTTTGCGACTCGAAGCCGCACTTGCTCGAGGATGTCGACACGCCGCTCGCACCGGGCATGGCGCTGATCGTGCATCCCAACACCTATCATCCCGAGGTCGGCTACGTCGTTCTCGGCGACGCGGTAGTGGTCACGGAAACGGGCGTCGAGGTGTTGTGCAAGACCCCGCGCGAATTGTTCGAGGTCGCGGCATGAGGCGAGCATGCGACGCGGCCTGATCTCCCGTTCCAAGGCGGAGCTGCCCGACGCGGTGCTCGACGCGCGCATCGCCCGCGTGCGCGCGGCGATGGACGAGGCAGGCCTCGATGCGCTCCTCCTCTATACCAACAATACGCGCGCGGCCGCCGTGTCTTGGCTCACCGGCTTCGTGCCGTATTGGTCGGAGGCGCTGCTGGTGGTGCCGCGCGATCGGGAGCCGGTGCTGGTGGCGGCGCTCAGCTACCGGGTCAAGAGCTGGATCGTGCGCACGAGCCGCGTCGCCGAGGTCGTCCACGGTCCACGCATCGGGTTCGAAGCCGCGAGCATGATCGCGGCGTTGAAAGCCGATGCCGCGCTGGGGGTCGTCGATCTCGACGGCCTGGCCGCTGGGATCGTCGACGACTTGCGCCGCGGCGGCCCGCGCCTGACCTTGAGCGACGCGACGCCGCTGTTTGCGCCGTTGCGCGCCGAGGCCGATCCCGCGGAGATTGCGTTGGTGATGAAGGCAGCGGCAATCGCGCAGCGCGCGCTGGCAGAGGTGTCGAGGCGAGGCACAAGCCTGGGCGAAATCATCGCCGCGGTCGAAGCGCAAGCGCGCATGGACGGCGCGGAGGAAGTTTATATCGCCGCCGCCCCCGATCTCGGCCGCGACCGCCGCCTCACGCGCATCGAGGGCGAGGCGGCGTTGGGCGAAAGCTTCGCGCTACGCGCCAGCGTTGCCTACAAGGGTGTGTGGATTCGCCTCACGCGTACGTTCTCGCGCGATGGTGCCGCGGCGCCGCGAGCGGAGGCGGCCGTGCGTTTGGCCGCCGCGGTGGCGAAGCTCCCAAGCGCCGACGGTTTTGCCGGCTTTTCGTCCTGGCTGGTCGAGGGCTGCCGGACCGCGCAGCCGCTCGAGCCGCTGATGGGGTCGCGCGTGACCCCAGCGCATCTGCTCGCGCCGAACGCGCTCGTCTCGGTGCAGGCGGGTTTCGAGATCGAAGGGAGGCCGCTCCTCCTCGGCGCGCCCGCCCTGGTGGGCAGGCGCGGCGAGGCCGCAAGCCTGCTCGTGCAGCCGTTTTAGTTTAAACGGCCTTCGGCGCAGGCGGCGTGCTGGCAGCGGCCGTGCGTGCGTGCAAGGCCATCGCGATCATCGCGGTGCCACCGAACAGCATGTTGATGCCGACCAGCAATCCGAGCGCCCACTCCGCCGTGCCGGGCAACCCGGCCAAAATGATGGCGGCCAGAATGAGATCGATGATGCCGCTCACCAGCATCCAGCCCCATTGCCCCGAAAGCTCCTTCTTGTGCTCGAAGGCGTAGATGATCGAAAGGACGCCTTCGATAATGAAGAACACGATCAGCAGCAACGTGAGCGAGACTGCACCCCGCACCGGCCATCCCAGCAAGACGATACCGGCGGCGATGGCGAGCACGGCGGACAGGAGCGACCACCAGAATCCCGGCGCATGGCGCGCCCAGAACGTCGTGACCAAGCCCACGATTCCGCTGATGAGGAAGAGCCAGCCCAGGAAAATAGTGACGGCGATGGTGGCGAGCGGCGGGACTATGATCGCCAACAGGCCCAGCACGACGAGGACGATTCCCTCGACCAAGAACAAAACCCAATGCTCGCGAACCGATTGCGCCAGCGCGCGCTGCAGCTGATTGGCGTC
>Ga0318509_10000426_pt1 | contig 12353 bp, 20 predicted proteins | sample GRESIP084b2f22_FD_203477 | JGI IMG/M metagenome (GOLD analysis project Ga0318509, IMG submission 203477) | Tropical soil microbial communities from Luquillo Experimental Forest, Puerto Rico - GRE.SIPMG.084b2f22 | ecosystem: Environmental > Terrestrial > Soil > Tropical forest > Bulk soil...
GTAAGGTCGGCTCGATCACCCCGGCGACGCTGATCGCCACCTTGTCCTGAAGTTCGAAGACATCTTCGAGCGAGCCGTCGAAGCGGTCGGCCCAGAGATGCGCGCCGGTCGTCGCGTCGATCAACTGCGCCGTGATGCGCACCCGACCTCCGGCTTTGCGCACCGAGCCTTCGAGCACGTAGCGAACCCCCAACTCCCGCCCGACCCGCGTCACGTCGACCGCCTGGTCCTTGTACGTGAAGCTCGAATTGCGCGCGATGACGAATAGCCAGCGGATGCGGGAGATCGCGGTGATGATCTCCTCGACCGTGCCGTCGACGAAATATTCTTGCTCGGGATCGCCGCTCATATTGGTGAACGGCAACACTGCGATCGACGGCTTGTCAGGGAGCGGGAGGCCGGGCGGTGTGGCGACCACCGCTTCCCCAAGCCGATCTCCGCGAACGCGATAAACCCGTAGGGGACGTGGAATGTTCTTCAGTTGCTGCTGGCCCATATCCTCAAAGTTCAGGTCGAGCTTGCCGGCAGCGTCTACCTGCACCCGAGCCGAAACGCAGATCCCTCCCGGTTGAGCCAGGCTTTCAAGGCGGGCTGCGATGTTCACAGCATCCCCAAAGATGTCGTGTTCCTCGATCACGATATCCCCTTGATGGATGCCGATGCGGAACTCGATGCGCCGGTCCTCGGTGACCGTGGCGTTGCGCTTGGTCATGCCGGCTTGCACCTCGGTCGCACAACGGAGCGCGTCCACCACGCTCGCAAATTCTACTAGCAGCCCGTCCCCGGTATTCTTGACGATGCGGCCCTGGTGCTCCCTGATCTTGGGATCGAATAGCTGCCGGAGGTGCGTTTTCAGCCGCTCGTGCGTGCCCTCTTCATCCGCACTCATCAGCCACGAGTAGCCGACGACATCGGCGGCCAGTATCGCGGCGAGACGGCGGGTCGAGGCCATGGCTGCGGCAGGCCCCCTGGGCGAAGATCGAGTAGCCTCAACTTACCACAACCCGCGCGGCGCGACAGGGGCGTGGCGAGCAGCCCCCGGCGGCGCATCTGCGACGCAAGGCAGGTGCCCGGTCCCGCCCCATCTCGCCACTCGGCCTTCCCGCCGCGAGCGGCTCTTCATGTCCCGTTGCCGTCATTGGGGGAGCATCTCAGCGGGCGCACTCAGACATTCTGTGGAGGCCCCCCTTCGATAACACGGAGAGCCGGCTGGGTGCCCGCGAGCGGCACATTGTAGGCCACGACCGGCTGGGTGAGGCCCTTGAGGGCGAGCGCACCAACTTGTTCGGTGGCGACGCTTCCCTTCAGCACGACGTTGACGCGCTGACTGAGGAGAATTTGGCCGTCCTTGGCCTCAGCGCAGAGCCGGGCCGCGACATTGCACACGGTGCCGATCGCGGTGTAGCCAGAGCGTTCGGAGAACCCGATCTGACCCAGGGTCGCGTAACCCTGCGCGATGCCGGCGCCAAAGCCCAAATCGCGACCGCGCTCACGCCAGTCGGCGATCAGCTTCCCCGCCGCTTCGCGCATCGCGACGGCCATCTTGACCGCGCGCTCGGCCGGGTCGGGGCATGGGACTGGGTCGTTGAAGAAGACCATGATCCCATCGCCCGAGAACTGGTCGAGCGTTCCCTCGAACTGGGAGACGAGCGGCCCCAAAGCGCCGTGATATTCGCGAAGGAAGTCGAGGACTTCCTCGGGTTCGGCGGTTTCGGTGAAGGCGGTGTAGCCGCGAAGATCGCAGAACACGACGACGATCTCGCGTCGGTGGCTTTCCAGGATCTTCTCGTCGCCCTGCGAGACGATCAGCTCAGCTAGCTGCGGCGCGAGAAACCGTTTCAGCCGCCCGACCTTCCCGAGTTCGTCGACCTGGGCGGCAACACGCGTTTCCAGGTCTCTGTTCAAGGCGGCGATCTCCTCGTTGCCCTGCCGTAATTCGTCCAACAGCCGAGTGTTCTGGATCGCGATTACGGCTTAATCGGCGAAGGTGCAGACCAGCTCAATCTGCCGCTCAGTAAAGGGCTCGACATGATGGCGGGAAAGAACGAACACGCCCATCGGCTCGCCATCGTGCAACAGCGGTACGCCGAGCATCGTCCGGAGCCTGCCGATCGTGATGGCCTCCGGTATCATCAGCTCGGGATCAGCAGCTGCGTCGGGGATATGGACAGTTTGACGTTCGAGCAGAGCCCGGCCGGTGACGGTCGCGCGGGAAGGGGTGAAGAGTTGCCCTCTGAGAAATCGGTCGAACTCGGACACGAGGGCGGAGGTGGCTCTGACGCGATAGGCATCACCCTCGCGGGCTGATAGCGCCCCGAAATCGGCATCGCACAGCCGCGCTGCGGTCTCGCAAAGTGTGTCGAGGACTGGTTGCAGGTCGAAGGTCGAGCGGCTGATCACTTTCAGCACATCGCTGGTCGCGGTCTGGTATTCGAGCGACTGTTCGAGATCACTGGTCCGCTTGGCAACTCGCCGAGCAAGCGCGCATTTTCCATTGCGATGACCGCCTGCGCCGCAAAGTTCTGCAGCAGCGCGATCTGTTTGTCGGTGAAGGGCCGCACTTCTCGACGAACGGCCGAGATGTGACCGAGGAGCACGCCATCCTTGCGCAGCGGCACGAACAAGGCGGTGCGGACGCCAGTGGCGTCGACGACCTCTCGTGCTATCGGATGGTCGATCTCCGCAACATCATGGGTGTGGACAAACTGGGCGCCGTCCAACAACGCTCCAGTAACCGGATCGAGCAAGGGCAGCCCCTCGCGCAGCCGTTCGGCCCAAGCTTCAGAATAGGCATATGTTGCTACAGCGCTGAACCTGTCGCCGTCGCGGAGCATCAAGCTTCCGTGGTCTACGCCGCAAAGGCCGTGTGCCTTTTCTAGGATCGCGTCGAACACGGGCGAAAGATCGCCGGGCGAGCTGTTGATGACCTGCAGTACTTCGGCGGTCGCGATCTGCCCGGTGAGAGCCTCATCACGCTCGATCGTTCTCTCAGCGAGCTGCCGTTGAGCGTTGTCCCTTTCGGCTCGGCATTCGGCAAGCTGACGTTCGAGATCGGCTATACGCTGCTCGGGATTGGCTAACGTGCTGTCGGACGTCGCGCTCATTTGCGGACCTCGTCGGGACCGACCTTTCCGGCCGGATCATACAGTGATCGACACGGCCACCACAGGTTGTTGATCAGGAAGATGACCGTAGCGTCTGCGAAGGTGCTATCGGGCCGGCCCCGCCGGTTCCCCCTCGTCCGACGAACGACCGGTTACGGCGCGTCCTAACCGTTCGTCACGAGGTTGGCGAAGGTCTGCAACTCCGCCCACGAGCGGACCATAGAGTGCGGCGATGCGGCCCCCCGGTGAGATGCGCTCGCCGAGCCCCAGATTGTCCTCCTGGCGATCGCCGACGCTTTGGAGTGGACCGCTGGTGGGCCGCCTCCCCTTATCCAAGGTGAGCCGCGACCAGTTCCTTCGTCAGTTCGATCACCGAGGCCACGTCGCCGAGGCCGATTTCCTCCCACCGGGCGTGAGCCGCACAGGTTCGCAGTCGGGCGACACCGCGGGCGCGCGCTCGGCTTTGAGGGCGGTCAGGACGCCTCGGTTCTGAAGTTCCGTGATCAGCATGTCCCGTGCGACGCCGTTCGCCGTGACGTCCACGAATTCGCCGAGCTGATCCCCGCCGGTCGTCCGAATTTTCATAACGGAAGAACGGAACGGGTGTATTTTCCCGACAGTTGCCGACCAGGGTCGAGCCTAGAGAGCACTGTGACTGCACCCTCATTATACTTCCCAATGACGTTGCGGCTGTATGGATACGTACTGACGTGCCTGCGAGACCACAATTTCACTGGTTTGGACCTATTTTACAGGATCAAGGATTGTTGGAAGCGGCGTGATACGCCGAATGATTTGCTGCTGCGGCCGTTAGAGCAAGGCTTATCCTATAAGATCGGGGAGTGGTGCTTTGCCTGCATGCTTGACGCAGAACTTCCGTACTCGTCCAAGCCGAAACCATACTATAAGTACCTCGACAAAGAAGATTTCCTTTGGTTCCTCGAAGACGTGGTCGAAGCGGCGCGTCTAAGCGGATTATTTCAAAGTGAGGAGTTGCTGAATAATATCACTAGGCGGACAACGGAAATTGATGCTCTTTATGATACCGATGAGGGTGCTTATTGGGACCAGGTTGAAGGAGCTGGTCGCCGCGAATTGGCCAAGATGTTCATGCGGCTTTGCCGTAACCAGCGGATAGCGCTTCTTCAGTTGGGAAATACCTATGCTTATGTAATCAGTGATCGGATTTTACATGATCGGGAGCTTTGCCATTTCATAGCTCAGACCGTGATGGACATTGGCTTCGACGGCGAAACCGTCGAGGGAATGCGGTCACAATGGGTCGAGCGGGAGAGGGGGCCGTCTCGGATCAAGCAAATTCTGAGATCAAGGGACCGTGGGAAATGCGCCTCATGCGGTATCGACATTGTCCAGGAACTGCGCGAGGAAGGGCATATCGACCACATGTTCGCCCTTGCCGCTGGCGGTTGTAATGACCTGGTAAACCTCCAACTGCTATGCTCGAACTGCAACCGCAAGAAGCTCGATCGGGTCGAAACTGTGACAAGCTCCGTTCCTCGATACGTTCGGCGGCCAAGGATAACCCCTAACTCACCCGCGTGATTGCGGCGATGAGACAATGCGGTGGTCGTCAGATCCGAAACTCCGCCGCTAATTGGCCCAAATTAGTGGACGCATGGAGACACGCACTGGACGCAGCCCGGAACCAGAACTCTGGGACGGTGGTTAGCCGCGATGTGAACGATCATCATTGGAACAATCGTGGCGCCCTAGCTTGGCGCATATTCCCCGGGGTGTAGGTGCCAAGCCCGGTGTAGGTTCGATGCAGGAAGGCGACGCGCCAGACCTACACCCAGAACCCCTTGTTTTTAGCGGCCCTGGGCCGCCCGGTGTAGGAGTGTAGGTTCTCCGCGTTAGTCTCCTCGGCGACGCCATTTGACGACCTGCCACGACGCGCGCCTCTCTATGTGCTCCCTCTTTCAAGAATAAACCTACACTCCTACACCCATTCGCCCGTAATCGGCAGCACTGCTGGGTTTTGGGAGTGTAGGTTCGGGCCGCACTCCTGCATCGACCCTACACTCCTGCACCGCTGCTCAGGGCTCAATAGTGACCCACATGCCCGCTCGCTTGCGGCTTTGGGTGACCCTGATCCCTCGGTCCCCCAGCACCGGGATCACGCGCTTGAGTGCCCAGCCGAGCGCTTCTGGCGATCTGGGGAACCCTGGCGCCCTCGCCGCGTCGCCGGCTGCATCCGCGAGCGCTTTCCACAGCGAGGTCTGAAAGCCGCTCCACGACTTCCCCTCCTGCTCGGCGCCATGCACCAGTTTGAGGATGCCAGCGGCAACGGGGTCGCTCTCGATGACGATCTGTTGCGCCTCCCGCCTGGTCGCCCGGTAGGCCAAGCGAAAATCGTCCTCGGCCCACCCGATAGCCGGCGCGACCGCATAGCCCCATTGCGTGAAATCCGCCATACGCTCTAACGGGCGGCGCCCCCGCTGCACTTCCGCCAAGCGCTGGAGCCCAACAACCATCATATCGAGCAGCCCGGCAAACACCCGCGGGTGTGCGTAGGCGCGAAACCCGCCTGGATTTCCCCATCGGTCTTCCTGCCGACGACTTCCGCCAGATGGAACGGCAGAGCCCGATCCGCCAAATCACCACGCGTCGCGAGATTATTGATGCCCGTCAAGATCACCGGTCGACTGGCGTTGAAGCTGGCATCGCCGACATTAGTGTACAGCTTGCGTCCGCCGAGGCCGCCGCCAGTCGCGAGCCCGCAGAGTTCATCTTGAACCGCAGCCGGGAGCACCGAGAGATTGTCGAGGACGATCACGGCGTTGTTCTTGGCACAGGAGACGAGATCCTGCCCGCGCGGCATCCCCGCGACCGGCACCTCGTTGGGATCGAGGGTGTTCCGCACGATCCGCGCTGCCGAAGTTTTGGCCGCCCCCGCCTGCCCGTCGAAGACGATTATCGGGTAAGGCTTTCCGGGCAGCAGCGCGACGCTGCAAGTGGTCAGCAGCAGACGGAACTCGCTTTCATTGGGCAGGTTCAGCAGATACTGCAAAAGGGTCGCATCGGCTTCCTCCCGCAGCGGCTGAGGAAGTGCCTTCATATTGGGTGGGCGGTAGAACTTCGCCGGCGCCCGGGGGATGATCCGCCACTCCTCTCTGCTGACGTGAGCCGTCCGCCCCACCTGGTCCGCTAGGTCGATGTAGACACCACCATCGCCGTCCGGCGCCGTGCGTAAGTGGAGCTGGTGCTCCAGCCCCTCGTAAAGGGCTACAGCCGTATAGACCTCCAGCAGCGCATCAATCCGGGCTTTCTTGCTCGACTGCCTCAGCCGAACGCACTCGCCCACGAGCCAATGCCGAAATTCTGGCGACTGCACCGGGGAGTTCCATCCATTGGGTAGGGTCGCCCATGCCTCCTGGCGGCAGTGCCAGAGTTCGGCCGGTCGCGGAGGCGGTGCCTCCGGGGCCTCCTCCGCCTTGCCCGCGGTTCCGTCGGCTGGCTGCTCGTTCCCGGCCTCGGTCGGCGCCTCCCTCTCAGCCGTCGCGCCTCCTGCAGATCAGTGAGGTCGGCGCTCATTGTCCGACCTCTCGAATGCTGAGCCGCATTGCGCCGAAGTCGCCCGGACGAGGATTGAACGAAGCTCCGGTCGATTCGGAGCAGGAGGCCAGAAACTCCGTAAGATCGACGCGGGCTTCTTCTGCACTAACAGCACGGTATCTCGGTCCTTCCCACCTATACCAAGTATGCCGGTAAGGCCGTAGCACGCCCAGCGACCCTTTTGCTGTCTGCACTTTGTGAAACTGTTCAGCCGCTTTCAGTGGTTGTTTGCGTGAGATGGTGACACCGCCCGTGCCATTGGAGTACTGTAGGTTCTCGATCATTGTGTCTTCCTTTCGGCCGGTCCTGTTCCCGCAGGCCGGCCCTCCTGTTATCTACGGTCGGCGACCCCGGCAGTGTTGCTGCCTTTACCCAATGCGGCCTCCAGCACCTGCCCAACCCATCCCTCAGTCGTCAACCGAGGTCAGTGGCATGCCGCTTCACTGCTCTGCGCAGCTCCTCGGTGACGCGAACGGCGAGGCGAACTTCATCCGTCAGACCATGGGTTTTCATCGCTCTTACTCCTCTTGTTGCTAGGGGGCCCCCGCGGGATTGTGGAGCCCATCTGCTATTGTTCAATTGTTCCAGACGGCCGGGGCCTAGTTCAAGCATGTCAGCATAACGCGCTTGGCAGCCTTAGCGGAGGGAAATCAATGCGTTAGGCGTAGCGCTTCAATTATTTTACTGGGATGCCTCTGCCGCTTACCCACTCGCCCACCGCACTCTCCGTGCTCGCGCTATCGGCTGGCCGTTGCGTGTCGGCTGTCGGGCTCTCGGACCTGCGCCCCAGCGCTTCCGCCTCGTCCGCGTTGGGACTTTGCGAGGCGGTGACCCAGCCCGCTGGTTACCAGCCATTCCCCCCCGGCCATCCGCCGGCCCAGCACAATCCGACGGGCTGCTCTCGTCGCTAACGGATCCGCCCTCGATGACACCATCCGCGGGAGCGGGCATCCAACGAAGCAGCCGCCGATCCCACACCTGGCCGGCCGGTTCCCAGCTGTGTGCCCGGGCGTTCCAGATCAGTGGGGCTGGCGGAGCTGGTGCGGTCATGCGGCTGCCCTCCTAGCTCGCCGTGCGCGCTGTCGGCACGCTGTCGAACACACTCGCTGCCCGGCTCGATGGGGACGGTACGGCTTCTGGCACCCCTCACAAATCGCCCTGGTGTGATTGGTCGTCCCCAGGGCTTTCCCCGCACCAGCGCCGATTTCCGTTCCCGATGTTACGCCAAGGGGCGCGGATTTGCTGGGCCTCTCGGCGGCATTCGTGATGCTTCCCGGCGACGCTCCCCGCCGTTTGTCCTGCGCCCGGTAGGCACGCAATTCGACACTCCGGTAAAGCGCGTGGCGGCCGGCGCAGACCATATTCTCGAACCGGCCCTCACGGCACAGACGGGCGAAGGTTGCATCGGTGACGTTGAGGATTTCGCGAGCCTCGACGCGATCAACTAGCACGGGCTCGCCGGCAGGCCGTTCGAGCCTAGCCATGCCGATCACTTGCGTCATAGCGGCGGTAGACCCAGAAGCCGCTCACCGCGGCTACCTACCCAGACGTGAAATTGCCTCTGCTACCGCCTTCCGCTGTTCGACATACCGGGCCGCGGCCTCGGCTTTGATCATCGTCCGGCCGTCGATCTTCTGCGTACGCAGTAAACCAGCCTTGGCGTCTCGATAAACCGTGCGCAGGCTTACGCCCGCCGAGATGGCGAGCTGTTCGATTGGAGTGAAGTTCATTGCAGGTTGACCCCGGCTGCGCAACTACGCGCTGCCCTAACTCTGACAGTGTTGCAGACGGGGTGTCGGGGTTGCAACGCCCGTAGCCCTGCGCCCATGGGCAGTGCTGTTACAGTCATCATGTCGCACTCACCAGGTGCGGGATATCCAAAAACCCGCACCACCCACTCTCGCCGAGGCCCGAGCGCCGGTGCCGCGGCGCCCCGCAAGCAGAAAAAAGATAGCCATGCTGATTATAGGGAATCGCAACAAGCCGGTCACGTGACCGACACGGTCAACGATGCTGACCTAACGACTGATGTCAGCCGCATCGTCAATGATGCTGGCCCATATGTCGCGGAGGAGTACCGCGAATGCGGAGATACGAAATCGTATCTCCTGGAGCGTCGCGGTCGAAGCCTGGACGCTCGACTGCTTTAATCCCCTTACGCCGGATCGACCAGTATGCGGATTGCCGGTAAGACCCAAAATCTCGGTTGGCTATAAAACTGGCAGTGTCAGACTTAGGAGAAATAGTCCTTTCTCAACCCAAGGGGTGCACGCTACGGCGCGCCACTATTTTTTCGATTGACAGATTAAGATCACCCTCGCAAGGTGCCCGCCCCGCGATTTTGCGGGAACCTGGAGAGAGGTGTCCGTGAAGACGAAAGTTCTAACGTTGGCGTTACTCGCTGGCATAGCCTTTGCTCTGCCGGCAGCGGCTCAGGATGCGACCGCAGCGGCGACCTACAAGGATATCGAGGCCACACTCGGCAGCGTCCCGACCTCGTGGAAGCTGCTTCCTGAGGATGCTGTCGCCGCAGTATGGGCTGAACAAAAGGCAATCAATTCGTCGACCACTCTGTCTGCCAAGGAAAAGCATCTTATCGCCCTTGGCGTCGCCGCCCAGATCCCGTGCGCTTACTGTGTCTACGGCCATACGGCCGCAGCCAAACTCAATGGTGCAACCGACGCCGAAATCAAGGAGGCCGTTATGGTGGCTGCGTTCATCCGGCAAATGAGCACGGTGTCTAATGGCATGGCACTAGATTTTGCGGAGTTTAAGAAAGAGACCGATGCAGTACTCGCGCATGCTGCGGCACAGATGAGGGCAGCCAAGCAGTAATAACCCAAACATCTGAAAAAAAATGGCGCGCTACGGCGCGCCCCTTTACTTTAGTCGCGGCCGTGCCCCGCCGGTCACGCGGCCGCCTCGGCTTGTGCTGGGATCTCCGTATCGCCGACGACGTGATCCGTGTTCCGCGTATCGAGGAATTCCTGGAACCATCCCTTGAAGCGTTTGAGATCTACCTCGGACATATTCTGTACCGCGACCATCGCTCACCTCGGTTGGGGCTGGATCAGCAGGTATCGGACGGCAAGTTCCACCGCGCGTGGATGAGGCGTTCCGACAGCCGGAACTCCTGGAGTGTCGCTGTGGAGGCTTGGCAGATATACGACGTCGTAGATCAGGGAGCGGGGCTGCGATGCAGAAGTACGACGTCGTACCTCTTGGAGCCAGCGCGTCGGTCACGCCGCACCCCCTGTGTGGCACAACTCGATTGCCGGCCGAACCCGCTTGTTCATCCAAGCGCGGGCGGATGCGAGCGGGACGAATGTCGCCCGGCCGAGCTTCACCACGGGCGGGGCTTCGCCCTGGGCAGCCATCCGGTAGAAGGAGGATTTGCTCACGGAGAACCGGCGCAGGAAGGCGCCGAGCGGGATCAGTTCGGGCTCGGCAAGGGCAGCGGCGGTGCGGTCGGTGCTCATGGGTCGTGTGATCCTTCGGGCGCGATGCGCCTATCTGGGACGTGGAGGACCACCCGGAGGTCCTCCCACTCTATGGTACTGCGGTGAGCAGGCGGCTGACCCGGCCCCGGGGCGTCGGCCGGCGAGACGCTCAGGACCCTCAGGAGTTTCAACCGCGACTATAAGCCGAGCACGTCAACGCAACCGCAGTGACTTATCAGTGGGTCGGCTTGCCCAACCCTCCGCTCAGGCGGCGATTTCGATCTCGGCCGCGCCCGCCGCCGGCACCCCAGCCACTACAGCCTTGAAGACCCGACTGACGCGAACCCGCTTGTCCGCATCCTTGGAGCTGCCGCGGCAGAGCCGGGCCATCCGGTTCCGTAACCGATGCTGCGGGGGGCGAGAGCCGTCGTCGAAGGTGCCATCATGCCAGCGCTCCGACATCGGCCGCCGCCGAAGAGAGCGTGCGCCACGCCCACCAGAGCTGCTGATACTCAGGCGTGCCCTCAACCCCGCGAAGGATGGCTGGCAGCTTGGCGAGAACCTCCACGTCCATCCGGGCACCGATCTGCCGGCGTGTGCGATCCCAGGTGAGCGTTGGCCAGAACTCTGGGCGTGGAGCGTCCCAAACCCGCAGAAGATCGCTGAAAAATCCAAAGGTAGAAGATCGGCCGCGCTGTGTAGGGAGGCCGAGTTGTGCTCGAAGCCACAGGTGCGTTTCGCGAACGCTCCAGTCGCGCCACTCTACCGGCCGAGTTAGCGATGTCACGTTTCATACTCCGGGGCATTCCCTGCCCTTCTGTTCTGCCCGTCTGAGCCGGCCGGTGGCCGTGGTGTGCTCAGGCGGAGCGGGGTTGTGACCTATGCGGCCGTAACCGTGGCCGCGGGATGTCGTTGAGGCAGCCGCGATCCGCCGTCGCGATCAATCGCCGTGTTCACCGATCGCTGTATCAGCCAGCGTTTTGCATCCGACGCTAGGATCAGGCTGCGCCGATGCCGATCGCCGAGCTTAGTAACGCGGGGTCCTTCACCATTGCGCTGCATGGCATAAAAAAGGCTGCGAGAAATGCCGACGGCCTTGCAAAATCCCGGCACGTCATAGGCCAACATCTCGCTCTCGCCCTGTTTGGTTTCATTCACCATTTGTCTCAATCCTTTGTGAGCAAACTCGCTGTTTGGAGCTTAGTTATTATGCCAGGCCCAGGCCGGGAGAAATCAACCGTCCTAGACCGGCGATGGCCAACGATGACCAGCCTTGGACCGATCGGCTAGGCGGCGTGTCAGGTGCCCGGAACTCGGCAAAAACCCCACCGAACGTGGTCGAAATGTTATGGCGACGACGCCCTGACACGAGGCCCTCCAGCCCGCCTGCCGCTCGGGATGACGCTAAATCCGCCCGTATTCGCAACGGCTTAGTCGCTGGCCTGCCGCGGTTCTGCCCAGCGCAGGCGGCAGAAAGGGTCGGCCACAGCGGCGCCTCGGCGTGCTGTTTGATCTCAGGCGCGCGCGCGTAGCATGGGGCTGATTGGTTGATCAAGCTTGACCATCCGCCCGAAGCGTGGCGGCAGCAACCCGCATGCTCGGGAGATACGCCGATCGCCGCGGCCTCACTGATCAGCCGGTTGCCAGCTCTCCTTGCTCAATACCCGGAACACAGACCGCTGCGACACCCCGAGCTGATTAGCAATCGCCGCCTTCGTCAGCCCATCCGAGGCCAGCCGTTTGATTTCATCGGCTTGTCGCCGTGCCGTTGGTGCTCTGCCCCTGTACTTGCCCGCCGCTTTCGCCGAGGCGATCCCCTCTCGCTGGCGCTCCAGCATAATTGAGCGCTCAAATTCGGCCACGGCGCCGATCACCGATAGCATCAGCTTGCCGGTCGGCCCTGTCAGCGCTGGCGTTGCCAGCACGCGCAGTTCGACCCCGCGCCGCTCCAGATCCTCGGCGATCCGCAACAGCTCGGTGAGCGACCTCGCCAGCCGGTCTATCTTCGTGACCACGAGGATGTCACCGGCTCTAACCCAAGCCAGGGCCTCCGTCAGCTTCGCCCGTGGCGCTACCGACGAGACCTTCTCCTCGAAGGTCTTCGTGCATCCGGCCGCCAGAAGATCGCGCCGTTGCGCCTCCAGCCCCGCATCCTGCTCCGCCGTGCTCGTCCTCGCATACCCAACGATTTCGCCCATTTCCGCTCCTACTGTGCCATAAACGTGGTACACGT
>Ga0318509_10000428_pt1 | contig 12337 bp, 10 predicted proteins | sample GRESIP084b2f22_FD_203477 | JGI IMG/M metagenome (GOLD analysis project Ga0318509, IMG submission 203477) | Tropical soil microbial communities from Luquillo Experimental Forest, Puerto Rico - GRE.SIPMG.084b2f22 | ecosystem: Environmental > Terrestrial > Soil > Tropical forest > Bulk soil...
TCGATGCTCGCCGCCAAACCCCAGGCGATGGATACACTGAGAGCGGTCGTACAAGATCAGCCCGCGCTGATCGTGCTCAGAATGCTTGGCACTGCCGCCAGGCTTGCCATCGTGCTGGCGCACCAGGTCTGGATGGAGGTGTGTTGCCTGTAGTGGCGACGTTGATCGGCTGGGTCATCCTGATCCGTGGCACTATCCTGTTGTTTCTGTCGCGGGATGCGACCGCTCGCCTCGTCGACTGGTTTCATTTCGAGGAGTTCTTCTATCTCTACCTCGGATTTGCGGCGGTCCTCGGTCTTTATCTCACCGTTCACGGGCTCAGCGCCGCTGCCCAAAGGCGGGCCCTGCAACGTAACGGACCTGGCTGAGCTGTAACTCCTTCGATCCCCGCCCCACTCGGACAAGCGGCAAGGCTGTTGAGCTATATCAATGACCACGGCACGCCGGTGCCGCCAGGGTGTCCAGACGTCTCCGAAAGGGCCGTTCGATGTTTCACTCCGGCTACATTCTCCTCGTGCTTCTCGCCGCGGCTCCGCTCATCCTCACCTTATCGAAAGGAAGGGATGGCGGGGCTCCGCTCATCTTTCTCCACCGGATTTATCGCGACTTCGCCTACATCGCCGCTGCCGTTCTCGCCATTATCTTTTTCGAGACGGCGTTAAACATTTCTCTTCAAAATTACTGGTTCGGCGAGCTCGACCAACGTTACCGCTATTGGCTGGCGCTCGGACTGCGTTTCGGGATTTTCCTCGCGATCCTGATTTCGGTCGGCATCTTTGTCGGATTCAACCTGCGCGCCCTGTGCCGGCCACTACCGGCGGTCCCTAAGACCGCTCCGTGGTTCGGGGCTTTCATTTTTGCCGCCCTGGCCGGCTTCGGCGCCACAGCGCTTTGGACCCCCCTCTTGGGTTTCCTCGGCGCGAGCCCTGCCGGCACTAGCGACCCGGTCTTTGGCAAGGACCTCTCGTTCTATCTGCTCGCTTTGCCCTGGTATGACGCAGTGGTCAGTATCGTCATTACGGTGCTTGTCATCACGATCGCGCTTTGGGCTGTGATCGGCCTTGGGTTTTATCCGAGCTCAGGCCGTCCCTGGACCCACCCGGTCTTTCTCCTCGGCGGTGGCAATCATCGAACGCTGCGCGTGGTCGATAACATCGATGCCGAGTCCTGGGCACCAACGGGAATGGTCTGGGGGCGATGGCTGCGCCAGGGCCTAGTGCTGGTCGGCTTGTTTTGCATCGCAATGGGAATGGCCCGTTTTCTCGGCCGCTATCACCTCGTCATCGATGGACATTCGACGGTCGTTGCCGGCGGCTCGTACGCCGATATCCATTTCTGGGTCCCCGCATACGAGCTTATCATGCTCTGCTGGTTCGCCGCCGCTCTGTTTTTGCTGGCGGCGGCTGGTGTGCCGCCGGTCCGGGCCTGGCTGCTGGCGCAGCCATCGCGTTGGGTAGTGCCTTGCGGGCTCTTTGCAGCGCTCTACATCGGGGCGGTCGTTATCCCGCCGGTCGTCGAACAGCTCTATGTCGGCCCCAACCAGATAACCCTTGAGCGGCCTTTTCTTCTGAGGAGCATCGCCGGCACGCGAGAGGCCTACAATCTCGACGGACCGTCCGTGGAAGAGCGTGAGTTCGCCGTCTCGACCGCGCCGCTTAAGCGCGTGGATCTCGCCAAGAATGGGCCGACCTTGCAAGACGCCCGGATCTGGGACTGGCGCGCGCTCGAACCGCAACTGCAGCAGATCCAGGGCCTGCGGCCGTATTATCGCTTTGCCGGTGTCGACATCGACCGCTACATGATCGATGGCGCTGAACGGCAGGTCATGATCACGGCGCGGGAGCTCGACGTCGAGAAGCTGCCAGACCCCGCCAAGGTGTGGGTCAATCTTGCGCTCAAATACACCCACGGCTACGGTATTGTCGCCGTCCCGGTCAATCAAATGGACGAGCGGGGTAATCCGATACTTTGGGCGCACGATATTCCCGTCAAAGCCCAAGGGGACCTCGCGGTGGCCCATGGTGCAATCTATTACGGCGCCCTGACCTGGGAGCGGGTCTATGTCCGCACCACCGAAAAGGAATTGGACTTTCCGCAGGGTCAGGCCAATGCTGAGACGGTTTATGACGGCAAGGGTGGAATTGCGCTTTCCAGCTTCTGGCGCAAGCTCGTCGTCGCCCATGAAGGCGACGGGTTGCGGCTCTTCATTTCGGGATACTTTACGCCCGAGAGCCGGGTGCTGCTGCGCCGGAATATCGTCGAGCGGGTTGAAAGGCTGGCGCCCTTCCTGATCTTCGATCACGATCCCTATATCGTCGCGGACGGCGACCACTATTCCTTTATTATCGACGCCTATACCAGCTCGGCTAATTACCCCTACAGCGAGTCGTATCACGGCTCGCTGCCACGCTTCCACGACCGCAACTACTTGCGGAACTCCGTCAAAGCGGTGGTCGATGCCTACAACGGTTCGGTGACGTTCTACGTTTTCGACAAACGCGATCCGATCATCAACGCTTATTGGCAGATGCTGCCCGGTCTATTCAAGGACCGCAGCGAGATGCCGGAAAAGCTTCTGCGGCACATTCGCTACCCGGAGGATCTGTTTACTGTCCAGGCCGAGATGTACGGCACCTACCACATGACCAATCCGACTACCTTCTACAACCGGGAGGATCGCTGGGAGGTGCCGCACGAGCTCTACCACGACCGCGAAATCGAGGTCACCCCCTACTACGTCATCGCCCAGCTCCCCGACGTCGAGAAGGCGGAATTCCTGCTGATGCTGCCGTTGTCGGTGGCGGGCAAGAACCAGATGGCCGGATGGCTGGCCGGTCTCTCGGATGGCGAGAACTACGGCAAGATGGTGGCATTCCGCTTTCCCAAAGGGACCTTCATCGACGGTCCGGCACAAGTCGAATCGCGGATCAATTCGGACAGCCGGTTCTCCGGCGATCTGACGCTATGGGACCAGCACGGCTCGCATGTGATCCGCGGCAATTTGATCGTGCTGCCGCTCAACGGCAATCAGCTCATCGCGATCGAGCCGGTCTACATTGAAGCCGAGCAGACCAAGATTCCGACCCTTGCCCGCGTCGTGCTGGCGCAGCTGCTGCCGGACGACCGCAAGATCGAATGGGCGAGCAGCCTTAAAGGGGCGGAGGATCTTCTCGTCGGCACGCCGATACGGCCAGTGGTCTCCTCTACTGAGGTGGAAACGGAGGCAGGCAGGCTCGAACGCGCCCGCGCCGTATTCGAGGAGATGCAGCGGCAATACGCCTCGGGCAATTTTACCCGGTATGGCGAATTAATGCAGCAGCTCGAAAAGCTTCTCACATCACCATAGGTTAGGCCGGCTCGGCAGTGGTCATTTCACCAAGGTCACTGGGATCTCGGCAAGCCTGACCACCGGCGTGGCGACCGAGCCGAGGAAGAGATTGCCGAGGGCCCCGAGACCGCGTGTTCCCATCACGATCTGATCGGCGCCGACCTCGCGCGCAACGCGGACGATGGTCTCGGCCGGAGAGCCGATCTCTGCGCGCGTCACGAAGGGTGTCTGCGGCTTGCGGCATAGGGCGATCGCTTTGCGAAGAGCCATCCGGGATTGGCGCGCGGCAAGCCGCCGGTCGACCTCGACTGTCATCACCGCGGAAATGTCCGAGATATCGAGCGTCGGCCTTAGTGACCGCGAGCGGAACACGCCCGGTCAGCTCTCGGGAAGACAGCAGCAACGAGTCGCGATAGCGCGTGCCCTGATAAACGCGCCGAGCCTGCTTCTCGCAGACGAGCCGACCGGCAATCTCGATATGCGCACATCGCACGAGATCATGGAGACTCTGGTCTCGCTCAATCGCGAACAGGGCGTCACGATCATCCTCGTAACCCACGAGGCCGATATCGCCGCCTGCGCGGATCGCATCGTGACCATGCGTGACGGTCGGATCGTCAGCGATGAGCGGGCGGAGAAGCCAAGCCGGCCGGCGCCAGCAGGCGCCGCGCCGGCAGCAGCGGAACGTGCTTCGCGGTCGGGTGGGCCAATACGGCGAGATGGGGGTTGTCCATCGCGTGCATCAGCCGCTCCGTCTGCTTGTCGCGTGACAGCGATGGGCGAAGGATGGAGAAGATGGCAGGCTCTACATCGTCCAGGCCCGCCCAGAAACTGTGGCCTCGCAACGTGCTCCTGGCGCGTTCGAGACCTACTCGCTCAAGGGCACTGGCGCAGACCGAATGCCCGCGGAACGACGCCATCCGGTTGAATATCAGGCTCACAAACCTGCATCCGACGATGCCAAAGCTCGTCCGTTATCCCCAGGGAGCAGCAGACGTGATTGCGTAATCCTAAGCCTTCGCGATCAGCGCCGGCGAGCCATCCCGCTGATTGCGATGTAACGGGAGTGTTCGAGGAACCCCTTTGGCCTGTTGGAGCGCCAACGGCCAGGTGAATTCAATGAGCTCTGCGCGGCAAGATCGTCTTTGGCGGCAAGATCGTCTTTGAGGGCATTCTCGTTCAGGCTGCAGGTCGTGCACTACCGCGCTGGGTGCGCCACAGGACCGCGGGAAATTTGACGCCCGACCCAACCGGGGTTCAGCGCACGACGAGAACGTCGCAGGCTAGGGGCTCGACGAGTTCACGCAATTCCTCGGGCCGACCCTCGTCCGGACTTCCTTCGAGCACCAATAGCCGGCAGTCGAGCTCGATGATCCGCTGCCGCAAGGCGGCGGGTTCGGTCGCCGCGGATTCGGTTTGGAGGCTCAGCGAATGGCCTTCGAGGAACCCCGAAACCCATGCCGCGAAATCATCTGCGTCGGCGAGATGGGGTGGCGCCGCTACTGTCAGGGCCGCTCTAGAGATTCCAGCGATTTGCGCCGCGATTTCGAGCATCCGCGCCGATTGCCGATCGCGACGGCGCAGCAACGCGAAGATCGAGCCGCCGGTTTCCCATTGGCGCTTCGCCAATAGCAAAGGGCGCGCGATGATCGTTGTCAATGACCAGCAGCGAGAGGCGACGCGAAAATGATCGCCAACCGGGCGGGTCGTCGCGCCGGCGACGAGAAAGTCGTGCTCGCCGCCGAGTGATACGGCCGCAAGTGGGCCGCGCACCACCTCGAATGACCATTGGATACCGTGCCGGGCCGCCGCTGCGGCGAGTTCGCGCCGCGACCGTTCGGCGAAGGCGCGGAAATGATCCTCGATATGATTTTTGGTCAACGGCCCGAGCCCGGTGGCGAGGGTGACCTGGCGGGCGAAGGGCAGGCCGGCGAGGCCAATGAGCTCCTCGTCCTCGATGAACACGCCGTGCAACGGGACATCCCAACGCGCCGCCAGACGAGCGGCGGTATCGATCGCAAGGCTGGTCTCCGATACGGCATCGAGTGAAACCACGAGCCGCTTGATGAGCTGCGTCATTTTCTTGCCTCCATTCCGGCGACGTTGCGCGCCAGCTCCGCGGCTTTAGCGGCAAAGGCATCGAGCCGCGCGGCAATCCGCTGATTGAGGGTTCCCGCCGGGTAGTTACCCTCGCCATCGGGTTCACCCGCATGGAGACCGGTCAGCAAGCTCAAACCCTGATCGACGGTCTCGATCGGGAAAATCCGGAACCGCTCCTCTGCCGCCGCGGCAACCACATCTTGGCGCAGCATCAGGTGATCGATGTTGCTCACCGGGATCAGCACACCCTGCCGCCCGGTAAAGCCGGTGATGTGGCACGCGTCGAAGAACCCTTCGATCTTCTCGTTGACGCCGCCGATCGCCTGAATCCGGCCGTGCTGGTCGACCGAGCCGGTCACTGCAAAGGATTGGTTGATCGGCGCGTCCGCGAGCGCTGACAGCAGGGCGAAGAGCTCGGCGGCCGAAGCGCTGTCGCCGTCGACCCCGCCGTAGGATTGCTCGAAAACCAGGCTCGCGTTGAGCGAGAGCGGCCGTGTTTTGCCAAACCGGCCGCCGAGAAAGCCGCTGAGGATCAACACGCCTTTGGAGTGCAGCGGGCCGCCGAGCTCGACTTCGCGCTCGATGTCGACGACCTCGCCGCGGCCGAGCCGAACCCTCGCGGTAATGCGGCTGGGATTCCCAAAGGTAAGACCGCCGAGCGCGATGACCGAGAGCCCGTTGACTTGGCCAATCTCTTCGCCATCGGTCTCGATACGGATCGTCTTGCGCCCGATCTCCTCTTGCAGACGCCGGTAGACCCGATCACCGCGGCGAAATTGGGCATCGATCGCCCGCTGCACTTCGGCTGCGGTGACGATCTCCTTGCCGGCGCCAACGGCAACCTGGTCGGCCTCCTGCAGCAGATCGACGATCCCACGCAGCCCCGTCGACAGCCTGTCGGCATCCCCGACAACCCGCGATGCGTGCTCAATCGCGCGCGCGACCGCACTGCGGTCGAACGTGAGCAACTTCTCGCGGCGTACCACGCCGGCGATGAAACGGGCGTAGAGGAGGGTCGTTTCGGGCGTGCGCTCGACGCGGTCGTCGAAATCCGCCGCTATCTTGAACAGCTCTTTAAAATCATCATCGAGGGCGCTCAGCAGGTAATAGATGAGCGGCTGGCCGAGTAGCACGATCTTGACGTCGAGCGGGACCGGCTCGGGCTGGAGCGACACGGTGCTCGCCAGGCTCAGCAACTGCTCCAATGTCTCGATGCGGATCTCGCCGGCACTGAGTGCACGCTTCAGCGACGCCCAGCCGAAGTACCCAGCGAGCAGCCGCTGCGCTTCGAGCACCAGATAGCCGCCATTGGCCCGATGCAGTGCCCCCGCCGTCAACAGATTGAAGTCGGTGACGAGGGTGCCGAAGCGCGCAATGTGTTCGACCCGGCCGACCAGAGTTTGATGGGTCGGGTTATCCTCGTAGATGACTGGGGCGCCGTGCTTTCCACCATTGTCGACAATGACGTTCACTTGGTACCGGCGGAAGCGGGCCCCGGTGATGGCTTCCTCGAAGGCGGCCGGTATCGGCATACCCTCGCGCGGCTGCGCCGGTGGCAGAAAATCGTCGGCGTTCTCCTTTATGTCGCGCTCGACCGCATCGAGATACTGGACGACATCGGGCAGGTCACAGTAGCCGGCGCGCAGCTCGTCCATCATCAGCCCGATCGCGGCGCCCGTCGTGTTACGATTGAGCTCCCGGACCGCCTCTCGGTGTTCGCGTTCCCACTGTGGCACCTTCTGCATGACGGCTTCTAGTTCGCCCTGAACCTCCTCGAGGTCACGCTGGATGCGCTGGCGCTCCGCCTCGGGCAGCGCCTCGAACAACTCGGGCGTCAAGACTTTGCCGTCGCGCCGCGGCGCCAGCGCCAGTCCCATCGGCGTGCGCAGCATAGCGATGCCCCTTTGCTCGGCGCGCCGCTGCAGCTCGCCGAAAGCCTGCTCGTTGCGCCCTCTAAACTGTTGCTCGATCACTTCGCGGCGGGCGCGGTAGTCGTCGCGTTCAAAGGCAGCCGGCAGAGCGGCGCGCAGTTCTTCGACGAGCCGCCGCATCGCCTCCCGCAGCCCGCTGGCGCGCCCCGGCGGCAACGGCAGACGGCGCGGCTGCTGTGGGTCCGTAAAGTTGTTGACGTAGCACCAGTCCGGCGGCGTCGGCATGCTGTTCGCCCGCTGCCGCAACAGGTCCTCGATGACGGTATGTTTGCCGGTGCCGCTGGGCCCGAGAGCATAGATGTTGTAGCCCTTGCGTCGCATCTGAACGGCGAACTCTACGGCCTCGACCGCGCGATCCTGGCCGATCGGCCCCGATGGATCCCCGAGCTCGCTGACAAGCTCGAATGGCAAATCGGTCGAGTCGCAGCGCCGGTAGAGCAGCGCCGCCGGAAGCGGGCACCCGGGCTCGGCGGAGGCGGAGCCGGCGCCACCCTGGCCGGGCTCGCGATAACTTCTCGATATTCCCGTAGTGGCCAAGTCAGTGCCCTCCAATGTACCGCCTCGCGACGCCCCTTTATCGTGATCGTGAACCGATACGCCCTTTTTCTTTAAGCTCGCCATCGTGAGCGGCCATTGATTTAAGTCAATATGGATCGCGGCTCAGACGCTGTGGCCATAAACACCGCCATAGGATTGCCCGCACGAGGCTCGGGTTGGAGGAGAGTGGCGGCGTCTTACCCAAAACGGCGGCTTGTGCTTTACCCCCGGACCTGCCGCGACTTCCCCACTGATGCTCTCGGGCCAATACAGTCGAAAATTGCTAGCAACAATACCGGGCAATAAATCGGATATGCCCTTCATCTCGCCGAACTATCTCAATTTCGTATCCGGTTCAGGCTGCATCCGCCAAACTGTGATAGATTTCGTCTTCCTGGGCAAAGTGTAGCCTCAGGACTGCATCAAGGCCGTAAAGGACTCGCTGCAGTTCTGCGACAGTTGCAGTGTCGGGGCCCTCCGGCGGCAAATCGCCCTCGATCCGGCTGAGGAGGCGAGCGAGATTCTGGATTTCCCGGTGCGTCCTGCTCATCGCGGCCATCGGGTAGTCGCCTCCGATCAGCCGTGCTACAACGGGATACATTTGGGCGTCATCCCTCCGTTCGTGGGGGATCAGCTTCTCTCGCAGCATTTCATTGAGATCCGCCAATTCGCCGGCAACTTCATCTGCCGGGATCATTCCCAGGCGGTCGGCCGCGGAACGCACCCGCTCCAGTATCGGGCTGAGCTCATCGTGCTCGGTTTTAAGGGCGTCCAGCTCCGCTGTCGGGAGGGCCGGCCGTCCCTCTCGGGGCCCGTGAACGTGAAGGGCTCGCAGGGCGTTCAATAATACCGCCACATCGATCGCTTCTTGGAGAATGGCCCCGGCCAACGGAGGCAGATAACCGAGCGCCGCGGCCCCCATCGCGGCAATCGACAGACCCATACCTGCAACAACGCTCTCAATGGCGATGGTGCGCGAGCGGTGGGCGATCCGTACCGCTTCCGCAAGGCGATCGAGCCGATCGATCAACAATACGATCCCGGCAGCCTCGGACGAGGCCGCCGTGCCGCGCTCGCCCATCGCGACGCCGACATCGGCTGCGGCCAAAGCGGGCGCGTCATTCACGCCATCCCCAACCATGATCGTCGAGCCGGGGGAGCGCGAGGCCTTGATCGCGGCCAATTTATCTTGAGGTTGCTGTTCGGCGAGTACTTGATCGACGCCTAGCAGTGCGCCGATGGTCTCGGCCACATCGCGACGATCGCCGGTCAGCATGACGATGCGCTCTACTCCCGCCTTGCGCAGCAGCCGTAGCGCGCGGGGCGTCTCCAGTCGGATCTCATCAAGCAGGAGCAATGCCCCCGCTACGGCACCGTCGATTGCGACGAATACGCCGGTTGCACCGTCGTAACCCATGCGCCGAAGAAACCGGCGGCTCCAATCCGCGGGAGCCGCGGGAGCCGCCGCAAAGGCATAGCTGCCAACGGCCACCCGCCGGTCGTCGACGACGCCCGTCAGTCCCGCACCGGGTTGTTCCTCGACAGCCGACGGCATCGACAGCCTCAAGCCGCGATCGCGCGCCGCGTAAACAATGGCTCGCGCCACCGGATGCTGCGACACCTGGTCGAGCGAGGCGGCAATCCGCAAGAGCTCCGTAGCGCCGAGCTGCGGATCGGCCTCGATAGCGACGAGACGGACGCGGCCACCTGTCAACGTCCCTGTCTTGTCGAAAAACAGCGTCGTAGCCTGGGCGAGCTTCTCGAGCATGCCGCCGCCCTTTACCAACACCCCGCGCTTGGCGCAGCGGGACATACCAGCGACGATGGCCACCGGAACCGCCAAAATCAGCGGGCATGGTGTCGCGACGACCAGCACCGCCAATGCCCGTAACGGATCGCCCGTTGCCAACCATGCCCCGGCTGCGACAGCGAGCGACAGCGGTATGAATAGCAGCGCATATTGGTCGGCGAGCCTCGCGGCGGGCGCCTTGGCCCGCTGGGCCGCTTCGACAAGCCGGACAATGCCAGCAAAGGTGCTGTCGGCGGCGGGCGTCGTGGCGATCACCTCGAATGGCGTCGCGGCGTTGACGGCGTCGCTCCGCACCACCTCACCGGATGCTCTCCGGACTGGCAACGGTTCACCGGTGAGGGCCGACTCATCGAGCACGGCGGCAGCACCTGACACTGTTCCATCGGTCGGGACGGCCTCGCCCGGGCGGACGAGCAGTCGGTCTCCCGGCGTGATCCTGTCGAGCGGGACTTGGACTAGTTCCCCGCCTTCATAGCGGTTCGCTGTGCGAGGGGTCCGGCTGAGCAATGCCGACATTTCGCGGCGGGCCCGGACCTCCGCGAAATCCTCGAGGCTGCGCCCGCTCGCGAGCATCAGGCCGATGACGGCGCCTATCAGATATTCGCCCAGAGTCATTGCTCCAGTCATCGACAGCAATGCGATCAGGTCGACTCCGGCTTCGCGCCGAAGAACGGCTCGGGCGATGCCAACCAGGACAACCAGAAGCACCGGAGCGGAGCCGACCAGCCAGACCCAATCCGCCCACTGGGGCTCACCGATCAGACGGGCGCTTAGGCCCGTCGCCAGCGCAGCAGCTGAAATGGCGAGCAGCAAAAGATTCGTGGTGCGCCGGCGGTTCATGAAGCCAGGCCTAGCCTCACGAGGGGGCTGCTTTAATGCACGCAAATCCAGAGTACCTTGCGAACTTTGCAACGGTCTTCCGCGTCATCTCGCTTGGACCAGTACCAGAGGTGAAACCGCATCACGCCATCTGCGAATGGCCGACGTGTCTGTCCATCCATTCCGCGGCCCATCTCTGCAACGGTGCCCAATTTGAACTACTCGAGCACGCGATATTGCGAGTGAATTCCATTCCACAGCACTCCAGCAACAAGACCGATGCCATATCCGATAGCTGCGGTAGTTATGATTAGAATAAGTGCAATGCCGGCGTTGAATGGCCCGATGACGTATACTGGCTTAATAAAATGGATCCAAAATATAAAATCGATAACAGACTGCGCCCACCCGATCAATACCAACGCGGACCATAGCAGATGCCATGCCCCTGCAAGAGATCCAAGGACCAATCCCGCCTTGTTTGGACTAATCGGCTGCATAACGGTGGTAATCGGTGCATTCTCTCTGGGCTGAGTGATCGTTGTCGACATTTTCCCCTCCACGGCATCCATGGTCTTGCATCGGTGAGAGCTGCTCAGGTCGATTCCATCCGTCCCGATGCCGCTCAGCAGCGCTGACGAAAAGCCAAAAACACCGGCAAAGCTTTGATTTAGGTCAACGTTCGAAGACGGCGGATAACAAGCAACCACGATCGGACCGCGCAGTCTGGCGACGCACCAGACCACCTGGAATGCGAGCAAGGTTTCACGTGCTCGACTCTTCCGGTTTGCTGGGAGCTGCGATTCTTTGAGAGCCGCCGGCCGGTGCTATCGGCCGGAATGCGCTGCGATGATGGCATCGGCGACCACCTTGGACGAGTCGAGATGAACAATGCTCTGCGACAGCCGTCCCTCTGCTGCGGCGACCGAACGGACCGTGTCGGTGACGGCGATACCCTCAAACACCGGATCGGCGAGGATGGCGGGCGCCCGTCCAATGAAGAGGCCGTGCGTCGCCGCGGCGAAAATTCTAATCGCCCCAGCCTGGCGGCAGCTCCGCGCGGCGCGCTGCAAGGTGGTGCCGGTGCTGATCAGATCGTCGAAGATGATCGTCGCGCGATCGCGTACTTCGCCGACCAACAGCTCACCGGTGACGACACCGCCGCTGCGCCGCTTCTCGACGAAGGCGGCCGAGGGCTCCGCATGGAGTTCGGCCGCGAGCGCGCGGCGGAACTGCTCGGCCCGCTTGGCGCCGCCGATATCAGGCGAAACGACAGCGATTTTTTCATGTCGGAGCAACCGGGCGAAGTGGTCGACAAAGAGCGGTATCGCCTCGAGATTTGTCGATTGGCAGCGGAAAGCGTTCTCGAAAGCGGCTACGTTGTGGACATCGAGGGTGATCACCGCATCCGCCCCGCAAGCCTCGAAGAGCCGCGCCACGTATTTTGTCGTGATCGGGTCGTGCGGTTGCGTGCGTCGGTCCTTGCGGGCGTAGCAAAGATAGGGAACCACGGCGGTGACCCGCTCGGCACCCGCGTCCTTCAGCGCCCCGATGAAGAATAGCAGGCGGCAGAGCTTGTCGTTCGGGCTCTGCTCGGCATCGCCATATAGCGAATGGATCACGAACACATCGTGGCGGCGCACGCCGGTAAGCGCTCGGATCTTGTGCTCGCCGTCCTCAAAGCCGCGTTCCTCGTGCTCGCCCAGGACCAGATCGAGATGCTCTGCTAAGCGCAAGCCATAATCGCGCGTGCCCCCGACTGCAAACAAGCTAAGCTCCACATCCACCAACATGCTACCCTCCATCGAACAT